>Ga0194131_10000832_pt1 | contig 53346 bp, 49 predicted proteins | sample TA2KigO120mmetaG_FD_148631 | JGI IMG/M metagenome (GOLD analysis project Ga0194131, IMG submission 148631) | Freshwater microbial communities from Lake Tanganyika, Tanzania - TA2015053 Kigoma Offshore 120m | ecosystem: Environmental > Aquatic > Freshwater > Lake | place: Tanzania: Lake...
CGTCACGCCGTGGTTGCGCGGGTAGAGCCCGGTGAAGATGGAGGCGCGGTCCGGGCAGCAGAGCGACGTCACGTTGAACGCGTTCGTGAATTCGATGCCGCGGCCGGCGACGAGGTCCATCGTGCGCGGCATCACCGAGAGAGTGTCCCAACGCTGGTCGTCCGTCAGGACGAAGAGGATGTTCGGCTTGACGTTCACTCCGGTGACTTCCTGGGCCACCTCCTCGAACGCGCCGCGCAGGCAGTAGGCGGCCCCCTCGTCGTCGAAGGGCTCCGAGAACGGCGTGCAAGCGCCGCCCACCGCGGGTGCGGCGCGAAAGCCGGTAGCCGGCGTCGTGAGCGGCACGTCTGCGCAGGACTCCGCGACGTCCGCGACGAAGCGAGCCGCGAACGAGGACGGCCGGATCCCCTTCAGCAGCTCCCGGTTCCGCCGGATGAAGAAACGCTTCGCGGCGGACGAGAGACGCTTCTGGCACCTCCATGCTCGAGGTTGACGGAGCCGGTCGATCGGCAGATCGCTCGGACCGAAGACGAGCTCGGCGACGCGATCCACCTGCTCCGCGCATTCCTCGGCCGGTGCGCAGGTCTGGCCGGAGCCGAGCGCGCGGAGTCTCTCGCAGCGGACGCGTGCGCCGATCTCCGCGCGAAAGTCCATCGCCGCGCGCTGCGAGCCGCACGCGGCCTCGGCCGAGCCGGCCGCCACGCCGACGAGCGCCAGGACGGTGAGGGTCAGGTGGAACCGTCGGGTGGAGAGCGCGGCCAGCATTCGAACCAGAGCTACTCGGCTGGCGCAGGTCGGGTCAAGACGGCAGAATCCCGCACATGCCCAAGCTCATCGCCGGACCAGCCATCGTGGAAGCGGCGGGAACCAAACCCAAGCGGATCGAGGAATTCGCGGGACGGGTCAACTCGGGACACCGGAACGTCAGCGTCGCGCGGATGAAATCCCCCGAGGGGTGGCTCGAGCCGGGACAGCGCCCGGAGTTCGAGGAGGTGACCGTCGTGCTCTCGGGCATGCTGCGCGTCGAGCACGAGGGCGGCGTTCTCGAGGTGCGCGCCGGGCAAGCGGTCGTCGCTTCGCCGGGAGAATGGGTGCGCTACAGCACGCCGGAGCCGGGCGGCGCGGAATACGTCGCGGTGTGCCTGCCCGCCTTCTCGCCGGACACCGTCCACCGCGATTCCTGACGCCGCGTTCGCTTCAGCGTGGGACGAGGTCGAGCACGAGGACGAGGTGGTCGCTCGCCGACGAGTCGTTCGCGTCGAGGCGTGCCGCGGCGAGCGCGTCCTCGTCGAGACGGCGCGTGTCCAGGGCGAACGCCGCCGCCGGCTCGCCGCCGCCGTAGATGAGGAAGTCGAGGCGGCCCGGCGTGAACGGCGAGCGCGCGCCGCGCCACGTGTAGTACGCGACGTCCCCGAGCGGCGCGGTGTCGGCGATCGCGAGATCTCCGCCGCCGCTCGCGAGCCCGCGGCGCAGGTTCTCGAGCGGCGTCCCCGAGCCGACGAGGTTCAAGTCGCCGCCGAACACGCGCAGAGCCGGCGCGCTCGCGCCGAGCGCGTCCGTGAGAGCGCGATGGATCGTCTCGATCTCCGCGATGCGCGCCCGGTCCTCCCGTCCGCCGGCCGCGCCGCAGCACTTCAGGTGCATCGAGCCCGCGACGAGCGGACCGAGGCGCGTCTCGACGATCGCCGCCGCGAGGCGCACGAACGCGTCCGGGCGAAACGTGTCCGCCGGCGCCTCCCGCGGCCGCTCGAGGCGCTCCGGCCCGACCCGCCGCACGCCGCCGCGCGCGATGACGGCGACACCCCAGCCCGCGGACGTGATCGCGTGCCAGCCCTTCGACACGTGCTCGTCGAACCACGTGGCGAGATCGTCCGCGCTCGCCTTCTCCCACTCCTGCACGAGCGCAACCTCCGGATCGAGAGCGCGCAGGATGCGCGAAAAGGGCTCGGGCTTCCGCTTCGGGCTCGCGAACAGGACGTTCCACGACACGACGCGCACGGCGTCCGCGCGACGCGGCGGAATCGACGCTCGAAGCGGCGCTTCTTCGCCGAGCGGCGGCAGCTCGACCGTCGCGGGCGGCGACGACCAGAGCAAGCGCCCGTCCGTGCCGAAGGCGGCGACTCTCGCGCGCACGCTGCCGTCGACGAGAGCCGCGGCGAGCTCCGGCTCGCCCGTCCGCCGCGCGATCCGGCCCTCGAACTCCTTCGCGGAATGCGTCGGCGAGAAGACCAGATCGAGCGCGTCGTGCGCGATCCGCCGCGGCCGCTTCCCGCCGCCGGGCGCGGTGAGAAGGAGCGCTGCGACGCCCGGCGCGCGCTCGCCTTCCGCGGACGCGCCCTTCGGCGGCGAGAACTCGATCGCGAGCTCCGCGCCGTCGTGCGCGAGGCCATCCACCGTCTCGAGGCCGCCGCCCGTCGCGGCGTCGCCGTCAGCGTCGACCAGGAGAGCGACGGTGTACGGCGCGCCCTGCAGCGTCACCTCCTCGGGAAGCCGCAGGCGGAAGTACAGGTTTCGATCGTCCGCGAGGAGCGACGCCTCCGCCGGCCACTCGGAGAGCGATCCGTCGATCCGTACGCGAGTCTCCGGCGCCTCTGCCGCGCCTCGCGAACACGCGACGAGCAACGGAGCAGCCGCGGCGGCGGCGAGAAGGCCGAGCGACACGGCCCGGCGCGAGCGCGGACGCCTTCGCGGCATCGCGGACCCGTAGAGGCGTAGACCGAGCGCGTCAAGCGCCGACACGATCTCTCTCCGTCGCATCAGAGCGCGTGCCAGAGCGCGTCGAGCAGCGACGTGAGGGCGCTCAGGACGAGGAGCCCGAGGACCAGGTGGCGGAAGGCAGCCGTGCTGAAGTGCGGCAGGAGCCGGTGCCCGAGCCAGTTCGCCGCGAAGAGAACCGGGAGAGCGAGGAGTGCCTGCCCGAGCACCCGTCGGCCGATCACACCCGAGAAGGCGAGCATGCCCAGCGAGACGACGCCGTTCGTGACGAAGAAGGTCGAGAGCGCGCCGCGGAAGACCGTCGGCGAGTAGCCGAGAGCCTGCAGGAGCAGCACCACCGGCGGACCGTTGATGCCCGTGCTCGTGCTGAGGATGCCCGAGACCACACCGACGGCCCACGTCCCGAGCCTTCCCGCAGCCGGCAGCGAGAAGCCGGCGAGGAGCGCGATCGTCATCGCTACCGAGACGCACGCAACGACGAGCCGGAGCGTGTCGGCCGAGACGCCGAAGAGAACCAGGAGCCCGAGCGGCATCCCGCAGAAGCTTCCGAAGAGGAGCAGCCGGACGGTCGGCCACGGCACGTGCCGGAAGGCCGCGCGCGCGACGAGCCCCGCGTTCACGATCCCGAGGAGCGCGCCGAGCGCCACGGCATCGACGACGCCGAGGAACGTCACGAACAGCGGCACCGCGAGCAGCGCGAAGCCGAATCCCGCCACGGTCTGAGCGGTTCCGGCGACCGCCGCGACCAGCAGGACGAGGACCCACGAAGGCATCGCTCGGAGCGGCTAGCGCGAAGCGCGCCGGTCGTCGAGCGCCGGTCGTCGAGCGCCGGTCGTCGAGCGCCGGCGCGTGCGCCGTCAGGAGCGAAGGCCGTACTCCTTGATCTTCCGCTGCAGCATCGAGCGCGAAAGACCGAGGCTCGCGGCGGCACGCGAGACGTTGCCGGAGTGCTCGCGCAGCACGGCCGCGATGTGGCGCGCCTCGAACTCCGCTCGCGCGGAGCGAAGGTCGCGCGGGCCGGTCACCGCGGCCGCAGGACCGTCGCTCGAAGCCGCGTTGCCGCTCCCGTCCTGCAAGCGACGGGAGAGGTGCCGCATCCCGATCGTCTCGCCCTCGCGCGCGAGGGCCACCGCTCTCTCGATCTCGTTCTGGAGCTGGCGGACGTTTCCCGGCCACGGCGCCTCGACGAGGCGCTCGAGGGCCTCGGTCTCGATCCCGTCGATCCGGCGAGAATGCTGATCCGCCGCGCGCGGCAGGAAGTGCGCGACGAACCGCGCGATGTCCTCGCGGCGCTCGGAGAGCGGCGGCACGCGGATCGGGAACCCCGAGAGCCGGTAGAACAGGTCCGCGCGCATGCGGCCCTCGTCGACCTCGACCTCGAGGTTGCGATTCGTCGCGGAGATGACGCGCACGTCGACCGCACGCGGCTGCGTTTCTCCGATCGGGACGATCTCGCTCTCCTGCAGGACGCGCAGGATCTTCGTCTGCATCGTGAGCGGCATCTCGCCGATCTCGTCGAGGAAGATCGTTCCGCCGACCGCGGCCTCGAAGAGGCCCTTGCGATCCTGCGTCGCGCCCGTGAACGAGCCGCGCCGGTGGCCGAAGAGCTCGCTCTCGAGGAGTGACTCCGGAAGGGCGGCACAGTTGACCGCGACGAACGGTCCCGTGGCGCGCGGGCTCGCGCCGTGGATCGCGCGAGCGACGAGCTCCTTCCCCGTACCCGTCTCGCCCTCGATCAGGACGGTGATCGGCGAGGCGGCCGCACTCTCCATCAGCGAGAAGACTTCGCGCATCGCCGGAGCGCCGCCGACGAGGCCGCCGAAGCCCTCGCGTCGCACGGCGTCGCGGCGGTAGACGCCGATCTCCGCGCGCAGTCCCTCTTCGCGCGAGCGCAGCTCCTCGTAGAGCCGCGCGTTCTCGATCGCGACCGCGACGCCCGCAGCCATCGCGACGAGCAGCGCCAGGTCGTCTGGGCCGAAGTCCGCATCGCCGCGCCGGCGCACCGCCGAGAGCACGCCGACGACGCCCTGCCGCGTGCGAAGCGGTGCTGCGAGCATCGGTCCCGTGATCACGCCCGTCTCGCGATCGACGCCGGCGTAGAAGCGCGGGTCGGAAGGCGCGTCGCTCACGTGCAGCGGCTCGCCCGTCCGCACGACTGCGCCGCCGAGGCCGCGATCGACGGGAATCCTCTGGCCCTCGAGCCGCGCGGCGGCTTCCGGGTCCGTCTCCGCGACGTAGGGGAAGTAGAGCTCGCCCTTCTCCACGTCGAGCAAGAGGATCGAGGCGCCCGCTGCTTCGAGCACCTCGCGACACTTCGCCATCACGAGCCGGATCAGCTCGGGCAGCGGCGTCTTCGCCGAGAAGGCGCAGCTCAGCTCGTAGAGAAGACCCAGGCGCGCATCCGCGCTGGCCATGACGGCGGCCATGCCGTCTTGTAACCAATGACGACACACGCCCTCAACTAAGCGAGGAGACCGTCATGGCGGGAGTCGAGGTCCGGAACGCGAAGGAAACCGATGCGAGCTTCATCGCCTGGGTGGAGCTGACCGCAACGCGCTCGCATCTGCCGCGCGGTTTCTACGATTTTGCATTCCCGGGCGACGAGGCCGAGTGCCTCGAGCGCATCCGCTCGGTCGCCTGCACTCGGGCTCTCTCGATGGCGCACTGGAGCAACTTCCTCGTCGCCGAGGTCGACGGCCAGCTCGCTTCGGGGCTCTCCGGCTACGAGCCGACGAAGCGCGGGCCGGACACGATGCCCGTCGCCATGATGGAGGCGCTCGGCGGAGCCGGCTGGACGGAGGAGCACATCGGCGAGGTCTTCAACCGGATGACGCCGTTCCTGACCTGCGTGACGGAATCTCCGGAGGACGCGTGGGTCGTCGAGTGGGTCGCGACGAAGCCCGAGTACCGCGGGCACGGTCTGATCCGCAGGCTCTTGACGGACATCCTCGACGAGGGGCGCCGCCGCGGCTATCGCCGCTCGCAGATCTCCGTCCTGATCGGCAACACGCCGGCGCAGCGCGCCTACGAGGGCGCGGGGTTCAAGGTCGAGGACGAGAAGCGCCATCCGGAGTTCGAGCGCGTGTTCGGCTGCCCCGGCATCCGGCGGATGCTGCGCTCGCTCTAGCCTGCATTTCTCACCAGATCACGTCGCGAGGCGGTCGAGAGTGCCGAAGATTCGCGAGCCTCGGACCGGAGGGCGACGCAGGCGTACTTGAACAGTACGTCGAGGAGCCCGGAGGGAGAAGCTCGCGAAGATTTGGTGCTATCGGCCGCCGCAGTAGGGATCTGGTGAGAAATGCAGGCTAGTGCACCGCCGTCGAGATAGCGTCAAGCAGATTGCCGTTCATCGGCGTCCCTCGCAAGGAACGCCGACGAAGGAATATCTGGCATATTTCGAGGAGGCGTGACGCCGCGAGGGGCGTCGAGGGGCGGTAAGATGTTGACGCTATCTCGACGGCGGTGCACTAGTGCCTCTTCTCTGCAGGCGCCGGAGGCGTCGCGGTCGGCTCCGTTGCCGCGGCACGCTCCTGGTACCACTTCGCAGCGCGGTCGAGCTCGGCGAGCACGCCGGTGCGGCTCTTGCGGAGCTGCTCGACGCCGACGTTCCGCCGCCAGTCGGGGATCTCGAGGAACGCCCCTTCGCCGGAGGGCTCGAAGAGCGCGCGCAGCGTCGCGATCTCCGCGAGAGCGGCACGCGCCTCCGCCCGGGCGCGCGGACCGGTGCCGAGCGGCGGCGTCCCCGCGACGTCGATCCAGACGGGCGCGGTTTGCGAGGCGGAGAAGCGCTTCCGCGCTCCCTGCGGCCGGCGGTCGAGCTTCGTCCCGCGCGTGCGAAGCGCGAGCCAGCCCGAGGCGCGGATCTCGACGTCGCTCTCGAGGGCGATCTCGCCCGCGGCGCGACGTGAGGTCGCGCGCGCCGCGACCTCGCCGTCGCGGACGAGCTCGAGCGCCTCGACGTCGTCGCGCGTCGGATCGAAGCGGACGACCGCCAGGGCGCGCACCGTTCCCGGCTTCGCGAGCGCGATCTCGCCGCCGACGTCGGCGCTCGCTTCCCCCGCGCCCACACGCAGCTCGAGGAGCGGTCCGTTCGTGACGAACGTCCGGCCCGCACGAAGACCCGCGAGCCAACTCGCGTACGAGAGCTCGCCCTCGACGCGCGTGTAGAAGCGCACCGATCCCGGCAGGTCCTCGAGGCACGGGAAGTCCGTCCCCGCGGTGGGAGCGATCCGCAGGCCGAGGTCCCACGTGCGGTACAGCATCGAGTCGTTCGGGACGTCGACCTGCAAGACCTCGAGGAAGTCGATCAGGCCCGTCGGCGCGTCGATCATGACGCCCGGAGCGAACCAGTGCGCGTAGCCGGAAAGCGCGCCCTGCGCGCGCGCCTTCTCCCACACGGGCTGGTACACGAGGTAGCTCTCGCCGGGATCGAGATACTCGCGCGCGCCGAGGACGACGCCGTGGCCGAGGACCCACGTGCGCGGGTTCTCCTGCCCCGGGGCGACGACGGTGTCGCCCTCGCGGTACCCGCCGCTCGCGCCGAAGGCGTACTGTCGCGCGGCGGCGACGCCGCCGACCCGTCCCATCGCGAGGAGGTTCGCGACGTGCAGGTCCTCCGCTGCCATCCAGCGCCCGACGAGGGGATCGAGGTCGCGATGCGGGCGAGACACGTGCAGGTGTCCGTCCGCCGAGAACCAGCCGCGCGACGGCATGTCGATCCAGCGCTCGAGACGGACCGCCGCGGTCGCGCCGTCCTCGCCGACCTCGATCGGCAGCGAGGCGACGCGGTACTCGAAGCCCTTGCTCGCGACGAGCCGGTAGCGTCCCGGGGGGACGTCGATCTCGACCGGTCCGTCGACGTAGAACGCGCGCGCGCCCGCCGTGGTGTCGAGGAGGCTCGTCCCGCGACCCTTCTCCGCCTCGCCGTCCGTCCACCACGCGGGCGCGGGCTTCTCGCATTCGCCGGCGACCGGAAGCGACGCGGGCGGAACGTGCGAGCGCCCCTCCTCGTCGACGAGCGTGATGCGCGCCGGCGTCGCGCGGCCGCTCTCGTCGTCGACGATCTCGAAGCGAAGCTTCGCCGCGCGTGCCGCCGTCGCCGTGAACGGGGAAGCGAGCGCCGCCACGAGGACGGCCGAGAGGAAGCGCGCTCCCACCCGGCTCGTATATCAATCGCCGAGCATCTCCGCGTACATGAACAGGTTCACGTGGATGTCGCCCCGATACGCGGCGCGCACGCCGGGCTCGAGGTTCGCGAGCTCCCACTGGTACGCCTCGATCTCGCGCCGCCAGATCTGGCGATGCCCGAGCTTCACGTGCCCGGCGCCGTACTGGTACGCGTGCACGAGCTCGTGACCGAGGAACGCTCGGATCTCGGCCTCGTTCAGCGCGTCCGGGCCGGTGAACACGGACTGATTGACGTCGATGTATACGACGTCGCCGACGAGACGCGCGCCGCCGTAGGAGGTGCGATTGGCCATGTAGCCGAGAAGCGTCTCGAGGTCCTCGCGCGGCGGCGCCTGCACGACGATCGAGAGCGGTGGCGGGAGCGGGAAGTCCTCTGCATGGACCGCGAGCACCTCGCGCACCGCGCGCTCGAGACGCAAGCTCGAACCGGGCGGCGCCGCCTGCACCTCCCACGGCTCGCGCCGGTCCCAGCGCGGGAGGCGCTCGTACCAAAAGCTCGCGCGATCGACGCGGATCGTCGTGGCGCGCTCGGCCGGCTCCGGCTCCGTCCCGGTCGCGATTCCGGCCGACGCTTCGAGCACGAACACGGCCGCCAGCCAGCGCAACGGTTGGCCGGCGTGTCGCGCTAAGAATCTGCTCGAGGTGCTCACGGGTTCGCTCACCCCATCGGGGCCTCTGCGACGCAAGCCAAATGCCAGCCGCAGATCCCCGCGGGGCAACCGGATTCTTCCACGGAAGCGCCGCAGAGTGCAGGCCCCGTCGTGCGTCGTGGAAAGAAAAGATGGCGGCGGCGGCCTACGCCGGGCAGCAGGCGCCTCCGGATCCGGTGCCCAATCGGCGCCGCACCTGTCGAACGGATGCGGCAGCGCCGGCAGCGGTCGAACGGCTCGACCGAGGAAATTCGGCGCCCTTTGCGCGGCGACGGACGATCGTCCTCGTGGCACCGGCATTGCTGAACCTCCCGACAGGCTCGATCGCACGACCGGGCCGGGAAGGAACCTACGATGGCTGCTCTATTTGCATTGAACGCTCCCCTGATCGACCTGGCGGGCGGAATTCCGACGGCTGCTCTGACGTTGCCGTTCGAGGGCTTCGCCGCGATCGGCTTGCCGATCGTGATCGCTCTCGGGCTCGCATTCGGTCTCGTCGCGGGTCGGCGCTACCGGCGCTCTCCGCGACCGGCAACCGCGACGCCTTCGCCGGCTGCAGCCTGAGGCGCAGAAGCGCTCGGTGCGGATCTCCGGGCTCAGCGCACGGCCCGGTCAGCCCTCCCCCGGCTGCGCACCGAGCACGCGGGCAGCGCGTCGTCTCGCCTCGTCGAGTCGGCGCGCTTCGCCGCCGCGTCGCCGGCCGCTCTCGCGTGTCGGCGGCCGACCCGCACGCTACTCTCGGGTGGCATGCGCATCGGGATCCTGAAGGCCGATTCCGTCCTCCCCTCGCTGAGCCCGACCTTCGGCGAGTACACCGACATGTTCCCGGCGGTGCTGCGTCGCGCCGATCCCGATCTCCGATTCGTCTCGTACGACGTCGAGCACGGCGAGCTTCCGGAGCGGATCGACGCGTGCGACGGCTACGTGATCACCGGGAGCCGTCAGAGCGTGTACGACGACCTGCCGTGGATTCGCGCGCTCGAGGAGCTCACGGTTCGCCTCGTCGAGTCGCGAACGAAGCTCATCGCCGTCTGCTTCGGACACCAGCTCGTCGCGCACGCGCTCGGCGGACGCACCGCGCCGGCAGAGCGCGGCTGGACGACGGGCGTACAGCGCTGTCGCATCGACACGCCATTCCCGTGGGCCGATTCGACGGCGAGCGAAGTTCGCTTGATCCACAGCCACAAGGATCAGGTGCTCGAGCTTCCGTCGGGCGCCGAGCGCGTCGGCGGCAACGAAGCCTGCCCGAACGCGTTCTATCGGATCGACCGGCATGTGATGAGCTGCCAGGGACATCCCGAGTTCAGCCACGCGTACGCGCGCGCTCTCTACCGGGCGCGCCGCGAGGCGCTCGGCGAAGCGGAGTACGCACGCGCCGACGCGTCCCTCGTCGAGGCGACCGACCGCCTGGAGGTCGCCCGCTGGATCACCACCTTCCTCCGCGACCGAGGCTAGGCGCGAGAGCGACCGCTCCACGAGGGCTCAAAACGGTTCATCGCCCTCGATGGTGACGCGCTCCATGCGGCGGCGCTCCGGCCAGTAGTCGTTCTCCGGACGATGCTGCGTCGAGCGGTTGTCCCAGAATGCGATCGAGTTCTCGCGCCAGTGGAACCGGCACGTGAACTCCTTGCGCTGCACGTGCGCGTAGAGAAACTCGAGCAGGGCGTCGCTCTCCGCGGGATGGAGCCCGACGATCCGCGTCGTGAACAGGCAGTTGACGAAGAGGCAGCGCCGGCCGCTGACCGGATGCGTGCGCACGACCGGATGCTCGACGGGCGGGTTGTCGGCGAGCGCTTGCGCGAGACGCTCGCGCCCGCCGGGCTCCGCCAGGCTCTCCTGGAAGCCGTGCTCGAAGGAGTGCTCCGCGCGGAGGCCGTCGAGGAATTTCCGCATCGGCTCCGAGAGCGCCTCGTACGCCGCGGCGAGGCTCAGCCAGAGCGTGTCGCCGCCCTTCGGCGGCACGATGCGCGCGCGCAGGATCGAGCCGAGCGGCGGATTCGGCCGGAACGTCATGTCCGTGTGCCACTTCTCGATCTTCGACGGGTTCTCGCGGTCGGACTCGAGGATCGAGAGCTCCGGGTAGCCGTCGACGTGCGGGTACGCCGGATGGCACTGCGGGGCACCGAAGCGCCGCGCGAAGGCGCTCTGCTGGGCCGGCGTGATCTCCTGGTCACGGAAGAAAATGACCTGGTGCTGGACGAGAGCGCTCTCGAGCGAGTGGAGCTGCTCGTCGGAGAGCGGCTCGCGCAGGTCGATGCCTTCGATCTCGGCGCCGAGCGCCGCGCCGATCGGATGGACTCGGATCATGGGCGGGATTGAACCACGACGGACCGGGGATTGCCCAGCGTCGGAAATCGAGCGAGTCTCCGGCATGCCCATCGAGCATCTGAGCGCCGAAGAGAGCCCGAAACGAGCCGCCGAGATCCTCGCCCGGGACGGCTGCGTGGTCGTCGACCGGCTGGTCCCCCGCAGCCAGCTCGATCGCGTGCGAAGCGAGCTCGCCCCGTATCTCGAGGCGACGCCGATCGGACCCGACCGCTTCAGCGGTCATCACACGCGACGCACGGGCGCTCTGATCGCGCGCTCGCCGAGCGCCCGAGACGTCGTCGCGCATCCGTTCGCCCTCGACACCGTCGGCTCCCTCCTCGGCCACGCGACGAACTTCCAGCTCCACCTGACGCAGGTGATCGCGATCGGCCCCGGCGAAGCCGCGCAGGCGATCCATCGCGACCAATGGGCGTTCGACTTCTTCCCCTTCCCTGCGGGCTACGAAGTGCAGTGCAACACGATGTGGGCGATGACCGACTTCACCGAGGAGAACGGCGCGACGCGCGTGATCCCCGGCAGCAACCGCTTCGAGGACCGGAAGCAGTTCGGGAACGACGACACCGAGCCGGCCGAGATGGAGGCGGGCTCCGTCCTCTTCTACACGGGCTCGCTCTACCACGGCGGCGGCGCGAACCGCTCCGACGCAGTCCGCTTCGGGTTGAACATCACCTACGCGGTCGCGTGGCTCCGGCAGGAGGAGAATCAGTACTTGTCGGTGCCGCGCGAGATCGCGCGAGATCTACCGGTGCCGCTTCTTCGCCTGATGGGCTATGCGCGTGGGGCGTACGCGCTCGGCTACGTCGACGACCTGCGCGATCCGATCGAGGTCGTCCGGCCGGGCGCCGGCGCGGAAGGCTTCGGCGAGCTTCCCGCCGCCGCGAAGAAGGCGGTCGAGGAGCTCTGATCTCGCGCTCGCTTCCCGTACCATCTACCATCGCGGGATGACCCACTCCCCCCAGGTTTCGCTCGCGGTCGCTTGTCTCCTCGCTTCCGGCTTCGCCGCGGCCGAAACACCGGCGCCCTCGCCCGACGCGACGAAGGCCGCCGCGGCGGCGCAGACGGCGCAGGCCGCGCAGGCGGCTCACGGTACGCACGCGGCGCACGATCATGCGGCGTTCGCGCGGCACGTCGACGCCGCCCTCCTCGAGAAGCCGATCGGGATCGAGAAGGGGCTCGGCAAGGTCCACCAGAAGGTCGGGACCGAGTCGAGCGAGGCGCAGACGTACCATGATCAAGGGCTCGCGAACCTGCACGCGTATCAGTGGATCCGCGCCGCGCGGTCGTTCCACGAGGCACTCCGTCGCGACTCGAACCTCGCCCTCGCACGGATCGGGCTCGCGCGCGCCTACGAGGGGATGAAGGACGAGGCGGCAGCCGATCGCGAGCTCGCTCGCGCGCAGGAGCTCGCGCCGAAGGCGAGCGCGCGCGAGCAGAAGTACGTCGCCGCCTACGCGGCGAAACGCCGCGCCGTGGCCGCCGCCGAGGCCGATCGCGAAGCGACGCTCGCGGCATACAAGAAGATCCTCGACGAGCTCACGGCGGAGGACGCTTCGGACGCCGAGGCCTGGCTCCTGCGCGGCAACGCCGAGGAGAGCGCCGCGGGACGCGGCCAGAACGGCGACGAGACCACGCTTCGGTTCTACGAGGCGGCGCTCCGTGCGAGCCCGGACCACTTCGGAGCGCACCACTACGTCGCGCACACCTACGAGAACGTCGGTCGCGCGGACGACGCCGTGAAGCACGCGGAGATCTTCTCGCGCGCCTGCCCCGACGTGCCGCACGCCCGTCACATGTTCGCGCACACGCTGCCGCGCGTCGGTCGCTGGAAGGACGCCGTCGCCGAGCTCGAAGCGGCCGACGTCCTCGAGGAGAACGCCGAGCGCGAGGACGGAATCCCGCGCGCCGAGGACTGGCACCGCGTGCACAACCTGAACCTGCTCGGTCTCGCGTACCTGCACCGGGGTCGCACCGCGGACGCCGAGCGGACGCTGCGCGAGGCGTACGAGACGCCGATCCCCGATCCGCTCGCGCAGAGCTGGCACTCCACCTGGCCCGAGTTCCTGCTCGTGCAGGGACGCCCGCAAGAAGCGCTCGCCGTCGCGAAAGAGCTCGAGGAGAGCGATTCCCCCGTCAAGCGCGCCATCGGCAGCGCGCTCGTCGGCGAAGCGATGATCGACCTCGGCGACCTGAAGGGAGCGGGCGAGCAGTCGAAAAAGGCGCGCAAGCGCGTCGACGAGCTCCGCACCGCGGCCAAGGGACACGCGCGCGCCGAGGTCCTCGTGCTCGTCGCGCAGGAGTACGCGCAGATCCTCGACGTGCGAGGCGCGCTGCGCAACGGCCCGCCGCAGGAGTGGCGGGACTTCATCGTCGAGCTCGTCGATGCGATCGCGGAGGATCCGACCTTCGACGGCTGGGGCAACGGCTGGGTCCGCCTGAAGCGGATCTCGAAGGACGCGCGCGCGACCGGGAACGGCGAGCTCGCGGACCACATCGACGAGAAGCTCGCGGGCTCCTCCTCCTCCTCCTGAGGCTCTCAGGCCTTCCCACGCATGGACAGCCGAGCATCCGGACGATAGCTACCTGCCCATGAGCTGGATCGACGCGTCCCTCGCGGAGGGTGCGAACGGCGCGGACTTCGACCGCGTTCTCGGCCTTCGGCCCGAGTTCCGCGAGGACTTCACGCGCTTCCACGACCTCCTCTGGAAGTCCGTCGATCCGCTCCTGCTCGAGCTCTGCCGGGTCCGGATCGCGGAGCTCCTCGGCTGCGTCAGCGAGATGAAGCGCCGGACGCCCGCCGCCGTCGCCGCGGGGCTCGACGAGCGAAAGCTCGCCGCCCTCCCCGGCTGGCCGAATCACGCGGGCTTCCGCGTTCCGGAGCGCGCCTGTCTCGCCTTCGCCGAGCAGTTCCTCCTCGATCCGCACGGCGTGACGGACGAGCAGGTGGCCGACGTGATCGCGCACCTCGGCGCTCCGGGGCTCATCGCGTTCGTCGAGGCGCTCGCGATCTTCGAGGGCTTCACGCGCTTCCGCATGATCCTCGAAGTCGACGTCCCGCCGCTCGCGTACGAAGACGAGGAAGACGAAGACGACGCGGACGAAGCGCCGGAGGAGCGCTGAGGTGGGGCGCGTTCCGCTTCCGGAGGCGAAAGGCGACGACGCCGTCTCGGCGAGCGTCCTCGCGCACCAGCCGAAGCTCCTGCACGCCTTCCAGCGTCTCTACGGCACGCTCTGGAGCCACGGCGTCGTCGATCACGCGACGAAGGAGGTCGCGCGCCTGCGCAACGCGCGGACGACCGGCTGCGGCTACTGCAAGAACGTCCGCTTCGCCGACGCGCTCGAAGAAGGGCTCACCGAGGAGCGCGTCGCGACCATCAATGACAATTTCGAGAGGTCGGAGCTCCTCGACGAGCGGCAGAAGCTCGTAATCCGCTACGTCGACGCGTTCCTCGACGATCCGGCCGGGCTCGACGACGAGGTGCGCGAGGAGATGCTCGCGGAGTTCTCGCCGGCGGAGATCGTCGAGCTCACCGCGGGACTCTCGCTCTTCCTCGGCTTCTCGAAGATCGCGGTCGCGCTCGGCCAGGCGCCCGCCTCGATGCCGACGACCGTCGTACCGACACCCACGCGCCCCGCGGATTGATGCGGCGCGATACCCGGCCCTACTGGGTCAAGAAGGCGATGGATCGCCTGAACACGGCGTACTGCGAGCGCTTCCTGCGCCCGCAGTTCGACGAGCTCGGCATCGATCCGGTCTTCCGGAACCCACGCCACTTCGAGATCATCGGGCCGGACATCCGCGCCGGAGACCACCTGCACGCGCTCGCGGCGCGCGACGCGCCGATCAGCCTCGTCGTCTACCCGGAGACGGGCGGGAAGATCCGCATCGGGAGCTACGTCGCCCTCTCGCCAGGCGTGCGGATCAAGAGCGCCACGTCGATCGAGGTCGGCGACAGCTGCTTGATCGCCGAGCGCGTCTTCATCACCGACGCGGACTGGCACGACTACTACGATCGGATCTACCCCCCCGGGCCGATGGCGCCGGTGCGGCTCGAGGAGAACGTCTGGATCGGTGACGGCGCGACGATCTGCAAGGGCGTCACGATCGGCAAGAACAGCGTCGTCGGAACCGGGTCGATCGTCACGACCGACGTACCGCCGAACACCGTCGTCGCGGGGAATCCCGCGCGACCGATCCGAACGCTCGACGAGGGCGCACGCTTCGTCACGCGCCGCGAGATGTTCCTCGGCGCGAAGCCATGGGGCTCGTTCGAGGACGAGATGTCCTACCGCTACCTCTCCGAGAACACGCTTCTCGACTGGTTCCGCGCGATGTTCGCTCCGACGCGCGACATGTGACTCGGGCACGTGACGCGAGCCGGGCGGAGCCGCCGCGGTTGATTCACGGCGCTCGGACCGTTTGGATGCGAGCCGATGCCGGCCCGTCCTCCCCGTAGGAGCTTCCGCAAGCAGGCGAGCGCGTCGCGCACGAAGCGAGCGCGCGCGGCGGTGCGACCGCGCTCGGGAGGCGCCGTCGCCGAGTGCGCGCCCGCCCAGACGAGACGCGGATCGCGCGCCGCGATGGATCCTCGAGCGCACGGGGTCGCCCTCGCCGCGAAGGGGTTCCTCCACGACGAGGAAGGTCTCCGGCTCCACGAGCTCGCGCGCGAGTGCGCGCCGCTCGGCCCGCTCGTCGAGATCGGCAGCTACTGCGGAAAGTCCTCCGTGTATCTCGGCGCCGGCGCGCGCGCCGCGGGCGGAACGCTCGTCTGCGTCGACCACCACCGCGGCTCGGAGGAGCAGCAGCCGGGGCAGCTCTACCACGACTCCGATCTCTTCGACGCGGAAGCCGGCGCGATGGACAGCCTGCCTCTCTTGCGACGCACGCTGCGCGCCGCCGGCCTCGAGGACACCGCGGTGCTGCTCGTCACGCGAAGTGCGGTCGCCTCGCGGATCTGGAGCACGCCGCTCGGGCTTCTCTTCATCGACGGCGGCCACACCTTCGAGGCGGCCGAGGGCGACTACCGCGGCTGGGTCGGGAAGATCGCGCGCGGCGGGATCCTCGCGATCCACGACCTGTTTCCCGACCCGAACGAGGGCGGCCAGGCGCCGATCACGATCTACCGGCACGCCGTCGCGTCGGGGCTCTTCGACGAGCTCCCGACGATCCGCACGCTCGGCATCCTCCGCCGCCGCTAGAACTAGAAGCTAGAGCGACCCCGTCTCAGGGCGTCGCTTCGGCGGAAGCGGAGATCTCCTCGCGCTCGAGCTCGGTGCGATCCTCGCGCTCGGCACGCGCGACCGGCTTCGCGACGTTCTCGGCGAGCGCTTCGCCCAGGTCCTCGCCCGCGAGATCTCGGAAGAAGCTGCTCGTCGCCGACTCGCGCGCGAGCGCGTCGGCCGCGAGGAGCACCGTCGCCGCCGTCCACGGCGTCTGCTCGCCCTCCGGATAGAGGATGCGGTCCGGGTGCGTGACGCCGGTCCAGTAGCCGCCCTCCTCCGTGCGCAGCGGCTTCACCCACGAGAGCATCTGCTCGGCGCGGTTCGTGAGGCCGCAGGCGTCGAGGGCGAGCACCATCTCGCAGGTCTCGGCGACGGTGTACCAGGGACGCTCGATGACGCAGCGGCAGCCGACGCCCTCCTCGAGGAAGACGTCCGCCTGCGCGCGGTCGAGCAGGCGAAGGCGCGCGGCCGCACCGCGCACCGCTCCGCCGAGGATCGGGTAGTACCAGTCCATCGAGTGGCGGCCCGGCCCGCCGTTCGGGAGATCGACGTCGTCGAAGCGCCGGAGATCGTGACGGAGCACGTGCGCGAGACGCTCGCGCGCGGCGCGCCACTCCGAAGCGTCGCGGTCGAGGCGCTCCGCGATGCGGATCGCGCAGACGAGGCTCCCGTGGATCGAGGAGCTCCCCGTGAGGAGCGGCGCCTTCCACGGCCTGCCGGCCGGGTTCACCGCCCAGGCGATCGAGCCGCACGGCATCCGCAGGTCGACGACGAAGTCGATCGCGCGCTGCAGCGACGGCCACATCTCCGCGAGGAAATCGACGTCGGGCTTCGCCGTGTGGTGATGCCAGAGCCCCACCGCGAGGTAGGCGGCGTGGTTCGACTGCCTTGTCGCATCGACGACCTGCCCGCCGCACGACTCCGCGGCCCAAGCGCCGTCCGCTCCCTGGGCGCGCACGAGGTAGCGGAACGCGGCGCGCGCGGCGTCGAAGCGTCCCGCGAGCGTCAGCCCCATCGCCGCGTGGACGTGATCCCACGGATCGAACTTCCCGTTCGGCACCCACGGCAGGGCGCCGTCGCTCTCCTGCCGGGACGCGATCCAATCGCCCGTGGCCTCGAGATGCTTCAAGGCGAGTGGACGACGCCTGCTTCTCATCATGCGTATCCTTTGACCGCGTACAGCACGACGCTCTTGCCGATCAGGGGGTTCAGCAGCGACTCGAGTGCTCGGGTGAGCCGAGGCCGCTGCATCAGATCCCAGACCAGGAACCGATGATAGAGTTTGACCGGCCATACTCGTTCGTTCTTGAGCCCGAACAAGCACTTGAGCCACCAGTAGGGAGAATGCAGCGCGTGGGCGTAGTGCCGCCCGACGATCTCGTAGCCGAAGCACTTCAGCATCCCGGCGAGACGATTCCCGCGGTAGATGCGGACGTGTCCGCCGACCGCGACCGGAGCCGGATACTCCGACGAGAGCGCCCAGCAGATCGACTCGGGCACCGCGCGTGGAACCGAGACCGCGAGCACGCCTCCGGGCTTCAGCACGCGCGACGCTTCACGCAGCGCTTCCTCGTCTCGCTCGAGATGCTCGAGGACCTCGGAGACGATCAGACAATCGAACGAAGCATCGCGAAACGGGAGCGCGTACCCGCTGCCGCGGAGAGCCGCCCAGGGCCCCGCGTTCGGGATCGTCCCGCCGAGCTCGGGGGAGAGCTCGTCCATCTCGCGGAGCGCGGCCTTCGCTCCCGCGACTTCCTCCGCTCCGAGATCGACGCCGACGGCGAGGATGCCCGGCCGGCGACGGGTCTCGCGCAGGTGACGGCCCGCACCGCACCCCAGGTCGAGCACGCGCGCCCCGGGCTCGAGCCCGAGCCGTTCGAACTCGACGGTCAGCACGCGACGCTCACCCGCTCCGCGATGGCCTCGCGATAGACTTCGACGCGCCGCTCGGCGGCCCGTCGCCAGGTGAACATCGACTCGACGCGCTTCTTCGCGGCGAGGCCCATGCCGCGCCGCTTCTCCGGAGCGTCGAGGAGATCGCGGATTCCGCGCGCCAGCGCCTCGCCCGACCCGGGCTCGACGAGCACGCCGGTGGTCCCGTCCCGGCCGACCACCTCCGGCAACGCACCGCCGGTCGTGGCGACGAGCGGCACCTCACAGGCCATCGCCTCCCCCGCGGGAAGCCCGAATCCTTCGTAGAGAGAAGCGACGACGGCCAGGGTCGCGCGCGCGTAGAGCCGCGCGATCTCGTCCGCCTCGACCTTGCCGAGGAACTGGACGGCGTCCTGGAGGCCGAGCTTCTGGATCAGCTTCGCGGTGTGCGTCTTTCGCCCCGGCGAGCCGACGACGACGAGGCGCAGCGCCGGCCGCTCGCGCCGCAGGATCGCCAGCGCCTCCAGGAGGTAGCGAAATCCCTTGATCGCCGAGTCCGCCGAGAGCGTCGCGACGAGGAGATCCGGCTCCCGCTGGATGTCGGGCTTCGGGTGGAACACCGTCGTGTCGATGCCGATGCCGACGACGCGGATCCGCTCGCGCGCGATCCCGTACTCGCCCGCGATGTCGTCTGCGGAGGCCTCGGAGACCGTCATCACGCGATCGAGCCGGCGCGACATGCGGAGCTGCTTCGGCAGGAAGCTGTACCAGCGGACGAGCCCGTAGCGCTCGCGGAGAGTGTGCGACGATTCGAGGGCGATCCGCCGGTCCCGGGTCATCGGGTGGTGGATCGTCGCGACGAGGGGGATCTTGGAGCGAAGCCGCAGCAGCTCCGGAGCGAGCGTCTGGTTGTCGTGCAGGATGTCGTACTTGGGACCGCTCCCGTTCGCGCGCGAGAGCGTCCGCACGACGCGCTGCGAGAACGTGAACGGCTCGGGGAATCCTCCCGTCACCGTGCGCGCGTACTCGGACACGTTGATCGGGTCGCGCAGCTCGCGGGCCGTCGGGAAGCGGAAGAACGCCTGATCGTTCCACAGGTCCAGGCTCGGGACCTTCACCATGCCGACGCCGTCGCAGAGCTCCGGGTACGGCTGGCCGCTCCACACGTCGACGTGGTGGCCGAGCTCGACGAGCTCTCGACTGAGGAGCCGCACGTAAATGCCCTGCCCGCCGGATCGAGGGTTCCCCCGATACGTGAGCAGAGCTATGCGGAGCGGCTCTCCGGACATCCGAGCTTCCTCGACCTGACGTGACGACGATTGGCGCGAGCCGCCCGGTACCGCCTCACGGAGCAACGCGCTCCTCTCTGCCCCGGGGCGGGCCCGCCGCGCAGTTGATACGGTTTGCTCTCCGGCTTTGCAAACGCTGTTGTGAAGCAACCGGCCTGCTAGGCGCTCGCCGAGTTCGCTGATAAGCAGAGCGTTCGGGTACCGGGAATGACGCACGATCCGCCGGCGAAAGGGCTCGTGGCTCTGGTGACCGGAGCCAGCCGGGGCATCGGCGCGGCGATCGCACAGCGCCTCGCCGCCGCCGGAGCCGAGGTCGGACTCGTCGCACGCACCCTCGAGGCGCACCCGCACCTTCCGGGGACGCTCCGGCAGACGGCCAATGCGATCCGCGATCTCGGTGGCCGCGCCGTGATGATCCAGGGCGACCTCTCCGATCCCCTCGCCCGCCGGCGGATCGTCGACGACGTGCTCGGCCGGCTCGGCCGAGTCGACATCCTCGTGAACAACGCTTCGGCCGCGTACTACATGCCGTTCGAGGAGTACTCCGAGAAGCGTTACCGGATCGCCTTCGAGCTGAACGTCCGGGCGCCGTTCGACCTCGCGCAGGCGTTCCTCCCCCGCATGCGGAAGGTGCGGCGCGGCTGGATCCTGAACATCTCCGCCTCGACGTCGCGCCACCCGCCGGGCCCGCCGTACGACGCGTTCACGGCCAGCGCGGGCGGGATCCTCTACGCGATGACCAAGGCCGCGCTCGACCGCTTCAGCACCGGGCTCGCGGCCGAGGTCTACGACGAGGGAATCTGCGTCAACTCCCTCTCCCCGGTCGCGGCCGTGCGCACGCCGGGAACCGAAGCCCTGCACATGATCCCGGACGATCCGTCGCTGATCGAGCCGGTCGAGATGATCGCCGAAGCCGCGGTCGCCCTGTGCACGTGTCCGGCACGGTCGCTCACCGGCCGGGTCGCGTTCACGCGGGCGCTCTTGAAGGAGCTCGGCCGCAAGCCGCGGACGCTCGACGGGTCCGCCGATTTCGAGGAGTAGGCCGGCGGACGCTCAGCGTCCCGGCCAAGGCTTCGGAAAGTCCCGAGGAACGCGGAGCTGCCACTGCGGTGCCCGCTTCTCGAGGAACGCGAGAACGCCTTCGACCGCATCGGGGCGGCCCATCACCACACGATGCAGCTCCGTCTCGAGGTGCTCGATCTCGTCGGCGGGGAGCGAGCGCGACTCCCAGAGGAGGCGCTTGCACACCGCGGCCGAGAGCGGTGCGACGTTCGTAGCGATGTCGCGCGCCATCTCGAGCGCCGCCGGCAGCACCTCCGCCGCCGGGAGGGCCCGGCTCGCGAGGCCGAGCTGGACGGCTTCGTCCCCACCGAAGCGCCGGCCCGTCAGGAAGAGCTCGGCGGTGCGCGCGAAGCCGATCGCGCGTGGGACCGTCCAGTGTGCGTACGCGTCCGGGAGAACGCCGCGGCGCACGTGCAGAAAGCCGTACTTCCCCTCGCGCGCGAAGACTCGGATGTCGCACTGCATCGGGAGCGTGAGCCCGATGCCGACGGCGTGGCCGTTCACGGCCGCGATCACGGGCTTCCGGACGCGGAAGGCGGGCGGATCGACTGGTGAGGAGCTGAACTCCTTCTCCTCGCGCGCCTCGAAGGTGTCGCCGCCCGTCGCGAAATCCGCTCCGGCGCAGAACGCGTCCCCCGCTCCGGTCAGCACGACCGCGCGTACCTCGTCGTCCTCGTCGCAAGCGCGGTAGGCACGGCCGAGCGAGTCTCCCATCGCTCCGGAGAACGCGTTCCGGTGCTCCGGCCGGTCGAGGGTCAGGACGGCGACGCCGTCCTGCAGGGAGAACGTGAGATCGCGGTAGCTCATGCGGCGCTGCCGGCCGTCCTAGCATGGGAGAGCCGCGAGAAGCGCGTCCCGGCATCTGGACAGCGGGAGCCCATGCTGCCATCCAGGCCAGCCATGCAGGCGGCGGGATACGTCGAGCCGCGCTTCGCACGCGTTCGCGAGGCGTTCGAGGCGAACTTCGCGCGCGGCGAGGTCGGCGCCGCGTGCTGCGTGTACTACCGCGGCGCGCCCGTCGTCGACCTCTACGGCGGCATCGCCGACCGCGCTTCCGGCGCGCCCTGGCGCGAGGACACGACGGCGCTCGTCTTCTCGACGACCAAGGGCGTCACGGCGATCTGCGTACACCTCCTCCTCGAGCGCGGCGTGCTCGAGCTCGACGCACCGATCGCGCGCTGGTGGCCCGAGTTCGCGGCGCGCGGCAAGGAGTCGATCACGCTGCGGCACGCTCTGACGCACCAGGCCGGGCTCGCTCTCGTCGACGGCGATCACTTGACGCTCGCCGACGTCGTCGCGTGGGATCCCGTCGTGGACGCGATCGCGCGCCAGGCGCCGATCTGGGAGCCCGGGACGGCGCACGGCTATCACGCGCGCGCGTACGGGTGGATCCTCGGCGAGGTCGTGCGACGCGCGACGGGGCGCTCGCTCGGCCGCTTCTTCGCGGACGAGATCGCGGCGCCGCTCGGGCTCGACTTCTGGATCGGCCTCCCCGAGAGCGAGGAGCCGCGCGTCGCCGCGATCGTCCCGGCGGAGCCGCCGGCCGATCCGCGCGTACGCGAGCTGATGGAGCAGTTCACCGGCCCCGACACCCTCCTCGGAAGGGTGATGAGCGGACCGGCGAACCTCTTCGCCTACGACGAGCGCTGGAACCGCCGCGAGCTGCACGAGGCGGAGATGCCGTCGTCGAACGGGATCGGTACCGCGCGCGCGATCGCCCGGCTCTACGCCGCGACGATCGGCGCGGTGGACGGGACCCGCCTTCTCGGGCCCGCGACCCTCGCCGCCGCGTGCACCGAGCAGGTGAGCGGCAGCGACAAGGTCCTCCTCCTGCCGACGACCTTCGGGCTCGGCTTCATGCTCCCGCCGACCCTGTGCCTCGCCGCGGCATCGGGGGCCTTCGGACATCCGGGTGCGGGCGGATCCCTCGGCATCGCGGATCCGAAGGCCGGCTTCGCCCTCGGCTACGTGATGAACCAGATGGTCCTCGTCGACGCGACCGATGCTCGGGCGCGGTCGCTCGTGGAGGCCGTCTACGCTTGTCTTTCCGAATGAGCCCGGGAGTGCTCCGTCTTCAGCGGCGCTTCTGCAGAAGATGAACCGAGATGGCCCCACTTTCGCGTCCCATGAATTGCAATCATGAAGCAGAGCGTTAAGAAATAGGTGCCCTCATGAACACGCCACGCTTCCGCCTCTGGTCCTCGGTCGGGAAGAAGATCCTCACCGGCCTGACCGGCATTGCGCTCATGGCGTTCATCGTCATGCACCTGCTGGGCAACTTGACGCTCCTCGTCGGTGCCGACGCGTTCAATGGGTATACCGAGTCGCTGCACGAGCTCGGCTGGCTCGTGATCGTCGCCGAGCTCGGCCTCATTGCCCTCTTCGGCTTGCACGCCATCTCGGCGGTGCAGGTCTGGCTCGACAAGGGAAAGGCGCGCAAGCAGCACAACAGCTTGATGCGGACCAAGGGAGCGCCGAGCAAGCAGACCATCGCTTCGCGCTCGATGATCGTGACGGGCGCCGTGCTGCTCGTGTTCGTCGTGGTGCACGTGATCCAGTTCCGCTTCGGTCCGAGCATCGAGCAGGGCTACGTCGCGGTCGTCGACGGTGCGCCGGCACGCGACCTCCATCGGCTCGTCGTCGAGACGTTCAAGAATCCGGTCTGGACCGGCATCTACGTCGCCGTGATGCTCCTGCTCGGCTTCCACCTGCGGCACGGGTTCTGGAGCGCCTTCCAGTCGATCGGAGCACTCGGACCGAAGCTTCGCCCGCTCGCGTACTCGGTGGCGGTGGTGTTCGCGGTGGCGATGGCGGTCGGATTCCTGATCCTGCCGCTCTACCTCTTCCTCTTCGCGTCGGTTCCGTCCGGCGCGGTCGCGATGGCGGGGCACTGATGGCTTCGATGCCGCAGACGATTCCGAACGGCGACGGCTTGCATTCCGGGGCGCCGGGAGGCCCGATCGAGACCCGCTGGGATCGTCACCGCTTCGAGATGAAGCTCGTGAACCCGGCGAACAAGCGGAAGTACACCGTGATCGTCGTCGGCACGGGCCTCGCCGGCGGCGCCGCGGCCGCGACACTCGGCGAGCTCGGCTACAACGTCCTGAACTTCTGCATCCAGGACAGCCCGCGCCGCGCCCACAGCGTCGCCGCGCAGGGCGGCATCAACGCCGCGAAGAACTATCCGAACGACGGCGACAGCGTCTGGCGGCTCTTCTACGACACCGTGAAGGGCGGCGACTTCCGCGCCCGCGAGTCGAACGTCTACCGCCTCGCACAGCTCTCGGTGAACATCATCGATCAGTGCGTCGCGCAGGGCGTGCCGTTCGCGCGCGAGTACGGCGGCCTCCTCGCGACGCGCTCGTTCGGCGGAACGCAGGTCTCACGCACGTTCTACGCGCGCGGTCAGACGGGGCAGCAGCTCCTCCTCGGCGCGTACGGCTCGCTGATGCGCCAGCTCGAAACCGGCCGCGTCAAGATGTTCGCGCGCCGCGAGATGCTCGATCTCGTCGTGGTCGACGGTCACGCGAAGGGAATCATCTGCCGAAACCTCGTGACGGGTGAGCTCGAGCGCCACGCCGCGGACGCGGTCGTGCTCGCGACCGGCGGCTACTCGACCGCGTACTTCCTCTCGACGAACGCGGTGAACTCGAATGCGACGGCGGTTTGGCGCTGCCACAAGCGCGGCGCGTACTTCGCGAACCCCTGCTTCATGCAGATCCACCCGACGTGCATCCCTCTCCAGGGCTCCGCGCAGTCGAAGCTCACGCTGATGAGCGAGAGCCTGCGCAACGACGGGCGCATCTGGGTGCCGGCGAAGAAGGGCGACCCGCGACCGCCCGACCAGATCCCGGAGGCCGAGCGCGACTACTTCCTCGAGCGGCGCTACCCGTCGTTCGGCAACCTCGTGCCGCGCGACGTCGCCTCGCGTGCCGCGAAGCACGCTTGCGACGAGGGCTACGGCGTCGGCACCGGGCAGGCGGTCTATCTCGACTTCGCGGACGCGATCCAGCGCCTCGGCCAGAACGTGATCGCCGAGCGATACGGCAACCTCTTCGACATGTATCGCGAGATCACCGACGAGGACCCGTACAAGCTCCCGATGCGGATCTACCCGGCGCCGCACTACACGATGGGCGGCCTCTGGGTCGACTACAACCTGCAGAGCACGATCCCGGGCCTGCACGTCCTCGGCGAGGCGAACTTCTCCGACCACGGCGCGAACCGGCTCGGCGCGAGCGCCCTGATGCAGGGGCTCGCCGACGGCTACTTCGTGATCCCGTACACGCTCGGCAACTACCTTGCCGGCACGAGGCCGGGCACCGTCCGCAGCGACGCACCCGAGTTCGGCGAGGCCGAGCAGAAGGTCCGCGGCGTGATCGATCACCTGCTCGGCTGCCGCGGCAAGAAGACTCCCCGCGAGTTCCACTGGGAGCTCGGTCGCCTGCTGTGGGACGAGTGCGGCATGTCGCGAAGCCCGGAAGGCTTGACGCAGACGATCGACAAGATTCGCGCGCTTCGCGCCGAGTTCTGGGAGAACGTGCACGTCGCGGGATCGGGCCAGGAGCTGAACCAGCATCTCGAGTACGCCGGACGCGTCGCGGACTACTTCGAGCTCGGCGAGCTGATCGCGATCGACGCCCAGCAGCGCAACGAGAGCTGCGGCTGCCACCTGCGCGTCGATCACCAGACGCCGGAGGGCGAGCCGATCCGCGACGACGAGAACTACGCCTACGTCGCCGCCTGGGAGCACACCGGGGACGTCTCGAAGCCGCGGCTGCACCGCGAGAAGCTCGAGTTCGAGAACGTCCACCTCACCGTACGGACCTACAAATGAGCAACGCGCGGCAGCCACGCTCCTACACGCTCCGGGTATGGCGGCAGCCGAGCTCGACGACGGAGGGAAAGCTCGTCGAGTACGCGGTGTCGGACATCGACCCGGATTCCTCGTTCCTCGAGATGCTCGACCACCTGAACGAGAATCTCGTCAAGAAGAACGAGGAGCCGATCGCATTCGACAGCGATTGCCGCGAGGGCATCTGCGGCACGTGCGGTGTCTGCATCGACGGCCGCCCGCACGGCCCCATCCCGCACGTCACGACGTGTGCGCTTCGCATGCGCGACTTCGCGGATCGCTCGACGATCGTGGTCGAGCCCTTCCGCGCGAAGTCGTTCCCCGTCGTGAAGGATCTCGTCGTCGATCGGTCCGCTTTCGACCGGATCATCGAGGCCGGCGGCTACGTCTCGGTGAACGCGGGCTCGGCGCCCGAGGCGAACATGATCCCGATCGGGAAGGACATCGCCGAGTCGGCGATGGACTCGGCCGTCTGCATCGGCTGCGGAGCGTGCGTCGCTTCGTGTCCGAACGCTTCCGCTTCGCTCTTCGTCGGCGCGAAGATGCGCCAGATGGTCCTCCTCCCGCAGGGCGCGGTCGAGAGGAAGCACCGCGCGCTCGCGATGGTCGAGCGAATGGACCGGGAAGGCTTCGGTGACTGCTCGAACCACGGAGAGTGCGAAGCCGCCTGCCCGAAGGCGATCTCGATCGAGAACATCGCGACACTCCGCCGCGAGTACATGAAGGCGATCTTTCGCTGACGGAGAGGGACCCGGCACCGCGGTAGCAACGCCTGGCCCGACACCGCGACGCGATCGCCATCATGTCAGGTAGAGCCCGGGCGCTGCGGCAAAGCGCGCCACGCACTCCAGCGAGCAGAACCAGAAGTCTCGATTCGAGTGGCGAAGATGCCCAGGGGCGGAATCCGGGCGGACGCGCATGCGGCACACCGGGTCGATGGCTTCGGACGCGGAGCTCTCGGCCGGAGGGCCAAGATCGATCTCGAAAAGCTCGATCGGCTCGATCAGATTGCGCAGCGACGTCGGTCCGATCGAGCGAGCGACGACCCCGATCCGCTCGCAGGCGGCGACGACCGCTCCGGTCGCCAGCACCTGTCCGCCGCGGGCATACGCGAGGGAGCGAAGCCTCAGCCGGAGAGATCTCCGGCTGACCTCGACCACGGCCAAGCGAGCTGCGCGAAGTAGCGGGTGGGCATCCTCTGCTCTCGCAGCCCGACCTCACCCGAGCGAACCCCGTTCTGCTCGTGGTGGAACGTCCCCGCGAGAAGATCCCAGAACGTCCAGAGCTCGCCGAAGTTCACCTGCGCGTCCTCGTACTCTCGCTTGTGATGCCAGCGATGGATCTCCGCCACGCACAGGACGTAGCGAAATGGTCCGAGAGTGAAATCGAGGTTCGCGTGCTGGAACGCGAGGTGAACGGACACGATCGCCATCCATGTGCCGATCGCGAGCGGCGGCGCGCCGAGGAGAACCGCGAGCGTGATCCCCGGTGCCGCCAGGACGAGCGCCGACAGCGGATGCCGGCGCTCCCCGTTCAGCCAATAGAGCCGCTCCGCACTGTGGTGCAACGCGTGCAGCCGCCAGAGGAACCCGAACCGGTGGCTCGCCCGGTGCATCGCCCAGAGCCCGAGGTCGATGATCGCTCCCGCGACCAGCACGCTCCACCAGGCAGGCCAGCCGGAGGGCCAGAGATGCCAGATCGGAAGGATGCTCCGGGCCGCCGCGGCGATCTCGATGCTCGAGAAGATGAGCCCCAAGCTCACCGCACCGTGGAGGACGTCGACCGCAGTGTCGCCATGGTCCTGGAGCCACGCGGCCTCGTACGGCTGGACGCGTTCGAGTAGCGCGACGATCAGGATGGCGGCCGCGGAGACGAGCAACGCCCAGGGCCAGTAGGGATGGCCCGCGGTCACGATCCAGAGAAGGAGCCCGGCGCTCGTTCCGAACACGAGCGGATAGGCCCCGTAGCGAACCACCGGACGCAAAGTGGGCATGCGGCCGATCCTGACGGACCCGGGGCGCTTCGTCTTGAACGCTTGTGCTACTGCTTGCGAGCACGCCCGAGAGCGCGCACCGGGTTGATGCCGAACATCGCACGGAAGGTCCGGACGAAGTGCGCCTGGTCGGCAAAGCCGGCCTGGGCTGCGGCCGCGGCCATCGGCTCGCCGTCGAGAATCCGCTCCACGGCTCGCGTCAGGCGTTGCCACTTCCGATAGGTCTGCATCGGCATGCCTGCGCGCTCGCGAAACCAGTGCGAGAAGCGGCTCTCCGACATCCCCAGGAGCGATGCGAGCTCGCGACGCCTCGGTATTGCGTCCGGCGCGGTCGGCTGGGACAGCGCCCGCGCGACCCGCGCGAGCGCCGGGTCCGGCTCGAGGCACGCCGCGCCTCCGCCGAGTTCCTGCGCGATCCCGGTGACGACTTCCGCATCGAGCTCGCCCTCGCCTCCACCGAGCGCCGCGAGCCGCGCGGCGAGCCGGTCGGGAATGCGAGCGATCGGATCGAGCGAGCCGGCGCTCGCACGCTTCGCGATTCCGACACGGCCCGACACGTCCGCATAGACCGACAGGACGCGCCGCCCCTCGACGCGATGGACGCTCGATGCCGCAATGAACACGGCGCGAGCCGAGATCGGCCGAGCCGGCCCGTGTATCGTGACGAGGGAATCCAGGCCGACCGAGAGCTGATGCGCACCGTGTGCGTGGAGAGCGTTGTCGCCGGCGATGCCGCGAAACACTCCGACCTGCGGGCCGACGAAGATCTGCCCCCGCCACGACTGCGGCGGCCCCCGCCGCGCCCGAGCATCTCCCTGATCCGCTCCGCCCGTGGCTTGCCTTTCATCGGCCACGGAAGATCTACGGGACGTCGGGATCCGGTGTCCTGCCGCTCCCGTCTCTCGCACCATCTCGCCTCCGTGTACGCGGCACGAGCTCCGATGTCAGCCATTCGTTCGCCGGTACGGAGCCGGGTCGCAGATTCGTTGCCAAGACTCCCGCCCCGGCCGCGCCCGGTACGAGGCTCGGATCGCGCCGAAATCGCAGCCGCCGGCTGCAGTGACGGGAATTCGCGCAAGTCTTTGATCCCGGTTTCGAGAACGACTTCGCCGGGATGCGCGCTGCGCGCGCGCAGGGCGCCGGCGGAGGTCAGGCCGCGGCAGTGGGTTGGTCGGGGCGAGGGCCGAGGATCTCCGCGAGGTCCTTCGCGTCGAGCTTCTCGCGGTCGAGGAGGCGCGTCGCCAGCGCTTCGAGCTGTGTGCGCCGCTCCGTCAGCATCCGCTTCGCTTCCTCGTAGCAGGAGCGCAGGATCTCGAGCTGCTCCTCGCCGACGATGCGCTCGATCTCGGGCGAGCGTGAGCCGGCGGTGGGACCATGGCCGAGGAAACCTTCGTTCTGCTCGACGAGCGAGAGGTTCGGGAGCCGCTCGCTCATGCCGTAGACCGTCAGCATGCTGCGCGCGATCTTGCCGGCCTTCTCGAGGTCGTCGGAGGCGCCGGTCGAGACCTGGCCGAACACGACCTCCTCCGAAGCGCGTCCGCCGAGAAGCGTGCGGATGCGACCGAGGAGCTCGGCGCGCGACATCAGGTAGCGGTCCTCCGTCGGCGCCTGCAGCGTGTAGCCGAGAGCGCCCTTCCCGCGCGGAACGATCGAGATCCGCTCGACCGGATCCGCGCCGGCCGTGAAGTAGCCGACGAGCGCGTGCCCCGACTCGTGGTACGCGACGATCCGCTTCTCCGCCGGGTTCAGCACGCGGCCCTTCCGCTCGAGGCCCGCGACGACACGCTCGAACGCGTCCTGGAAGTCGATCATCTTGACGGTCGGGTGGCTGCGGCGCGCCGCGAGGAGGGCCGCCTCGTTGCAGATGTTCGCGATGTCCGCGCCGACGAATCCCGGCGTCTGCGCGGCGATGCGCGCGAGGTCGACGTCGGGATCGAGCGGCAGCTTCGCCGCGTGCAGCTTGAAGATCGCGAAACGTCCCTCGCGGTCGGGCCGATCGACGAGGATCTGCCGGTCGAACCGGCCCGGACGGAGCAGCGCCTTGTCGAGCACCTCGGGACGGTTCGTCGCCGCCATGATGACCACGCTCGCGCGGCCGTCGAAGCCGTCGAGCTCGACGAGGAGCTGGTTCAGCGTGTTCTCGCGCTCGTCGTAGCCTCCCCCCGCGAAGCTCGCGTTGCCGGAGCGCGCGCGGCCGATCGCGTCGAGCTCGTCGATGAACACGATGCACGGTGCCTTCTTGCGCGCCTCCGCGAAGAGGTCGCGCACGCGCGCGGCGCCGACGCCGACGAACATCTCGACGAAGTCCGAGCCGGAGAGGTTGAAGAACGGCACGCCCGCTTCGCCCGCAACGGCCCGCGCGAGGAGGGTCTTCCCGGTGCCCGGCGGACCGACGAGGAGCACGCCGGTCGGCAGCTTCGCGCCGAGCTTCTGGAAGCGCTCCGGCTCCTTCAGGAACGAAACGACCTCGCGCGTCTCCTCGATCGCCTCGTCGATGCCGGCGACGTCGCCGAATCGAATGCTGTTGTTCGGATCGAGCTCGTAGAGCTTCGCCTTGCTCTTGCCGATGTTGAGCACGCTCGGGCCTTGGCCCATGCGGCGCATGATGAAGCCCCAGAGCAGGAAGAGGATCCCGAACGGGATGATCCAGTCGAAGAAGAGGTTCCGGAAGAAGTGCGTCTCGATGCGCGCGCGGAACTCGACGCCGTGCTTCTGGAGTGTGTCGACGAGCGTCGGATCCGCGACCGGCGTGACGGTGAACTGGCGCGCGAGCTCTTCCTGGCTCTCCTTCCGCGCCTGCTGGACCTGCTCCTTGCGCGCGGCGAACCAGGCCTGGATCGCGCTCCAGGAGAAGCGCCACGGCGTGTGCGTGTCGGGCGCTTCGATCGCGTCGGTGCCGTCCTTCGACTCCTCGCCCGGCGGGCCCTTCATCTCGCCGTAGATCTCGCTCGGCGTGAGGACGACCGCCTGGACCTGATCCTTGCTCACCCGCGCGAGGAACTCGCTGTACGGGATGTCCTTGACGTTCGGCCCCGAGAAGAACAGCGAGTCGATCGAGAAGATCAGCAGCAGAACCCACAGGTAGTAGAGAATCGAAAACCGAGCCCGCGGATTCATGTGGTGATGTCTAGCCTTTCATCCAAACGGCCACCAGGAGCTGTCATCCGCGATGTTGTCGAGATTCGTTCGGCAGGCTTCGTACTGCGACTCGTAGGTCCGCGCGAGCCAGTCGACCTTTCGCGCGACGATCAGCACCGACGGCTTGTTGCGGTGGGTGCCGCGCGCGTATCCGTACTGGCCCTCGTGATACGAGAGCCAGAACGCGTAGGGGTCGTTTCGCGGGATGCCGAAGCGCCGCTCGCCGACGTCTCCGTACCAGCCGATGAAGTCCGTGACGTCGGCGAAGTCGTCGCGATCCGCAAAGGTCCCTCCGGTGCTGTCCTGGTAGGTGTCCCACGTTCCGTCGAGGACCTGGCCGTAGCCATAAGCGGACGAGGGCCGCGGCCCGGGAATCAACCACAAGATCCGCGTGCGAGGCGGCTTCGCATCCGAGTCGAATCCGGACTCGTGGCGGATCACGGCGAGCTGCAGCGGCACCGGCACGCCCCAGCGACGGTACGAGCTGCGCGCCGCGGCGTACCACTCCGGCCGCTCGTAGAAGATCGAGCACAGATCGTTCGGCCGGTCGGGCCGGGTGGCGCTGCACGCGCCCGCCAGGAGCAGCAGCGCGCCCAGAGAAAGGCCCCGAGCGCAGGCCGCCCTCGCCGATCCACTCCATCCCATCCACGCCGCCACGACCGCCTCTTCCACCCCCGATTAGACAGCGTAATTCGCTGGATGTGAAACCTTCGGGGGGTCTGGCGATGGACCTGCTGACGCGCCGCGTTACCGTCGTGGGAGAGGGTCCACTCGCATCGCGAGGACGGCGTCGAGGTCTACGAGATCCCGCTCGACCCCTCGTTCGACGACGAGCTCGACGACTCGGCGGCATACGTCCGCTTCGCCTGATCGCGCCCCCGAAGCCGGTCGAGCCACGCCGCCAGATCGGCGGGCCACGGGCTCTCGAACGACAGGGACTCCCCCGTGACCGGGTGCCGGAACCCCAGGCGGCACGCGTGCAGCGCGAGCCGCGGTGGATCCGAACGCGTCCGCCAGCCGTATCGAAGGTCGCCGAGCACCGGATGGTCGACGCCTCGCATGTGGATCCGCACCTGGTGCGTGCGCCCGGTCTCGAGACGAACGCGCACGAGCCACGCGCCTTCGGCGAGAGGCTCGAGGACGCTCACGTGGCTCACGGCGGACCGGCCGCCGACCGGCGCTTCGATCTGGCCCTCCTGCGGCGCCTCTTCGCCGGCGACCGCCGCGAGGTATTCGCGCTCGACGTCGTGGCTCCGGAAGGCGCTCGCGAGGACGCGGCCCGCTTCGCCCGTCTTCGCGAAGACGAGGAGCCCGCTCGTCTCGAGGTCGAGGCGATGCACGACCCAGACGCGGCGCCGGAGCCGCCGCCCGAGGAGATCCGCGAGGTTATGACGATCGCTCTCCGGCGTCGGCGCGGTGAGGAGACGCGCCGGCTTCTCGACGACGACGATCGAATCGTCCTCGTGGACGATCGCGTACGGCGGCAACGATTCCGTGTCTCGCGCTCGCGCCGCCGCTCCGAGCCGCTTCGAAGCGCGCTCGAGCGCGCCGCCGAGGTTCACCTCGACCCGCGCACCGCTCTGCAGGCGACGCCCGAGGATCTTGACGCGCGCCCGGTCGACGAACACGCCGCCGAGCTCGATCACGAGACGGGCACGCTGACGCGAGAGCCCGGGAACGCGCCGAGCGACGAGCTGATCGAGGCGAAGGCCCTCGTCCTCCTTCTCCACCTCGAACGTGGTCCGCTGCGCGCCCTCGCTCGCCGAACGCGAGTCTCCCTTCATGGCTCGATCCTCGCTCGCGCGACGCCGGCGCGGCAAGCCCCGACCCGCGCGAAGGCTTGCCGACGGGGCATCGACTCGATATCGCGACTGCCGCGAGACGGCCCGATGCTCGAACGGCTCTTCGCGCTCCGCGCGCACCGCACCACCGTCCGGCAAGAGGTCGTCGGCGGCGCGACGACGTTCCTCGCGATGGCGTACATCGTCGTGCTGAACCCGGCGATCCTGAGCGCCGCGGGAATCCCACACGGTCCCGAGACGATCGCGACGATCCTGACCGCGACGTTCGGCTCGCTCCTGATGGGCTTCTGGGCGAATCGCCCGATCGCCGTCGCTCCCTACATGGGAGAGAACGCGTTCCTCGCGTTCGGCCTCGCTGCCCTCGGGATCAGCTGGCAAGCGCGACTCGGCACCGTCTTCGTATCGGGGCTCGCCTTTCTCGCGCTCGTGCTCTTCCGGATCGGGCCGTGGCTCTCGCGCTCGATCTCGCCGTCGCTCAAGCACAGCTTCGGGGTCGGAATCGGGCTGTTCCTCCTCTTCCTCGGTCTGCACGAAGCGGGGCTCGTCGTCAGCGGTGCGGACGGGATGCCGGCGGCGGCCCTGCTCGTTCCGGGGACGGACGTCCTCGGCGATCCTCCCGTTCCCCTCAAGATCGGCGCGCTGCACGAGCCGCGTGCTCTTCTCGCGATCGGCGGCGTCCTGCTGATCGTCGTGCTGCAGGCGCGGCGGATCACCGGCGCCGTGCTGATCTCGATGATCGCGACCGGCGCCCTTGGCATCGCGCTCGGTCTCGGCGAGGCGCCGCGCGCGGTCGCGGCGATGCCGTTCCAGGGCGATCTTTCGCTTGGTCCCGTGGCGCTCCACCTCGACGTCGCGGGCGTGCTGCAGGTCGCGTTCCTTCCGATCCTGCTGACGCTCTTCCTCGTGAGCTTCCTCGACTCGCTCGGATCGCTCGTCGGCCTCGGTGCGGCGGCGGGCCTCCTCGACGAGCACGGCGACTTCCCCGAGATCGAGCGGCCGCTGGTCGTCAATGCGCTCTCCTGCGTCTTCGGCTCGCTGATCGGAACCTCGACGAGCGGCGCCTACATCGAGTCGGGCGCCGGGATCCGCGAGGGTGCGCGCACCGGGCTCGCCGCCGTGACGACCGGCCTTCTCTTCGCGGCGACCCTGTTCTTCGTTCCGCTCGTCGAGCCTCTGCAGCATCTCTCGTTCGCGTACGCGCCCGCTCTGATCTCCGTCGGCATCGCGATGCTGCCGGCGGTACGAGGCATCGACTTCGACGATCCAACGGAGCTCCTGCCGGCAATGGCGACGCTCGCGATGATGGTATTCACGTTCAACATCGCGAACGGCCTCACCGCTGGACTCGCGCTCTACCCGATCGTCAAGGTCGGCACGGGCCGCGCGCGCGAGGTCTCCGCGGGTGCGTGGCTCTTCGCCGCGCTCTGCTTCTTCTATTACACGTTCGGCCTGGTGCACTGAGTGGCTTCGCTGCAGAGCCTGATCCGGCGGCCCGCGGTGCATTTCGTGCTCCTCGGGCTCGTGCTGTACGGAATCGCGCGCTGGTGGACGGTGCAGGACGACGCAGGCGATCCGCGCGGGGCTTCGATCGTCATCGAACGCGAGCGCGTCGAGCGCCTCCGCGACGAGTTCCGCCGTCAGACCGGCTCTCCGCCGACGCCCGAGCAGGAGCGCGCGCTCGTCGGCGAGGAGGTCGACGAGGAGATCCTCTACCGCGAAGCGCTCGCGCGCGGGCTCGAGAACGGCGACCGGAGCGTGCGCTGGTGGCTGATCAAGAAGATGCGCTTCGTCGCGGAAGACCCGGCGGAGAGCGATGACGACCTCTACCGGAAGGCGCGCGAGCTCGGGCTCGACCGGGACGACATCGTGATCCGTCGGATCCTCGCGCAGAAGATGCGGCTTCTCGCGGAGGTCTCCGGCGGCTCGGTCGAGCCGGACGAAGCGGAGGTCGAAGCCTACTACGAGAAGCACCGCGGCGACTGGATGCGGCCCGAGCGCGTGAGCCTTTCGCACGTCTTTCTCAGCCGCGACCGGCGCGGCGCGGCGACCGAGGAGGACGCGAAGACGCTGCTCGCCGAAATCGAGGGACGCCCGCCTCCGGAGGTCGGTGACGTCGGGGACCCCTTCGCGCTCGGGCGGCGGCACACGGCGCGCTCGCAGGAGCAGCTCGCGAAGCTCTTCGGGCCCGAGTTCGCGGAGCGCGTGAGCACGCTCGAGCCGGGCCACTGGGTGGGACCGATCCCGTCCGCGTACGGCCTGCACCTCGTCTGGGTCGAGGAGAAGCTCGCGGCCGAGCCCGCTTCGCTGGGTTCGGTGCGGAACCAGGTGAGCCGTCGCCTCGCCGCGGAGCGCCGCGAAGCCGCGCTTTCGCAGGAGCTCGAGAAGCTCCGCCCGCGCTACGACGTGCGCGTCGAGCCCGCGACGTCGAGCGAGGGAGCCGCCGATGCTTCGTGAGAGCATGCGGCCGCTCGCCCCTGTCGCGGCGCTCCTCACGGCGCTCCTCGCGGCGCTCGTCTCCGCGACGCCGGTGATCGCTCATCCGCTCGCTCCCGCCCTGCTGCAGCTCCGCGAGCTGCCGGATGGGAAGACGGAGGTGACCTGGAAGACCTCCGTCGTGCGCGTCCGCGGCGCGCGCGTCGAGCCGATCCTGCCGGAAGGGTGCCGCGGCACGGGCGAGCCGACGATGAAGCAGGAGGGAGACGGCCTGATCCAGCGCTGGACGATCGACTGCGGCGAAGGCGGCCTCGTCGGACGCGTGGTCGGCGTCTCCGGGCTCGGCACGGGACGGAGCGACGCGCTCCTTCGCGTCGCTCTCGCCGACGGACGCGTCGTGCAGCGCGTGCTCCGCGCCGACGAGCCGACCTTCGAGATCACCGCGGGCGATCGTCCGACGAGCGTCTTCGGCGGCTACCTGCGCCTCGGCTTCGATCACATCCTCGGCGGCGTCGACCACCTGCTCTTCGTCTTCGGGCTTCTCCTCCTCGCGAGCTCGACGCGACTCCTCATCGAGACGATCACGGCGTTCACGGTCGGGCACAGCATCACCCTCTCGCTCGCCGCGCTCGGCATCGCGAACGTCCCTTCGTCCGCGGTGGACGTGCTGATCGCGATCAGCATCTTCGTGCTCGCGATCGAGCTCGCGCGCGGCAAGGACGCTCCGCCGACGCTTCTCCGCCGCTTTCCGTGGCTCATGGCCTTCCTCTTCGGCCTGCTGCACGGCCTCGGGTTCGCCGGCGCGTTGCGCGAGATCGGGCTCCCCGAGCGCGACATCCCGATGGCGCTCCTCTCCTTCAACGTCGGCATCGAGCTCGGGCAGCTCGCCTTCGTGTTCGCGATTTTGAGCGGCGGCGTGCTGCTGCGGCGCATCCTGGTGCGGCTCCCCGAATGGGCGGAGCACGTTCCGGTGTACGCGATCGGGTGTCTCTCCGCGTACTGGGTCCTCGACCGGCTCTCGACCTGGCTTCGCTGAGATCGCGAGGGCGGGAGCCTCTCGCTACAGGCGGCTCGCGAGCATCTTCCGCGCGGCGGCGATGATCCACTGGGGCGCGGGGGACTATCGATACCTGCGGAACGTGATGCTGCTCGCGACTGCGACGTGCCGTCCGTCGCGAAGGAAAGCGCGTTCAACGGCTGCGCGAGAGCGATTCGGCCTGTGTTGACAAAACCGCGCTGCGCGGGGAACGTCCCGGCATGGCGAAGATCATCGGAAACCTCGTCGCGGAAGACGACTACACGCATCCTCTCGGCCCGGAGGCGAACTTCAACGAGAGCATGTACTTCAACTTCTTCGACCCGGGGAACCGCTGGGGCGGCTTCGTGCGGCTCGGGAACCGCGCGAACGAGGGCCGCGCCGAGATGACGGTCGCAATCTACCGGCCCGACGGGCGCGCGCTCTTCATGTTCAAGCGCCCGACGATCGAGAACAACGACCGCTTCGATGCAGGCGGGCTCTCGTTCGACGTGATCGAGCCGGGACAGCGCCTTCGCACCGTGTACCGCGGCTCGGTCCTCGATCTCGCCGAGCCGCGCGTCCTGACCGATCCGAAGGCCGCGTTCACGACGAATCCCGCGGTCAAGATCGAGCTCGACCTCGAGCACGACGCGGTCGGACCGATGTACGGCGGCTCACAGAGCAAGGAGGAGTCGGATCGGCCCGCCGAGCAGCAGTTCGGCAAGGCGCACTACGAGCAGCACATGGCCGTGACGGGAACGCTGAAGCTCGGCGACGAGACGATCCCGATCCGCGGGCACGGGCTTCGCGACCATTCGTGGGGCCCGCGCTACTGGCAGGCGATCGCGGCCTACGAGTGGCTGACGATGAACTTCGGCCCGGACCTCGGCGTGATGGTCTCGACGATCCGCCGCGACGCCGACCACGTGCGCCGCGGCGGTGTGATCGTGCGGGGCGACGAGATGGAGCCGATCGTGTGGGCGGACGTCACGGCCGAGTACGAGCCCGGAACGCCGTTCCACAAGACGGTTCGTGCCGACGTCGAGACGGCGAAGGGCGAGCGCCTTCGCATCGACGGGAGCGTGATGGGGTTCATCCCGCTCCGCAATCGACGCGAGGGCGTGACGACGCAGATCGGCGAGGGCATGACCGAGTGGCGCCTCGGCGACCGCGTCGGCTACGGCCTGAGCGAGTTCCTGCGAACGCTGGAGACGCCTTCGGGAAGCTGAGCGTCGCGCTCAGCTTCTCACCACCAGGGGCCCCAGCCGCCCCACATGCCCCAGTTCATCGAGGCCGCTTCGTTCGCTTCCGCGGTCTGCAGCTGCGCCTGCTGGATCTTCTGCACGAGCGCGAGCCGCGAGTAGCGCTCGTACGCCTTGTCCGTCCCGACGTACATGCACTTGCAGAACTCGGCGTCCGCGTAGACGAAGCGCGTCTGCCCGTCCTGCTGGCGCGGCACGATCGAGCGCTGCGGCTGGACGGTCTCCAGGCTCTGGACCTTGGCCGACGTGTCCGCGAACTTCATCTGGAAGCCCGCCGCGGCGAGCGTCCGCTCGGTCTTGAACGCGTCGTCCCGCTGGATCGCCGTGCAGCCTCCCGCCAGCGCGCCGCCCGCGATCAGGACCGCCGCTGCCAACCCACCGTTCCACCGTCGCATGTTTCCGTTCATCGTCGGATTCTCCTCCCTCGACTCGGTCCCGTTCTCGCCGGCTCGCGCCGCCGAGCGCCGGGATTCTGCCAGACCACGCGGGCAGGCACAACGACGCCGGGGCGCGTCCACGGTCGCTCGGATTCGCCCACGTTGACCGACCCGCGCGCGCGTTGTTGAACCGTCTCGGAGGCGCGACGAGCGTGAGCGGATTTTTCTCCTACGCCGAGCAGACCGTGCACTATTTCACCCGGCCGCACGAGCGGCCGGCTCTCGCGCCGGTCGGCGGTCCGGCCGCCTGGCGCGGCGCAGACCTCGCCCGAAGCGACTCCTGGCGCACGCCGCTTCGTCCCGCGCAGGTGGACGAGCTTTGCCGAGCGCTCGCGAGCGCTCTTTCGACGGGAAAGCCGACCGCCGAGCTGACCGCCGCCGACTTTCCCTTGCCGACGCTCGCCGCGGAAGTCCGGCGCTGGCGCGAAGCGATCGAGGCGGGCCCGGGGCTGCACGTCGTCTCCGGAATCCCGGTCGAGAGCTGGACGCAGGCGGAGTCCGAGACCGCCTTCTGGTGCCTCGGCCTCCACCTCGGGCGGCCCGGCGCGCAGAACGCGGCGGGCGATCTTCTCGGCCACGTCGTCGACACGGGCGAGGACGCGGCCGATCCGCACGTCCGGCTCTATCGCACGGCTTCGCACATCGCCTACCACTGCGACGCAGCGGACGTCGTCGGCCTTCTCTGCCTCCGCACCGCGCGCCGCGGCGGAACGAGCCGGATCGCGAGCTCGGTGACGGTCTACGACGAGCTCCTCGCGCGGCGTCCGGATCTCGTCCCGCTCCTCTACGAGCCCTTCCCGCTCGACGTGCGCAACGAGGACGCCTCGGGACGCCTTCGCTGGATCCCGATCCCGCCGTGCTGCTTCGCGGATGGCCGCCTGCGCACGTTCTACCACAGCGACTACTTCCGCTCGGTGACGCGCCACGACGACGTGCCGCCGTTCACGCCGGAGAAGCAGGCGCTGATCGATCTCTACGAGGAGATCGCGGCGACGCCGGGGATCTACCTCGACATGGAACTGCGGCCGGGCGACGTCCAGTGGCTCTCGAACCACACGATCGTCCACTCGCGGACCGCCTACGAGGACGAAGGCACCGCCGGCGGCAAGCGCCATCTGCTGCGCCTCTGGCTTTCGCTCGATCACGCGGTCGCTTGAGCGGCGATGGGAGACCCGCCACTCGGCGATCGCGAGCTTCCGGAGAGCGGCGGGCCTTCGAGCGCGCCGGGCGAGCGCCGGCTGCGCTTGGGCGTCGTGATTCTTCCGGAGCTGCCGTGGAGCGCCGCGCGCGACGTCTGGCGGCGCGCCGAGGAGCTCGGCTGCGATCACGCGTGGACCTACGATCACCTCGCCTGGCGCTCGCTGCGCGACTCGGCCTGGTACGGCGCCGTCCCGACGCTGGCCGCCGCCGCGACGGCGACGGAGCGCTTGCGGATCGGCTTTCTCGTCGCCTCGCCGAACTTCCGGCATCCGGTGCCGTTCGCGCGCGACCTCCTCGCGCTCGACGACGTCTCGAGAGGACGGATCGATCTCGGGATCGGCGCGGGCGGCTACGGCTGGGACGCGACCGTCCTCGGCGGCACCGCCCCGACGGACCGTGAGCGCGCGGACCGGTTCACGGAGCTCGTCGAGTTGCTGGACGTCCTCCTTCGCGAGCGAGAGGTCTCGTATCGCGGCCGTTACTTCACGGCGGAGGAAGCGCGCTCGCATCCCGGCTGCGTGCAGCAGCCGCGCATCCCCTTCGCCATCGCGGCGACGAAGCCGCGCGGGATGCGGCTCGCCGCGAGGTTCGGCCAGACGTGGGTGACGACGGGCGAGCGATCCGTGGAGTCGCCGCTCCCCGCGCGCGAGGGCGCGCGTGTCGTCCGTGCGCAGAACGAGCGCCTCGACGAGATCTGCGCGCGGCTCGGGCGCGATCCGGCGACGCTGCGGCGGCTCGTCGTGACGGGCCCGAGCCTCGACGGCGGGCCCGCTTCCGTCGATCGGTTCCACGAGACGGCGGGCCGCTACGCGGAGGCTGGTGCGACGGACCTCGTCTTGCACTGGCCGCGGCGCGAGCCGCCGTTCGCCGCCGATCTCGCGACATTCGAGCGGATCGTGACGAGCGTGCCGCGCAGATCCGCGCGCTACTCGTAGTGGCGGATCTCGATCAGGTGCCTGCTCGGATCGAAGCAGTAGAGCGCGAGCCCCGGGCCGCGCGCGCCGTCCTCCAGGCCCGGTCCCTTGCCGTTCCCGACCGAGTGGAACGAATCGCCGTACTCGATGCCGGCTTCGCGGATCCTCCGGAAGACCGATTCGAACTCGGCCGCGGACATCGCGAACGCGAGATGCGTCCCGCCCTGCGTCCCCCACGGGGCGAGCTGCAGCGTCAATCCGGAATCGACGCGGAGGACCGTGAACGGCGGCCGCTCGCCCTCGCAGACGAGCCCGAGGACGCCGGTGTAGAAGCGAACGCTCGCTTCGATCTCGTTGACGGGAAGGATGAGGTGATCGAGGTTCACGCTCGCGTACCTCCCTGCTCCGCTGACCGTCGCGGCTCAGCCGCCCGAGTTCCAGAGCTGGATCGCGGGCGTGTCTCGCTCCCAGCCGAGGACGGAGATCGTGCCGACGTCGAGAAGGAAGTGCTTCGCCATGCGCGGATCGAGCTCGGCCCAGCGGGCGACGAGGACGCGCAGCACGTGGCCGTGCGCGAAGAGTGCCACGTCGCCGGCAGCCGCGCGTGCGCGCGCGATCACACGGTCGACGCGGGCGGCAACCTGCTCCGGCGTCTCTCCGCCGGGAGACGGGTGACTGAAGACCGTCCATCCCGGAGCCGTCTTCCGGATCTCGGCCGTCGTCTTTCCCTCGTACTCGCCGTAGTTCCACTCGACGAGGTCCGGCTCGAGCTCGGCGCGATCGCCGAGACCCGCGATGCGGCACGTCTCGAGAGCGCGCTGCAGCGGGCTCGAGAGGACGAGCGTGAAGGTCCACTTCGCCATGGCGGGCCGGAGCGACTTCGCGCGCTCGCGTCCTTCCTCCGTCAGCGGGATGTCGGTGTACGACGTGTGCTGTCCGCTCTTGGTCCACTCCGTCTCGCCGTGGCGGGCGAGGACGACGCGATTCCTGCCTTCGGACGTCGGCATGGCTGCCGTGGTTATCGCCCGGAGCCCGACGGAAGTATACCGTTCCCGCGATGGCCGCCATGGAAGCCCCCGAGGAGCTGAAGCTCTACTTCGACTACAAGAGCCCGTTCGCGTACCTCGCGGCGGAGCCCGCGCTCGCGCTGCCGGAGCGCTTCGCCGTGCGCCTGCGCTGGATCCCGTACTTCCTGCGCATCAAGGGAAAGGGCGAGCGGAGCCTCTACTCCGAGTGGAAGGCGCGCTACTCGTACTTCGACGCGCGGCGCTGGGCGAACCTTCGCGGCGGCTTCCCGATCAAGGGACCGCTCAAGGTGTACGACTCGCGCCCGGCGATGATCGGCGGCCTGTTCGCCGAGCGCGAGGGCTTCTTCCGCGAGTACACGCTCGAGACGTACGCACGCTTCTTTCGTCGCGAGCTCGAGATCGACGAGACCGCGGCGGTCGCGAACCTGATCGCCGAGCTCGGGCACGACCCGGACGCCTTCTTCCGCTACGCGCAGGGCGAGGGCGCGGCGGACTTGAAGGCGTGTCTCGACGAGGGGCACGAGGACCACGTCTTCGGCGTGCCGCTCTTCCTGTTCCGCGGCGAGCCCTTCTGGGGCCACGACCGGATGCCGCTCCTCGAGCAGCGGCTGACGGAAGCGGGGCTACGCCGCTGAAGGCGCGCTGACGCTGCGGCGCTGGCCTACGCCCTGCCTGGGACCTCCGAGGGATCGATGCCGATGCAGCACGCGTGCGCGTGGAGATCTCGGTCGCCCCGCTCCGTCACGTGGCCCACCCCATCCGGAGCGCCTGCGGAAGTCGTCGAAGTCGATCTGCGCAGGGAGACTTCGACGCATGGATGACTCAACGATGAATCGGCTCTCGTCAATAAAAATAAACGCATCGGGCCACAGAAGCGGAGACGAATCTCGAATCGGGCGATGTTCGCCCATGGAGCGGCACGCCGCGTATCGCTCGAGCGCTCAGCGGTGGATCGCGCGCGTCAAATGACGCGTCAGCAGGATCGTCGCGATCGACCCCACGACCAGCGAGGTCAGAAGCCCGATCGCGACGGCAGTGACCAGCGTCCAGAGCTGGTCCGAGATCCACGAGAGCGGCAACCCCGCCCGCACGTAGAGCGTCGGCCGGTGCTCGGCGTCGCGAACCGGCAGGGCGTAGTAGACCATCTCCTGCTCGAGGCTGTCGCTCCAGCGCCGCGCGTGGCCCTCCCCTTCATCCTCCGCCGCCTCGAACTCGGGACGATTCGAGCGGTCCTCGAGACGTGCGGCTCGCTCGTCGGTGTCGGCCACGAGCTTACCGTTGCCGTCGATCACGGTGAGACGAAGCGGTGCCTGGTTCACCAGATCGTGCGCGATGCGGCTCACCACCTGCTGGACCTTCTCCGGATCGTTCGTCCCCTGCGCGCGGATCGCGAGCGCGGCGAGCGGCGTGATCGCATGCAGAGCCGCGACTTCCGATCGGTAATGGAACCGACGCAGCTCGAAGTAGCCCCACACGCCCAGCAGCACGACGACCGCGACCTGCACGAGGATCAGCGCGAAGCCGACACGACGGGTCGTCCGCAGCGTGCGCTCGCGCACCGCGGCCGCCTCCGCGACCTGCGCCGCGAGCACCGCACCCGCATCGCTCTCGACACCGCGGAGCGCCGACTCCGCCGTGCCGAGGTCGCCCATCCCGAGCGCCGAATGTGCGAGCAGCAGCCGCGCCGCCTCCTCGCCCTCGGCGGCGACGTCGCTCTCGGGCCAGGCGAAGCGCGCTTGCGAGAATCCGGCGATCGCCTCGCCGAGACGCGCGTAGAGCTCGCCGCGGTTGTTCGCGTCGACGCCCGCGGTCGCCGTCGCGCGGCACTCCGCGAGCGTCCGCGCTGCGCGATCGGAGATCTTCACGCTCTCCTGATGCTGCAGGTAGTCCTCGATCGCCGCTCGGAACTCGGCGACGCTCGCGAAGCGGTCCGAGGGCTCGCGTGCGAGCGCGCGCCGGCAGGCGTCCTGGAGCTCGACCGGCACCGACTCGCCGAAGATCGGCGGCGTGCTCTCGTACGCCGCCCGCAGGACGTCGACCAGCTTCGCGCCGCGATGCGGAGGCTTCCCCGTCAGGATCTCATGCAGGAGGCCGCCGAGGAGATAGACGTCCGTCCACGGCCCGAACCGATCGCCGCGCGCCTCGACCATCTCCGGGGCCATGTAGACGGGCGTTCCCGACGGACGCCGCACGGAAGAGCAATGCGGCGCACGCACCCCCATCTCCGTGTCGCTGAAGCGCACGGCGAGGCCCCAATCGAGGACGAGGACCTCGCCGAACTCGCCGATCATCACGTTCTCGGGCTTCAGGTCGCGATGGATCACGCCGCGGCTGTGCGCGAACGAGACCGCGTTCATCACGCCGAGGAGAATCCGGAGGTTCGAAGCGAGAGTCGTCTCCGGCGAGGCTCCGGGGACCGCGCGTTCCTCCCGCAAGACGTGCGCCCAGGTCCGCCCACGCGTCAGCTTCATGCCGAGCGCGAGCTCGCCGCTGCCGTCGACGGAGATCCCATAGATCGGGATCACGTTCGGGTGCTCGAGCTGGCCCGTGACGAGCGCCTCGGAGAGGAACGACCAGCGCGCCGAGCGGCTCTCCCGTCGTCGCGATCGCAGGCGCTTGACGGCGATGTCGCGATCGAGCCCGTGCTGGCGCGCTCGGAAGACCAGGCTCATGCCGCCGCGCCCCACCTCCTCGACGAGCTCGAAGCCCGAGTCGAGGAGACCCTCGGCGCCACCGACCTCCTCCGCCTCTTCGTTCTCCGGCTGCAGAAGCAGCGTCGGCGCGTCGGGATCACCGTCGGCCGTCGCGCCGACCTGGGTCTTGATCGTCCGGCGCAGGTCGAAGTCGGAGTCGGCTCCGACCTCGCCTAGCAGATCGCGGATCTTGCCCTCGTCCAAGGCGAGACCTCAGCGGAGGCCGAGCTCCTTCAGCTTCTTGTGGAGACCGCCGCGAGAGAGGCCGAGCGCTTGCGCCGCCTTCGACACGTTGCCGCCGTGCTGCTCCAGGATCTCGGCGATGTGCTTCCTCTCGAAGTCCGTCGTCGCGGCGCGCAGCTCGGTCGCCTCGCCGGGCGGCGTGCTCCGCCACGCCTCGCCGGACGCGCTCGCGCCGCTTCCCGAGGCGGCCGCGGGCTTCGCGTTCATCAGGCGCGGAGAAAGCACCTGCACCGTGATCCGATCGCCGGTGCGCAGGAGGGCGACGGCGCGTGCGAGCTCGTTCTCGAGCTCGCGGACGTTCCCCGGCCAGTCGTAGCGCGTCAGCACCTCGAGCGCCGCGGGCTCGATCCCGCGAACACGCTTCTTCTGCAGCTCGCACTGCGACGCGAGGAGACGCTCTGCGAGAAGCGGGATGTCCTCGCGGCGCTCGCGCAGCGGCGGGATCTCGATCCGGAACGGACTCAAGCGAAAAAACAGATCTTCGCGAAACTGGCCTGCCTCCACCTCTTCTTCGAGGTTCCGGTTCGTCGCGGAGACGACGCGCACGTCGATGCGCCGCGGCTCGACGTCTCCGACGCGGCGAATCTCACCGTCCTGTAGGAATCGAAGCAGCTTCGGCTGCATCGGGAGCGGCATCTCGCCGATCTCGTCGAGGAACACCGTTCCGCCCTGCGCCGCCTCGAAGAGCCCGGCGCGATCCTGGGCGGCGCCCGTGAAGGAGCCGCGGCGATGGCCGAAGAGCTCGCTCTCGAGGAGCTCGGCCGGCAGCGCCGAGCAGTTGATCGGCACGAAAGGGCCGTCCGCGCGGGAGCCCCCGAGGTGGATCGAGCGCGAGACGAGCTCCTTGCCGGTGCCGGTCTCGCCGGTGATCAGGATCGGGATCACCGTGTCCGCGGCCTGGCGCACCTGCCCGAGCACCTGCAGCATGCGCGCGCCCTCGCCGATGATCTGGATGCGGCGCCGTCGACGCGGCGTGCCTTCGCCGGAGAGGGTGGAGTCCGCGGTGCTGAAGAGCGTGTCGCCGGCGTGGGTCGCGCCGAGGTCCCCGCTCGGGCCGGAGAAGAGCACCTCGTAGCCCGCGACGCCGATCCGGTCGCCGTCGCGAAGGACCACGGGAAGGTGGATCATCTCGTCGTTCAGCGTCGTGCCGTTGGCGCTGCCGAGGTCGGTGAGGACGTACTCGCCGTTCTCCTGGAGCTGGATCAGCGCGTGGCGCCGCGACACGCACGTATCCTCGAACACGACGTCGCTGTTCGCCGCACGCCCGATCCGCGTGAGCTCGCCGAGGACCTGGGCACGCGTGTCCCCGTCGGGGGTCGTGAACAAGAGCCTGGCTTGCGGGCGGGTCCGGGTCATCGAAGGTCTTCTCGCCGCGGCACTCTACTCGATTTGCCGACGCCGGGCGATTCCAAACGAGGCGGAGGGTGGGCACCCTCCCGGTCGTCGTTCATTTGCGTCCTTCGTCGGCCCCACGTTACGTCTCGACGGTCCGTGGACGCCTTTCTCGCACCATTTGCAGAGGTCCGCCCGACCGACGTCGTCGACATCCTGCTCGTCACCGCGCTCGTGTACGCGGTGGTCCTCTGGCTGCGCGGCAGCCGCGCCTCGCTCGTCGCCTTCGGGGTGCTGCTCCTGGCCCTCGTCTTCAGCGCCGCCCGCGCCCTCGGCCTGCAGCTGACGACCTGGCTCTTCCAGGGCTTCTTCGCGGTCTTCCTGATCATCGTCGTCGTCATCTTCCAGGAGGAGCTGCGGCAGGTGTTCGAGCGGGTGGCGCTGCTCGGCCTGCGGCGGAGCGTCCGCGCCGAAGCGCCGCGGGAGGTGACGGATCTTCTCGTCGAATGCCTCGGCAACCTCGCTCGTCAACGCGTCGGTGCGATCCTCGTGCTCCCCGGCGAGCAGCCGCTCAGCCGCCACGTCCGCGGCGGCATCGAGCTCGATGCGAAGGTGAGCATCCCGCTGCTCGAGAGCTTGACGGATCCCCACTCGCCCGGCCACGACGGTGCGATTCTCCTCTCGGGCGAACGCGTCAGCCGCTTCGGCGTGCACCTGCCGCTCTCGACCAACTTCGCTCGTCTGTCCGGCTTCGGAACGCGGCACGCCGCGGCGCTCGGCCTCGCGGAGAGGACGGACGCGATCTGCTTCGTCGTGTCCGAGGAGCGCGGCTCGATCTCGGTCGCGAGCAAGGGCGAGATCCGGCGGCTGCGCGACGCGAGCGAGGTCGCGCACCTCCTGCGGGAGCTCGGCGAGCTGCGCGCGGCGGCGACGCCGTCGCTCTGGCGTCGCGTGCGCTGGCTCGACCTCGTCGGGGCGTTCGCCGCGGTCTTGATCCTCTGGTTCGTGCTCGTCCCCGGCGCGCGTCCCTCGATCCTTCGGGTCGAGGCGCCCGTCGTCGTGACCAACGTCCCGGTCGGATACGAGCTCGAGAAGATCGACCCGCCCGAGGTGGAGATCGCGCTCAGCGGTCCGTCGCGCGCGTTCTATCTCCTCGACAAGGACGCGATCGACGTCACCGTCGACGCGACTCTCGCGAACCTCGGGCGCCGCACGTTCGCGATCACGAGCGAGCAGGTACGCAAGCCCGCCGCGATGACGGTCGAGGACATCGCGCCGGCGCAGGTGCGGATCTCGCTCGCCTCGAAGCAGAACAGGCCCGGAGCATGAACCGCCCGGCGCAGATCGTCGGCGCGATCCTGATCGCGTTCGGGCTCACGGTGTTCGTGTGGAAGTCGTTCATGCTCGACCTTCCGCTGCAGCCGTCGGACCCCGAAGGGCTGTGGGGCGTCGAGTTCCTCGTCAAGGTCCGCGGCGGAACGGGACAGGGCAGCATCCGCGTCCCGCTCCCCTCGACCGAGCCGGGCCAGGTCGTGTTCGACGAGAGGTCGATCTCCGATCGGCTGCGCTTCACGATCCGCTCGGAGCACGGGCAGCGCATCGGCGTCTGGTCCGGGACACTGCGCGGCTCACACGAGATCGCACACGGATTCCGTGTCCAGCTCGCGCCCGAGCACACGCGCCTCTCCGCCGGGGAGGAAGAAGAGGAGGAGCCGGCGCGCGGCGGCGACGATCCTCTCAAGGCCTCGACCGTCGAGCTGCCCTCGGAGGCTCCCGAGATCGCCGAGCTGCTCTCCCGCGTCTCGCTTCCGAGCGAGCGTGAGCCGGCGGACCGCGCTCGCATCCTCTTCGCCTACGTGAACGACGAGATCGCGACCATCGAAACAGGAAGCGAAGACGCGCTCCTGACGCTCGCGTCGCGCGAAGGCAGCCCCGACGGCAAGGTGCGCCTCCTTGCGACGCTGCTCCGCGCCGCCGGCATTCCGGCGCGGCCCGTCCTCGGGATCCGTCTCACTCCGGGCGCCTTGCCGCAGATCCTGCCGTGGGTCGAGGCGCGCGTCGACGGCGAGTGGGTCTCGATGTCGCCGACCGACGGATTCTTCGGCGCGCGTCCGAAGGACCTCCTCGTGCTGCGTCGTGGGTCGCTCGAGATGGTCGAGGCGACCGGCGCGAGCGCGGTCGCGCACCGGGTGAACGCGCTGCGCGAGCGGCTCCGTCCCGAGGAGCTCGCTGCGATGATGGTGCCGCCGAACCGCACGCTCGCGGAGATCTCGCTCTACCGTCTTCCCGTCGGGACGCAGGCCGCGTTGCGCGCGCTGCTCCTGCTGCCGCTCGGCGCGCTCGTCGTCGCGTTCGCGCGGAACGTGCTCGGCATCCCGACGTTCGGCACGTTCATGCCGATCCTGATCGCGTTCACGTTGAGGGAGACGTCGCTCACGATCGGCCTCGCGATGGTCGTCGGCGTCCTCGCGCTCGGCGTTGCGGGCCGCGTCCTCCTCGACCGGCTGCATCTCCTTCTCGTGCCGCGGCTCTCGATCCTGCTCTGCATCGTCGTCCTCGCGGTGACGACGCTCGCCCTTTTCGGACGCGAGGTCGACAGCACCGACCTCTTCGCGGGCGTGCTCTTCCCGATCGTTATCTTGACGATGCTCGTCGAGCGGTTCTCGATCACCCTCGCGGAGGAAGGACTCCGGGAAGCGCTGATCCGCGCCGGGTGGTCGGTCCTCGTCGCGGTCGGCGTCTACCCGATCTTCCGGAGCCCGCTCGCGGAGCATCTGATGTTCGGATACCCGGAGCTCCTCTTCGTCATCATGGGGCTGCTCGTGCTGATCGGCGCGTACACCGGCTATCGCCTCGCCGACCTCCTCCGCTTCCGCTCCTTCGCGCAGGAGAACGAGGACGCATGAGGCGCATCCTTCAGGCGCTTCGCCGCGAAGGCGTGCTCGGCATCAACCAGCGGAACTCGCGCTACACGCTGCGCTGGAATCCGCGACGGCTCTATCCTCTCGTCGACGACAAGCTGAAGACGAAGGAGCTCTGCCAGGCCGCGGGGATTCCGACGCCGCGCCTTCTCGCCGTCGCACGCGAGCACTTCGAGCTTCGCGGCCTGCGCGCCCGGCTCGACGGCGAGGAGCGGTTCGTGCTGAAGCCGTCCCGCGGCGCGATGGGCAACGGCATCCTGATCGTGCGCGGCCGCCGCGGCGACGGCTTCATCCGCTCGGGCGGAAAGAGCCTGACGACACAGGATCTCCTGTACCACGCCGCAGGCATCATCTCGGGAATGTACGCGCTCGGCGGCCAGCCGGACTCGGCGATGGTCGAGGAGCTGCTCGAGGTGCACCCGACGCTCGTCGAGATCACGCAGGACGGCGTGCCCGACGTCCGCGTGATCGTCTACCGCGGGATTCCGGTCATGGCGATGGTCCGCCTGCCGACGCTCGCCTCGGGCGGTCGCGCCAACCTGCACCAGGGGGCGGTCGGCGTCGGAGTCGACCTCGTCAGCGGTCTCGCCACGCACGCGGTGTGCTACAACCGCCCGATCCGACGCCATCCCGATTCGCGCGTGCCGCTCCTCGGCCGGCCGTTCCCGGACTTCGAGCGCGTGGTGCGCATCGCTCTCCGCGCCGCCGACCAGGTCGGTCTCGGCTACGTCGGCGCCGACGTCGTCGTCGACGCGCGCTACGGACCGGTCATCCTCGAGCTGAACGCGCGCCCGGGGCTCGCGGTGCAGCTCGCGAATCGCGCCGGTCTGCGTCCGCGCCTCACCGCAGTCGACGACACGTGGCGGCCGGATCGTCCGTTCGAGGAGCGCATCACGCTCGCGCGGGAGATCGCCTCGAGCGGCAAGCTGGCCTGAGAGGAACCTGGACCGATGCTCCGCCGCTCCCTACTGGCACTCCTCGCGCTCGTCGCACTCCTCGGGTTCTCTCCCTGGGTGCCTCGCGCGCAAGAGCGCCCTTCCTCCACGCCGGTCGCGAGCGGCGCGGCGGCTTCCGGGACGGTGCAGTCGGCTCCGACCTCGACGCCGACGCCGTCTCCCGATCCGACGACGGCGCCGCCGTCGCCCACGCCGACCACGTCGCCGTCGTACACCGTCCTCTTCGACGCGCGCATCGTGCCGACCGAGAAGGTCGCGTACGTGACGATCGACCTGCGCGACCCGGACGAGCGGATGGGCAAGCTCGAATTTCGCATCGATCCCGAGCGGCATCTCGACTTCGCCGGCGACGGGAACGTCGAGGTGAACGGCGAGACCGTCGTGTGGACGCCGCTTCGGCAGGGCGGGAAGCTGCGCTACCGCTTCCGCATCAATCACCTGCGGAACGAGCGCAGCTACGACTCTCGCGTGAGCGACTCGTGGGCGATCTTTCGCGGCGACGACCTGGTCCCGCGCACGCGCGTCCACGCGGCGCCCGGCGCGCACGGAGACTCGCGCCTTCGCCTCCGCGTACCGGTCGGCTGGTCCGTCGTCGCACCGTACGAGCGCCTCGCGGACGGAACCTACGCGGTCGTCGACGAGGATCGGCGCTTCGATCGACCCTCCGGCTGGATCGGAATGGGCGATCTCGGCGTGCTGCGCGAGACGATCGCGGGCACGCGCGTCGCGATCGCCGCGCCGAAGGGACAGGACTTCCGCCGCCAGGATCTGCTCGCCCTCCTCCGCTGGACGCTGCCGACGCTCCGCGAGACGCTTCCCTCCCTACCCGATCGCCTCGTGATCGTCGGCGCGGGCGATCCGATGTGGCGCGGCGGTCTCTCCGGCCCGCGCTCGCTCTTCGCGCACGCCGATCGCGCGTCGATCAGCGAGGACGGCACGAGCCCGATCGTGCACGAGCTCGTCCACACCGCGCTGCGGCTCCCCTCGGGTCCCGGCGGGGACTGGGTCGTCGAGGGTCTCGCCGAGCTCTACTCGCTCCGCGTGCTGCGGCGCTCGGGCACGATCAGCAAGCGGCGCTACGACCGCTCGATCGAGCGTCTCGAGAAGAAGGCGCGCGGCGTCAAGAACTTGCGAGGCGACGACGTGGATGCCGCCGAGACGGCGCGCGCGGCACTCGTTCTCCTCGAGCTCGACAAGCAGCTCGACGCTTCGACGGACGGGCGCGTGCGCCTCGACGACGTCGTGCGCGAGCTCGTCGCGACCCACGAGGACGTGACGACGGAGCGCTTCCGCGAGGTCGCGGAGCGCGTCTCGCAGACGAACCTGGAGGAGTTCTTCGCGCGTCCGGAGCTCGCCGCTCCGAAGCCGAGCCCGCGCTCCTAGCGCGCGGTTGCGTGCGCGCCGGAAGCGCTCCATCCTGGCCACGAGCCATGTCCCGGACGCTTCGAGCCGAGATCCTCGTGATCGTCGTCGCGGCGGTCGTCGTCGCGATCGGCTCGTGGCAGTGGCTCGGCGGGCCGCACGCACTGCGAACGCCCGGCGAGGCCGCCCGTGCCGCGCTCGTCTGCGGCGGCGCCCTCCTCCTGCTCTGGCTCCTCGTCGACCGCTTCGTTCGTGCGCGCGTCGAAGGTCCGGTCCACACGCTCACGCACGGTCTCGAGGAGCGGGTCGGGCGAACGGCGGACGAGCTCGCGACGCGCGCGCGCGAGCTCGATGCCCTGACGGAGCGGCTCCACGCGATGCAGCTCGAAGCGGTGCGCAGCGAGCGCTTTGCGGCGCTCGGCCAGACGATGGGCACGCTCGCGCACGAGCTCGGCACGCCGCTCAACTCGGTCCTCGGCTACACACAGCTCCTTCGCCAGCAGGAGATGGATCCCGAGCGCTCCGCGAAGCTCGACGTGATCGAGTCGCAGGTGCGCCGCATGATCGAGACCATCGATCGCACGCTCTCGCGCACGCGCGAGGGCGTCCTCGAGGTCGAGGACGTCGACGTGCGACGCATCGTCGACGAGGTGCTGACGCTCGTGAGCGCTCGGGCCGCGAAGCAGCACATCGACATCGCGCCGGAGATCGCGAAGGAGCTGAACGACGTCCGCGCCGATCCGGTGGCCCTGCGCCAGGTCCTCGTGAACCTGGTCAACAACGCGCTCGACGCGGAGGAAACCCGCCGCATCGTCATCCGGATCGCGACGCCGCCGAGCCCGGTCCCGACGGGCAACCTCGAGATCGAGGTGAGCGACGACGGCGCCGGCATCCCGCGCGACGAGCAGCCGCGGATCTTCGAAGCGTTCTACACGACGAAGGAGCCCGGCCGCGGGACCGGACTCGGGCTCGCGATCGTCGACCACCTCGTCCGGGCGCACGGCGGCGACATCTCGGTCGAGAGCATCCCGAGCCGCGGCACGACGTTCCGCGTGCGGCTCCCCTGCGGGTTCGCGTCGTGAAGCGGATCCTCGTCGTCGACGACGACGCAGTGAGCTGCCAGCTCCTCGCCGACGTGCTCCGCAGCGACGGTGCGGAGGTCGTCACCGAGACGGACGGGGGCTCCGCGCTCGAGCTCGCGGAGCGGTTGCACGTCGACCTCGCGCTCGTCGACGTCCGCATGCCGGGAATGACCGGCATTTCACTCTTGACCGAGCTGCGCCGCCGCTTCCCGAGCCTGCCGGTGATCCTGATGACCGCGTTCGGATCGGTCGAGACCGCGGTCGAGGCGGTCGGCGCGGGTGCGGCCGACTATCTGAGCAAGCCCGCCGACGTGCACGAGATCCGCGCCGCGGTCGCGCGCGCCCTCGGCCATCCGAGCGACGCGCGCGCGGAGCTGCCGAGCTCCGAGGCCGACGTCGGCGGGCTCGTCGGACGCTCCGCCGCAATGGTGCGCATCTACAACACGATCGCACGCGTCGCGTCCGGACGATCGACCGTGCTCGTCCTCGGCGAGAGCGGCACCGGGAAGGAGCTGATCGCCCGCGCGATCCATCGGCACGGCCCGCGAAGCCGCGGACCGTACGTCGCCGTCGATTGCGGCGCGCTTCCCGAGACGCTCCTCGAGAGCGAGCTCTTCGGCCACGTGCGCGGCGCCTTCACCGGAGCGATCGCCGATTCTCCCGGCCTCTTCGCGGAGGCGGACGGGGGGACGCTCTTCCTCGACGAGATCGGTCACGTGAGCCCCGAACTCCAGTCGCGGCTCCTCCGCGCCCTGCAGGAGCACGAGATCCGTCCCGTCGGCGGACAGAAGTGGCGTACCGTCGACGCGCGCGTGATCGCGGCGACGAACCGGAACCTCGCCGCGGAGGTCGCCGCGGGACGCTTTCGAGAGGACCTCTTCTACCGCCTCAAGGTGGTGACGATCGAGGTTCCGCCGCTGCGCGAGCGGCCGGAGGACCTGCCGCTCCTCGTCGATCACCTGATCCGCCGTGCGGCGCGCGACGGCGGCCGTCCCGCGCCCGGGATCTCACGGAGCGCGCTCCGCGCGATCGAGGCCTATCCGTGGCCGGGGAACGTCCGCGAGCTCGCGCACGCGCTCGAGCGTGCGGTCGTCCTCGCGCGAGACGAGATGATCAGCGAGCACGACCTGCCCGAGCCGCTCTCCTCGATGCGCTCGGGGCCTCCGCCCGCGATCCCACGCGACCGGCCGACGCTCGGCGAGCTGAAGCGACGCTACGTGCAGATGGTCGTCGCCGAGCAGGGCGGCAACATCACGCGCGCGGCGGGCGTCCTCGGCGTCGACCGGCGCTCGCTCTACCGCATCCTCGAGCGCTACGCGCAGGGCGCGCGCGACGTCGAGGACGAAGACGACTGAAGCGCGCGCGGCTTCGCCGGCACGAGGGAAGCGACCCTCGCGGCAAGCGCCGCCAGATCGAAGGGCTTGTCGAAGACGTCCGCGACGCCGAGCGCGCGGGCCTGCGCATGCGTCTGCACGTCACCGAAGGCGGTGATCAGGATGACCGGCACGTGGCGCCACGGTCCGGCGCGCACGACGCGGAGCGCGTCGACGCCGGACAGTCCCGGCATGCGGAGGTCCGTGATCACGAGCCCGAGGCTCCCCTCGTCCGCGGGAGCGAGGGCGAGATCGGCGAGCCGGTCGAGCAGGTCGGCGCCCGAGCACGCCTCGACCACCCGGTAGCCCGCCTGCTCGAGCGTCGCGCGAAGGAGCGTGCGGAAGGTCGCGTCGTCCTCGGCGATCAGGATCGCCCGGGGAGGTGTCGCCCTCCCGACGCCTGCGTCGGCCGGCAGGCCCGGCCGCCTCGACTCCATCCCGCGCTCGTTCATGCGTCGGTCCGCCAAGCCGCTACGCAAGAGGCATTCCCTCGGAAGGGGTGCCGCCGGCGGTGACGAATCTCGTCTCCTCGAAGGTTCGCGGGAGGGGCGTCGAGACAAAAGGTCACCTCGGGCGTGGCGTTCGGTCTCGGAAACCTCTGCGACCGTCGCACGAAGCGGAAGGCCGTCTCGGCGTCGTGCGCTTCTGGGGCCGAGGAGCGAGGGATCGCGGCAATCTCGTTCTTGGCACCGGCCTTGCTGTTGCATTTCCACCGACATGCAGGAACAGTGCGACACGTTCGCCGAAGGGTCGGCGAGAGCGGGGCTCACCGCGTGGAGGTCTGGGGTGCCGGCGCTGATTCGGAGGGGTGGGGGGAGCGGTTCGGACGGCCAGGCATCGCCCTCGGAGACGGCTCCCGGCCGCTCCGCACGACGGCGACTCCGGACGGGGATCGGGCGAGCGGTTCCGGCTTTGGCCCTGTCGTTCGCATTCTTCGCGGCGAGCACGCCGAGCGCCGTCGCGGGAGAGCTCGAAGCCGTC
>Ga0194131_10000837_pt1 | contig 53273 bp, 44 predicted proteins | sample TA2KigO120mmetaG_FD_148631 | JGI IMG/M metagenome (GOLD analysis project Ga0194131, IMG submission 148631) | Freshwater microbial communities from Lake Tanganyika, Tanzania - TA2015053 Kigoma Offshore 120m | ecosystem: Environmental > Aquatic > Freshwater > Lake | place: Tanzania: Lake...
CGTCGAATTCATGGAGTCTGGTTGGGATCAGAGACACCTGCATCGGCTGATCGTCCTGAGCGACGCTTACCGACTCGCGACATCGACACCGGAGTCGAGCGAACTGACCAAACACAATTCCGCCATCGACCCGGAGGATCTGATTCATGTGCTGCTCAATCATCACGAATTCGTGACGGCGTGCTGAAATCGGCCGGCCATTTTTGCCGACTCTCGCACTGATTGACGCTATTCGCTGATTCGCATCAGGCAGGAAGGCTGACCTGGAATACGTCTCGCGAAATCTGCCGAAGTCGCGTTGACACGATTTTGCGATTCGGTCTATCACTCGCTCGCTCGCTTGCCGCACGGCAAAACAAGCATCCCTTCTGGTGCCTCCCCTCCGCCCATTCCGGGCCACTTCCCTTCGCAGCGTCGCGAACTTCGCTCCACTGCATTCCGTCTGAATTCGCCCTTCCCCTCCTGAGTCATCTTCTTGCATCCCCTCGTGACGGCATTCGTCCGTCGGAATTCCCCGTCTGCTTTTCATGGATCACGCCATGCACTCAACCCCGTTTCGCCCTGATTTCTCTGCGACGGCGGCAGTCGCCGGTCGATTTCCCGCGACCGCTCGCGTTTTGACGTGCCTCTCAAACGCGACAATTCGCGCCGCACTCGAAAACACCGCGGGAGCCTGCATTTCGGCCGAACCCAATCGGTCGCTGGACCAAGCGACGGCATTGCTGCTTCGAGAACCAACTCCACTGGTGATCGTTGACGAGACTACGTTGACTTCCGCCAGTAACACGGACTTCGGTTCTCGGCCGATTCGTGATTTCGCCTCTGCGCTCGTGACCAACAGTGGCTGCACACAATTGATCGTGATCTCCGAATCCACGAACGCACTCTCTTTGCCAAATGGCCTGCATTCCGAAGAGATCGCCTCACGACTGACCATGCTCAACGAGCGAGACTTTTCGGGAACCGCGTGGAAGTCGATCCTCGCGATGGCGATTCGACACGCCGATTCGCAGCAGATTCATCGGCAGACGGCGTGTCCGGTTTCGCAGACTCATTCGCTTCGCGAAGTCTTGGGCGGAAGTGCGCGCATGGAGAAACTTTTTGAGGCAATCGACTTTGCTGCCGCCTGCGACACCCCCATTTTGATCTGTGGTGAGTCGGGCACCGGCACTAGCCTGCTGGCGAATGCGATCCACGATGGCAGTTCACGATCAGCTCAACCATTCGTCCGAGTTCACAGCCGGTCGCTGACGCTGGAACAACTCAACGATTTGTTGTGCGTCGATGTCCCCGACTCTGAAGTCGCCACGCTGCCGCTCGACACTCCGACACGCCCCGCCGGCGGAACGCTGTTCCTGGACGAATTCGACGAGCTCCCGGTTGCGTTGCAGAAACCGCTGTGTCGCTTCGTCGCTCGGCAACAGGAGCTGGCAGACGGCTCGCAAGGCCGTCATCGCTCGATCGTCCGCATCATCGCTTCGACGCATCAGAATCTCGACCTGCCGACTCGCCAAACGCTCGGCCTGGAGATCCTCATTCGCGGACTGAACGCCGAACGACTGCTCGTGCCGCCAGTTCGCGAGCGTCCCGAAGATATCGCGCCGCTGGCCGAACAATTCTTCATTCGCTGGGCCTTGCAGGAAGATCAACCTCGACCGCGATTGACTCGCAACGCGTTGGAGTCTCTGAAGTCGCACCTCTGGACCGGAAACCTTCGCGAACTTTACACCGTGTTGAGAAACACCGCGATCGTCGCCAACGGCAACGATATCACGACCGATATGCTGCAACCTTGGCTCGCGAAGACCGAGACCCCGGACGGCACTGAAGTTCCACGTATGACACTTGCCGACATGGAACGGCAGCTTATCGAAACCACGTTCACTCGCTGTGGAGGCAACCGCGAGAAGACCGCTAGTTCGCTCGACATCGGACTCCGCACACTCTCCGGCAAGCTCCGCGAATACGGCTACCCGCCACGCGGCGGACCGGGGTCGAACCTCAAAGCGGCGTAGGTGGGGATCAGCGATTGGGGGCCAGGGATCAGAAAACAACCCCCGGCTCCGATCACTGCTCATACTCCCCTGATCCCTGACCCCTGACCCGTGACCCTTGCTCATGGATGAATTGCGACGACACGCGGCCCCAATCGTTGATCGTTGGCAGCGACTCGCGCGCGGCCAACGCATCGGGATGGTCACTGTGCTCTTCACCAGCGCGGTCGGGTTTGCATTTCTGCTGAGCCGACCTGCCACAAGCTGGCAACCGATCGCCGATGGCCGCGAATTCTCCACGTCGGAGATTGCGGCCATTCAATCCGCGTGGCAACAAGCCGGTCTCAAGTCGTTTCGTCGCGACTCTCGCAAGTTGCTTGTGCCGTCGGCGGAGGTCGCTCGCTTCACCGCCGCGATGCCGAAATCGCACCGTGATGACGGTGACCCCGCGGACGATCGACGACCGGCGAAGGCGAAAGTTAACCTCTTCACCAGTCACGAAGAACTGGAGCAACTCAAAGACCACGACCTGCGTGACACGCTGCGAAGGCACTTAAAGGCCATCCCCGCGATCGCTGACGCCGACGTGATTTGGGCACGCGGCAGAGGACGATCAGTCTTTGCGAGCCGCTCCAAAGTGACAGCCACGATCAGCGTGCTGCCGCGAGACGGACACGACCTCACGCCGGAACTCGCACAGTCGCTGCGCACGGCCGTTGCGGGAATGATCCCCGATCTTAATGCGGAAGACGTCGTCGTACTCGACCAATCGACCGGACTCACCGTTTCCGATGATTCGGACGTTGTGATTGCCGAACAACGCCGCCGACAGAACGAGCGACTCGCTCGACAGCTCGAATCGCGAATCGCTGCCGCCCTCGCACACATTCCTGGCGCAACCGTACAGGCCAAGCTCGTCGAAGTGCCGCAATCGACGAACCGCCACACAGCCGCGAAACCCAACTTTGGATTGGCAATCGTCTGGGCCGCAGAATCGTCCGATAACCTCGTCGAGTTCTCGCCGAACATCTCACCAGACGACAACAATTCGACGGATTCGGCTGTGAATGGCACTGCCACCGGGCCGGCATGGCACATCGCGATTCAAATTCCACAGGCCTCTTTCGATGCTCACATCGCTCAACAACTGCTCACCTCAGAACACCGCGCAACAAGCCCCGATGATCTCTGCGACGCGGAGTACGCTCGACTGCGACATCTCGTCCGGAACCAACTTCCGCCTGACGCGACGCTCGCCGAGTTGTCGATCACTCCAGCCACGACCTCGACGGCAGCAACTCTCCAAGCCGTCCCATTTTCCGCATGGCCACACGTCATTTGTGGATTCTTCGCGGTCCTCTGCCTCGCGCTGACCGTCCGCCGCTGGAAACCAGACGCCGCCATGCACATGACGCGTCGTTCCTCGGAACAGTCCCCACCAAGAGTTGAATCAATCGGAGAACTGACGCTCGCGGATCCCCCGGTCGCCAAAGACCAAATCTGCGTCGAATCACCAAGTCCTATCGAATCACTCTCCAACCTCGCACGTCTGCAACAGCTCGATCCGCAAACGCTCGCCGACGCGCTGCGACACGAACGCCCGCAAGCCATCGCAGTCCTGCTGACTCGATTTCCGACAAAGCTCGCCTCGGCATGCCTGTCGCGGTTCGCGACGTCGTTGCAGACAGACGTGATCCGCCGCCTCAAGTCGCTCGGCGAAGTCCCTGAAGAACTGGTCACGGAAATCGCACACGCTGTCTGCGAACGAATGACTCCCGCGGCTGAGCCGGTTTCACTCCAGCCGACCAACCGCATCGCCCACTTGCTGCCTGAATCTCCAACGCAGAGGGCCTTCGCGTGACCACCGCCACACGCATTCTTAAAACCGATCCACGCAACGACTCCGCAAGTCGGGTCCGCCTGACCGACCTCTCTGAGCCGATCGGATCACGATTCGAGTCGTCCGCCTTTGAGCCGTTAACCTTGCCGATCGGACCGCCGTCGCGTTGCGAACAACAGGTTGATTCCCGGCTGGATTCCGCACTGGCCGCACTGCAACGCGTCGCTGACCGACTGCACGCCCAACAAGACGATTGGCTCGATCGAAACCAGCAAGAGGCCGTACGACTCGGAGTCGCCATCGCCGAACGCCTGCTCCGTCGCACGCTCGCCATTCAGCCCGAAGCGATTTTCGACTTGATCCGCTCCGCCCTCGAATGGTCCGTCGGTACCGATCACCTGCGAGTCCACCTGCATCCCGCCGATGCGGGACTCGTCGCAGATGCGGCACTTCCACACGATGCGGAGCGCAAAATCGAATTTCTTCCAGACGCCTCGCTTACACGCGGCGATTGCCTCATCGAATCACTGAATGGTCAAACGGACGCGCGGCTCGAAGTCATTCTGCAACGCATCACCGACGAACTGCTTGCGGAGTAAATTCATCCATGCTCGCCCTCGCTGAACGAGTCTCGGACATCATTCCCGTCGGACTGACCGGCCGAGTCACCCGGCTGAGCGGCCTGACCATCGCCGCCGCTGATTTTCCGGTCCCGGTCGGCGCCTTGTGCCAAGTCCATCGCGGTCCACAACAACTCGCCGAAGCCGAGGTCGTCGGCTTCGGCAACCAAGAAACGCTTCTGCTTCCGCTCGGCGACATCGCCGGCCTGCGTCGCGGCGATTTGATTTCACTGCGAAACTCGGCACCGCAAGTTCGAGTCGGCGAGCAAATGCTTGGCCGAGTCTTTAACGCTCTCGGTGAGATTCTTGATGACGGCGTTCGACCCGCTCTTCCACATCGTCGCACGTTGTACGGCGCACCTCCGGCGTCAATGAGTCGGAAACGAATTTCCGATCCACTCAGCACCGGCATCCGCGCGGTCGACGCGCTGCTGACGTGCGGTAAGGGGCAACGCGTCGGGCTCTTTGCCGGAAGCGGTGTCGGAAAGAGCACGCTGCTCGGTCAAATCGCTCGCGGCAGCCGGGCGGACGTCAACGTCATCGTGCTCGTCGGCGAACGTGGCCGCGAAGTGCGAGAATTCCTTGAAAAGGGCCTTGGCCCTGACGGTCTGAGTCGCAGCGTTGTCATCGTCGCAACGGGCGACGAAGCGCCGACGCTTCGCCTCCGAGCCGCTCACTTCGGCACGACTGTCGCCGAGTTCTTCCGTGATCATGGCCACGATGTGTTGCTGCTCGTCGATTCGCTGACTCGCTTCACACACGCCCAACGTGAAGTCGGATTCGCTGCCGGGGAACTTCCTGCCGCTCGTGGATTTCCTCCCAGCGTTTTCAGTGCGTTGCCGAAACTCGTCGAACGAACTGGCCAGTCCGAATCCGGCAGCATCACCGGCCTGTACACGGTCCTCGTCGACGGCGATGACTTCAATGAACCGATCGCCGACGCAGTTCGCGGACTGCTGGATGGTCACTGGGTTTTGTCTCGACGCCTTGCCGAACAGGCTCATTGGCCAGCACTCGATGTTCTCGCCAGCGTCAGCCGAGTGATGCCCGATGTCACGTCGCCCCAGCATCGTGCCACCGCCGACCAGTTCAAGCGAGCACTGGCTGCGTTTCGCCACCACGAGGACATGATCTCGGTCGGAGCCTATCAACCCGGCTCGCACCCGCTGGTCGATGCCGCCCTTCGCGAGCGTCCTCGTTGGACCGAGTTCCTGCAACAGTCGGTCGACCAAGCCACCGAATTTACAGATACACTCAGCAGGTTGCGGCAGCTTGCCGAACGACTCTCATAACTCCTTGATGCGTGGAATCTCGATGTCCGTGTTGTCACCTTGGCTGGCCACCTTGCAGCACGTGCGCGAGTATCGTCGCGACGCCGCTTTGCGATCACTCGCTCAGAGCATTCAGGCCGCGACAAAAATCCGAGACACCGCCGATGAAGTCGCTACCACGCTCTCAGGCTTGGGTAAGGCTCAGAAAGCCAGCGATCATGTCAGACGGCTCGACACAGAGCGACTGCGGCAAGTTTGCCTGGAACGGGATCGGTTGCAGTCCATTTTGACCGATCTCCGACGTCAGTTGATCGCCGCCGAAAAGTTGGTTCGCCAAACTCAAGAGACTGCAGCCGCCAAGCACGTTGAGGCCGAAGTTCTTCGACGACTGCAAGATCGGCTCGATTCGACCATTCGCCAGGCCCAACGACGACAAGAGGAACAAACTCCTGTGGAGACCTTCGCCTCGCTTTGCAACGGACGGCATCCCGGCTAAATTTCCGCCCCCATTCAACAACCACGACTTCCAAATGAGGAAATGACATGGCCAAGAACAATCGCAAAATCACGAAAGCGAATCACGGTGCTCGCCCCTGTAGCGGCCACACTCGCCGCAAGTTGCGTGGTAAGCCGAAGCTGTAAGCCGCGACGCTTGCTTGGACGATTCACGAAAAAAACCGGTCAAGAATCCTTGACCGGTTTTTTGTTTTGCAGACTCGTATTTACAAACTATCGACCACATCAGAATTTCAAGGCGACACCGTCTGTCAGCGGTAATGACGATGCGTGTGGCCATGATAGTAGCTGCGACCGCCGCCGAATCCGCCAGTGCTGTAGCCGTAACCGTGATAGCCAGAACCGATCGAGAAGCTCAGGCCAGGGCGGCTATAGTAAAAACCGGACGACGGATAGACGTAGCCGAAGCTATTCACGGGAGCGTAGCTGTAACGATACACGGGACCGTAGTAGAAGCCCGGCCCATAGTCGCCACCGTAATAGCCACCATAGCTGGGACCACACCAGTGGTCAGCTTTCGCTTCGGAAGTCGCGCTCAGGGTCAACGCACCGATGGCCAACATCGCCAGAAGAATCAGCTTTTTCATGGTCAGGCTCCTTTTTCCTGCGGGTGAACGACGGAGGAAAGTGGTTTGATTTCCGGGAAGTCCGCTCGTTCGTGTTTGTTCTGGCCAAGTGATAGGCAGGCACAGTGCCAAGTTTTCAAAAAAAATTCGCTGAAGCAAATTTTCCGTGATGAGCTCCCATTTCCAGCCAGAAATCGCGAAACGCCCCAACCACAGACCTCAGAGGCACTTGGTTACCCGCCTTGCCACGATGTCACGTGTCATCCACACACGCTACTGGTCGTCATCCCGATGACACCTTCGACGGCAAGCCGAACAATAATCTGAGCCACTCAACGAATCAGTTTCGATTCGCGTAAACTCTCCAGCCGCTCGCAGTGGTTTACGGGCCGCCTCTTAATCAAAAGGGCCAAGCATGTACTTCGACCTCAATCTGCTGATCTTCACCTCCCCTGCGATCCTGCTGATGTTGTGGGCTCAATGGCGAGTCAAATCGGCCTACCATCACGGAATGCAGGTTCCTGCACCGCTCAGCGGAGCCGCCGCCGCGCGCCACATCCTCGACAGCTCTGGGTGCCACGAGGTCGGAGTGGAGGTCGCACAGGGTTGGTTGTCGGACCACTACGATCCGAGTTCACGAGTTCTACGGCTCAGCCCAGAGGTTTATGAGAGCCACACTGCGACAGCCGTCGGAATCGCCGCTCACGAAGCAGGTCACGCGATCCAGCACGCGAACCACTACGCTCCGTTGGTGGTCAGAAACATTGCGGTTCCGGCCGCTCAATTCGGTGGTACGGCATTCTGGATTCTATTGATGCTTGGGCTTGCGCTCTCCAGCTTCAAGTTGATTCTGCTGGGCATCGCAGCCTTCGGATGTACGACTCTCTTTCAGATCATCAATTTGCCAGTCGAATTTGACGCCAGCAACCGTGCGAAGCGGTTGCTGGGACAACTCAGCATCGTCGATGGCGAAGGGGCACTCGCAGTTCGCAGTGTTCTCAACGCAGCGGGCTGGACCTACATCGCAGCCACCCTGCAATCACTCATGACCTTGATCTATTACTTGATCCGTTTCGGCGTGCTGTCCAGTTCTCGCGATGATTGATTGGACAGCGAACGATCACTTTCGACCGCCCACAACCGCTCGCGAGAATCGGTCGTCAACAAACCCATCGCCCGCAGTGCCTTACACAGTACAACTGCCGGCCGACGCTGCAAGCCGATCTCGGTACGCAACTCGTCGAACGGTTTCGGCTGCCCGATGAGCCGGCGAAAGAGATCGAATTCGACCACAGCGGCCGTCAGTAATTCGGTGCCGTAGCTGCCACGAAAGAACTCGAAGATCGAAGTCGGATCGGTTGACGGCGGAACGAGCGGTCCAACAGTCATTAGGCTTCTCACAGAACGAGACATCACTTCGCCGACAAGTACTTCGCCACCATTTCCGCTCGCAACCGGCCCATCAACTGTGGCGTCAGCAAGCTGCCGTGATCGTGACCCGCGTGCATTTCGACGACTGCATCGCTGTCGAGTTTCTTCAAACTCTCGGCGAGCAATCGCGTCGCCCCCTCAAGATAGAACGTGTCGAGATCGCCCATGTGGACATGCAGTTTGCCTCGCAGCTTCGGGCCGAGCGTCGGCCAATTGCGTTCAAGGACAAGCCGAATGTCGTAAGCCTCCCACGGCTTCGCGGCATCGGCGTTGACCGCTCCCGACTGGCGATTCCAAACGCGAATCGGCTTGCCGTCGGGCCCGCGTGGACTAAAAGCCGCCTCGAAGCTGTGAAGCTGGCCGCCAGTGCCGAGCGCTTCTTCCATCACATCAAAGTCGCGATACCACAAGAGCACTTGTTGCCCGCGTCGCGCAATCGGGCGACGATCACCGGCTCGATCCGCGTACATGTTGTCGGCACCACCATAAAGGTTGATCCGCTGGAAGTCGCGGAAGTCGACCGGGTCGGGTGAAGTGCTCCAGGTCCCAGCGAAGTCGTCGGGATGCTTGACCATCACCCACAGACTCGACCAACCGCCGGAGGAATGCCCCGTCAGGAATCGAGCCGCTGGACGTGCATCGGTACGAAACGTCTTGTCGAGTTCCGGGATCAACTCGTTCACGAGTGCCGTGCCCCACGGGCCATTGTTCGCCGAGTCCGCGAAGACGTGATGCCCCAGCGGACAACTCGGATCGAGCATCAGCCGGACGAACTCGACCCCTTGCTCATTCTGTTCGTTAATCGGCTCAGTCCGCGCACCGTCAAAGTGAGTGCCGCCGAAGCCGGGGATCGTGAAAATGACCGGATATTTTCGCTCAGGCTGCTTGTGGTAGCTCGCTGGCAACAACACGGCGGCCTGCAGAAAGACCTCGCGCTTGTGGAATTCGCTGAGCAATTTTGATCGCACTCGCAGCAGCTTGCACCACTCGTTTTCAGGAAACTTCCGCTCTGGGATCAATTGAGTGATCGGCAGGTCAATCAGCCCTGCCTCGCTGGATACGACGGCCGTCGGCGAGAATCCATTGCCCGCGCCATCGCCGACTTTTCGCTCCCACGAATTGAACCGCGCGACCGCCTGGACTTTCCAACCGGCAAGATTGAGTTGATCGATCGGCTTCGGACAGGTCGTCGTTTCGTCCGGCTTGTGACTGTCGATGATGAGCGGCTCACCTGGCTTCCAGTCGGTCACGTCACAACCGACCAGAATTTCAGGGTTGAACCAACTCAGACGCTCGCGAGGCTGCGCCCGAGTCTGACTGCAATACAACACGACTCGGCCATTGAACGACTCGGCTCGGACCTCTTTCGGAAAGCTCAACCGAAACTGCCAGCGAGGAAACTTATCGTCCGCGTGACTCGCGGCCGCCAGCAGCACGACAAAAAAACACGCACTCAACACGGATCGACAAACTCGCATTCGCAGACTCCTTGAAAATTAGGGCCGCGAGCGTATCGCAATCGCTGCTTGAGTTTCCACGCACGCGGCCTACCATGCCGGCAAATCCAATTTCTTGTCCGGCCGATGGCTGTTGACTGAAAGCCAATGCCGTCATCGCAACCCTGCATTTGAAGAGCCTCTCCATTCATGTCGACCGCTGACGACCGATTAACGAGCGTCGAACTTCTGCTGACGCATCTGCAACACGATTTCGAGCAACTCAGCCAAGTCGTCTTCCGGCAGCAGGCTGAACTGGACGCTTTGCGAAAAGAACTTGCCCTGTTGGACACGCGAGTTGTCACGCTCTCGACGGAAGTCCCCGAGGTCCGCGACCCGCAGGCCGAGAAACCCCCGCACTACTGACCGCTTCGGGTTAGTGACCAATTCGCCCCATGAAACCACCCCCCACAGGACTCGATGGACTCATCGCGGGCGAGACCGCCATCAGTACGCTCGACCACGGCTTGCACTATCGGGGCTATCCCCTGGAAGATCTCGTCCGGGATGCGACGTTCTCTGAAGTTGCCTACCTGCTGTTGAACGGCGAACTCCCCACTCAAGAAGCACTTGCCGACTTCCGAGCGGTCCTGGCCGAGGCCGCCGAAATTCCGTCAGCCGTGATTCAACTGCTGCAAGAACTCCCGCTGCACATCGCTCCGATCGACGCGCTCCGCACCGCGATCAGCGCGCTGGCCCACTTCGATGAGCAAGCCAACGAGACAGACGACACCGCTAACCTTGGCAAGGCGATTCGATTGCTGGGCCAAGTCCCGGTGCTTATCGCCACTCGGCACCGACTAACTCGCGGAGAGGAGTTGGCCGACTCCGACCCAGAACTCAGCTTCGCCGGTAACTTCCTGTCGATGCTCACAGGCCAAATTCCCAACGCCCGAGACGAGCGGGCACTTGAGCAATCACTGATCTGCTACGCCGACCTCGAGTTCAACGCCTCCACGTTCACCGCTCGAATCGTCGCCTCGACCGGTTCTGATTTGCACTCGGCGATCACTGCCGGTGTCGGGGCGTTGAAAGGCCCACTGCACGGCGGAGCCAACGAAGACGTGCTCGACCTTTTGCGGTCGGTCGAGTCGCCGTCGCAGGCTGAGAAGTTCGTTCGTGACGCGATCGCCAAGAAACATCGGCTCGCCGGCTTCGGTCATCGCATCTATCGCGACCGCCCCGACCCACGAGCCGTCGTGATGAAGGACGTGTGCCGCAGTCTCGCCACCACCGAAGAACAACGTCACCTCGAAGAAATCGCCAATGCGATCGAGGCCGCGATGTGGTCGTACAGGCAACTCCGCCCAAATGTCGACTGGCCGACGGCGCGGCTGTATCGAATGCTTGGTCTTGACGAAGAACTCTTCACGCCGCTGTTCGCCAGCGCGCGAGTCGCCGGCTGGTCGGCGCACGTCCTCGAACAACAACGGGGCAACCGGTTGATCACGCCAAGGGCGAAATACGTAGGCCCGCCACCGCGAGCCTTCGTGCCGCTGTGCGAAAGGTAGGTCAGGCCTTCCAGCCTGACCGGAACGATGAGCACGACCTCGATCGCCCATCGGGTCAGTCTGAAAAGGCTGACCTACGACCGTCCGACCACCGGCTGCACGAATTCCAATTCAGCGTCGCTCGACGAACGCAGGAAATCGAAGTCGCAACCTTCGTCCGCTTGCAGCACATGGTCGATGTACAGCCGAGGATATCCACGCAGATGCTTGGTCGGCCGAGGCTGCCAAGCTACTCGACGCCGCGACAACTCGGAATCATCAATCAATAGCTGCAGGCGGCGCGACGCGACATCCAACTCGATCATGTCGCCGTCTTGCACGAGCCCAATTAGCCCACCGTCCGCCGCTTCTGGAGCGACGTGCAGCACGACGGTTCCGAACGCCGTGCCGCTCATCCGCGAGTCGCTGATTCGCACGACATCGGTGACGCCCGCCTGCAATAGCTTCGTCGGGACTGGAATGCTCCCCCACTCTGGAAAACCGGGGACACCTTTCGGCCCGGCGTTCTGCAACACAAGAACGCTGTCGGCATCGACAGGCAGCGCAGGATCGTTGATTCGCGCGAGCAGGTCTTCGTAGTCGTGAAACACAACCGCCCGGCCGCGATGTTGCATCAATTTGGCCGACGCAGCCGACGCCTTAATGATTGCTCCGCGCGGTGCGAGGTTGCCGGTCAGCACCGCCAGCGCTCCATTTTCCGCCAGCGGTTGCTCGCGCAAGCGGATCACTTCCCGATCGAAACTGCGTGCGCGAGCAATGTTTTCTCCCAATGTCCGGCCGGTCACGGTCAGATTATTGAGACATAGCAGATCGCAAATCTCCGCCAGCACCGCCGATACGCCTCCGGCTGCGTGGAAGCGATCCATCAAGTGCTGCCCCGACGGCATCAAGTTCACAAGGAACGGTGTCGTTCTCGCGAGTTCGTCGAACCGCGACAACGGCAACGAGATGTTGCGTCTACCGGCCATCGCGATCAAATGTACGACCGCGTTCGTCGACCCCCCCAGCGCCAACAACGCTCGGATCGCGTTGTCAAATGCGGACGCTGTGAGAATCTTCGACGGCCGCAAGTCTTCATGAACCATCTGCACGATCCGCCGACCTGTCGCCGTCGCGGCCTGCATGCGACGAGCATCTGTCGCCGGGATGCTGGCGGTTCCCGGCAACATCATGCCGAGCGTCTCCGACAGCGACGTCATTGTCGAGGCGGTCCCCATCGTGTTGCACGCACCGACGCCACAGCCGTAGCACGCTTCGAGGTCTTTCCAATCCGCATCAGAAATCCGCCCCGCGCGGCGTTCGTCCGAGTACCGCCAGAGGTCGGTTCCCGACCCAATTGGCTCGCCATGAAAGTGACTGATCGCTCGCGGGCCACCGTTAAGCTGAATCGCCGGCAAATCCGCGCTCGCCGCCGCCATGAGCTGCGCCGGCGTCGTCTTGTCGCAGTTGCACAACAGCACGACTCCGTCGATCGGGTTGGCTCGCAGAGTTTCCTCGACGTCCATCGCCATCAAGTTGCGATACAGCATCGCCGAAGGCTTCATGAACTCCTCGCCCAGCGAGATCGTTGGGAACTCCAGCGGCAATCCCCCTTCGAGCAGCACGCCGCGCTTCACCGCCTCGGCCAGTTCGCGCAGGTTCGCGTTGCAGTTGTTGAGATCACTCCAGCTGTTCGCGATCCCAATCACCGGCTTGCCGGCGAAGTCGTCCGGGTTGAGCCCCATCGACCGCAAGGCCGATCGATTCTGGAAGGTCTGCTCCTCGCGTGCGCCGAACCATTGTTGGCTTCTCATCGTTTTGAATGCACTCCAACTATCGCTGGTAGATCGGCAGATACTGGTACTCGACCGACAGCGCGAGCACCGCGAGGCTCGTAGCGTAGACGGTTCCGAGATTGCGTTCCTGGCCTTGGCGACCGGACCAACTGCCATCTTCCGCCTGGAGGTTCAGCAGCAGCGGGATCAGGTGGTTCTTGCCTTGCTCCCAGTGACGTCCACCGACTTGAAACATGCCGATCGTGCAGTAGTAGGCTCCGTAAAAGAACCACTCTTGATCGGCTCTCAGCGGATCCTGCAGCAAGGAGTCTGCGGCACCGACCGCTTCGGGCGAGTGATGCACTCCACAGATTTCCAGGCACAGGATGCCGGTCCCCGCGCGAGTCGGCGACGATCCGCTGCCGTTCTGGTAACCGAAGCCGCGATTACGGACCGAGAGACGCTTCACATACTCGACCGCCGCGTCGATGTTTTCGGCAGGGACATCGCAGCCGAGATTCTTGGCGGCTCGCAGAGAGAGCAATTGCCAGCCGGTCACGCTCAGATCGCTGTCGTTGCTGCTGGGTAGATACCGCCAGCCTCCTTGGCTGCCATGATCTTTGCGAACCGATTGAGCCGCCAGAATTAATCGCACGGACTTTTTGAGTGCGTCACGGCAGCGTCCGGCGAGCGCGTCGTCGGTCATGCCTGCGACTTCGGCCAACATCAGCGTGCTGATGCCGTGCGAGTACATCGGCCCGTGGCCACGTTCTTTCACGAGCATCCCATTGGCTTGCTGTTGATCCAATACCCACTTCACACCTTGCTCAATCTTCGCACCGTACAACCCCTCACCGGGAACATGGCCAGCCGCCAAAAACGCCATTACCGCCAGCGATGTCGAGGAGGTCGATTCGCCAAATTGATCAAGTACCCAAGCTCCGCTCGGTTGCTGCTTCTTCGCGAGATGTTCAAGTGCCTTTGAGATCGCCGCGTCAATCTGCTTGTCGCGTTCGGTGCGATCGTCAGAGAAGGCAGGTCGAAGACCTGACAATAACCCAACCAGAAGAACAACTTTCATCACCGATGAAACCCAAGAAAAACACCGATTAACAATGTGCGGTACTTCGTGGAACCCAGGCTTCATCCGTGTTTCATCTGCGGCCAATTCGCCCCGCTCGTTTTCGCCTATGCGACTCATCGCTTCCCCTCCGCCGCCTCGGGCTGAGTTTTCGCGATCTCTCGGAAGTACAGCTTGATGAGCTTGCTATAATCTCCGTGAGCTTGGTGCTTGGCCTGCTGTGATAGCTCGGTCTTGAGCTTGCTCGACAACTGGCCCCAGTTGCGGCCGGTCATCTTCTTGAGCTGCGTCGGCAAATCGCCGAGGTTCTCGCCGCGATCTTGCTCCAGGTTCCCTTGGCCGCTGTTGCCGCCGGCCGCTTGAGCCATCTGCGGATTTTCGTTCGGTGGCTGCGGCGGATTCGCTTGCGATGGCAAAGGGGCTGATTGCTGTGCCGCGTCCGAAAGCGCTTTCGAAGCTTCCCGCAATCGCTGAGCCATCTGGGCGAGCGGCGACCCCTGCTGCTGACCTTCGCCGGGCTGCGGCTGGCCAGAGGGCTCTCCCGGTTGACCGTTCGGCATTGGCGAATTTTGCGACGGCTCACCGTTGTTCGGCTTGGACTCGTTTTGAGCTTGAGCGGCGTCGCGCAATCGCTGAGCGGCTTCAACGACTTCTTCACCCACTCCGCGCGGCAACGGCGATTGCGGTGGGCGATCGCGTTCGGCGGCAGCTTGCGCCTGCTGAGCCGCTTGCTGCAAGTTCTCGGTCGCTTTCTCGGCCGCTTGAGCGGCTTGATTCGCGTTGCCCTGCTGCGCCGCTTGCTGAGCGGCCTGCATGTTCTGCTGACTGCTCGCCGCTTGCTGACCGGCTTGCTTGGCACCCTCGGCGGCTTGCTGCTGGTTCAGTGGTTGCTGGCCGAGCTTATTCTGCGAATCCGCCAACTGCTGACCGAGTTCCTGCGCAGCATTGTTCAACTCTTGCTGACGCTGTTGCTGCGCCGCGTTCGCGGCTCCCGGCTGTTGTCCGAGCTGTTCCATCTTCTGCGCGACTTGCTGTTGCTGCTGCGCGAGCTGACTGGCCTGCTGCGCGAGCTCCGAGTTCGCACGCGGGTTGTTCTGCAACTGCTGCGCGAGCTGCTGAGCGGATTGAGCGGCTTGCTGTCCTGATTGTGAAGCCCGACCAAACTGGCCGGAAGAAGCGCCGCCCCTTCAGGACTCGCACAGCCGCGCGGTTTGCTGCGACTGTTTGGCCTCCGGCGAATCTTTGCCCAACTCTTGCTCGATCTGTTTCTGCAACTGGCTCGCTTGCTGAGCGAGTTCCTGTTGAGCCTGCTGCGTCTCACGCACTTGCTGAGCGACCTGCGGCTGTTGATTCTCTCCGCGTGGCTGTGCTTGCGGATTCTGACCTGGCTGCTGCTGCGGCTGATCCCCCTTCGGTTGCTCGCCCGCGTTGCCGGGCATGGGATTCATCGGCTGCCCAGCATTTGGCTGTTCGCCGGCCTTTGGTTGTTGGTTATTCGACGGCTGTTGATTCGGTTGATCCTGTGGCGTGTTTTCGCCAGCCGGCTGCTGGGGTTTGTTCGGCATCGGCTGTTGATTGGCGTTGTTCGCGCTGGCCTGCTCGTTGCCGGCTTGCGGCTTTTGAGAATCGGCCTGCGGCTGTTCGGCCCCTTGCTCTTTGCGAGCTTCAGCGACTTCTTGAGCAAGCTGACGTTGTTCTTGAGCAAGCTGTTGAAGCTGCTGGGCGGCAGGGTCGTTGGCCGCTTCCTGCGGATTCGCATTCGGCATCGGCTGCTGCGCTGCTTGCTGCGCGAGTTCTCGCAAGGCTTGCTCGGCCTGACGCTGCTGTTCGACGGCTTTGTTAAGATCGCCATCTTGCAGCGCTTGCTCAGCTTGCTCGCTCCGTTGTTCCGCCTCTTGCCGAGCCATCTGCGCGGAATTCGGTTTCGCGTTGTCGTTCGGCTTATCGCCGTTCGGATCGGCTGGATTGTTCTTGGCCGCGTCGCCCGGCGAATTGTTCTGCGGCAGGTTCTCGATCCGCTCGTTGAGCGCGGCCTGCTCACGCTGCAATTGTTCGGCGGCTTGCTGACGATCGTTCGGGTTGTCGGACTTCTGAGCCGCCTCCGCTTTGTCGGCGAGTTGTTTCTGTGCGTTTGCTAATTCCTGAGCACGTTGCGGCAGCGTTTTATTCCCGTCCTTCTGTTGTTGCTCTGCGTTCTTTCCGAGTTCGCGCAGAGCCTGCTCCGCCTGTTTTTGTTGTTCAGCGGCCTGGTTGAGATCGCCATCTTCGAGAGCCTGTTGAGCTTGCTCGGCTTTCTGCTCCGCTTGTTCGCGAGCGGCTTGTAATGCGTTCGGTTTCGCATCCGGGTCCGCAGGCTTGTTCTGCGGCAGGTTCTCGATCCGCTCGTTGAGCGCGGCCTGCTCACGTTTCAAATCTTCGGCCGCTTGCTGACGTTCCGCGGCATCATCGGACTTCTGCGCCTCGGCCGCTTTGTTCGCGAGTTTCTGCTGTTCATTGGCCAGCTCGCGAGCTCGCTGCGGCAGCGGCTTGTTCGCGTCGTTCTGTTGCTGGTCGGCGCGTTGAGCGAGATCACGCAGAGCTTGCTCGGTTTGCTTTTGCTGATCAGCGGCCTTGTTGAGATCACCGTCCTGCAACGCTTGCTGAGCTTGTTCGGCTCGTTGCTCCGCCTGCTGACGCGCCGCCTCGGCGGCGTTCGGCTTCGCACCGTCGTTCGGCTTGTTGGCATTCGGTTGTTCGCCGTTTGGATCGGCTGGGTTGTTCTTGGCTGCCTCGGCGGGTTTGTTTGGCTGCGGCAATTTGTCGATGCGTTCGTTGAGCGCGGCCTGCTCTCGGTTCAGTTGTTCGGCGGCTTGCTTGCGAGCGTCGGCGGCGTCGGACTTCGCCGCGTCGGCCGCTTTCTCGGCGAGCTTCTTCTGCTCATTGGCCAACTCGCGAGCGGCTTGACCGAGCGGCGATTCGTTCGGCTTCGCGGCTTCGGCTTTCGCCTTCTGTAACTCGGCTGCGAGTCGATCGAGTTCGTTGGCGGCGGCCTCCTGTTGCTTCTGAGCCTCCGCGAGGTCGCCCTTCTGCAACGCGGCAACGGCGTCCTTCAGGGCATCAGGCGTCGCGGGCTTGTCGGATTTCGGTTCGTCGGCCTTCGGTTTATCGCCGTCTGGTTTTGCAGCCGCGGCTTTTTCGGCGGCGGCTTCCGCACGTTTTTGAAGGTCATCTTGTTTCGCAGCCAGCTCGGCGTTTCGTTCGGCAGCGGCCTCTTGCTGCTGACGGAGTGCGTCGGCGAGTTCCTTCTGCTGTTCGGCAAGCTGCTTCGCTTCGTCGGCAAGCTGCGCGAGTTGCTCAAGTTGATCGCGACGCGCGGCGTTGAGCAGTTCGGGGCGACGTTTCAACAAATCGTTAAGAGAATCGGCGAGCTGCTTCTGCTGTTCGGCAAGCTGCTCCTTTTCGGCTTCGGCTTTCGCGGCATCAGCGGCGGCTTGCTTTTCGTCCGTCGCTGGCGCTTCGGGTTGGTTTGGATCACTTGCTGGCGCGTCGGGCTTGTTGGCGTCGTTCTTTGCCAATTCATCGGCGCGGTTCGCAAGCTGTTCGGCTTGGCGCGCGAGCCGGCGAAGTTCCAGCAAGTCCTTCTGCAAGTCGGCCAGTTGCTCGAACGGTTTTTCGAGCTGTCCCAATTTCTTTGATGCCGCTTCCAGTTGCTGTTCGGCCTCGCGGACGTGATTGCGTTGCTCGGGCGTGAGATTCTTGTCGGCCTCATTGCGAGCCTGCTGAACTTCAGACTCGGCCTTCGCCAGTTCGTTGTGAGCAACCTGATCGGCCTTCTCGCCAAGTTCGTGGAACAGCGGATCGGAGTTCAGTTGTTCTGCCAGTTTTTCGGCTCGCTCGGTCAGCTTGTGCAGGTCGCGTTGCAACTGAGCGACATGCTCGTCGTCCGGCGGCGCGTCTTTCTTCTTCGTCTGCAACGATTCCTTGCGGAGGTCGGCGAGGTCATTTTTCTTCGAATCGATGTCGCGACGGAGACCAGCAAGTTCGTCCTTGAGCTGCTCGTGAGTCTTCGCCAATTCGTTGGCTCCCGGCGGCGCGGCTTTCTTGCTGATGCGGAGGATTCGCGGTTCCGACCAGACTTCATGCGGGCCGGGTTCGGGCCGTTCGTCGGTGATGCGGACGCGGTAGTTCAGCAATTGATTGTGCTCAACCTTGAGCTGCGCCAGATCGAGTGTGAAGCGATGCTCGAAGCTCTTCTCGCCGCGACCTGCTTCGACAACCATTGGCTCACGTGGATTATTTTCGATGGTGAAGTGCAGCTCCAATTCCCCCAAGCCAACGTCGTCCGATGCCGTCACGTCGATCGGCAAGACATCATCCGGCCGAGCCTCCGAACTGTGATCCCCTTTGACCGTCAGCTTCGGAGCTTCGTCGGTCACGACGACCAACTCACGCGGCACGGTGTCGTTGTTCGGCAGCTTGTGAATGTCTTGGAGCGCGAACAGAAATGGTCCCGCGATGTTGGGCTCCGCCGTTACTTCGAGCGTCGCGGACTGTTTGGATCCGGCCATTTCGAGCGTCTTGTTTGCATCCGCGTGCTGCCGCCAGACAAGCTGCGCGGTCTCGACCGGCTTGTTGAATTCGAGCGTGAACTTTAGCCGGCTCTTTTCAAAGACCTTGATCGAACCGATCGCGCCGTCCAGTGACTGCGCCGGCCAACCGGCATACGCGGGGGACTCCACATCCAGCCGGATCTTCGTGACGACGGGGGGCTCGACAACTTGGACTTTGTAGTCGCGAGATTTCTGACGCTCGACCGCGATGCGGAAATCAAAATCGCGCATGACATGCGGCACGAGCGTGACGAACGCTTTACGTGCCTCATCAAACGGCATGACTCGGCGATCCGTCGTGCCGGCCGAGTCGCGCCATTCGAGCGTCAGCGATTTCGGCGGCTCGGTTTGCCCTTCCTTCTCTACGGTCGCGAGCAATTCGACATCAGTTCCACGAGCAACGATCCGATCGCCATTTTCGACGGCGACGGTCCAAGCTCCGGCCGTCCCCCAATTGCCCCACGGCATCAGGAACCGCTGCCAGAGTTGGCGATACATGCTCGGCGCGACGAACACCGGAATCGCCAGCAGCACACATGACGCAAGTCCCCACCGCACCGACGACCACGCCTTTCGCGACGAGACGACTTTTTCGAGATCAAGCTCGTCGATGCGTTGCCGAGTTTGCTGGAGCAGCATGTCACGCATCACTGGCGAGCCTTTGAATCCGTCCGGTTGAATCGGATCAAAAAGTTCGACGGCCGAGGTCAGCGCGCCTTCCCAGCGCGGATTCGCCTTGTCTGCCATCGCAGCAAGTTCTGCCCAACCGATGCGTCGACACAATGGCACGACAACCCAAGCCAGAAAGGTCAGCAGCGTCACGGTCGCGACGCTCGACAACACCACAATGCGCGTCGTCGGAGCCAAGTCGTACCGATAGTCGGCAATGAACGCTCCCGCGAGGCCGAGCGACGCGATCATGCCGACTCTGCCGGCCCCACGCAGTAGCCATTGCCAGCGAACCCACGATTTCAACTCGGTCAATTGATCCGCGATTTCAAACGGGAGCCACGCTGCATCTTGAGACATGATCGACTCCGGCGGAGGACGAATGATCGGCTCAGATTGTATCGGTCGCCAGCCCCACGGCTATCTCAGCCTGCCGGGGCAGCTCCGGAAAATTGAACACCGTTGAACGGAATTTCGGTCGGTCTGGAAGCTAGGCACTCTTGCCCATCCGCGTCCCTCGTGGCAAAGAAGGACGGGCAGCAGGACCGCCATCCTACTTCCATCGAATATCGACACTCGCACTGTGCGCGGTCAGCCCTTCGACTGCCGCCATGCGTCGAATGTCGTCGGCGGCATTCGACAGTGCCGCGGCATTGTACGAGATGACTGAGGATCGCTTCAAAAAATCGTTCGCGCACAGGCCATTCGCAAAACGAGCGGTGCCACCGGTCGGCAGGACATGCGACGGGCCGGCGACGTAGTCGCCAACCGCGACCGGCGTGTGATGGCCCAGGAAAATTGCTCCGGCGTTCTGCACCTTGGCAAGGATCGCCTCGGGATCGGCGGTCGAGATGTGCAAGTGCTCGGTTGCCAGCAGGTCCGACAGCCGGCACGCATCATCGGCATCCTTGGCGAGGATCAACGCTCCGTAATCTTTAAGGCTTTGCCACGCAAGATCGCCGCGCGGCAGGAGTGCGAGTTGTTTCGTCAGCTCGTCTTGCACAGCAGTGATCAGCGGAGCGTGCCAAGTGATGAGCACGCCTGATCCAGGACTGTGTTCGGCTTGTGAGATCAAGTCGCTGGCGATGAAGTCGGCTCGCGCGGTGGAATCGGCGATCACGACGACTTCGCTGGGGCCGGCGATGCTGTCGATATCCACTTCGCCGTAGACAAACTTCTTGGCGAGTGCGACGAACAAGTTGCCAGGGCCGACGATCTTGTCGACTCGCGGCAGGCCCTCGATACCGAATGCCAGTGCGGCAACGGCTTGTGCTCCACCCATCCGATAAACCTCTGTGATGCCCAGCAACTTGCACGCGGCGAGCAGGTCGCGGTTGTAGCTGCCAAACTCGGTCGGCGGCGCGACGACAGCGATCTCCTTCACGCCTGCGACCTGAGCCGGCACAGCGGTCATCAATAGCGTCGAGGGATAAGCCGCCGCTCCGCCCGGAATGCAGATACCGACTCGCTTGAGCGGCAGGTAGCGCTGCCGCAGTTCGATGAGCGCCTCGCCATCACGCTTCGCCAACGAGACCGTTTGATTCAGCAGCTTCGTCTGAAACTCGACGATGTTGTCGCGGATGCGGCCGAGAGTTTTGAGAAACTCCGGATTGGCCGATGCGAAGGCGGCATCGAATTCGGCAAGAGGGACTCGCAGCATGTCACGAGTCAGTTCTTTGCGATCAAGCTTTTTCGTGTAGTCCAACACGACCGGCAGACCACCCTGGCGCACGTCGCCGCAAATGCGTTCGATGACTTGCTGCGGAGTGAGCGGCTCGCCGAAGAGTTCGATGGTTCGTTTGCGGCCGGCCTCGGACACGACGTCTCCGCGCGGCGAGAGCTTCTGGCGCAGGGAATCAAACAGTTTTTCGGCGCTGTCCTTAGTGCAGTCGATGGTCTTCATTTCGCGGATTCTGTGGTGGCAGACTGAGTGTTTTTTTCGGCGAGTCCTCGAAAGATGGCTCGTCGCAGCGGGTTTTCGCGGGTCGTGAACTCTTCGCCCGGGGTGGGGGGAACCATCAGAGTCGCGGCGAGTTCGTGGAACTTGGCATCGAGGTTATCCGCTTCAGCGACCAGCAACGCTTCGGGAGTGCTCGGCGCGATTGGCGACCCCCACTCCGGCAACGACTGATGCGAGATGATGATGTGCTCGAGCCGCAGCAACGTTTCAGGATTGAGGTCAGGGATCGACCGAGCCTTGTCGCGAATCATGTCTCGGCCGATAAAAATGTGACCCACGAGGCGCCCGGCGGCGGTGTACGTCGAGCCCGTTGGGGCGTACTTCAGTTCGTGAATTTTCCCGATGTCATGCAGGATCGCTCCGGCCGCGACTAGCGATTTGCTCAGCGGCGGCTGCATGTCGGGATAATAGTCGGCGTACTTGTCGGCAAACTGCATCGCGAGTCGAGTCACCGACAAGACATGTTCCAGGTATCCACCAGTAAAGGCGTGGTGATTCTTGGCGGCAGCCCCGATTTGGCGGATGTCGTGCTGGTGCTCCATCAACAGTTCGATGACCAGTTTTCGGAGCGGGCCTTCGGTGATTTGCTGGGACGAAATCGAAATCAGTTCGGTGAACATCTCTTCGACATTGAACCGCGTGGACGGCACAAGCTCGCCGGTACGAAAGCCGTGGTCTTCATCGCCCGCTTCGACGGGACGGATCTTTTCAAGGTCGAACTGCGGGCCGAAGTCGGTTTCCTGATATCGGCCCCGGACCTTGTAAAACTGCCCCGGTCGCCAGACCGAATCACACTCCGGAAAAAACGTCGAGTCGCTCCAGATCATGCTGGTTGTGGCTCGCTTCGCATCGCGGAGGATGACTCGGTAGTACGGCTTGCCTTCGCGAGTCTTCGACTTCTCTTTGCCGGCCAGCAGCACAAAACAGTCGGCCGACTGCTTCGGTTGCAGGTCGCAGAGTCGGGCGATCTGCGGGTCGCGAGAATCAAACGGGAGTTGCGGTTGCATGGAAATATCTCGTGAGAAGTTGGGTCACTTTATCAACCAGCGAACCGGCACCGAAGCGGGCGGGATCGAGTTTTCACAGATGAACTTGTGAAAAAACCGTTTTCGCCGGAAAATCGCCCGCTATAATCCCCGGCCACTTGAGCCGCACGGATGGTTGGCTCGAACCACTCACCCCCGACCCTCATCCACAAGGAATTTTGACGCCATGTCTACCGCCACGATGTCTCCTCCCGCTTCCTCTTCCTCTTCCGTCGCCTCCGTCGTTGTCATTACCGAGAAGGCTGTCGGTGAGATGAATCGCGTGCTCACCGAGAAAAAACTTCCCGAATCGACCGTGTTGCGAATCGGTGTGGCTGGCGGTGGATGCAGCGGGTTCTCGTACAGCTTGGGCTTCGACGACAAGTGCGATGAGATGAACGACGTCGTCACCCTTCAGCACGGCTTGCGTGTCGCCGTTGATCGCAAGAGCGCCATGTTTCTCGAAGGGACGGTCATCGACTTCTACGACGGCATCGAACGCCGCGGCTTTACCTTCGACAATCCCAACGCCAAGAAGTCCTGCGGCTGCGGCAGCAGTTTCTCGGTGTAGTTGCGAAATTCTGCCAACATCACATCCCAGCCGGTCAACAATCGTTGGCCGGCTGATTTGCTTTTTGCAGCGTCTCCGTGTCCTCTGTGCCTCTGTGTTTCCAAGCATTTCGAAACACAGAGGCACCGAGAACACCGAGAGAACAAGAGGAAGTCGACATGAGGTTTGCAGGTCGAAACGCACTGGTTACCGGAGCTTCGATGGGCATTGGCCGCTCGATTGCGATTGAGTTGGCCAAAGAGGGAGCGAACGTCGCCATCAACTTCCGCTCGCATCGCGAGAAGGCGGAAGAGGTCGCTCGCGAAATCGAGAAGACCGGCCAGAAGGCGCTGCTGCTGCAAGCCGACGTGTCCGAGCAGGCTAACGTTGAAGAGATGGTTGCAAAGACCGCGAGCACTTTGGGAAGTCTCGATTTGTATGTCTCAAATGCCGTCTACAGTGACCGGCAGTTGATGGTTGAAGCCGACATGGCTGGCTTCAAGCGAACGATCGACGTCACAATGTGGGGCGCGTTTTACGGAGTGCGTGCGTCGGCGCAGCAGATGTTGAAACAAGGGACGCGAGGCTCGATCGTCGTGGTCAGCTCACCGCACGCGGTGATCCCGATCCCGACGGCAATGGCCTACAACATGGCGAAGGCGGCGATTGACCACATGGCTCGCACCGCGGCTATTGAGCTCGCCTCGAAGCGGATTCGAGTCAACATCGTTCACCCTGGCTGGATCGACACACCGGGCGAACGCAAATTTTTCAGCGAAGATCAAATCCAAGTCGGCGGGCAGAAACTCCCTTGGGGCCGTATGGGACAGCCCGACGAAATCGCCAAAGCGGTGACCTACGTTTTGTCGGACGACGCCGACTACATGACTGGCAGCACGCTAACGATCGACGGTGGAGTCAGCTTGCCGTGGTGGTCGAACCGAGGCAGCGGGGAGATGTGAGAGCCGGAAGGCCGTCGGCAGAAGACAAAAAGAAACAGGCTGAATGGCCTTGGCTTGTCGCCGGCAACCTTTTGATTGTTAAACTCGGCAAGCTGCGTCACGCCTGTCAATTCGTCAAGGCTTCACAGCTTGCACGAGCTGTTTAAGACGATGTTTGCTGCAGAGTCGATGAACCGAGATGACTGAACTCCGAATGGAACCGGAGTCATCGCGATCATCGAGCCGCAGGAAATACGCCATGAACGGAGTGAAACGCGCGTCGAGACGTCAGGCCGCCGTCGTCGGGTTGTCCGTGCTCATGGGTACTTTGCTGCTCGGTTGCCATGCGGGCCCCCGCTTCTTATCCAAGAACGACCGCGAACGCCGTGCAAACAAGAACGAACTTGCGGGAAAGGACAAAGGAAAGTTCATCGACCGCAAGAAGATTCGCTCTGAATCGGATTACCTCAACGACACCGGCGAGCAAGTCGCCAAAAAAGAGAGCAAGGCCAAGCCGCGACCGACGGACCCGATTCGAAAATCCGACGCTGACGCCAACGAGCGAGTTGTGGCCGCCCGCCAACAGCCCGATGCTGAGTTGGACACAACGACTCGATCTGCAAAATCAAAGACCGCAGGCAATCAGTCCAAGACAACGACGGCCACAGATCATCCGGAAATTGCTCGTCGCAACGCCACCAAACGCCCAGTCACCGATCTGCTGAATGACGGTTCCGGTTTTGAACAGGATCTGCCGGACTCTCGCGCGACGGCGAAGCGAGCGACCACCTCCAAATCTGCTGCGGAAGCGACGGCCTCAAAAACGAGTTCGATGGACGAAGACCCCTTCAAGGACTCGATCATCGGCCCGAAGTCCACTCGACAGACTGAGGAGCGAGTCGAGACCGTCAATTTTTTCTACGACAACGATGAAACCGACGAAATCGCAGAAGAGGCCGATGATCTCGAAAACCTGCACGCTCCGGCGGCAAAGAACAATGTCGCCAAGTCAGCCGTGTCCGCGGCTCTACCCACCCGCCAGGTGTCACCGAGCCAGCGAAAATTTCTTGACGAAACTGATGAACCGGCCGCTGGTTCATTTGGGAACCCGTTACGCGATGAAGTGACCGAGGATACAAACGACAAAGAGATCGCTTCCGCAGACCTGCAATCGGTAAAACGCGCGGATGCTGCACCGAACATTGTGGCCGGGCAAAAAGTGATCGACCGACGCCAACAGGTGCAACAAACTCTCGACGACTGGCGACGGGATATGGACAGCGACGACGAATCGTCGGTGAGTTTGAGGGACGACGTCGAAGCTGCCGCTCCGCCAACCTCAGTCCGCACCAACCATTCGCCAGCGGCAAGGAGACTTCTCAGCCAGACAGACGTTGAAGAGTTTGTTCAACCTCCTAAGTCTCAAGGCGCGGTACTCAATGGCGATTTGATTATCGACACGAATAATTTGCCCTCAAAACTTCAGCGGTCGACATTACGTCCGATCGAATCGAGTCCGCCGAGCGGTGCCTCTGGGCGAATGAATTCGAATTCCGGCGCGAATATCGAAATCACGCCGGGAACAACACAAACCAGACCACGTTCCACCGGACGAATCTCGTTGCAATCGGCAACCGATCTCGACATAGGAACCAGTCTGACCACTGCTGACTACGACCAAACACCCGATTCGAGCGACTTGGACAAGCTCCCTTCGTTGAAATCGGACGCGGACCTGGAAACCGATCCCACGCTGGACGACGAGGCTGATATCGCACCGTCACCTCCGGAAGAACTCACCGACAGCAATGCAGGAATTGGACTCAGCAACTCGTCAACTCGGCATCGCGCTTGGAAGCGGACACTGATTGTCTTGGCGGCGATGGCCTCGGCGGTGCTGATCGGCTTCGGATTGCGACGTCGAATGGAACTGATCCCAGAGTCAATTCGTCTTCCGAAACAACCGAGGTTAAATCCGCAAGATCCCGCCTCGTGGCCGCGTGGTTGACCGTCGCGAGTGCGTCCCGAGGAGCGACTTCAGAAACGGCCCAGCCAAAACCGTTTCTGTGCAATTCGTTCCTGAAATGCGGATGCGCTGGTGGCAGGTGATCCAATTGATGCGTCCGGCATGATCGTCAATCTAGAGAACAATTTCGCGGTGTGAGGGGCGATTGACGCTCAAGAAAATCTCGCAAAGGGTTGCCTCGAGATCCGCAGAGCTGATCTATGACGAGGTGCCTGCCGATCGATGCAGTCGCTCCACTTTGCAGAACTTACACGCCACTTTGGAGAGCATCGAGAAACTCGATCCCTCAATTCAACGCTCGCCGAGTGTTTGGAGCTGTCCATTCCGCCAGAAATCGTCACCACGTTTGACTCAATTGTGCCGGCGATGATTCGCGAGATAAACCTTTACGGCCCTTGGCTGTTACACCGAAGCGGTATCTCTGCAGGAGAAGCCACCGTCAAGATGACCAGCGATACTCGTGAGTCTCGCTATCGAGTCGCAATCGAAAAGTGCCGTCCCGTCGACAATGGTATGTTCATGAGTGGCGGACGATTTCTTGGCAAAGTCGAAGACGATGAGTGATTTCATTCAGTAGCAACCTCGAGTGGAACCCGTCTTGAGAACATTTGCGTTCTCCAACGTTCCCTGACGGCGTTTCCAATCGACCGATTCCGAAAACCTGCGAGACTTTTCCGAAGTTGCTTGGTTCGACTCTGTTTCTCGTAAGGTGGGCGCAAACGGCGGGGATTCGCCTTGGGGCCACGGCAGAAACGACTCGATAGACAGTATGCAACGCGTCCGTCTTGCGCCTGAGGCAAACCTTGCTGGTCCAGCCTGACTGCTCCGAGCAGTCAAACTTGCCGGTCGCGCTCGCAATCTGGCGATTGCCCTCCTTGACGCCCACTCGCAAAGATTCGATCGCAACATGCTCTCTTCGTTTTACAAGAAATACAGTTCTCAATTGCTGCTGCTGGCGTTGGCAGTCTTTCCACTTTTGCATTACCACGCCGAGACAATCCCCTCGAATAACAACATCGAGGCTTGGCTGCCGGAGAAGTCAGAGGTCCGCCGCCAATACGACGAATTCAAACTTCGGTTCGGTGCTGAGGAAGTGATTCTTGTCGGGCTGGATCGCAGTCTTGGCGACGATCTGATCGAGAGTATCGCCGGTCGAATTGAACGTTCGCCCGGAGTCCGACACTGCTGGACCCCGCAGCGCATGCGTGACGTCATGCACGAACTGACCGTCACCGACGCAGACATCGAACAGCGACTGCGCGGATTGTTCATCTCGCCTTCAGGTGAGCGAGTCGGTGTGGTGGTGACGCTTTCGGATCACGGCATCCAAGATCGTTCCGGGGCGGTGACATCCATTCGCGAAGTTTTGAGTTACTGTCAGCTCGAAGGGCATGACGTCAACATCGCCGGCGCGCCGGTGGTCATCGATGAACTCAATCGCTTGGGGGGCCGCGAGTCCAACAAGAAATTCTTCTTCGTCTCGTTGGGGATCTGCCTCTGCTTACTGTACGCGCAGCTTCGCGACTGGCGGCTGACCGGCATGATCCTCGCTCTGACCGTCTTCGCCACGCAATTGACTGTCGCCATTCTGAAGTGGTGTGGCGGGGAAATGAACTTCGTCATCGACGCACTGCCGGTGATGGTCATGGTCTTCACGCTCGAAGTTTGCGTGCACCTGTTGAGCTATTACACCAACGCCGAAGGTCACGTCGACCGGTTTCAAGTCATGTTTCATCATGCTGTGAAACCGTGCTGCCTGGCCACGTTTACCGCCGCGATCGGTTCCGTCTCCCTGTGCGTCAGCGAGTTCATCCCTGTGCGTCAGTTCGGTTGGGCTGGCACGCTGGGAAGTCTGGTCGCATTGTTGGTTGGATTGGTGCTGACACCAGCAGTCATCAGCGTTTGTCGCCCACAACATCGCGGGGTCGACATCACCGAGAATAGTTGGTTTGTCAAAATCTCGGATTGGTTTCTTGTCCGCAGCAAGTCGGTGGTTGCAGTTGGTGTCGTCGCTTCGATGTTGTGCGGCGTCGGAATGATCCACCTCCATTCGCACATTGATCCCCTGGACTTCTTTCCCAAAAACAGCGTCGTGCTGCGAGATGTTCGTCGCATTCAATCCGATCTGGCGAACACTGACACCATCGAGATCACCGTGGATTTTGGCCGTACCCCTGAACTGGCATCGCTGCCATTCGTCGCCAAGCTGAAATACGTTCGCGAGTTGGAAGCCCAAATCTCGGCACATCCCATCATCGCGCACACAACGTCGCTGGCATCGATGTTTCCCACAGAACTGCCAAGCGGCTTGGCATTGGCCCAGTTGTTAGAACGAGCCACAAAACGACAAAAGGAAAACGACTTCCTCGCCGGTGGTGAGCAGTACTGGCGAATCTCCGCCAACCTCAAGGCCGAGGGCCGAGGAATCGGGCAAAAGACCCTGGAGGAACTTCGTACATCGCTGGGCGACGCGCCAGTTCTTCTGACCGGCATCTCGCCACTGATCGAACAGGCGCAGAAAGATATTTACACCGGCTTCTGGTCCTCGTTCGTGTATGCCTTCTGGTCAATCATGCTGGTGATGATCGTCTCGCTGAAGTGGTTCAATGCCGGATTCATTGGGATGCTTCCGAACCTCGCGCCGATCGTCTACGTCTTTGGATTCTTGGGGTGGATTGGTCATCCCGTAGACATCAGCATGATGATGGCAGGCAGCATCGCCTTGGGCATCGCGGTGGACGGTTCGTTTCACATGCTGGTGCGGTATCAAGAAGAGTTGCAGGCCACTGGCGACAAAGCTCAAGCCACTCGCGTCGCCTTGCAGCAGACCGGCCCGCCCATCCTGCAATCCACAGTCATCATGTCGATTGGCATGTCGGCGCTGACGTTCAGCAGTTTCGGTCCGACGGCTTTGTTTGGGTGGCTGATGGGTGCGACGCTGACGATGTCTTTGATCGGAGACTCGATACTCTTGCCCTGTATGTTGGGGTTCTTCCACACGAAGCGACTTGCTGAACTAGCGGAAGCTCATCCGCATCCGATTACGCCGCTGCAAGGTCCACATTTCTTGCAACGTCTGCGAGATCGGCTCAATCTGCAAATCTTCCGCGCCACCGACGAGGACTCGCTGGTGTAGCCGAGTCCTTGGAGTTCGGTCGATTCCTGACGCAACCACAAATCATTCAGGCTACCCGTACCTGAACGACGGCGTTCGAAATCCCGCCTGGCCGACCTCGATTGCGAACGGCCGTGACTCCCTGATTGCTGACATTCTGCCGATTCTACCTGTCGCTCGGATCACACCGGGGTGAGCCACACATTGCTGACAGCCGCCGCTAAAGAGAGTTCTGTTGAGATTCTACTTTGACCGATTAAAATCTTTCGCCAGCAGGTAGCGGAACCACGTCAAGCCCTCCTCTCGCGGCCACGACATCCCACCGCTTCACCCACCGAATCTACTTCTGGACCTGAATTTTCAACGATGAATTATCACATTCTGTTGACCGGAGCGACCGGCCTGCTGGGACGTTATCTGCTTCGAGACCTGATGCTGGCTGACGTGCCCGTTGCGGCAGTCGTTCGCGGCAGTCGCCGTCAAACGGCCGAAGACCGCATCGAAGCCCTGATGGGAACGTGGGAAGACTTGCTGCAACGCAAGATGCCACGCCCGCACGTGCTCGAAGGGGACATCACCGAGCCGTTCTTCGGTTTGGATGCCACCACACGTCATTGGGTTGATGTGAACTGCGACAGCATCCTGCACAACGCCGCCAGCCTGAGTTTCGTCGCCACCAGCAAAGATAGCGAGCCATATCGCTCCAACATCACCGGTGTGCAGAATGCCCTCGATCTCTGCCAAGAGACCGGGATCAAGGACTTCCATCACGTCTCGACCGCTTACGTCGCTGGCCTCCGTACCGGGCGAATTCTGGAGAGCGAACTCGACCTTGGTCAGCAAATGAGCAACCCGTACGAAGAAAGCAAAGTGGCCGCCGAGAAGCTCGTGCGTTCTGCCGAGTTCCTCAGTCCGCCCACCATTTACCGTCCGTCCATCATCGTCGGGGACTCGAAGACCGGCTTCACCTCCACGTTCCACGGTTTCTATGCCTGCTTGGAGTTGGCGCACACGCTCGTCAACTCGATGGGCATGGTCGGCTCAAACACCGAAAAGCAGAAGAAGACCCGCATTTCGCTCGACGGCACCGAGACGAAAAACTTCATCCCGGTGGATTGGGTCTCTGAAGTCATTACCTCGATCATCACGCACCCGCAATATCACGGGCAGACGTACCACCTGACGCCGCGCGAACGGATCACCTCAGCGATGATTCGCGATGTGCTCGAAAAGTCGTACGGCTTCAACGGAGCCGAGTTCAGCGGCTACGGCAAGCCGATCGAGAACCCGGATGACATTGAGCGTCTCTTCTACGAGCAGATCCGTGTCTACAATTCCTACTGGCGCGACGATCCAGAGTTCGACACGACGAACCTGCAAGCTGCCTGCCCGCATCTTCCCTGCCCCACCATGAACGAAGAGCTGCTGCTGATGCTCTCCAACAAGGCCCTGGAGATGGACTTCCGGTGGAAAGACCAGCCGGTCAAACGAGAAAAAGTTCCAGTCGTTTAGGTACTGGCCCTCGTTGCGCTTCCCAAGACTTCCAGCGGCACCAGTGCGTTGAGATTGCCCGACCGGAATCCCTCCAGGTCGAGCGTCACGCAGCGGAAGCCAAGTGAACGCAACTCGTGGGAGATACGTTCAAAGTTAGTCGCACTCAACAGAGGAGTGACTTCGCTGAGCGAGACTTCGATTCGCGCCAAGTCATTGGCCTCGCAGCGGACTCGAAATTCGCGGAGGCCGAATTCTCGACGCAGGAAGGACTCAGCCGCGTCGATGCGGTGGACTCGTTCCGGCGTGACCGCGACTCCGTAGGCAATGCGGCTCGAAAGACATGGCATCGCGGGCTTGTCCCAACAGGGCAACGACCACCACTTGGCAAGTTCGCGAACGTCAGACTTCGTGAGGCCGGCTTCGATGAGAGGACTGCGGACCGAGTGCTCTTTCGCGGCGGTCATGCCAGGACGATAGTCGCCGACGTCATCGAGGTTCGCGCCGTTGCAAATCACGTCCGCGCCCAATTCACTCAGCCGTGATTCCAGCCGCGAATACAGCTCGGTCTTGCAGAAGTAGCAGCGGTTCGCCGGGTTCGCGAGGTAGCTCTCGTTTGCGAATTCCTCGGTCCGGAGCACGACGTGCCGAATCCCGATCAGCGCCGCAATCTGCTGAGCCTGCTCCAATTCGCCCGACGCCAGGCTGAGGCTGACGGCTGTGACGGCGACCGCTCGGTCTCCGCAGGCCTCTTGCGCCGCGCGAGCCACCACGGCACTGTCCACACCGCCAGAAAACGCGACGGCGACTCGGGCATAAACCGCCAACCGGGCCAGTAACACATCGCGTTTGGCAAATAGTTCGGACATTCTTGTCGGATTCCCGCAATCTGGACCTTCGCGAAGAACGGCTGACACACCGTTTCCTGCTCCGCACGGTCCATTTATACTTGCTCCCATGGCCTACCGGCCATGATTTTGGTATTCGGTAAGGAACAGCACTATGCAACGACTCTTGGCCATCTTCGGAAGCGTGTTGATTTCAGGCGTGATCCTCGTCGGCACCGCAATTCCAGCGGTGATCACGGCGGAACAACGCAAAGAACTCAACCAGATCCGCGACGGCCTCGGCGACGTCGATAAGCTAATCAAAGACAAAAAGTACGACGAGGCCGGCAAATCGCTCGACGAGGCGACCACAAAGCTCGAAAAGATCATCAAAGACGCGGAGATCAAGCCGGGCGACAAGTTAATTGCTCCGATGCAATTGCTCATCGACAAGAAAAAGCAGACGCTGCAAAAACTGTCCGGCACCACTAAGGGCAAGGAGGACGCGTCGGATGTCAGCTTCATCAAACAAATCGCGCCGCTGCTCAACTCCAAGTGCGCAAACTGCCATGACGACAATGCCGCCGGACGACTCAGGCTAGACTCGTTCGCCGAGATGAAAAAAGGGGGCAAGAGCGGACAGTTGTTGCAGATTGGAAATCCCCAGCGGAGCCTCATCATGGCTCGCGTCACGGCGACCAATCCGGCACAACGAATGCCAAAAGATGCGGCGGCGCTGAATCTCGAAGAAATCACTCTGCTGGCTAATTGGATCAAGCAAGGGGCGAAGTTCGACGGCGAGGACGAAACGGTCAAGCTGGCTGACTTCGGCAAGCCCGCCACCAAAGCGAGACCCAACACGCCCATCAAGATCTCGAAGGCGACGGGCAATGAGAAAGTGAAGTTCATCAAAGATCTGGCGCCCGACTTCGTCACGATCTGTCAACGCTGTCACAGCGGCAACAACCCGCGCGGCGGCTTCCGGACGGTTACGTTTGAAGATCTCATGCGCGGTGGGGACAGCGGCGCAGTGCTCGTGGCCGGAGACTTGGAACACAGCCGCTTGTGGGAGCTGATCAACGGTGGTCCGCCGAAGATGCCGCCGGGCCAGGCTCGCATCTACCGCAAGTGGTACGACAACCTGAAAATCTGGATCGAAGAAGGCTGCAAGTACGACGGCGATGATCCAAAAGTCCCGCTGCAACGCCTCGTTCCGACTGAAGAAGAACTCAAACTTGCCAGACTCGCGCGAATGACGGCCGACGAATTCGTCGCCATGCGAAAAGAACAGACGCACGAACAATGGCGGAAAGTGCTCAGCAAAGAAGAGGCAAGAGAAAATGAGACGCCCGACTTCTATTTCTACGGCAATGTTGACGAAGGCCGACTGAAACAGATCGCCGGCTGGGCTGATGAGCACGCCAAAGCGTTGCGAGCCGGGTTCAAGCTGCCCGATGCGCCAATCTGGCGAGGCAAGCTGGCGGTCATCGTCTACAAGGACCGCTTCGGTTATTCCGAGTTCAGCCAGACGATTGAGAATCGCGAAGCGGATCCTGCGATCGTTGGTCACTCGAAAATCGGCATCGGTCAAGAGGAAGCCTACATCGTTATTCAAGATGTCGGGGACACGGCGAACTCAATGCTTCCCGACACGCGACTCAACCTGATCGACCAGATGACTGGCGCGTACCTCAAACGTGAAGGCAAGAAGCTGCCGGAATGGCTGATCCGTGGCACCGGCCTGGCCATGGCCACCAAAGCCGTCGGTGGCGACAACGAGTACTTGCGAGGCATGCGGGGAGCCGCGGTTGATGCTCTGCGAAGTCTCGACGCGCCCGGCGATCTATTCGGCGAAGGAAAGTTTGCCCCGACCGACATGGCTCCCATCGGCTACACGCTGGTTGGCTTTATGATCAAAGAAGCGGGGCAACCCAATTTCATGAAGTTCGTCGCCGCGTTGCAATCGGGCAGCAACCTGCCAGACGCGGTCGGCAGCGTTTACAAGCCAGCGACTCCACAGTCGTTGGCCAAAGCGTATCTCGCCTCGATCGGCCAATCGGCTGGCCCGGCAGTGAAGAAGAAAGGCAAAAAATAGGAGTGCGGGATGAGAGGCGAGGGGCGAGTGATCGGCCCCGCCCCTCCTCGCACGCCTCTTGCCCCTCGTCCATGCCCGACATTGTGCTCATCGGCGGCGGTGTCATTGGTCTGTCGATCGCCTACGAACTGGCGACTCGCGGAGCGTCCGTGCGAGTCTTGGATCAGGGTCCATTCGGACAAGAGTCGTCGTGGGCCGGAGCGGGAATGATCACCCCCGGCAATCCTCTCGGCGCGAAGTCACCAGAGACTCGGCTGCGAGCCGAGAGCTTTGTGCTGTGGCCCGATTGGGCCGCACGACTGCGCGAGGAATCCGGCATCGATACCGGCTTCTCGCGCTGCGGTGGCATCGAACTCTCTCCCGACCGCTCCGCATCAAACATCGCCGCCATCGCTGCCCAGTTTCAATCTGAAGGAGTTCGAGCCGAATTGATTGATTCGCGCGAATTGCGAACACTCGAACCGAATCTGACCCCCGAACACGGTGCCGGTGTTCATCTGCCGGACTACTGCCAAGTCCGAAATCCGCGTTTGCTGAAAGCCTTGCTCGCCGCGTGCGTTACTCGCGGTGTTGAGTTTTCGGCCGGCTCGCCGGCCATCGGCTTTGAGCACAGTAGTTCGCGAGTGACAGCAGTTCGCAGCCCGACTGAAACAATCTCCGCCGGGCAGTTCGTTGTGTGCAGCGGGGCTTGGAGCCAATCGGTCCTCGCTCAAGTCGGCTGCTCGATTCAAGTCGCACCGGTGCGCGGCCAAATCGTTCTGCTCGAAGCATTGCCGCTGCCAACCCGACGCATCCTCGAAGTCGGTAAGCGGTACATCGTCCCGCGTGCCGATGGTCGGCTGCTCATCGGCTCCACCGAAGAACATGTCGGATTCGAAAAACGGAACACCGCCGAAGCAATCGCCGAGTTGATTGGTTTCGGTGGCGAACTAATTCCGTCGCTTAAGACCGCTCGCTTCGAGCGTTGCTGGTCCGGACTGCGTCCCGGCTCACCAACTGGCCTGCCCTACCTTGGACGAGTCCCCAATTCCGACAACCTCTTCGTTGCCGCCGGCCACTTCCGCGCCGGGTTAATGCTCTCGCCGATCACAGCCGTGCTGTTGCGACGATTGCTGATGGGAGAGACTTCGAATCTCACGCTGAGTGACCTGCTGCTGGCGCCGTGATGAGCAAGTGGATGGATCTCTGGGAGGACTGGCGATGGATCGCCGAATGCTTGTGGCAGTCGCCTTGATTGTGGGTCTGTGTGCGTGGGGCCAGCAGCGCGGATGATTCTCGACGGTGATCACGACGCCAGACGGAACATTGAACGCCGCGAGTCCGTCGATCGCGAAGCCAACGGAGCGAAAAACGCAAGCGACCGTCTACCTGTTTCTTTCAACGAATTGCCCGATCAGCAACGGGTCGCTGCCGATGCTGAACCGGCTGTGTGAACGGTTCTCCCCCGAAGGAATCAAGTTCGTCGGAGTCGTCCCCGGAGCCATTGCGACGGCGGACGAAGTGGATGCTCATCATCAGGAGTACGCCGTTCAGTTTCCGGTCGTCTGGGATCGGCAGCACCAACTTTGCGAACAGCTCGTTGCGACACACACGCCACAAGCGGTTGTTGTCGGAGTCCACGACGAAGTCCTCTATTCCGGGCGGCTCGATGACCGGCACGTCGACCTCGGAAAACGCCGCGTGAGAACTCGGGACGACCTGCGGCACGCACTTAACGACATCGTTGCCGGACGTGAGGTTCAAATGCCTCGGACGCAGCCCGTCGGTTGCGTGATTGAGTCGCCGCAGCCAGTCGTGTCGGAGGAAGTGACCTACTGTCGTGATGTCGCTCCGACAAAGCGGCGAAACTGACCGACGGTGACTTCGCATTCGCTCATCCAAAACGGTCGAGTCAACCGCACCACGTGCTGCGGTTGCTCGCAGGTCGCGAACTCGCCCAGGGGACTGGCATCCTTCGTCCCCATCTTGAACTCACCGGCCGGAATGAGCCGCAGACCCATCCCCAGTCGATTGGTCATTCGCTCAAGCGAAATCGGCGATGAACTCGCAGACTCGTCATCCGCCTTCAAAGCCGCTTGTTCCGGCAGTTTGTTTTTCGGAGCGACGAATCCGGAACTGCACCCGGCCAGCACTCCGGCAAACAGGGCCGCACCGACTCGCAGCAAGCATCGACTGGATCCACTTCGAGCCATCACCAACTCAGCCTCCTGCTGGACCGTGATCGCGACTTCGCCGTCTTCGTCACGTTCCGCGACGAGCCTCAGATTCGAACGGCGAAGATCGCCAATGGCCACGCGGCACGAAATCCCACGTCTCGCAGACCACCTCGATTGCAAAAGCGTGTCGCCGTGAGTTCACTCTCCCGGCGTTGGATTCGCCAATATCTCAGCCAGAATGTCAGTCAACGGAAGAACCCTCGATTCCACGACCGAATAGGAGCAACCGTGATGCGACATATTCATTGCCTGCCGTTCATCGCAATGATCGCTCTTTTCGCCGCGACCGCGAATGCCGACGGACTTCAAGCCGGTGCTGCGACCAGCAACATCACGCCGGAGATTGGTGGCGAGATCATCGGCGGCTTCGTGCCATATCCGTCCAAGCATATCCACGACGAGTTGCACGCTCGATGCCTGGTGCTCGATGACGGGAAGACCAGATTGGCGATGGTCGTGTGCGACTTGCTCGGCATCCAGCGAGTGGTCAGCTCGGAGGCTCGGCGATTGATTCAGGAGACGATCGCGATTCCGCCCGAGTGCGTGATGATCAGCGCGACCCACACGCACTCAGCCACCAGTGCTCTGGGAAAGGATCGGCTCAAGCCCGAGCAAGAATTGGATGAATATCAGAAGTTCGTGGCTCACCGAATCGCCGACGGCGTGACGCGTGCCTTCAACAATCGGCGTCCGGCGCAAATCGCGTTCGGAACGGCCGACGTTCCGGAGCACGTCTTCAACCGTCGCTGGCACATGCGGCCGGGGACTGTGCCGGAGAATCCATTCGGCGGCAGCGATCTCGTGAAGATGAATCCTCCGGCCGGCAGTCCGAACCTCGTCGAACCGGCCGGGCCGACCGATCCGACGGTCTCGTTCATCGCCGTGCGCGAACCAAGCGGTCCGATGATCTCCGTCTTCGCGGCGTACTCGCTGCACTACGTCGGAGGAGTTGGAGCGGCCGACATCTCATCCGATTACTACGGCGTCTTCAGCGAGCACCTCAAGCGGCTGATCGAAGCAGACAAGCCGAATGATCCTCCCTTCGTGGCAATGATGGCCAACGGCACGAGCGGCGACATCAACAACATCAACTTCCGCACTCCGCGACCCGGCAAGAAACAGTACGAGCAAATCCGGTTCGTCGCCGAAGACGTCGCCGCGAAGGTTCACGCCGCAATGGCCCAGCTGGAGTACCGCGACAATCTCTCGCTGGCGGCACGCTACCGAGAACCGAGTATCACTTGGCGAAAACCCACGGCCGAACAAACGAAGTGGATGGAGGCGACACTCGCCGCCGGCCCGAAGAGCAAACAGGATTTGTCGTTCATCTACGCTGAACGGATTTCACGCTTGGCGAACTACCCCGAAACGACAACGGTCCCACTGCAGATTCTGCGAATCGGTGACGCCTGCATCGGCACCATGCCCTGCGAGGTCTTCGTCGAGATCGGCCTCGACTTCAAACGCCGTTCTCCCCTGCCCCACTCCTTCATGGTCGAGCTAGCCCACGGATACTTCGGCTACTTGCCAACGCCAAGACAACATCAACTTGGCGGCTACGAAACGTGGCTCGGCACGAACCGGCTGGAAGTCAATGCCTCCGAAAAGTTGCTCGACCAGCTGATCGAAATGGCCAAGGAAGTCGCGGCCGATCCGGCAATGAAATGATTTGCCGGGCGGGAACTCTTGCCCATCCTACGCACGCACCGCCCGGCTGAGTCGCTGCATTCCTTCGCGGATGCCTTCGGGCGACTGCACACCGAAGCTGAGTCGCATGTGATTTCGTTCTCGCCTCTCACGGGGACCGCCGAAGCAGAGTTCACCGGGGACATACATCACTTGCTCCACATCAACGGCTCGGCGGAACAGCGGCGAATCGAAGCCGGTCGCAACGTGCGCCGGCAATGTCATCCAGACGTACAAGCCGCCGCGCGGGCGGATCCACGAGACGCCGGGCAGATCGGCGAAAAACTCATCGGCGGCTGCGAGCATCGCGTCCCGTTTGATTCGATAGGCAACACGGACTTCGTCGGCATGCGTCTCGAATCGGCCGGACGCGAGCAATTCGGCCAGTAGTTGCTGATTGAAATTGGCCGATCCGAAATCCTGGTTCCCCTTCAGGTCGTTCATGGACTCTCGCAACTCGCGCGGCATCAGACCGAAGCCGACGCGCAGACCTGGGGAGAAGCTTTTCGAGAACGTCCCGGCATGAATGACCGTGTCACCGTCGGCATCGAAGGACCAAACGCTGCGCGGCATCGAACCGCTGTAGTACAGCTCGCGGTAGGCGGCATCTTCGAGCACATAAATCGTCTCGCCCCGCCGTCGTGACCAGTCCTTCGCAATCGTGACCAGTTCCGCACGGCGATCGAGCGACAGGCTGATGCCGGTCGGATTTTCAAACTCGCTGACGACGTAGATGAGCCTCACACGCGACAACTCGCCGACAGATTCCAGTCGTTGCAGTTCGGCGGACAGGGCGTCCATTCGCATTCCGTGCTCATCCGCCGGTAACGCGATCGTGTGAGCCCCGACACCATCGAGCACTCCGAGAAAGACGAAGTACGTCGGCGCAGCCACAAGGCAGATGTCCCCCGGATCAAGCAGCGTGTCCGCCAACAGCGCGAGCAACTGCTGCGAGCCGGTGGTGCAAACGCAATCGTCGGCCATCGCCTGACGAGTTCCCACCGGGACCGATGTTCGCTCAAGGCGATTGTGGTACTCGGCTAGTTGCTGCCGCAGCCGCAAGTCCCCCAGCGAAGTGCCGTACTGCAACGCCAGTCTTCCTCGCGACTCCTCAGACAGAATCGATCGCGCCGCCTCAAACGTCTCGGTTATCGGCAGCGACGAAGCGTCGACCAAGCCAGCGGCCAGCGACAGCACCTGGGGATGCTCGACCCCTTGCTGCATCAGAAAACTGATCGCGGAATCCCTGGCCCGCTGGCGACGCAGGCTGAATGGTGGAGAAGTCTGATTCATCGTGGCGTTGTAATCGTCGCCGCCGATTCCCGACCACTCTGGGAAGGCCCCTTGAGACGCAATGCAGCCTTCCGCCGGTACCGTTCGAGGTGTTATTTTGCCGATAGCGCCTTGGCCGAGGGCTCTCAATTCGGTCTTAGATGCAAGACCTGTTCGCCACGAGGGGAAATCCCAGATGCTCACAGTTTTGAATTCGTCCGCCCAGCGGACTCGCTTCTGCGATGGTTTGTCGCGACGGAGTTTCTTGCAAATTGGCTCAATGGCCTTGGGCGGGCTGACGCTACCCGAACTGTTGCGAGCCGAGCAAACCGGCACAACGAAAACCTCGAACAAGTCGGTGATCGTCGTTTACTTGTCGGGCGGAATCGCGCATCAGGACACGGTCGATCTAAAGCCGGATGCCCCCAACGAGATTCGTGGTGAATTCAAGCCGATCGACTCGAAGGTGCCAGGAATTCAACTCGGCGAGTTGCTGCCAAAACTGGCCAACTGCACTGACCGGATGGCGATCATCCGCAGCGTCGTCGGGCAAGTCGATGAGCACAGCAGCTTTCAAAGTCTGACGGGTCGCACGATGAGCGTGGCGCAGCGCGAAGGCTGGCCGAACTTCGGCTCCGCCATCGCCAACATGATGGGTCCGAAAGACGCGATCACTCCGGCGTTCGTGGACTTGTTCCCGACGATGCAGCATCGGCCTTACAACAGCCCAGCCCCGGGGATGCTCGGCCCGTCGTTCCGCGGGGTGCGAGCGGACGGCGAAGACCTCGACAGCATGAAACTGCGATTCGTCGATGCCTCGCGGTTCGGAACTCGGCGCGAACTGCTGGCGTCGATCGACGGCATCAAGCGCGAGGTCAAAAGCACATCGCTGGCGGGCATGGATACGAGCTACCAAAAAGCGTTCGATGTCCTCACGTCCAGCCGACTGGTCGATGCGCTCGATGTCGAGAAGGAAGATCCGAAAGTCCGCGAACGCTATGGCAAGGGTTCGGCGAAGCATCTGGGCGACGGCGCCCCGATGTGGAACGATCAGCTCCTGCAGGCTCGGCGATTGGTCGAGGCGGGTGTGCGAGTCGTCACCGTGGCCTACGGTTTCTGGGACACTCACGGCCAAAACTTTAAATACCTGAAAGATCATTTGCCCTTGTTCGACACCGGCATCTCGGCGTTGATCGAGGACATCTACGCTCGCGGCCTCGACAAAGATGTAACCGTCTGTGTCATCGGCGAATTTGGGCGTACTCCGAAGATCAACAAGGACGCCGGCCGGGATCACTGGCCCCGGGTCAACAGCGCGATCCTCGCCGGTGGCGGAATACGCGTCGGCCGAGTGCTCGGTGCGACCGACAAATTCGGTGATTCGGCCATCGACCGACCGATCCACTACCAGGACGTGCTCGCCACGCTGTACCACAACCTCGGCTACGGCGAAGACCCGACTGTCACGACCGTCGCGGGTGCTCGCATCCGCGTGCTGCCGACGAGCGCGCGAGTTATCAGCGAATTGATTTGAGTTGCGAAAGGACAAGGGATGCCATGCGATTCACCAAGATGCACGGAGCCGGTAACGACTACGTCTACGTCAACTGCTTCGAAGAGAAGTTCCCGACGGACGTCGCGAAGCTGGCAATCGAGATCAGCGATCGGCACTTCGGCGTCGGCGGTGATGGCCTGGTTTTGATCTGTCCTTCCGAGGTCGCTGATGCGCGGATGAGAATGTGGAACGCTGACGGCAGCGAGGCGGAGATGTGCGGCAACGCGGTTCGCTGCGTGGCGAAGTACCTGTTCGAGCACGGAATTGCTCGGCGTGAGACACTGCGGATCGAGACCGGCCGAGGCGTATTGAGTCTGCAGTGCGACGTCGACGGAGGTCGAGTTGTCTGGGTTCGCGTCAACATGGGGCCGCCGATCTTCAAGAGTGCGGACATTCCGACAACGCTACCGGGCGATCCTCCGATCCTCCAAACATTGTCGGCCGGCGACAGATCGTTCGAGGTCACCTGCGTCTCGATGGGTAATCCGCATTGCGTCACGTTCGTCGACGAGATCAACGACGACTGGGTGCTCAACATCGGCCCGCTCGTTGAGAAACATCCGGCCTTCCCGCGCCGCGTGAATGCCGAGTTCATTCAGGTTCTCTCGCCCACCGAATTCAACATGCGCGTCTGGGAACGAGGTTCCGGAGAAACCTGGGCCTGCGGCACCGGTGCCTGTGCATCGGCTGTCGCTGGAGTCCTCGCGGGACGAACCGAACGCAATGTCACAGCGCATTTGCGCGGCGGAGACCTGCACCTGGAATGGGCAGAGACCGGAGAGGTCTACATGACCGGTCCGGCCGTCGAAGTCTGCTCGGGCGTGTACCAACCGAGATAGGTTGAGCGATCTTTGCCGACCGAATGACGCGGCGGAGTGTCCCACCTCGGACTTCCTCTTGCCGCATTTTCCAATTGCGGCTATCAACCCGCCCTCTTCTCGATCCTGTCTCCCGACCCGCCCCCTTTGGTTCGCCCATTTCTCAGGGGAACCGTCAATCCACCTCAAATTCATCGCATTGCATCGACCATGAATTGTTCCGTCGATCCGAAACGGATGTCGGCTCGTTGGCACGCCTGCGCAGCCTTGCTGGGCGCGTTGACGTTGTGCGGCAGTGTCGGCGGTTGTTCGCTGGGAGTCATGGCGGGCCGAGCGATCTTCGGAGATCCGAAAATCCCCTCGGAGTTTTCGACCCGCACCGGCATCGACTTGACCAAAGACGAAAGGAAGCTGTTGGTCGTGGTGCGGACACCGCAATCGATCGAAGGAGAACTGCCGTCGTTGGAAGTCGATCTGATCGACGCCGTCTCCCGCAGACTCAAACTACATGGCGTGCAGGTTGTGAATCCAGACGAAGTCGCCAAATGGATCGACAAGAACGGAGGGCGATTCGATCACCCCAACGAATTGGCTCGTGAATTCGACACCGAATTCATCGCCGTCATCGACGTGGATACGTTCAGCCTGCACGACGCCGGCAGTCCTAATCTGTATCACGGCACCGCGTCCGGGCAGATGCAGATCTTTCGGGTGCAAGAGATCGCCGGTTCAAAAGACGCTCAGCAGGTCTTTTCTGGAAACTTCCGCAATCAGTATCCACCGCACGGACCGGTGCCGGTCGATTCGCTCTCGCGCAAGATGTTCGAGATGCGCTTCGTGGATCATCTCAGCAACAGGCTCGGTAGCCGTTTCTACGACTACCGGATCGGAGACGAGATGTGATGGCGGAACTGACGAATGACGAAACTCGAATGACGAAAGAATTTCGAATGACGAAGCCCGAAGCTCGTGTGTCCATTCGCCTCCGAGTCTGCGCGACACTGCTGCTGTTGCCGCTCGCGCTGACCGGTTGCTTGAAACCGTTGATTTTCTGGGGCTACCTGCTGGGAGGACCACCGTCGATTGAGCCAGACTTTGACGTCATGACCAAGAAGTCGATGACCGCGAAAGACGCCACCGTGGCAGTCGTTTGTTACGCGCCTCTGGACGTGAAGTACGACTTTTCGGCCATCGACCATGAACTCGCCAAGTTCCTCACCTACCGCCTCGTCCAGCATAAGATCAAAGTCACCAACCCGGACCAAGTGCGAGCCTGGTTGGACGAGAACTCCGAAAACTGGGACGAGCCGTCTGAAATCGGCAAGGCTCTGGGCGTGAAGTACGTCGTCTATATCGACCTGGAAAGTTTCAACCTGTGGGAGGAGCACAGCCACGACCTGCTCCGCGGCCATGCCGAGGGAGTCGTGAGTGTCTTTGAGCTCGACGAGGAGGGAAACGGCGAGAAGATTTACGCGAAAGAGATCACGTCGCGATTCCCAACCGTCGCCCCACGCGCCGCCACCGAGGTTCCCTTCGCGACCTTCAAACAGCAGTATCTCGAACGGCTGAGCGAAGAAATCGGACGAATCTTCTACGAGCACTACAACGGCGACGACATTCCCGACGCAACGTAAGGTGAGACCAGCAGAGTTTCGCCACGCCGCACCGCCCTCCGCTCAACAATGCTTTTTGCGAGTAGAACTTTGGTGGGTCGACGATCGATGCGCCCTGGCCCCACCCTATGAGGTCAGGAACACCGTCTCACGCACGCCGGAGTCGAATACAATGAAGCAGACGATCGGCTCATTGCCGATGTTGGTCATGTTGTGCTTCACGCCGCTGGGAATGCGGATCGTCATGCCCGCCTGGAGTTTGACACACGCGCCGTCAAAGCTGTGCTGTCCCGTTCCGGCGAGCATGTGCAGTACCTCTTCGCAGTTTGGGTGATAGTGTACTGGATTGCCTCGGCCAGGGAGAATGTGACACAGGCCGACCGTCTGCTTCGCACCCGGTGAGAGCTTGGCGTTGCACAGCCAAGTTAGAGTGCCCCACTCAAACGTCTCGGTGGCGAGAGTGGCCGTGTCCGTCGTTAACTGATTCAAATCGAACATGCCTTGACATTCCCTTTGAACTGAATGTGCTCTTCGGTCAACACGAGACGTGCCTGCGACGATGGAGTATACTCTCACTCGCGGTTTGGTTCGCGGGATGCGACACCGACAACCCACCTCGTCCCCCACCGATTTAGAGAAGGAACCGACGACATGCGTGCTTCGAGCATTAGCGTTCAGCTTGTGACTCTCGGACTTTTTTCGTTCGCGGGACTCATCTTGCACGATGACGCACCCGCCGCTGATCGGGGTATCGCCGATTTTCCGAAACTCTCGGCTGAGAAGGACTGGCCGTACTGGCGAGGCCCCTCGCGAAACGGCATCGCGGCCAGCGGCCTGTCCGTGCCAACCGAATTCGGGAACGACAAAAACGTCATCTGGAAGACGCCCGTGCCCGGACGTGGTCATTCGTCACCAATCGTGGTCGGCAACATGGTCGTGTTGGAGACCGCAGATGAGCAGGACAAGCAACATTCCGTCGTCGCGTTTGATCGTTCGGCGGGCAAGCAACTCTGGAAGACCGACCTCACCCAGGGAGGCTTTCCGGCCAAGAATCATGCGAAGAACACCGAAGCAACCTCGACGGTCGCCTGCGACGGTGAGCGACTGTTCGTGACGTTCTTCCACGCCAAGACCGTAGTCTGCACGGCGCTCGATTTCAAAGGCAAGAAGATTTGGCAGGAAGTGGTCGGCCCCTTCAATCCACAGCGTTACGAGTACGGCTACGCTCCGTCGCCGACGCTGTATCGCAACTCGGTCATCATCGCGACGGAATTCGACGGCACGAGCGCCATCACAGCGCTCGATCGCGCCACTGGCAAACAACTTTGGAAAACGCCTCGTCGAGACAGCATCACGTTCTCGACACCCGTCGTCGCACACGTCGCTGGAAAGGATCAGCTGCTGATCAGCGGAGCGGAGAAAGTCACCAGTTACGACCCCGCGAGCGGCAAAAAGTTATGGGACGTCGATGGGACGACTCACGCCACATGCGGCACGATGGTTTGGACAGACGATATCGTCGTCGCCAGCGGTGGATACCCAAAGGCCGAAACCATCGCCGTCAAAGCGGACGGCAGCGGTAAAGTGCTGTGGAAAAATCAACAAAAATGCTACGAGCAGTCGATGCTCGCGCTCGACGGCTTTATCTACGCACTTAGCGACATCGGCGTGATGTTCTGTTGGCGAGCCAGCGACGGCCAAGAAATGTGGAAGCAGCGGCTTGCCGGTCCGGTCAGTTCATCGCCGGTCCTGGCAGGCGGACACATCTACCAAGCCAACGAATCCGGCACTTGGTACGTCTTCAAACCGAAGCCGGAGAAGTTTGAACTCGTTGCCGAAAACCAACTCGGCGACGAAGCCTTCCCCAGCCCGGCCGTCGCTGGCGATCAACTCTTCATCCGCACCGCAACTCGATCGGGCGGCAAACGGCAAGAGTGGCTGTATTGCTTCGGGAAATAGAACTCTCGAAAAACCAGCACGACGCGCCAGTGAGTGGTTTGTCTTCGCAAGAGGTGGGCCACTTGCTGGTGCCTGGTACTTGTGATCGACTTTGAAACGGCTTCGACTCAAAACGCCCCAATCAACCGCAGCGCGGCGACCGACGACAGCAGCAACACGAGGCTGTCGAACTGTCGCTGCGGAATGCGGTGGATTAACCAGCGGCCGGCCAGTAGTCCGAACACAATTATCGGACACAACATGACGTTGAGCAGCAGCGTGTTCAAACTGATGAGCCCCAATTGGGCACTGAACGGAACCTTGAACAAGTTCAACAGCAAAAAGAACCATGCGGTCGTTCCCACCAGTTCCAGCTTCGGCATCGAGACGGCCACGAGGTACAGCGCAATGATTCCTCCCGCCGCGTTGGCCAGCATTGTGCTGAAGCCAGCGATCAGGCACAGGCTCCAAGCGAACCAGGCGGCGTGAGGGACATGCTCAAACCAGCCCGGCCGCCACATGCGAGCCGCCTGCATCGCCGCCAGTCCCAGGATGATGCTGCCGATCACTGGCTTGTACGCGGTCTCACTGAGCGAATTCATTAACGCCCAGCCAATGATAACCCCCAGAGCCGTCGGCAGTGACATGCTCCGGACGTATTCCCATCGAGCATGTTGCCGAAACGCCGCCACGGCACACACGTCGCCGAAGATCAACATTGGCAACACATATCCTGTCGATTGTTTCGCTCCGAACAGGAACGCAAAAACGACAACGTGAAACAGACCGACACCCGCGAATCCGCTCTTCGCCACACCCAAACCAAATGCGGAGAGCAACGCCAGCATCCATTGCGAAGACGTCAGGTCGGGTAACCCAAGCTCAGGCATAGAAGAAGACCTTTTCGGCCGTCTTCGCCAACAGCCACTCGCGGTCTTGCTTCGAGAGGAAATCCATCCGGTCCCGAACAAGGCTGATCGACGCCTTATAGTTGTTGACTCCCTGAATCTGATACGGCGAGTCGCTCGCCCACATCAGTCGCTGCGGGCCGAAGCTGTCGAGCAACCGCTTGATCATCGGGATTAGCTCGTCGTGCGGCGGTTTCTTCTGACCGAGCGCGTAGTAGGCCGAAATCTTCACGCTGGTGTGTTTGTGCCGAGCGAGCTTGCAGAGGTTGGCGATGTCGCTGTCACGCATCTGGCCATCGACGCCGATCCGAGCGAAGTGGTCTATGACCACCGGTGTGTCGGGATGCCGCTCGCACATCTTGTCGGTAGCCGGCAGGTCGTCCGCGTTGATGAGCAGGCACATCGCTTGCCGAGTCTCCGCACCGGTCTTCCACATCTCGATCATGCCGGGCACTTCGAGCCACTTCGGTTGATCTTCTTTCTTGCGAACGAACGGCGTGATGCGGAATCCCGTGACACCTTGCGGTAATAACTTCTTCATCGCCGCCCCCGGATTCGGCAACGAGTCATCGACCATGCCTTGCACCCGAAACAGCTTCGGATGCCGCTTCACCGCGTCGATCAAGTACGAGTTGTCGAACAGGTGATACACCGAATGCTGAATCAGCACGACTCGCCCAACTCCCTCCGGCCGAGCAATTGCCATCAGTTCGTCATCCGTAAAGCTCGGCGGCTTGAGGTCTGCTTTCGTCTGTCCGGGCGCGAGCGGGAACTTGTCCACTTCCCCCGGCCAGATGTGCGAATGCGCGTCGATCCACGGCAGGTCTTTGTCAGCGGCAGTCAGTGATTGAGTCATTGCGGCTCCAAATGCAGCGGCTCCCACGGCGAGAGCATTACGGCGAGTCAACGATTGATCGAATTTCATCTCTGCCTCCGACGAAACGTAGGAGGGCCGCCCTCGGCCGTCCCATCCCTTAAAAAACACGACGGCCGAGGGCGGCCATCCTACGGTTCACTTCGGCTCGAACAAAATGTCCGTCGAACCGCCAAACTTCGCGGGGAGCGGAATATTCGACCACGACTTGTCATCGCCGAGGCGGAACTGCCAGCGACCCTTCAGTTCGAGTTGCTGTGATCCGCTGACGAGCACCGGCGGCGTTTTGATTCCGATCTCACCGTTGCGATGCTCGATCCGCAATACGAGCAGACTGTAGTCGTCCGCGATGAGCGATTCCGTCGGGAACTGATGTGTCGACTCGTTGGCCGATGAAATCGATTTCGCCAAATGACCATTGAGCCAGACTTTCGCCGGCTCGTCCGAAGCGTTTCTCAGCCTCAAGGTCTCTCCGTTCGCCCAGTTCTTCGGAAGTCGCACGACGCAGCGATACCACATCGGTCCCGCCATCGTGCCGAAACCGGCGGAGGTCTCGGACCATTTGCTCGGCACAGCGATCGGCGTCCAATCCTCATGCGGTTGCCGAGAGGGCGAGCCCAGCCGCTTGGCAACTTGCGATTCGTACTTCGATCGAAACGGCTCGCCGCCTAACAACTGATCGCTGGTGATCGTCGGGCAAACGAAGCGTTCCACATGAGCGACCACGAGATCGTTGCCGGTAAAGTGATCGACGTAGGGCCAACGCTTGGGGTTATACATGCAGTCGGTCATGTCGCGCATCAGCGCGACGTTCTTGCCGTTGCGGACCATCTGCCGCAGCCCAAACGGTCGGCCAAGCACACACATGTTGAGATGCACGCCGACCAAAACGACATTCTTGATGCCGCGCGATTCGAGCACGTTCCAAACTTCTTCACCTCGGTCGGAGATGAAGTCGCGGTCGGCATCGATCTCGATCAGCTTCGATTGCGTCTTCCACGGCATCCCCGGATTACGTCCCATCGACTTGAGCTTCGCGGCCCACTCGGCGTGCTCGGCCGGATCGTCGTCCTCACCCCCGTCCGACTGGTCGATCGGATAGGCCGCCTTCTCTTCGCTGGGAATCCGCGAGCACCAGAACTCCACATCCTTCGGCCTCACTTTTGCCGCCGGCGCATTGATCGCACGCTTCCGCGCCCCGTGCTCTTCATAAGCCGCCATGCAATCGCTCGGCGAATGAATGATCGTCGCCCCACGCTTTCGAGCCTCTTTCAAAACGTCGTTCATCCGCGGGGCAAACTCTTCCAACCGCCGCACAGCATTCAAGCAGTGATGCGCGTCCCACACATCGCAGACAACGAATGCAGTCTCCTTCGCAGACCAGTTTTCATTGCGATTCTGACTCCTAAAAAAGCCACTCCCAACGGACCGCTCCTGTTGGAAACGAAGGTGCAGTGCGAAATCATCCGCAAAGACGGTCGTCGTCATGAGCAAGACTCCCAGTGACAAGGCAGCGATCAATCCGCATGACTTCACGATACCACCTCCGCTGAACATTAATTTGTACATGACCAACGCGTCGTCTCCTTCAACTGGTCGGCCATACTTCACAACAAAGGACGAGCCCGACGAATCGAAGGAGGCAACGAATGAAATTGTCGCAGATTCCACTGGCGACTGCGTCATCCCAGCAATTCGCGCACGACTTGTCCACCCGCGACGAGCGGGACCGAGCGGCCGGGTGATGCTAGCAGCTCACGATCGGAATCGATGCCGAGCAGATGATATGCGGTGCGTAGGATGTCCTTCGGATCAATCGGCCGATCGAGCACATCGCCGGCCGTTGCGTTCGTCGAGCCGACCACCTGTCCGCGCGGCACGCCGGCTCCGGCGAAGAGTTGGCAATAGGCTCGCGACCAGTGGCCTCGACCGGGAGCACCAGCCGCAGTGATGTCGAACGTCGGCGTGCGGCCGTGTTCGCTGAGGCACAGAACGAGTGTGTCCTCGAGCAATCCGCGTCGATCCAGATCGATCATCAACGTGGAGAACGCTTTGTCGAATGCCGGCAGCAGGAACTCGCGCATCCGCGAGTGGTGATCGTAGTGCGTGTCCCAGCTCTCATCGGTTTGGCCGAACTCGTCCCAGCAGACGGTGACGAACTTCACATTCGCCTCGAGCAGTCGTCGAGCCGACAAGCACGACTGGCCGAACAGCGTCATGCCGTAGTCCTCGCGAAGCGACAACGGCTCCCGTTCTAATCTCAGCGCATCGACCACCTGCGGCCGAGCGAGGAAGTCAAGGGCCAGTTCGCGTTGCTTCGAGTAACCCGCCGCGCTGGCCGAGCGATCCAGTTCCGCCGTTCGTTGTTCGAACTGAGTCAGCAGCGAACGGCGTCGATCAAGCGAATCGAGCGTGAGCGCCGCTCCGTTACCGGAACCGAATTCCAGTCGGCCATCGGGCGTGATCTCGCGGAATGGATCGCCTTGCGGAGCCTCACCACGGAACTCAGTCCACAGCGGATCGAACGCCGTCCCCAAGAAGCCACCGAACGTCCCCGATCTTTTATTCGGCCGAGCGTACAAGCTCTGACGCCACGGCAACATCACGTTGACCGGCACGCCGCGCGACTGCGGGCCAAACTCGCCTCGCGAGGCGCAGTAATCGACGACTCCGCCAATGTACGGCCACTGATCGGGATTTCGCTGGCGGCCTTCGATCCGTTCGGTGTCCGGATTCCCGGTCAGCGTGTACGACGCCGAGTGAATGTTCCACGGATGCGACATCGACCGGACCAACGTGCAGCGATCGAGCACCTTCGCTGATCTCGACAAGTGCTCGCAAACTCGAACGCCCGGCAGCTTCGTGTCGATCGCGTGGAACTCGCCACGAATGTTTTCCGGAGCTTCTGGTTTTGGATCGAATGTGTCGAGCTGACTCCAGGCTCCGTAGATGTAGAGCACCAGGCAACGCTTCGCGCGACCGAAATTCGGCAGAGACGCACTACTCGGTTCGGCACGAGCGGTCGTGAGTAATGGCGTGCCGAGCAGGCCCAATCCGCCAGCCTGCAGCAGGTCGCGCCGCCGCAACCGCCCAGCAGTCAGGGTTTCATTTTTCATTTTTGGCCTCGCGATCTACCACTGAATTGCATCTCACATTGCCATTTCAATCCACGTCGTACACAACTTGTAACCCCAAAAATAAAATTTGTAGACCTGACACTGGCTCGCCTCGACCGTTCAATGTCCCGCTGCCACCAGCCGGTCCATCCAACGCTGCACTTGCAGAGCATCGGCATAGGTCGCTCCGACCGGCACGCTTTCGATCTCGCGAACGACTCGACAGAAGCAGCGGAGTTCTTCCGCCATCATGCCGGAGGGACCGCCGGCGTCCGTGCGAATTTCCAGAGCCATCGGCCACAACGCCCTATCGTCCCAGACTTCAATCGGGCGAGGATTGGGCGAGATGCGGGCCGACCAGCCGAAACCGAAGACCTCCATCCGATCAAAGCCGCGCGGAGCCATACCTGTCGGCGTGATATAGCCGGCCGCGAAGGAGGCCAACGTCCCGTCGTTCCACTGCAACTGCGCCAGTGCGATATCGACGGCTCCGGTTTCGACCCGATGAAATTGAGAGCTGAATCGTTCCGGTTCGGCGCGGTTCATCAAAGCTTGCACGGAATACAGATCGTGAACCATCGTGGCGATGAGCGGATTCTCGCCCGCAAAGTCTTTCACGATGCTGGCCGGCCGATGTCGCACGCAGTCGAAGAACCTCGGCTGACCACGCTTGGCGACTTCCTCGCGAAGCTGTTTGAACTCGCTGTTGAACAGCAAGATGTGGCCGAGCATCAGATTCGACGAATCGGCGGTGACCAACGATCCGAGTTGCTGCGCCTCCGCGAGCGTATCGCCGATCGGCTTTTCAAGCAGCACTTTCTTGCCGGCTTGCAGCAGCTTGGTTGCGACAACGACATGTTCTGCCGTCGAACAGGCGACGATCCAGGCTTCGGCTTCCGATTCGTTGATCGCCTGATCGAGGTTCAGCCAACCGGGAACATCTGGCAATTCGGTTCGCAACTTGTCGAGGCTCGCCTGCCGCCGCGCGACGACGCCGACGAGTTCAGCTTCGGCTAATCCCGCGATCGTCAAAGAATGCAGGCGACCGAATCGACCAAGACCGACGACGCCAACTTTAACAGGCTGATGCATAATCGTTGCTCTACAGGAAGGCCGCCCTCGGCCGTCCGTGTTCGCGAGTCAACGCAGGACGGCCGAGGGCGGCCATCTGACGCGCATCAGTGGGCGCATCCCGGGCCAACGTCGGCGAAGAAGTCGTGACCTTTGTCATCGACGAGAATGAACGCGGGGAAATCTTCGACCTCGATTTTCCAGATCGCCTCCATGCCGAGTTCGGCGAACTCGACGACATCAACCTTGCGGATATTTTCCTTGGCGAGAATCGCGGCCGGACCGCCGATGCTGCCCAGGTAGAAGCCGCCGTGCTTCTGGCAGGCGGCAGTTACGGCGGGGCCACGATTCCCTTTCGCGATCATCACCATGCTGCCGCCGTTGGCTTGGAACAAATCGACGTAGGAGTCCATGCGGCCAGCGGTTGTCGGACCGAACGAACCGCTGGGAAGACCTTCGGGCTTCTTCGCGGGGCCGGCGTAATAAACCGGGTGAGCCTTGAAATAATCGGGGAACGGCTGCCCGGCATCGAGACGCTCTTTGAGCTTTGCGTGAGCGATGTCGCGAGCGACAACGATCGGGCCGCTCAGCAGCAGTCGTGTTGTCACCGGGTATCGCGACAACTCAGAGAGGATCTCTTTCATCGGGCGGTTGAGATCGACTCGAATTGCGCCAGCGTCTTTGCGATGTCGCAGTTCTTCAGGGATGTACTTCAGCGGCTCGAACTCGAGCTGCTCGATGAAGACGCCGTCCTTCGTGATTTTCCCTTTAGCTTGCCGATCCGCGCTGCAGGAGACGCCGATACCGATCGGCAGAGAGGCTCCATGTCGCGGCAGGCGGATGATTCGGACATCGACCGCGAAATACTTCCCGCCGAACTGCGCCCCGATGCCGCATTTGCGAGCTTGTTCCAACATCTGCGCTTCGAGTTCGACATCACGAAAAGCTCGGCCGTGTGCGTTGCCGGTGGTTGGCAGGTTGTCGAGATACTTCGTCGAGGCCAGTTTCACTGTCTTGAGTGTGGCCTCGGCCGACGTCCCGCCGATCACGAAGACGAGGTGATACGGCGGGCATGCGGCGGTGCCGAGCGACACCATCTTGGCGGTCAAATACTCGACCAGCGACTTTGGATTGAGAACCGCTCGCGTCTCTTGAAACAGAAACGATTTGTTGGCCGACCCGCCCCCTTTGGCGATAAACAGCAGCTTGTATTCGTCGCCGTCGACGGCCGAGAGGTCGATCTGCGCCGGGAGATTCGTGTTCGTGTTCTTCTCATCCCACATGTTGAGCGCGGCGTTCTGCGAGTATCGCAGATTGTTCTCGGTGTAGGCGTTGTAGACGCCGTGAGCGAGTGCCTCCTCATCGCCGCTCGACCAGACGGCGTGTCCCTTTTTGCCCATGATGATCGCGGTGCCGGTGTCCTGGCAGAATGGAAGCACCCCGGCGCTCGACACGTCAGCGTTTTTGAGCATCGTCAGCGCAACCATCCGATCGTTGTCCGAAGCTTCAGGGTCCTCCAGTATCGCCGCGACCTGCTTGAGATGCTTCGGCCGCAGAAAGAAGTTGATGTCGTGAAACGCCTGCGAACAGAGCAGCGTCAGGGCCTGCGGATCAACGCACAACACGTCCCGACCGTTGAACGATTGGACGGAGACATGCTCCGCTGTCAGCAGCCGGTACTCGGTGTCATCCGGCCCGAGTTCAAAGAGTTCTTGAAAATGAAACGGAGCAGTCGGCATGCGGGAATTCCTGTGAGGTTACGAAGCGGTGAGATGATAGCGGTTGCCCGATGAGCCTCAACATGCTGCTGGACGTCATGGACGTTGTCAGAGAGGTGTTGAAGGCAAAAGAACTCGGTAGACAGCACCGGTCGGGAAGCTTGGCTATACTTCGCCCGTTGATGTCGTCGCACGAATTGGAGTGAACTCCGGCCATGACTCGTCGTCGCACTTCCAAGCTGCTCCTTTTCGCCACATGCTTCGGCTTCTGGCTGGTGACTACGTTATTATCGGGGAACTCGATCACTGCTGACGAGACGACCTTCTTTCACGGCATCAAACTCAACGGCCCAGCGGTGGTGATTGACGGGCACTCCTGGAAAGCGGGATACGCTCGCGGACCCATGCCGGAAGGGCCTTCAGCGTCCGACAACGTCACGTTTTTCACAGGAACTTATAGCTTGCGGCAACATTCAACGGGGCCATTTCACCTGGTGAACTCGGTCATTCACGGCATGCCCTCTGGGCCTGGCGTGACGAGAACGGCCTCTATACCTACTCGCCCCATTTCTACCACCCTTTCGTCGATCGGCCGAAGGATTGGAGATGGATTGGCAATCCTTCCTGCGAGAGAAAGCCCGGCAACGCAAGAAACATCGTTCGGCTCAACACCCACGCACTGCTCATGACCGAGGGGAGCTACGTTTTCGAGGTCTTTTATTATTCGTACAACCACGATTGGGAGATTGCGAATGGTGAATTCACCGACGGTCACGACGGCGTGCTTCTCAACCGCTATCCCGACCCAGCATATCCCGAAGAGCACGAAATCCAGATGAATGCCAACCTGCATTGGTGCGCCGCGCCGGATGCGAACAACCACTACCAATTGCCGCCTGGCTGCCCAGCGACGGCCGATGGAGTCGTGCTGCCGAAAGACTTGCTCGATCCCCAACGCCCGGCGAACGACGCTCGCCCCGACATCGGCCCAGCGCCGCTGGGGGCCGAGATGCCAAACGTCGAGCGACACGGCCGCATTAAATCACCGGTCCTGGGCAACAGTTTTTAGCTTGGACGCCCTCAGCTGAACGCTCGGACTTAGGCATCCGAATTACGAAAG
>Ga0194131_10000843_pt1 | contig 53094 bp, 33 predicted proteins | sample TA2KigO120mmetaG_FD_148631 | JGI IMG/M metagenome (GOLD analysis project Ga0194131, IMG submission 148631) | Freshwater microbial communities from Lake Tanganyika, Tanzania - TA2015053 Kigoma Offshore 120m | ecosystem: Environmental > Aquatic > Freshwater > Lake | place: Tanzania: Lake...
ATCGCCGTCCCGCGGACGGTGAACGTGTGCAGTCCTCGCAACATCGGCGTCGGTGTCACACGCATCACGACTTGCTCGTCTTTGCCGCCGAGCGTCATCGGCTCCGCTTTCAGTTGCCCAACGATGGCGTCGGGCGCCCTTAGTTCCAGGCGAACCATCCCATTAAGCTTCGTCAACCGCGAGATTTTGAGCCGTACGTCGAACGGTTGGCCGGCGGGAACGGTCATGTCAGGTTCGTCGGCACTGACTTTGAGCAGGGCGCCTTCCATGGTCATGGTGATGAAGCCGGTGATGTCATTGCAGATCCAGCGGACCTTGCCCTTGGGGTCGGCGAGCTTGGCGACAGCGATCATGCCGCAGCGCGAGGTGCGCGTCGTTTCGAGCCATTCGGGCATGAAGACGGGATAGATCGTCTTGGTGACGCCGGGCGGGACGATGACTTCGCCACCCGTGATGCCTTGCATTTGGTACGACTGGCGTGACGCCATTTGCAGGACAATGTCGCCGCCGTAGCCTTCGAGGCGTTCGAGGATGACCTCGGCCGGATGCGTGGAGCCGCGATGGACCTTGCGACCGGTGTCTTGATCGACGGGCTGGCCTTTGAAGCGCGGCTTGAGCGTGGTGGCGAGGCACAATGTCGTGACGAGGCCGTCGTCGGGGCTGCGCGGCGCGAGGTTGACGGTGGTGCGAGCCGTGGCCAATCGCGTGACGGTCGTTGCAGGACTCGCAGCAGGACCGTTGCGGCTAAAGAGCCCCGTGCCGGTGGACGCCAGATCGCCCGTGCCTTCGAGGGTGACGAGGCCAGCCAGCGTGCCGGCGTCCTTGGCGGCTTGCAGCGGAATGCTGAGCGATGGCTTTCCCGCCGGAATCACGAGGTCGGCGGGCGCGGTGACGCCGGCAGGGAGACCCTTGATGCTCAGTGCGATCGGCCCATTGAATCCGCCGGTGCGCAGGGCAGTGACAATCAGTTCAATTTTGTCGCCCACATGCACGCGAGCTTTTTGGGCGGGAACCTGCAACGTGAAGTCGGGCGACACCGAGCGTACGGCGAGCCGATAGATGGCGGCTCGCGTTCCGGTTCGCCCGGCCGTGTCGCTGACGACAACGGTGTACGTCCCGTCGGCGGGGACCAGAAACGTCAACGCGGCGTCGGTTGTGCCGGGCGCGTCGTCGTTGCGCGCCAATTCCTTGCCGTCGGGTCCGACGATGGCGACGCTCACATCCAAGGGCGAACCGATGCGACGGGCCTCCGCGGCCAGCGACCAGGCTTCGCCCTTCTTCCAGTCGAACGCGTGCCGATGTTCCGCATCGGGTTGATCGAGCACGCCGGTGATGCCGACGGGACCAGCCGGTCGAGCGGCGCCGACGACGATTTCCGCATGATCGCTGATCGGCAGCGTAAACGGCGGCGTTGTGCCGAGCGGCGTGCCGATCTTCGCGTCGAACGCTCGGCCGACCGCTGAGAATGCGATGGTGCGCTTGATCGAGTCGAACTTGGCGGCGCCGGTGTCCAGCACGAACTCGACCTCTCGCGATTCCGTGCGTTCGCCTGCGGCCGGGATGGCGCCGACGATGCGCGGGCCCGGCGTAATGGCGAGGCGATAGACGTACGAGCGATCGCCGCCGAAATCGACGTCGCGCACGCTGACGATGTATTCCGCATTGGCCTTAGCTGGGAACGTGAGCGCAGGATCATCCCCGCTCGTGCCGAGCGCGTCCCGTACGAGCTTTCCTTGGGCGTCGTGAACTTCGAGAATGCCGTGGAATTTCGAGCCGATGCGGCGAGCGGTGAGTTCGCAGGTGACGGGGCCGTCCTTGGGCGTGACGAAGCGATAGCGATCGACCTCTTCGTTCTTGAACAGCCGGCCCGAAACGGCGACGGGGAGCGTCTGCAGCGATTGCGCCCCCGTGCGATTTTCATCTTCAACGACTTCAATGCCGGTACCGACGATGAAGACGCGAGGCTCGGATGCGCCGTTGGCGTTGACGGCTTGCCAGTAGATCGGCCCAGGCGGCATGTCGGCGGGAATTACAAATTTGGCGAGCGTTTCGCGTGGCAATGGCAACGAGCCGATGCGGCCCTTGGCGCCGAACCAGTACGGTGGCGGCGCGATCAGAATCGGCCCCGGCGGCCCGTTCGCCACGAGCTGCACCCGCTTGTCATGCGCGAGATACTCGGTGTCCGGCGTCCAGTCGTACCCGCCGAGTTTGACATCGACCGCCGTCCCCGCCTTGCCGCCGGCCGGGAAGACGTAGCCGGCTTCGGGAGCTTTTTGAGCGTGAACGGGCGAAGATGCGAAAAAAGCGATGGCGCAGACGAAGAGGATTCTCATGTGCCAATCCTGGAAGTGTGGCGGGCTTAGGCGCGTGCGCGGACCGGTGAGCCACCGTCACCCGGCCACTTACGCGGCTCGGCTCACCGAGTTGCACATCACACGAGCCCCGGGATCATCCGGCCGCCGTCGACGATTGGAACCGGGCGGCCCAGCGGCGTGTGGTAGATCTTCGCCGGGTCGATGCCCATCTGCGTCAGCATTGTGAACAAGATGTCTTCTACGCTGATCGGGTCGGTCGTCGGGGCCGCGGCTCGGCGATCAGTGGCGCCGATGACCTGTCCCTGGCGTACGCCGCCGCCGGAGAACTGAATGCTCTGGGCCATCGACCAGTGGTCGCGCCCGGCCTCGCGGTTGATCACCGGTGTGCGGCCCATCTCGCCCATCATGATCACCAGCGTGTTCGACAACATGCCGCGCTGGTCGAGATCATTGATCAACGCGCTATAGGCATGATCGACGTGTGGCAGCATGTCCTTGATCAGGCTCGGGAAGATCGTCTGATGATGGTCCCAGCCGCTGTGATCGATGCCGACAAACCGGCATCCCGCTTCGACGAGCCGACGCGCGAGCAGACAGCATTGCCCGAGGCTCGTGTAGCCATACGTGCGGCGGACGACTTCAGGCTCCGAGCGGATGTCGAAGGCACGCCGGGCTTCCGGCGACGACATCAGATCGCGGGCACGCTGATAGTACGTCGACATCGCCCGCGCCCGGCCTTGCTCGGCCCGGTCGCGTTCGAGTTGCTCGACGTCGCGCAAGAGCTGCCGGCGACGTTCTTGACGAGCCGGGCTAATGCCGTCGAGCGGACGCAGGTCCTGCACCTCGAAGTCGGCGGCCACCGGGTTCGCCTCGATCACGAACGGCGCATGCTCGGAGCCATAGAACCCCGGACCGCCGGCGGCCATGATGTACGGCATCGTAATGTACGGCGGCAGCGTAGTGCGTGGACCAAGCTCGCGCGAGATGATCGACCCGACCGACGGATACAGATGGTTGTTGGGCATGCGCGTGTTGCCATCGGGGAAGTCGGCGCGATAGCCGGTCATGCAATAGTGGTAGCCGGTGGCATGGCCATTGTCGTTGTGGCTATGGCTGCGAACGATCGTGTACTTGTTGGCGATGCGGGCGCAGAGCGGCAGATGCTCGGAGATCATCGTGCCGGTGACGTTCGTGCGGATCGGATTGAACGGCCCGCGCACCTCGGCCGGCGCGTCAGGCTTAAGGTCCCACATGTCAAGTTGGCTCGGCCCGCCTTCCAGAAAGATGAAGATGCACGCCTGCGCCGGCGCTCGCCGGTCCGTCGACGCCAACGCCTGAGCTTCCAGGAGCCATGGCAGCGACAGCCCGCCGATCAGGCCTGATGCGCCAATGCGCAAAAAGTTGCGCCGCGTGAGGCCGTCGCACGTCTTATGTGCCGAACCGGACGGAGTTTGCATGGCATGATCCTCGTATCCCGCGGGGGATCGGGGTGGGTGGCAAGGTCATGATAAGTATACCCGCGCGGCGGCGCGGTTGCTAGAGGCTTCTTCGGATACTTCGAACGCCGAGCATGACATGATGAGTCCGACGAGCAACCGATTTGCAGGTGTCGCAGGTCTTCGACGATAGTCCCGCCGCTGCCGGTCGCGCCTCCGCCGGAGACGCCGGTGCGCATCCGCTTCGATCAGTATCGTCGCATGATCAATTCCGGGTGTTCGCGGAGGACAAGGCCGTTGACGTTGTTACAACCGGCGATGCCTCAGGGCTCACTGCGATAGCGCGGAGTCGTGCCCCAGCTCAATTTGTCGCGCAGGGTCTGGTAGTATCCGTGGCCCGGGACTTTGACGAGTTGAAACATGACCGGCGCTTTGCGAACGACGACGCACTGCCGCGGCGTGATTCGCCCGGCCGCCTGGCCGTCGACCGCGACGAGCGCCTGCTCGGCGCTGGGCCCGAGGCGGACGGTGATCTTTTTGTCCGCCGACTCGACGATGGGCCGATAGGTCAGTGTGTGCGGGCAGATCGGCGTAATGACGAATGCGGACAATTCTTGCGCCAGGATCGGCCCTCCCGCCGAGAGATTGTGCGCCGTCGAGCCGACCGGGGTGCTCACGATCAAGCCATCGGCGCCGAACCGGGCCGCCGCGACGCCATCGACTTCGACTTCAAGATCGATCATCCGCAAGGGCGGCATGGCGTGGACGACGACTTCGTTCAAGCCCAGCACGGTCTGCTTCTGATCGGCGGCGTCAATGTCGCATTCGAACATGAGATGGCGCGTCACATTGAAATCGCGGTTGAGAACGTGCGCAAAGCATTCCTCGAAGACTTGCACGGCGATGTCGGCGAGAAAGCCAAGCCGGCCGAGGTTGACGCCGAGAATGGGCGCCTGGCGATAGCCCATTTGCCTGGCGGCGCGCAAAATCGCCCCGTCGCCGCCGAAGACGAGCGCCAGGTCGGCGGCGGGGATGCCGGCCAGATCGCGTTCCTGTCGCAGGTCGACGAGCAACACGTCGACCTTCTTTTGCAGCAGCGGCAAGCACAGCTGCACCGCCTCCGCAACGCCAGGCCGATCCGCATTGCCAAGCACGTAGACTTTCACGGCTCGTCGCTTTCTCGTCAGCTAGACCTAAACCACACATGAACACGGACGATCCCAGATGGGGGAGTTGCTAGTTACGGCTTCGATGAGCAGCGTCACTCGAACGCGCCGTTGACCACGTCATCTGTGTAGATCCTTGTGCCTCTGTGGTTCTGTCTTTCGTGTGTTACCGTCCGCGCAAAAAAACAGGCGAGGCCTTGGTTCTGGCGGTGTGGGTTCGAAGGTGTGGCCCCGCCTGAGGTTGATTGCATGAAAAGTAGTTAGTTACATGTTGGGGAGGTTCCCCGGGCGGTCCATGCCGCCACCGAAGGTCTTTTCGTGTGCTTTGCGAGCCGCCTTTTCCTTCCGCAGCTTGGCGCGGCGGCGCAATTCGCTCGGCTTCTCGTAATGTTGATGGGCCCGCAATTCCTTCTGCATGCCGCTGCGCTCGATCAGCTTCTTGAAGCGGCGCAGCGCCAACCCGATCGGTTCTTTGTCATGGACACGCATCCGCAAGCTCATTCGTCCTCCTCTCAAGGAACGCGATTCCGCCTCGGAATCGAAATAGGTGAAAACACATAGTTCCCGCGAGCCCCGAATAGGGACTCTAACGGGAACTCTTTAGTATACGGGATTCAAGCGGAATTGGATAGCCCAGAGCGCTCAGAGCCTGAAGGGTGAAGCGTGAGCTAAGCACTATCCTTCGCTTTCGCTTCAGGCTCTGAAATCCACTTACTCAGTCGCCTGGGCCGTTTGCGCGCCGGGCGGTCGCAAGGCCGGGAAGCTCACGACAGCCTCCTGCCCGCCGTGGACCAAGACTTGCTTTTCTTCGCGCCGAATGGCGCCGTTGCGTTCGACCTCGATGCGGATGTTATAGAAGTAAGTCTGTCCCGGCGCCAAAATCGGCGTGCGAAAGAGGCGGATGCCCGGAGCGGCGTTGATCGGCTGGCCGTCCACGAACAGCTTGCCGCCTTGGGGAATCTCGATGCGAACGGTCGCGGACGCTTGTTCATCTTCCGGCTTCTTCTCGATCTTTTTGTCCTTCTTCTTTTCGATGTCGATCACTTCCGGATCGTTTTTCTTCGGATTGATCGGTGGGAAAAAGTCGACAGCCGGCTTTTTTGGAGCTGGCGCGACGCCGACCGGGAGCGGAATGCCATACCCGCTGTGTCCACCGTAAGCGCCGTACCAGCCGGTGCAACCGCCGTGGTGGGGATCGACGGCGATGTGGCCGAACGACCCGTAGCAGCCGCCGTGATACCCGTAGCAGCCGCCGGCGAACCCGTAACCGCGAACCGCCGGGGCCGAGCAACCGGTGCAGCCGTGGCAGGCGTAGCCTGAGTAGCCTGAGTAACCCGAGTAGCAAGAGTACCCCGAGTAGCCGGAGTAGCCGCTGTAGCCGGCATAGCCCGTGCAGCCGCAGAAGACCCGTCCGTGCCAGTTCGGAGCGCCCGCGGTCGTTGCCAGGGCCGTCATCAACACAACACCATACATGCGACATTACCTCCCAAATTGGTTCGCAAGGTGCGTGACGCGCAATCACGCTTACCTTGCCGATCGCGAAGATTAGTAAATCTGGGATAAATGGTAAAATTAGTAAGCGTATCTGTCAATCAAGTTTGGCAGATTAGGTAGGGTTTTCTTCCCGATTCGACTGGAACAACCGTCATTCTCAGCGCGACCGTCGCAGCATTCGAAAGCGCCCAACGACCGCACAGCACAAAACCGGGATTGACGTAACCTGGCGTACCGCTATGGTTTCTGCCCAAGCACCCCTTACTTCGCCAAAGCGAGAAACCGCGTGCCGCGCTACGCTCGGCTACTGCCTCTGGCGCTTGCTGCCTGTCTGTCCGGGTGTCTGACCACGGATGGCGACGAGAAGGCTGCGCTCGTTCAGCGTATGCAGCAAAACATCTCCTCCGATTTTGCCTTGATCGAGATCGCCTTGCTTGAGCGTCCGCTTGGCGATTCCTACATCAACGACGCCATCTGGGGGCACACCGATGAGTTGATCGGCGGCGACGAAGAGCGCGACGCGCGAGCGGAGAACGGACTGCGCGTCGGGCAGCTTGTGGGTTTGTTGCCGCGCGGTTTTCAAGAGCTTCTGCTTTCGAAGCGGTGCTGCACGAATCCGAAAGCCCTGGTGTTCCCGGCCGAGCGCGCGGTGCCGATCTATCTTGGTGCGGTTCTGCCGACTTCGTCCTATCAATTCGTCAAGGGCAAGTCGCGCACCGATGTGTTCCTCGATCAAGCCCGCTATTGCTTGACGGTGACAGCGCGATTCACATCCGACGGCAAGACGACGTTGACGTTTACTCCGAAGGTGGAGAACGGCGCACCGACCTTGCCGTTCCGCGCCATCCCCGAGGAGTTTGCCTGGGAGATGAAAGTCGAACGGGCGAGCAAGAAGTATCCGGAGTTGAGCTGGCAGGTGACGCTTGGCCCGAATCAATACTGCATCGTCGGCACGCGACCGGACCGGGAGGGGACCCTTGGCCGCAGCGCGTTTACGGAGATCGACGACGAGCGGAGCGTGCAGCGGCTGCTCGTGATACGCAATTGCCGCGCGGTGAAAGCGAGCGACGCGCAGGATCGCAGCGTCGACGAGTTGCTCCGCCTCGATGCCTCGCCCCCCTTGGCGCTGCGTGCGGCCGCGCCGACTCAGCGCACAGGGTCGAAATAGATTTCGTTTAGGCGGCGTTCGTAGAAGGCCGTGATGCGCGCCGCATGGGCAACTCGCATCGATTTGGGGAACCAGCGTTGACGCCTCCAGAACAGCCGTTGGAATCGCCCTGGCGATCCGCTTACGCCATGCTGGGCGGGCTGTTCGTGATCGATCTGGTCGTGTTCATGGACCGAGCCTCATTGGCGGTGTTGTTGCCGCGGATCGAGGAAGTCTTCGCACTGACCGATGCGACGGCGGGGATGTTGGCGGCGGCATTCACGGTCGGCTATTGCGCAACGCTTCCACTCGTCGGCTGGTTGTGCGATCGGTATCGCCGCACCTATGTGCTGGCGGCAGGCGTCGGCGTCTGGAGCGTGACCTCGCTGGCCACCGGATTTGCCCAGGACTGGACGCAACTTCTCGTCGCTCGGTGTTTGTCCGGAATAGGCGAAGCGACCTGCGCCCCGATCGGGCCGATGCTGATCGCCGACGCATTTCCACGCCATCAGCGCAGCCGAGCGCTCGGCGTGCTGCTCATGGCCATCCCGCTCGGCTCCGCGGTCGGCTACGTTCTGGGCTCGCAGGCGTCGGTCTGGCTTGACTGGCGCTGGGCGTTCTACACCACGGGCGTCGTCGGTGCGATTGCGGCGTGCTTGGCACTCACACTCCATGAGCCGACCCGTGGCGCTGACGAACCGGAGAGCGTCGGCCAATCCTCGTGGACCGAACTCTTGCATAACCGCGGCTTCGCCTTCACGACCCTGGGCATGGCGCTGATGGTCTTTTCCATGGTTGCCTGGAACGTTTGGGCGCCGACGTACTTGACGAAACTTCGCCACATGTCGCTCGATGACGCGGGATTGCAGCTCGGCATCGTTGTGGCGGCAACGGGCATCGGCGGCATCGCTCTGGGCGGCTGGATCGGCGATCTCATAAGCGGCGGTGGCTCACGCTCTCTCTTGCGATTCGCCGCGCTCATGACCGTGGCGGCCGCGCCTTGTTTCGCGTTCGCACTCATGGCCGACAGTCTCGTTCTCTGCCTGTCGGCGCTCACGCTCGGCTTGACGTTGATTTGGCTAAACGTCGGACCGCTCGATACGGCTCTCTTGGCATGCACTGCGCCGAAGATCCGCGGCGCCGGCCTGGCGCTCAACGCGCTTGTGCTCCATCTCATCGGCGAAGTGTCCGCGCCGTTCATCGTTGGCGCCGTGTCCACCGCAACCGGCGACCTAGCCTGGGGCCTTGCTCTCGCCGCAGCCGTCCTGCTCGCCGCCGCTGCGTCGTACGCATGCGCCGTTGGCGATTCCGACGAAACAGTGGTGAGTTCACCGTAGACCTCACGCGGAGCTTGAGGTCTGCAATGCGACCGCAGTTCGTCGACATCCATCGTTCGATATCCCGACTTCGAAACCGCGCCGATGGCCGCGCGCCAGGTGGAATCGTCACGCTGCGAGAGGATTGGTCTCGGCGAGTTCGCCTATCAGCCTCGCGCGGAATTTCGAGAAACGCCTCTTGATGTTTCGTCAGGTAACCGTTTGAGCTACGAGGAACAATAGACTTGTGGCAATTTGTCGAGGCTGCCATACCTCGCCGCGCACATGAGGAAGGGCGGGAACTGGCTTCGCAAATCCGCGTGGAGTGCCTGTTGTGCATTCCGGCCGTTGCCTACTGCTGTTAGCCGCCTTCGCCATCGTTTCATCGTGGTGTGGGACGATCACGAACGTGACTGCGCCCACGACGCCGTCGAGCGGCTATCGCGCCTTCGGGCCGACCTGGTGTGAGCCGTTCGGCGGAGTGCACGGCTCCGTGCTCGGGGGGAGCGCTCCGCTCATGGCCGGTCCCCTCGGCATCATCCCGGCGGCTGTCATGGTCGGCCTGGACACTCCCTTGTCCTTGGTCGGTGACCTAGCGACGCTGCCGATCGTTTACTATCGCCTTCGCAGCCGGACGCAGGGAGATCAACAGTGCCGGGCGTATGGCATCGATCAGGGTCCACCTTTCCCGTCGCCCACGGAAACTCCAGAAAAGTAAGAGGTCCGAAAAGATTGAATTTGGGACGGCTCTGGAGGGTTCTCCAGAGCCGGCGCCTTGTGGCGCGAACAGAAAAAAGCCCAGGGCACGAAATGCCGTGGGCCTTTTTTAACCAAGGGGCTCTCTGCGCTTTCCCCGTGGCTTCGTTGGTTACACTAAGACCTTCTTGCGCCGCGACGGCGGTTCCATCGCGTCGCGCAAGCGGTTGCGGGCGACGTGCAGGCGGCGCTTGATGGTGCCGACCGGCGTCTCGAACTCGCGGGCCATCTGCTTCAAGGTGCGACCCTTGATGTAGAACGCGACCAGCGTGTCGCGGTCGAGCGGCTTCAAGCGCTCCAGGCCGTCCATGATGGCCGTGCGGTTCTCACCCTGGATCAGGGTGTCGAGCGGACCGGCCTCGGCGTCCGGCGCGTTCTGCAGGACTTCGGGCTCCGTGCCCTGAACCGGGGCCTTGCGCGTGACGCGATTGATGGCCATGCGCACCGTGATCTGACGCAGCCAGCCGACGAAGCAGTGCGGATCGCGCAACTGAGCGATCTTCTGCATGGCATGGATGAAGACCTCCTGCGTCAACTCCGCCGCCTCGTTCGCGTCGCGCAAGCGCGCGATCGCGACGGCGTAGACGGCCGGGTGGAAACGCTGAACCAACTCGCCGAACGCCTCGCGGTCGCCTGCCTGCGCCCGCGTAATCAAAGGCAAAATTTCATCCCAGATCATACGTCACCTCCGGTCTCTTGCGGTTGCGATTCCAGACCGTCGGCATCGTAGACATCACGCTCCGCGTGATGAGAGCATCACGCGGAGCGTGATGCCTACGGATATCGACGGGTCACGATGGAATGACGGGGGCAGGCGATGTGCCTGCGAGGGAACAAGGCTGGCGGGTGTGACTTCAGAGCCTGAAGCGTAAGCGAAGAATTCACTTGCTTGCGCTGCGTGCTCGTGTCGTTACCCGCATGCCAGAATCGTCCCACACGGGGACCCGGGCCACGCTTTGCTTAGCGTGGTCCCGATTCTGGCGCCTTCGCTGACGGACCGACCGGCCCGTGTGACGGCCAACGCCGCGACGGCGTTATCCGCCACATCGCCGGCATCGGGGCCCGTCCGGACTGAATACAGTCCGAGCGATGGCAGCCCTGGCAAGGACTGAGGCGCCGGAAATCGCTCCTGGCGCATCGAGTCCTTGCAGTCCATACCGGTCACGCGAACGCCATGTTGCTTGGCGCTTTCGATCGCGACGGTGTGCAAGTTCGTGATGGCCATGGGAGCCTCCGGCGAAACAAAGATGGGCGTAATGCCCAAGTGACAGTGGATTGGTTTCTTGGTCTTCTTTCCTTTTTTGCCGCTCGCGGCATAGCACGGGCAGCGAACCTCGGGCGATCAACCCCTCTCGGACAACGCGGTTCCCATTCAGGTTCGCGCCTTGGCCGATTTTTTTTGAGGATTTTATAGGATAGCAAACCCAATGCCGGCGCTCGGCCGATTGGTCGCTTCCTAACGTAATTCTACACTACGCAGGTATTTGCGCAAATCGCATTTGACACGTTTGGCAAAAAAAGCAACCGGCGCTTTCGCACTGGTTGCTTTTGCTACATCGAGCTGCCGCGATTTGAAACGCCGATACCCAAAGGCTATACGGAGAGGCCAATTTGGGGAGGGCGAGGCTCCTGCCGAGCCGTGAACCGTCAGTATTCTTCAGGGTTCACGGCTCGGCAGGAGCCTCGCCCTCCCGTTTCCGGATAGCCTCGAGTTGCTACTTCTTGTGATGCTTGAGTAAAAGCTCAATCTGGTGGATCGCCGTGTGAATGTCGCGCAGTGCCCGTTCGCGGTGTCCGTTGAAGTTGTGCTTGGCCTCCTTGAGTTGGTGCTGAGCATGCTGCAACTCGTGCAGGGCATGATGCAGGTGCGGGTGGTGTTTGTACTTCTTGTAGTGCTCTCGCAGGTCGCCACGCGTCGGCTCGCCCTTGATGTTGTCGTTCTTGTAGAGCAGAACGAGTTCGAGTTGTTTGATTGCGTCGTTGATGGCATGCAGGGCTTTTTCCTTATGCCCGCCGAAATCGTGCTTCGATTCTTTGAGTTCCTTGCGCGCGTCGCGTAGCTCCCACAACGCGTGATGTAGATGGTGATGCGGATGCTTCTTCACTTGTGCGCCGGCGCCGCCGGTAAGAAACAACAGCGCACCGAAGGTCAACATGAATCCAAGACGCATGGACGTTCCCCTTTCTCGTTGTGATAAGTTCTCGGGACGGGACAAGTAATTCAACGCCCAAGTCTACTGCGGGTTTTGCACGGAGAAGCAACCTTTTTCGTGACAACATCGTAAGGTTGCATGGAGGCGCTGCCGAATTGGCGGCGCGGAAAACTCTGAGCGTTTGCCATAACTCATCACGTGGTTTTATGATGCGTCACAGTCAGTTGGCGATGACACGGCGAATCGCTTCCTGGTAAAATCCGTATTGGGATGGAACGTAACCTATCACCTAGAGCAAGGACGCAGCCATGCAAAGGAACCTGTTGATTGGCGCGATCGTGATGGCGATCGTGGGGATTGTCGCCAGCGATTATTTGATCAATCGCATTGGGGCGCAAGACGCGTCGGGGGAGAAAAAGAACGATCTCGATGAGGCCTTGAAGCGGGCGCTCGAATCGAAGAAAGACGGGCTGCCGTCGCTGCCGACGCTGCCGCCGATCATTGTGAATGAGAAGCCGGCGTTGGCAAACACGCCGAAGAAGGACCTGCCGCTGCCGCTGCCGCCGATCAGCGAGCCGAAGAAGGACACGATACCAGCTCCAGCGCCTCTGCCGTCGATTGGCGAGTCGAAAAAGGACACGCTACCGCCGCCATTGCCGCCGATCAATGAGCCCAAGAAGAACGCGGGCCCACCGGTGATTCCGCCGCTCGATGTGAAGGATGGACCGGCGCCGCAGCCGAAGGAGTCCGTACTGCCGCGTAGCCAGCCTTTCCCACCGCTTTCGGCGCAGCCGAAGGATGAGGTGGCCCCGCCGGCGAACACCAAGCCAATGTTGCCGCCGTCCGGGGGGACGTCATCGGGCGGATTGACTCCGCCGCCGTTGGACACGCAAAAGCCGACGCCGCGCGTTGGACCTGCGCCGATGCTCCCGGTTGCCGAAGAACTCGCCAAGCTCAAGAACTGCCCTTGGAGCCTGAAGATCGACATCGTCGACGGCCAAACGATCGTCGTGGCCACGGTGCAAAAGAAGCATGAGTTCAAGATCGTCTGTCAAAGCCTTGATCTTCAGACGGGCAAGGGAACGCTGCATGCCATCGGGAAAGTGCAAATCACCGGCGACACCATGACCGGCATGTGCGAGCAACTGTCGATTCCGCTCATGGATGATCGGCTGGTGCTCGAAGGCGGCGCGGCCATCACCATTGAGAAGGACGCGAGCAGGACCAGTGATTCGGCGCCGGTCGCGTTCGAACTGAAAGGCGATCGGCTCACGCTGCAGATCAGCCAGCTCCCAACCAAGGTCGTTCATGCCAGCCCGCGTGCCGCCATCGACGAGAACGTCAAGCAAGCCAGCGCCAGGTCAGCTGCGACCACCGACAAGCAGTGGACGTCGTATGGAACGCTGCGCCGCGCCGGCAACCGCATGACGTCGAGCGACGAAGCCGTCTGGACGCTGATCGACGCGCGCGGCAATGTTATCTCGCACCTTGTCGCTCGCAACGGCGGATCGCTCGCTCAGTACGAAGGCCGACGCATCAGCGTTTATGGGGTTTCCGAGCAGATCGGCAACGATTCGTACCTGCGCGTATCGCACATCGCGCTGCCGTAGACACCGGATGTGTGAAGAAATCAGCCCGGAGCGCGCGGCACGAGCGCTAGTGCACCGTCTACGATCCGTTGATGGATAGACGTAGGGTGCGTGCAACGCACCGATGAGCGGACCGGTGCGTTTCACGCACCCTGCATCCATCAATCCATGGAAGCCAAAGCACTAGTCGCGCTGCTTGCGTTCCGGCCTGGTTATCTGATCGCTTGCGTTGGATTTGCGAGGCTTTGCCGCCGGTTCAGGTTCCTCGTCCGCAACGTCCGTTTCCGCCATTGGCTCCGGCGCTTTCTGCATGAACCGAATCGAGGCCATGACGAGGAAGATCAATGTTAGGAACGCCGGGATGATTGCCGCGCTTGCGACCATGATCGAAAGCAAGCGCGTGCGCCTGGAGTTTTCCAGTTCGACTTCGGTTTCTCGGAGCTTCTGCTCCAAGCGCTCTGCTTCCTTGGGATTCCATTGCTTCCTCTGGCGATCGAATTTGTTTTGCGCGTCTTGCACATCGGACTCGAGCTGTTTCACGCCGGCCTGGCATTGGTAGACCCAATACCCGCCGCCTCCCGCGCCGGCGAGGGTAAGCAGGCCGAAAAGAACGCCGCCTGAGAGCCACATGATTACGGATGAGTTCATGACCAGACCTCATTTCTTCGCCGGCGCCGGCGCGGCTTGCTCGAGCGCCAACTGCTGAATCGCCAGCGCCGCGGCATTAAGCTTCTCTTGATGTTCGGCTACGTACTCCGGCGGACCGCCCTTCACCGCGACCGCGTCGGCAATTTCCGTCGGCTTGATCATCTCAATCGCGTCCCACGGGCACCAGCGCTCGCACAGATCGCAGCCGATGCAGCGATCCAGATCGATATCCACGAAACTCTGCAGCGTCGGCAAGCTCGAGCCCGGCACTTTGTAAATGCAGTCCACGGGACATACCTCGACGCACGCCTCACAGCCGGTGCAATTGTCGGCATTGACGACGGCAAGCGCCTTGGGGAGTTTTTTTCGTGTTTTTCCTGCGCCTTTCGCCATGATGAACCCTCCTGCCGATCCGAGATGAAATGAGCTGAAGTCCGTTCCTATCTTATCCTTCGGTCAAGGAAAAAACAGTTTGCAATCAACCAATCACGCGGGGCGTTCCAGGTCGCGAATGGCGCCGTCGGATGCCGTGGACGGAAGCGCGGGCGTGACCGCGCCATCGGGCGGGGCGGAAGCCGAGGGCGTACCTGGCGAGACCGGCTGCGGATCACTTGCCACCGGTTCAATCGGTTGCGTAGCGTCGAACCAGAACCAGCAAAAGACCGCAAGGCAATACGCCGAGCCCCAAAGGATGATGTTGACGGTCCAACCTTGATCCTTGGCGATTGCGTGGGCGGCGGCATGAGTTTCTCGGTCAATGCCGGCGGTGTGCCAGTCGAGAATCTTGCCGGTGAGGACGCCAGCGAGCGCCCCGCCGAGGTTGCCGACGGTGTTCATGCACCCGGCGACGATGCCCGAATAGCGCTTGCCGATGTCCAAACAGCTGGCCCAGGCGGCGCCCATGGTCAGGTCATTCCAAAACGCGGCGAAGGCGATGAGCCCGACAAACATCCACGGGCTGGTCATGTAAAAGATCGCTGCGAAGTAACATGCCGCGCACAGCCCATGCCCGATGACGCCGAACAGCCGCCGGCCCCACTTGCGATTACCGGTTTGCTGAATAAACGCGTCGGTCAGGTATCCGCCGATCAGACACGAAACCGAGCCGACCAAGAGCGGCAGGCCCACCATGAGGCCGGCTTGCCAGAACTGCCAGGTCCATTTCTCGGTTCCCGGCTCGATCTTGAGCACATCCTTCAGATAGCCTGGGAAGTAAGTGATATTGAGGTACCACCCGTACGCGGCACAAAAGTACATGATGCACAGAAACCAGAGGTTGGTGCTGGTAAGCAGCTTGCGCCATGGAACTACGAGAGGTTCGTTGTGCGGCTGCTCGCCGCCGTGGATCAGCGCGATCTCAGCGGCGTTGACGCCGGATTTCTCGCCCGGGTCGTCACGATACCACCACCACCAGAGGATGCACCAAACGACGCCGATGGCGCCGAAGATGAAGAAGATATGCCGCCAGTGATGCTGCACTTCGCCGGCGTCGCCGCTGCGGGTGTCATACATGAGTGCGTAGACGATAAACGCGGTGATTCCGCCCGCGAATCGGCCCGCCATCCACACCGCTCCTTTGGCGAAGCCACGTTCCTCGAACGGAAACCAGTTGTGGAACGCACGGGCGATGTTCGGATACGCCCCTGCCTCGCCGATGCCGAAAAGAAAGCGCACCGTCAGCATCAGGCCAAACGCGACGAACGCTTGCTCGGTGGGATAGATTGCGCCGGTCAGTGCCGTGAACACCGACCACCAAAGCACGACGCGCACCAGCGTAATGCGGGCCCCGTACTTGTCCCCCAGCCATCCGGTCGGCACCTCGAAGGCGGCGTAGGCGAATGCGAAGGCCGTGAACAGCCAGCCCTTCTCGCCTTCCGTCAGCTTGAATTCCCGTTCGATATACGGCATCACCGTGCCGAAGCAGACGCGATCCAGATAGGTGATCATCGACAGCACGCACGCGAAGCCCAGCACGCCATAGCGAACGTTCGTCGGTTTTTCTTCGGGGAGAGTCATCGGCGTCAATCTATCGCCGATCGGGATATTCTTCAATTAAGAAAACGAAAACATCAGAACCTGAGGCACAGGTTGAGGACAATTCTCCTCACGTGCACCTCAGGTTCTGAGTATTTCCGCGTTGATGCCATCAATCCGGCAGCAATACGATTCGTTTGGGATCGTTGGGCGATGAAATCATGAACGATGAGTCTCGCGGCTGAATAGTAACCGGCTCACGCGAAAGGAGTGGCCGCAACGGCGCCTTGGCATCGGCGATAGTGTAAAAACGTATACCAGCCGGGACGTTGAGTTCAAACGCGATGGAGCCCCGCCGAATCATGACTGGCTGTCCCAGCCTCTGGACTCCGTTGACGATGGTGTAACCTTGCACGAGAAGGTCCATGTTCGTCTGATTTCGGAACCCTACGGTCACCGTCTTTGGAACCTGGGCCATGACGCGGTCCGTCGCAATAAATGCGAGGCAAGTCATTGCTACAAAAGCAGTTGCAACTTGTCTCATGGCCTTGGTTCCCCTTTTCGCCGCGCGAACGCTTTCGGCGCTTATCTTACTAACGCGGGCCACGCCTCGACTTGCGCAACCCCAATGCGATCGATGTCGAGTCCTATCATAACGGCCTTCCGCATTCCTGGCGAGTGAATTTCACCGGCTGACGCCAAACTGCGGCGCGAGCGTGTCTATTTTGACGTTTCAACATTGCATAGCGATCCCGAATCGCTTAACGTGATACTGGGTTTTCGAGGCAAACTGATGCATTGGCTCGACATCGTAATCTTGGTCATCATGGCGATCGGCGCGGCCTTCGGCTTCTGGACCGGGCTCATCTGGCAGATTGCCCGCGTTGTCAGTCTCATCATCTCCGGATACCTCGCGGTCTTGCCCAATGCTTCCGTTGCCGAGTGGCTTGAGCACCAGTTCACCGACCTGAACCCGGCCTTCGCTCGCGTCATCGCCTTCATCGGCGTTTTCATCTTGGTCTACGCCATTCTTTACCTTATCACGTATCTCGTCTATGAAGCCATCAAGGCCAGTCAGCTGGAACTGGTCGACCGCATCCTCGGCGCGATCCTGGGAGCGGTGAAGATGGTCGTGGTCATCGCGTGCATCTGTGCGGTGGTAAGCGCGTTGGCGATTCCGGTGCTCAAGGATTGGCTCGATCAAGCGACACTGGCCCCGGCGCTGGCCCGAGGCACGCAGGTCGTCGTGAGTTGGATTCCCAAATCCTACCGCGAACGCATCGACGAGGGGATCACGCAGATACGCGATCAAATTCAAATTCGTGAGCAAGTGCAAGAGCGCAAGGACGAGCCGGCGAAAAAGTGATCACGGCGAACGGCCGGGGTTATCCGGCTGGTGCTTATCGTCTGCAAGCTCAACGAACCATCCGGCTCACGCCGTTCGGTCGCCTATTGCTGATCCAGTGTCTCCAGCCAGCGCAACGCTTCCTCGATGTTCTTGGCCGTCAGGTACTCGCGGCCACGGTCCTTCATTTCGCGATAGAACGCCGGGTAACGCCGTTCGGCTAAACGCGTGCGGCTCTCGGCGATGCTCTTGTTGAGGGGATCGAGGTCGCCGCCGTAAAGTAAAAACGACAGACGCTGACTGGCTATGTTGTCCTTGATCTGCGACGCGGTGGCGCCGGTGGCCAGGGCGCCCCGGAAGAGGTCGCGGTGATTGAACGCCAGGTGCAGCGCCATTTGTCCCCCGGTCCCGATGCCGTGGGCGATGACGCGCTGGTTGTCGATGGTGTAGGTCTTCATCGTTTCGCGGGCCGCCGCCACGACGTAATCCGAGTACGACGGCTGCCAGCCATCCTGATTCTCGACCGGCATGCACAGAATGATGTGATTCCGTCGGCAGTGTTCGTCCCAGAGGTCGGCCCAGGCGTCGAGATCTTCCTTTGAGCCTTTGCCCGGCGGATGCAGCCAAACGATCATCGAATGCGCGATGTTCGGATCGTACTCCGGATAAACCCAGAGGACATACTTGTGCTCACCGTCGGGAGTGTTCAACTCAAGCAGGCCCGTTTCCGGTTCGGGAACCTTCGCTTCGACGATCTTGGGATTCTTGATGTTCGGATTGTTGAGTTCGAGCGGGGCAAGCGCCTTCTTGAACGACGCGACTTCGGGCAGCTTGTCGAGAATCGTGCCCGGAGCGCCGGGCAGCGAACCAGGCATGTCGGCCAACGTTGCCGACACCGTTTCGAGTTGACCCGCGCCTTTGCGCTTGACGGCGAGCTTGACATCGTAACCTGGCGCGAGCGTGTTTAGCCAATCGAGAAACTGCGATCGTCCGCGCTTTTCGCCGGTGAACTCGGTGAGGTTCTTCTCATCGAGCCCGAATTTGAGGATGCGATCGCCGACCTTGAGACCTGCTTTGTCCGCCGGGCTGCCGGCAAACACTTGGCGGATCTCGACCCCCAGGCTCGGATCGTCGCGCATCGGCAGGATGCCCAAGAATGCCTGGGCAATGGTCACGTTCTTGCCGGAAAGCTCGAGGCTCTTGATTTCCAGCGTGTCCTTGCCGCGCTTGTACTTGACCTGAATCTTGTCGCCTTCATATTTGACGCCGAGGATGTGCTGCACCTGGGCCATGCTGACGACCGACTGGTTTTCGACTTCCAGGATGACGTCGCCCGGCTTCAGCCCGGCCTTCTCGGCCGGCGAGCCCTTCAGGACCGTGCCGATCTCCGGCAACGCACTATACATGTCCTGGCTTTTCATCGCCACGCCGAGCAAGCCCTTTTGCAGATCTTTGCCGAGTTTCATGCGCGGCAAGACTGCAAGCACGTCCTCCATCGGAACCGCGAAGCCGATGCCCGAATGATACCATTCGATGCCCGCCGTCACGTCGTCTTCGCCGCCGCGCGGCGACAGCGGCACGATGATCCCCTGCATCCGCCCTTCGATATCGACGATGGGCCCGCCATAATTCTCCGGCGATACCTTGGCATCGGTCTGGATCGCCTTGCCCCAGATGCGGCCAATAGCGCTGACCACGCCAATGGCCATGGTCGGCGTCGGCCCAACTTTCGCGTCAAGTGAGCGCCCCAAGGCGATCGTCCACTGCCCTTCCTTGATGGCTTTCTTTGGCACATACGGCGCGACCGGCAGTCCCTTGGCATCGACCTTGATTAACGTCAGCATGCGCGACTTATCGGTCGCAACGCGTTCCGCCTTCAGCGGCGTATCGGTCTTGCCGTGCACTCGAACGAGGATCGTCGGTGGATTGTTGATGAAGTTGAATGCGCTCGTGATGATGTAACCATCTTCGGAGACGACCACACCGGTGGTGGCGCCGAGCGCCTTGCGGAAGATCTGCCCCTTGGGCCCCGCCACGACCAAGTCCGCGCCGCCTACGGTTTCGATTTGCACGACCGACGGCCCGGCCTTGCGGGCGGCGTCCTTCATCATCTTTTCCAGCACGCTGTTCAAGTCTTCTTGCGAGCGAGCCCCCGAGCCCGTGAGTCCGATGACCAAAGCCGCAAGGATGCAACCATTTCGCCACATGTGCGTGTTCCCTTTTCATGAAGCCCAGAGGCGATTTACTCCGAATCCCTGGGCTTTCGTCAATTACGCTAATTCGATGCTTGCAATTTGGGATGTTTCGTCAGCTTGATTTTCACATTTTCCAGCTTGTTGCCTCGCTGGTACTGAACACGAATCTCCGAGTCTGGGGCATACAGCTTGAGCGTTTCGCGGAAAACCTTGATCGTCGGCACCGAAAAGCCTTCGACGTAGAGGATCAGATCATCCGGCCGCAGCCCCGCCTTGTCCGCCGGCGAACCTGGCACGACTTCTTCGACGTACGGCGGTGCCGAGCGTGTTGCTTCCACCACCAAGGTGATCCCGTGATATCCGCCCGCATCGACCTTGGCGATCTTGTCGCTCTCCTTGTACGTCCCCTCCATGCCTTTTTTGACGAAGTGAGCCATCGTCACTGTGCCGGGCTTCCCTTCGATGAGCACATTCGCCTGGGCCTGGATCGGCACGGCATAGTTAATCCACGTGTCAAGCCGGCTGTCTTTCAGTTCACGGCCGATCAATCCGAGCAAGTTGCCTTTGAGGTTGACGAGCGCTCCGCCCGCTGCGCCGGGGTTGCAGACGACGATGTCGAGGAAGTACACGTCGCCGGCGTACGGCGCGTCGAACACGCCGCGCCGGCCACGCAAGTCCGCCACGGCAGCGACGATGCCTTTCGACACCGACATCGGCTCGTCGCGCAGGGCGATCTTGAACTGGTTCGACATCGCCAGAATCCAGTCGCCGTTCTCCCCGATCGGACGGGCCGCCTGTTCGTCGAAATTGTAGTGCGGCAAGAAATCGACTTCTTCGTCGATCTTCAACAGCGCTACGTCGAGCTCCGGCTCGCGGGCGATCACCTTGGCCTGGTACTGCCGGCCGTCGTACAGGTGCACGAGGATGCCAGGGTTGATGAGGATGTGGTTGTTGACGGTGAGAATGTGTCCTTGCTTGGACACGAGGATGCCGCTGCCGTAGGACGGAAGCCCCTTGAACCCGCCGATGCCGAACAGCTTGACCAATTTCTTGTTGACGGTCAGCGCCGTCTCCGTGACCGGCGCCTGTGCCGAGCTGGCCGACGCGCACACGGCGACGGCCAAAAGAGTGATCGGCAAGTAATAGGTTTTATATCGTATCATGAGAGTATTTCCCGTGTTCTATCCCAGGGATTCGCTGCGCTCACCCCTGGGCTTCTTTCAGTTTGCCGCATTCTTCGCCGGCGCGGGGGCCATCTGGTATTTCGTGACGCTGAACGTCCCGTAGTGCACGTCGCGGAAGTAAACGGCCATCTCGTGCGGAAGCTGCCGGCCATTGACGTTGCGATAATCGCTGAAATAAACCTCGCACGGATCTTCGTTGGCGTCTTGCAACCGCAACTCGAAGCCAAGGAGCTTATGATCGCTTTGGGCGAAGAACCATTTGCACTGGTAGTTGGCCAAGCGAGTGGTGAGTACGTTGGCGAGGACGGCACGCTTCATCCAGCCGCCTTGGGGCGCCGCGCCCTGGGGCGGCGGCGGATAGATCGGTTCGGAGCCGCCGTGGTTGCATTCGGACGGGAAGCCTTTCTCACCTTCGGTCAACAGATGCCGCCAGACGTAGATGGCCGCAATCAACCCGCCGCTGCCGTTCGGTTTGCGCATGTCGGTCAGGCCGTTGTCCTTGTCGAGCGGCTCGAGGCGATCGGTGAAAGCGCCGATGGTGACGGCAGCCTTGGTGATGACGCTATTGCCCACTTTTTGCTCGCCGATCTCCGTAGTGAACGGCGTCTGGGCCCGGAGCTTGAGTAGATTGACGTTGCCTTCGATTTTCCAATCGCCGGCGAGCGCGCTAAAATCGCTGTGTTTCTTCAAATCGGCGAAGAGTCGCTTCTTCTCCTCGCGATTGAAGTAGTAGTTGGCGTAGCCGGCCTTCGGCTCGTAGAACTTGGCGGCCGGGCCTTGAGGACCAGGGCCCTTCTTGGGCGGCTGCTTCGGGTCGTCCTTCGGCGCGGTCGGGTCGGGCAGCTCTTTGCGTTGCACGCCCATCAAGCGGACCAGAATCTCCTTGCGTATGTCGCTGCGGCGATATTCGAGCGGCACGCGCCAGCCGCGCGGGAACAGCCCTACGATGTTCTTGTAATGATTGTCGCTCGTCACCAGGCGGCCCGCGAAACCCATCAACTCGTCGTCCTGATCCAGTCCCCGGCGATAGGCGTCCGAGTCTTCCAGGATGGCCGTCACCTTGGTGCGCCCGATGCCCGCCTTCTCGGCTTCGGTGCGAACCAGCGCCCCGAGGCTCGCGTGATCGGCGTCGAGGCCGGCGTGCAGATGGCCCATAAAGTTCTTGATCTGATTGATCGAGATCGCATAGCCCACGCCCGAATTGATGCGGCCGCGCTTGTCGAACGAGCCGCGGCCGTTGATGCCGATGATTTCGCCTTTCATGTTGAAGAGCGGACCGCCGGAGTTGCCCGGGTTGATCGACGTGTCGATCTGAATGCAATTGGTGTATTCGAGAATGATGCCGGCCGGCGGCTGATAGCGATCGACGCCGCTCACCAGGCCGAACGTGACGGTCGGCGTAAAGTCGGTCGCCAGCAGGAACGGGTTCCCCATGGCGATCGACCAGTCGCCGGCCTTGACGAGGTCCGAGTTGCCCATCGGGGCGTACGGAAACTTGTCGCCTTCCTTTTTCGGCAAGAGCTTGATCAGCGCGACATCGCCGACCTTATCCCAGCCGACAAGGACACCGTCGTAGAGAATGCCGTCGGCCAGGCCGCACTGCATGGTCGGCCCGGTCGGCTGAACGACGTGGAAGTTGGTCAGAGCGTAGCCGGCGTCGTTGATGAGCACGCCGGTGCCGCCGCCTTGGCCTCCCCGTGCGAACACGGCCACGACGGTCGGCTTCACCTTCTCGATGACGGCGACACGGTCGGCCTCCGATTTCAGCACCACGGGGTTCTGCGCCGCAGCCATTGTGACCGACGCCAACAGACCCATCAACGCACAGGTGAATATTCTCATGATGCAAATCCTTGGGCTGCGCCACGCCCGCCTCTTTCGAGCCACGGCTAGACGTTTGATGCTATTGACTCACTTGGGCGTTCGCCAGCACGGCATGGCCGCCCAGATTGGTAATCTTCGCTCCCTCGACGACGATACGCAGCGTCTGGATGTCCTTCACGTTGATCAAGATCGGCGTGACCGCCTTGGTCGACACCTCGAAAGTGCCGCGCTTGTCGTTGTCGCAGTACACGATCAGCGTGACTTTGCCCTGCCCTTCGTCGGCGATGCGGGCGTCGACGCCGAGAACCGCCTTGAAGTCCTTGTATTTCCCGGCCAGGTTGTACTCCAGCTCCACGCCGGAGTACATCGAGAGGCCTTTGTCGTATTTCTTGTCGTGCAGCATGATCGGGTAGCCGTCGAGGTTTGCGTCTTTGCGAATCGGATTGAATCCGCCCAAGAGGGCGACGTCGGAGATTTTGCCATCCAGATCCGACAGATACGTCAGCCGGCCAAAGTTGAAGTCGATGCGCGCGACCAGCTTGACGTCAAACGACGTTTTCTGTCCGAACGGCGTCGTGACGGCGATCTGCCCGCCGGAGAAGGCGATCTTCGAAGCGACCAGAAGGTTGCCGTCAACGTCGATCACCTTGCACAGCACGACGTCCGCTTGTGGGTTGGTCGGGATGAACTGCATGGCCTGGATGTTGGCGAGCGATGGCGTAATCTCCTTGCCGACGTCGAGCTTGAACTGAATCGTCTGGGATTTTTCATCGACGACGCCGAAGACTCCTTCGAGCGCCGCCAGGTTTCCGTCACGCACGACGAAGATTCGATCCTTGCGGCGTTTGTCGTTCAACTGCGAAATCCACTGTTTCCTGAAGATCGGCTCGTGCGCGTCGCGCAGGTAGGCGGCGAGCGCGGCCACCGGAACCCTCACCGTCACTCCGCTCGTCAACTCAAGCTGAACGTCCTTGGCGCCGAACGTCACTTTTGTGCAATAGAGAATCGATTCGTCGAGCAGATGGACTTCCGAGAACTTGGGCGAAGATGGGGCCGTTTTCCAGGGACGGATTCCAATGTCGAGCACCTGCGACATCGGCGTGGACACCGATTTGCCGGCGACGCTCATGACGACTTCCGTGTCGCTTATTTTTTCGAGAGTTCCGCTGAGGGATTTGCCGGTAATTGTCTTTAGCTCGTCGGCGCCGGCATTGGACGCAATGAGCGCGATCAGCATGAGCACGGCAAATCGGAGTGCGTTCATGGGAGTCGATCCAAAGGTGGTGCTGCCAGGCGCCCTTGCTGGCGCTGCGGGCTGGTAAGGCATGTACATGGCGAAAAGGCTGTGGCCGCGACCGACTGTCGCAGCCACAGCCCGTGTTTGACAACGCGCTGAACCGCTTACTTCGTGCCGTTCAGGTTCAGGTTGCGGAAGTAGGCGCGAATGGCTTCCGCGTGGCGCGGCGACATGCCGGCGGTGAGTTCCACCAGCGCTCGCTGTTGTTCACGCGGCGGCAGACGGCCCCAGTCGGCGACGAGCTTCTTGAACTGCTCGTGCTTCAGGTTGCCCGTGCTTTGCCCGCCCGCGTCGTTCATATCTTGAGCGGGGTTCTTGGACGGATTAGTGCCCTTGGGCGGTCCCGACGGACCGGGCTGAGCGCCGCCATCGGGGCATTGATCGCCGTTGTCGCTCGGCGGACCTGGAGGACCGTCTGGACCCGGCTTCGGCGGACCGTCGCCCGGCTTCTTCTTTTTGTTCTTGTCCGCGTTCTCGAGCTTTTTGATCAGCTCGTCGAGCCGATTGAGGACTTCACGCTGCTGACGCTGCGTTTCCGGACCGCCGCGGGCGATTTCCAGACGCCGTTCGATGTTCTCCATCTTGCGGCCGATGTCGGCGAGGTCCTTGTCCTTCCACGTGTGCATGTCGAGAAGCATCAGCGTGGCGACGATGCGATAGCGTTCCGGAGCGATCGAGCCGGCTTCGTCGAGCAGGCGCTGAATCGTCTTGGTCGCTTCCGGCTTCTGCAGCATGGCGTGCTCGCAGACGGCGCGGTGGAACAGGTACGCGGCCGGGTCGGCGGTGTCGGTCGGGCTGAACATCTTCAGCACGGCGAGACCTTCTTCATAGACTCGGCGATTGGTCAGGGAGCGGGCATAGATCAGCCCGAGGTTAGCCCGATAGAAAGCGGAGGTTTTCTCGTTCTTGAAGACCGCCGGCAGGACGATCGGCGCCGGGGCGCTGGGATCGCGAGCTTCGGCGAGCAGCTGAGCCGCCGTCGCATCGCCCAGGGCCAGCGAGTCGGCCACGCGGTCGAGCACGGGGCGCTGCTTGTCCTGCCAGATCGTGTTCAACTTGGCCAGGTTGGCGGCGTCGGCCTTGCCGACTTCTTTCAGCCAGGCGCCGAACTTGGTCTTGGCTTCATCCGGGGTCATGGATTCCATGGTCCCGAACGCAGCGGGTTTCTTTGTGTTGCCCAGGGCCATGCTCCCCATGCATAGGAGGGCAATGGCCGCTACCATGATAACGCGCTTCATTTGTTCTCTCCATTTGCAATCTGACGAACGATTTCTTGGATACGCCGCTGACGATCACTGAGCGTGCGGAGTTCGCGAATGATCAGGGGTTCATTCGCTTGCTCGCCGGTGTACCGTTTGCCATACAGTTCGGTGCGATCGTTGACGCGCTTCTGCATGGCGCGAACCATCTTCAGTTCTTGAACCAGCTTGAGCAGTTTCGGATCTGGCTGTTTGCCTCCCGGCTTACTGTCGCCCGGTTTGCCGTCGCCCGGATCCTGATTCTTTTCACGCTCTTCTTTGAGAGCCTTGATCATCTCTTCCAGCGTGGTGATGATGTCCACCTGGATGCCCTGGGTGATGTCGTGGACGTCAGCGAGGTCGAGGCGTTTCTGCACCGTGATCATATCGGTTCGCAGCGACTGGAACACCTCGGGGAAGGCCACGGCGGTCCCTTCCGCTTCGATGATGGTGATGCACTTGTTGGCCTCGAGGATAATCTCCTTTTCTTTATCGGAGAGGCCCTGAGAGGCAACCTTGTCAGCGCGGGTCGGCTTCTTGTCGGGGTGCTTCAGGATCGCCGCCTCGGTTTCCTTCGTGCCCTGAAGAACTTGCTTTTGCAGCATGAGCATCTTTTCGCAGCGGGCCTGCAAAGCGGCGAGGACACGTTCGATTTCTTCCTCGCGGAGCTGCTGCAGGAGCTTCTCGAGCTTCTTCTTGGCGTCTTCCATCTTGGCGATGGCGTCGGCCTGCTTCTTCAAGGCGTCCTCGGTGCGCTCCTTGGCGATCTCCTCGGTCGCTTTTTGCAGATCGTAGCCGGCTTCCTTGATTTTTTGCTGAGTCTTGGCGATTTCGTCGTTGTCCTTGTTCTTCGGATTCTGAGCGGACGGAGGCGGAGGCGGGGAGCCGTCGCCTTTGGCGTCTGCTGGCGGGGGGCTGCCGCCGCCGCCCATCGGGCTGGCGCCGCCGTCTTTGGCCTGGCCTTGACCGGCGGCTGCGCCGGATTTAGCTTCGCCTTGCTTGCCGTCGCCGCCTTTGGCTTCGCCGCCGGACTTGCCCTCGCCGCCCTTGTCGGCGCCTTTGGGTTCCTTGGAAGCGACCGGCGGTTTTTGATCGCCGCCGCCGCCCATCGGATCACCGCCGCCGGCTTTCGACTTGGCGTCGGGGGAACCTTGTTGCGGCTTGGAGTCGGCACCGCTCTTGCTGTCCTTCGGATCGCCCTTGGCGGAGCCTTGCGGGCTGTCCTTCATCGGATCGCCGGTCTTGCCGGAGTCCTTGGACCCGCCTTCGTTCTTCTTATCGTTCTTGGCGCCGGCGTCGTTCTTGTTGTCCTTGTTGGCGCCCTTGTCGTTCATGTCTCCCTTGGACGGATCGCCCTTGGCGTTGGCGTCAGGCTTGCCGTCTTTGGGATCTTGATTGCCCGGCTTGCTGTTGGCCTTCGGGTCGCCGCCGGACTTGTTCGGCTGACCGCTCTTGCTATCCTGGCCAGGTTTGGTCTCACCCTTGTTGGGCGAGGCGTTCTTGGGATCGGTCGGGCCGGCATCCTTGGGATTGCCCTTGGAGCCTTCGGACTGGGGATTCTTGCCGGCATCCTTGGCTTCACCCTTGGCGCCGGTGGAATCCTTGCCGGCGTCCTTGTTCTCGCCCTTGGTCGGAGCGCCTTCGCCGGCTTTGCCGTCCTTCTTGTCCTTGTCGAGGAAGTTCTGAATGTCCTTCTCGATCTTCTTGGTGTCTTTCGCGACCTTATCCTGAATGCCCTGGAGTTCCTTGTTGTCGGTCTTCTTCTGCTCGGTCAGCGCCTGGACGGTCCGTTCCTTGGCGATGGCCTGCTCGATCTTGCTGATGATCTCCTTCAGCGTCTTGACATCGTTCGACAACTTGGTGCCGCTGGTATCTTGCAGCAAATCGAGAATGCGGCGCAGGTCGTCGGCGATGCGATCGCTCTGGGCCTGCAGCTTCGGCAGATCGTTCGGGCCGTTGACGCGGGCGGCGCGCATCAACTCGATCATCTGGGTGAATTTCTGATTGATGGCCAGGTTCTTGCACTCTTCGAGCACCTTTTCGAGCACTTTGGCCCGCTCGCGTTCCTCGGCGGTCCCCCGGGAGAGACGGAGTTGCAATTGTAGGAGAGCGGCCGTGAAATCGTCGAACTGCCGGCGAAGCTGTTGCTCGCTGGTGATGATTTCATCGTCCTGCACGGCCGTTTTTGGCCGATCGTTCGCTTGCAGGCTGAACGAAAAGACCGTCAGCATGGCAAGGCCGAGTGAAACCAGGATAAGACGCGGTTTCATAACAATGGTCCTCCCGAAAAGGGATCCGACTTTTGCCTCGTTAGCAAAGCGCGTTGCGAACGCGCCCCACGGGGCAGTCCGGCGAGCGATATTATGACGATTCTTTGGCGGACTCCCAACAAAAAACACCGAAAAAGGTCAATTTTGCAAATAAACATTCGTTCACATAAAGTAGGTCAGGCTTTCTAGCCTGACATGATGCACGCGTACTAACGACGTCAGGCTGGAAAGCCTGACCTACCTGCTACGCCGCACTTATGCCCATCCTAACACAACCACCATGCCAATCATAGGTTAAACGGGCGCCGGCGGACGATCTGCCGAGCGATTTCGACGCGAACATCGCGACGAAATTCCGCGTCAACCGGCGATCGCGCCGCAAGGCGGCCGCCCATTTCGCTCGATTGCAGCATGCTGGTTTTCTTCAGGTCCTTTTTCTCGTCCTTCTTCTCGGGCTCTTTCTTGTCCTTTTCTTTCAGCAATGCTTCGATAAGTTCCTCTTGATATTTTTCCCATTGCAGCCGGAAGAACCGCGAACGTTCGCGCTGATCGCGTTCGATCGAGGCCAGCAGGGCGACCAGCTTGGCTTCGACGATGACTTCGCCCATGGCGTTGAGCACGAGTTGGATATCGTCGCTCAGCCGTTGAAGATCCTGATGCGCCTTGGTCATGTTCTGCCGATGCAGCACGACGTTTGGCGGCCTCTTGGCTTCTTTTTCTTCCTCGAGCAGCTGCAGGGCCTTGAAGAACGAGTCCTGAGCACGCGGCAAGCTGCCCTGGTTGGGCAATTGCTGCGTGGGCGCATTGACGATATGGTCGAGCTTGCTGATCACTTTGTTCTCAATGTCCTCGATGCGCTTTTTGTTAATGTTGTTGATCCCCATCTCGATGAGGATTTTTTCGTAGCGCTGCTGGGCCGCGATCAGCTGGTCGCCGGCGTTCTTGACGCTGGTGCGAATGGTGTTCATGCGAACCAAAATCGAGTCGACGACATCCTGATCGGCGCCTTCGACCTGGATCTTGCTCTGCTGCTCCAGGAGGCTCAGCTTGCTGGCGTCAACGGCTTCCTTGGCCTGCTCGAGCTTCTCTTTCATGTCTTCCTCATCGAGAGCGATCTGGGAGAGAAGTTCGTTCTCGCTGATGACGATGAACGAGATGTCGCCGTTCTTGTTGACCTGGCTCTGCCCGTTGAGCGTCACAGTTTTAGGGACTGCCTTTTTGACCCCCTGAGCATCGGCGACATGGTCGATGAACGAATGCACGAAGGTGTCGCTCGCCTCGACGTTGTTGTCGCTCGCTTCGACGGCGATCTTCAAGAGATAGTGCATCTGCCCGATCGTGCTGCCGGGCTTGCTATCGGCTTTCAACTCCGGCAAATGCTTCCGCAGGTCGAAGCCTTCGGGATCTTGCGTCTTGAAGTCGAACTCCCAGGTGCGCGGCTTGCCGATGCCCTTGCTCATGCGCTGCTTGGCGACATCGATGTTGGCCATCTCCTCTTCTCGATTCTTGAGCTCGTCGTTGAACCCGGCTGACGGAACGAAGCCTTCGCGATAGCCTCGCGCGAAGCGCGAATCGAGCTCGATCATATCGGCGGCGTAGGCCATGACGCTCGGGCCGATCTGCCACGTCGCCGGGTTGCCGGGCCAAAACTGGAAAACGCTGCCGACGGCACTGGCGCGATAAATATGCCGCTCGGCGCCGACCTGCAGAATGGGCAACTTCTTGGAACCTGGAATATGAACGAGTTCGAAGTCAATCTTCTCGTACTTGTAGCGATAGCCCACGCGAACCAGGCCAAAGGTGTCGGCCACCTTGCACTGGAACGGCAACTTGGCGTCCGGCGTGATCAAGTAGGCGTTTTGATATTCGGCGTAGTTCGGCGCCTCGTCGGGTTCGGCGTCCTTGCCCTTGGGTTTCTTCCTGTTCGGATCGCCGATGGTGCGGAATTTCGGATTGCGCCCCGCGTAACCCAGCGACAGCGTTTCGACGATCGGCTCCTTGTCCTCGATCACATCAATCTTGAATTTCCGGCTGCCGCGAATGTTGTCCTCGTCGAAGAAGTCGACGGTGAACTCATGGTGGTCGACAATATTTTCCATGAGTAACGTGAAGCCGAAGCGATCGTCGTGGATTTGGATGGCGCCGTCGAAGCCCCGGTATTTTGAGTCTCCCCTGGGGCGTTCCGGTTCAGGAATGGGGCGTTCGTCGCGCAGCTTGCGCGGCGAGTAGACCAGGTCGGTAGCGATCCGTGCGGACTGCGTCTTCTCTTCCTTGCCGTCGCGCAGCACGGTGAACTCGACGGTCGTTTCGGGATTGGTCATCTTGTCGCGCACCATGGCGGCGAACTTTTCCGGGTTGCCGGGCACCGCCACTCCGTTCATGGTCAGCAGAATATCGTTGACTTTGAGTTTCATCTCGTCGGCGCGCGAACGATTGTCGACGCGGCTGACCAATAGGCCCTGCGTTGCGGGAATCTTGAGCGGTTCGCGCTTGTCCGGAGTGAGTTTGACGATGCGCATGCCGGCCCAGGCGATCGGCGTGTTGTCGATGATGACGTGAATCGCCAGGTCGCCGCCAGTTCCGCGAATCTGCGCGGTCCCCGGCCCCTTGACCACCTGAGCGATCACTAAGCGGCGGCTCTCCTCTTCGAGGTCACCAGTGAGCTTGATCTGAAACGCGCCGGGGCCGCTTGGCGTGACGGAAACGCGCAAGATCGCATTGAAAACCGATTGAATGGCCGATGCGTCGAGCCCGGGCACGCCGGTGTATTTGATAGGCGGCGAGAATTCGGCGCCCGCAGCTCGGTGAGCGCCGAGCTTGAACTCAGTGACGTTCGCGACCGCGTCGATAAGGACGAGTTCTTGTTGCCCGCGCGTCCCGCCGGCGATGCGGAACTCGTTGCCTGAGCCGGACGTCGGCTTGCCTTCATTGCGCTTGATGTGCTTCAGCCCGCGCAGCGCCATCTGATCGACGCCGAACAAGCGGTGATAGCGATACGCCGGCTCGCTGGTGTCCGTGTAAACGGCGCTCGCCGTCGGGGCGGGAATCAACGAGATGGATTTCTTGGGCGTGAAGTAGTTTTCGCCGCGCGCCCGGAAGGTGAACTCGGGCGATTCCTTCAGGTGATTGAGCGGGACGGCGTATTTGTTGCCGTCGAGCTTTTGCCTCGGGTCCGTGCTGCCGGACGCTTCACCGCGGAAGGTGACTTCGACAAACTTGGGGACAACCAGCTTTCGCAACGTGCGTCCCATGCTCGGCTCGTCGACGAGTTTTTCCAACTCATCAAACACGCGGCCTAACGGCGCCGGATCGAGCGTATAGTCGGTTCTGCCCGGGAACGCGCCTTGTGCAGCGAGCGTGCGGGCTTGCGGCGACGGCACTGCCAGCAGGCCGACGGTGCTTGCGCCAAACGCAGGCCCCACCACTTTGCGGTCGCGCGCGGCGAGATGGACTTTTTGCACGCTGAGCTTGTCGACGGTCCATTGCTTCCAGTCGACCCATTGGTCCAGACGCTTCTCGGCGCCGCGGTTCTTTACTTTGCGCTTCACTTCAGGGTCTTGGCGAAGTTCGCGGAAGGCGCCGCTCCACTGCGTCACGGGAATCTCGGATTCCTTGTACAGGGCATTAAGGATCTCCGGCTCGAGCTCATCGAGCTCCAGCTTCCAGTAAGGGAACTCCTTGGGGATGTCGACGCCGGCGAGGACATCCTGGGGCAGGAACTTGGGAAGATCGTTCCAGAGCAACGGCCGCCAGCCGGTGGGCGTCGTTCGATCGGCCACGACCCATTGGAAGGCGCGGACGCGCAACTCCGGCCGGCTGCCGTCCTTGGCGACACGCATGTCGGTCGGGCGTTCCTTGCGCGAGGCCTGGAAACCGGTAATTTCCAGGTGAGCGCGGCGAGGCCAATAGGTGTTCTGCATGAAAATGTTGCGTTCCGCCCAGATCGACGCCGTGTGGTAGAACTTCCAGGTGAATGCGTAAGGGGACATCCATTTGTCGCTGAACGCCGCCGTCGCCGACGTGAAAATAGCGAGGTTCGCTAACAGCATGCCGACGCTCGACAGGGCGACGAACACCCAAAGCCAAACGAGCCGGCTCCAATTGAACACCAGGCTTACCGGAAGCGTCTGAATCAGCTCCACAGCTTCCATGATGGTCTTTTCCACCATCGCTTTGGAGAAGCCGTACTTGGTGGCGAGCGCAGGATCGGACAATTCAACGGCAGTGATCAAGCGATCGCCGAGCTGGTTGGGGAAGCGCTTTTCAAGCACCAGGGCGATGGCTTGATCGTTGAAGTCGCTTAGCCAGCGCATGACCACCGTGCTGAAGCCGTAGATGGCCAGGGCGACGCCGACGAGAACGACGACCATGATTCGACACACAAGGCTGCTGATGCCGCTGTCGTCGACCTCATTGAATTCGAAGATCCAGTCGACGCCATAAACCTTGACGAGCGGAAAATCGAGGTTGAACAGGCCGAAGTCGAGCGCCAGGCCGACCCAGAACAGGCCGATGACGCACAGAAGGGTGAGGGCCACGCCTTCGAGGATGATGTAGGCGCGAATATACTTGCGCACCAGCTGAAGCGGGTGCTGGACGATCTGTTGCGCTTCGTCCTTGTCGAATTTCTGAGCTTTTCCGGTCGCTGTAGACATTTCCAACCTCGAGTCTAACTTCTGACCTCGAATGTACGACTTCTGATTTTGATCACGCAAGCCGCAAGAGTTTGCGGGCAAGCCATTCCACCCCGATCAGCGAGGCGACAATGATGAGGACGGCGGAGAAGCCGACCTTGAGCCAATCGGTGGCAATGCTGTTGGCGAGTTCCGTGATGAAGCCGGCCCGCATCTGCCAGGCCATCGCCACCACGACGCCCGCCGTCAACGCGACGGCGATGCCAATCAGCCCCACGCCGACGTAGTCCTGCGTGACGCCCGCATAAATCGCATAACCGAGCGCCCCGAGACCGGCAAGGATGGCGACGGTCCAAAGCGTGCCCTCGGGGAAGTAAGCGAACGTCAGCGACAGCAAACCGAGGACGACGCCGGCGCCGAAGAAGAGCCCGGCGCTGATCCACTGCTGCAGGATCGCCAACAGCACGCCGCCGACCACGCCAATAATAAGCGGTGCGATGATGACCGCCGCAAGGATGCGGACCTCCCAGCCGAGCTGAAGGAAGTAAGACAATCCGCCCAGCGTGGCCAGGAAGGCGAAGATCAAGAAGAAGCCCAGACCGCTCGACCAATCCCAGATCGCGGTCATGATGCCGCCGCCCAAAGCGCCGATTGCCAGCGGGATGAGGACGAGCGCCAGCATGATCCAGATGTCAAACTCGAACTGGAATCCCTGGTCCCATAGGTAATCCCAGCGCCCCTTGACCGTGTCCGTTCGCGACGGCACTTCAATCAGGCAATCCGCGATCAGGTCTGCATTCTCCAGCGTGAAGAACAATCGCTTCGAGCCCTTGTCGCCCAGGCTGGCTGTGTATCCCTCGGGCGGAATCAGCTTGCTTTCGATTCGCGCCCGGGCGTCGTCGGACAGGTTCTTCAAAAGCGTTTCGGCCGGGCTCGCCATCTGGTAAAGGTAATTGAAGTTCGTCTTCTTGTTGTCCTTTTCCGCATTGAGCGCCGTCACGATCAGCGACTGCTCCAGCGGAGGCGCGTCGACGTCCGGGATGGTCAGCTTGAACTCGTATTCGCCCGGATCGGTGATCTCGTCGATGTAGCCGGCGAAATGGCCTTCCCAGGTTGCGCCGATGCCGACCGGTTTGGCTTGCAGATCGAACTTGAAGTTGGTCTTGCCCGGGTCCTTCTTGGCCTCCTTTTTTTCCTTGTCCTTCGCGTCGGGTTGCTCCAGCTTCTTCTTCAGAACGCGTGTCACCATGACCGTCGGCGTCAGCTTCTCGGAGGCAAAATCGAGGTTCTTGTTCTTCAGTTGCACCTCGAATTCAACGCGACCGTGGCGATCGCGGGCCAGGAGAATGATGCGGCCGTACTTTTTCTGCGCCTTCGCGCCCGAGGCAACGAAGCGAGACATCTTGATCCAGAGCCGTTCGTGGTAACCGTCCTTGAAGGAGCGCAGACGCCACAGTTCCCCCGAGCTGACAAACAGCGTCTTGCCCAGACCGAACGGGAGCATGGCGATGAACGGCTGCTGATCCTTGAAGGCGTCCGTCTTGTCGCCGATGCGCGATTCTTTCGGGCCGGCGAACGTGGCGATCACTTCGGTTGCCGTCTTTGTGCGATCGACGGGGTAATAGGTGTAGAAGCCTTTGCGCGGCGTGGGGCTGTCGCCGGGTTTGACCATTCTACTGTCGTCGCCGAAGAAGAAGCCTCCCCAGCCGGCGATCGGGTTCTCGCCGGCTTCATCGAGCTTGAGGAAGTCGTACTGCTTGGCCGCCGGCGTGAAGCAGAGGGCGTAAGGCCGACTTGCGTCGTGGTTCAAGCTGGCGCCTTGCAAGCCGATGCCGTGCAGGCGGGCATCCTTCACCACCACGGGGATCAGCGACTGAATCTTGGTCAGATCCTCGCCGCCCGGCCGAGCCAACTGATGCGAAAAGATCGGCCCCGCGACGAAGATCAAGCCGCCGGCATTTTGATCAACCCAGCGATTCAATAACTCGCGCTGCTTAAGCGTGAGCTTCGTCCAGTCAGGATCGAAAGCGATGATCACATCGTAGTCGCTCAGGCTCTTGAAACGCTCGCCGGGCAAGTTTTCCGACAACGTGCTCGGAAACTCGCTCAACATGCGGTCGGGTTCGACGTCCTGATCGACATGGTCGTCCTTGGCGGAGGCTTGATTGTGGATGCAGAATTCCATTCGGCCTTCCAGTTGCTCGCGATACAGAGCAGTGCGAACGAACTGGTATTCGCGGGTAGCCCCGCCGGCGAAGAGCAGCACGCGCAGCTTGCGTTTTTGAATCAGCACGCGCGTCGCCTCGGACACGTGAAACGCCGCCGCATAGGCCTCGTTCTTGTGCCGGGGCGTCTTGGCGATGATCTGCCAACGCCCTTCCAGGTCGCGATTGGCGTCGTTGGCGGCCACGATGTTCTTTAGCTTCTGCACGTCGACTTCGAATTCGACAAAGCCCTGTTGCTGCTCGCCGGCCCCTTTGAAGATGCCCTCGGTCGGGCCGAGCACATGCGTTTGGTCGGTAACTTCCTTGCCACTGACATCCTGCACGCGCGTCACTTCGAGCGTGACCGGGAACTTTTGCCCCGCCAGGCCTGTGGAAGACGCCTGCACGCGCACCTTGAATGGATCGTCCGGACGTGTTTCCGACGGAGCGTTGACGTCGTCGATGTTGATGCTCGTCGGCGTCCGTGTTCGGCCCACGCCGATGGTGATGACCGGGATCGGCCGTTGCTGGCTGTTCACCATCGTCAAAAAGTCTTGACGATTGTCCTCCGAGCCCTTGTTGGTGGTGCCGTCGGAATAGATGATGATCGCCTGCAGGTAGCTGTTGCTCTCAAGCTTGAGCATCTGCAAGCTGGCGCCGGCGATGTCGGTGTGTTTTTTGATAGTCTTGAGCCGTTCGCGCCGATTGAAATCGGCAATCTCCAGGCGCTTCTTGTCGGCTTCATTAAGACCTTCGACCTTCAGCGGCGGGATGTCGTTCGGATCGGGGAACAGGAATGGCCGCCACTTCTTTTCGGTGTAGTCGCCGGCGTTGGCGCTGGTAATGTTCAACACCGCCCCTTCGTCGAGAACATCGCCGAAACGATAGGCGAATAGAGGAGTTTTCGGCACCACGGCGTCGATGAACGGCGTGCGCGGCTGCTTGTCGGCATTGACTCTTGACAAGAGAAAACGCAGCACTTCGTCTTGCCTCTTCGGACGTTTTTCCGGGTCTTCGCCTGGTTTCGGAATGTCGTCTTGGTTCTCCATGCTCTCGGAGACATCGAAGAGCATCAGCACGCGCGACTCATGCTGGTGTTTGTCGTGGTGCTGGCATCCGGGAAGCAAAAAGACCATGGCGAGAATCAAGTAAACGCATACGCGCAGCATGCCCAGGAAGATGGCCCAGCTCCAGTGCACCGTGCGCGAATCGCGTATGTACATCAAACTAACGTAAAAAAGCGCCACACCCATGACAGGAACCAAGATGATGAGCCAAGGGCTGATGATCGCCGGCTTGCTGTAGAAGCTCACGAAAAAGGCGGCGATGAGGTAGATCAGCGAGAGAGCGCCGACGATGCCGCCGCCGATCAAGGCAGTGGCGAGTTTGTTCTCGTCCTTGAAAAAGGTCACCAACCCCACGACGAGGAACGCGAACAGAACCGGGATGAGAATGGCCCAATGCGAGCAATCCTCGGTCAATCGGCGGAACAGGAATTCCGACGTGTCTTGGGGGTGCAAATTTTCCATGAGAGCTTCCTTTGTTCGTCCGTCGTTTATCGTAGATATCACGCTCCGCGTGATGATCCGGTCTGCAATCGGTTCTCATCGCATGGTGCGTTTCATGCGCCGTACGGCGTGGTGCGTTTCACGCACCCTACGGCCACTTGTAGGGTGCGTGAAACGCACCGCTCAGGCGGGCGATTCCGCGCGGGCCCCCGCCGCGGCCATCTGCTCTTCCGTTTGCTTGAGATGGAAGCTCAGGTGCACCGCTAACGCTTGCTCGGCAATCAACACCAACAGCAATATCAGGAACAGCCAGGGCGACTCCGACAAGTCCTGCGTCTTGGGCACTAGTTTGTCCTCGGGAGCGTTGGGGCCGACGATTTGCACGGCGTCCTCGGGTCCCTCTTTCTTGGCGGCGTCGAGCAAGGCTGCCTCGGCTTCCGATCCCATGCGTTGCAGCTTGCCTTCGTGCAGGGTGTTGACATTGAACGCATGTCCAAAGGCGCCAAGGCTCTTGTTCGGGACGTCCGGATCGAAGATCTCGGAGACATACAGCCCGGGCTCCAGGTGCTTCGCCAGCGTGAACGTGAACGCTCCGCTCGACGCTTCAATCGTTTCCTCGCCGAAGACAACCGGCGTCGCCGGCTTGCCCGCCTCCGGCTTCCTGAATGTCCGCACGATCTTGAGCTTCTTGTCTTTCTTGAACTGCCCGGCATCGAAGCTGAGCGGGATCGTTGAGCCCGAGCCCACGGTCAGCGAATCGTCGGCGCGAGCGCCGGTAAGATAGTTCTGCATTTCCCAGATGAACGGCATGAAGATCACGCTGCCCGTCGAACCGCCCGACCAGTCGTTCCATTCGCGGCCCAGGGTGGACATCACGGCCACCACGCGACCTTTGGGCATATCTTTCGGATATTCCTGAGCGACGACAAAGGGATCGCCATACTGCACGTCTTCGCGCAGAGCGATCAATTCCGCCTTGAGCGCCTGAACGCGTTCGTCGGGGTTGGCCCAGAATGCGGTGAGATCCGGAAGATTGTCCTTGGGGTCGGCGCTGCCGCGATCGGTCAGCATGGCGTCGATCTGGCTCGCGAGATGGTAGCCCTTGTACTCGGCTTGCGCGTCGTCGCGCGATTTCTTTTGAAGCTCAGCGATGTGCGACGAGAGCCGAGCTTTGTACTTGGCAAACTTTTCGTTTCCGAGCACGGCTTGGATGTTCTTGCCTTTCTCGGTGATGCGGACGACGCGCTCGCCCGACGCCCGGGCCGGCGCTTCGTTGGGCAGCGTCGCCAACTCCATTACGTTGGGCCCCTGGACCCATGCGTCGCGGTTGACCTTGAAGTAACGGTGGATCGGCAGGTTCGCCAAAGGTTCGCGCTGCTTGGCTTCCTCGAAGATGGCCCCGAAGATCGGCACGGGTTGGCCCGGAAACTTGTCTTCGCGGGTGATCAACTCGAAGGTGTCATTGTCCTTCTTGATTGGCCGGGGCGCCTTGTCGGGCGACGGAAAGTACGTGCTTTCCAGCGGCGCGGGGAAGATGCCCTTGCCGTTGCGATAGAGATCCTCGTTATAGAGATAGGATTGGACGTCCTTTCCGAGGTAGAACACCACGCCGCCGCCGTCCTTAACATAGTTCTCGAGGTTGGTGATCTGCCTCGACTTCGGATAAGCATTCGGATTTTTCTTGCGTTCCTCCAGTCGATTGATCGGCTCACCCTTTGCGTTCTTATCGTCCCATTGCAGGCCTTGGACGTTGAGGAGGAAGATCGACGCATACTGCCTGAGGTCGGCGCGCTCGAGCGCCTTGAGCGGATTATTTCGGCAATCGGGCAGCTCATCGGCAAAGACGACCTTGAAACTTCCGCCGGGCACCGACCGCAACGCTGTGTCCAGAATGAACGAGTCCTTGCCTTCCTTGCGGCCATCGGCGCCGGCGCCGTCGATAATCAGGACAGGCACTTTCTCGCGAACCTCGACGAACGTGTAACGCTTGTTGTCTTCCAGCAACCCGTCGACTTCGTGCGTGAGATCTTGTTTCTGCATGGTCGCCAAGCGCACCGACAGATTGGCGAACCGGACCTGCCCCTCCTTGAGGTCGGCGAAGAACGGCTGTTGGCCGCGGAAATTCGAGCCGTAATCGAACGTGACCTCGATCGGTTCTCCCCCCGCGGGCACGACCAAAGGCCTCGTCGGCGGATTAAAGTCGACTTCGTCCAGGTCGCGGCCTTTGTCCTCGTCACGGGCGATCAAGATCACTTCAGCTTGCTTGGAACCGTAATTGGCGATGCGAATGTGGAAGCGCACCGGCATCTTATGGCCGACCACGCGAGCGCTGGGACGAAAGCTGACGATGCCGACGTTGTCGCGCGCGGGCGGCGTGCTGGCGGCTTGATTCTTGTCCCGCGCCGGCGACACCGTGTCGATGGCGCGAATCTTGATTTCCTTGTTCGCCTTGACCAACTCCACCAGTTCGCTGTTGAGCTTCTCGCCGGTCTTGCCGCTCCAGTCGACATGGCGGTAATCGGAGAGGATGTGCAGCGACACGCGGTTCTTGTTGTCGCTGCCGATCAGTTTCTTCGCCGCCTCGATGCCGTGAATGAGATCGACCTGAGCCAGGCTTGGCGCCAGTCCATTGATCTTGCGCTTGAAATCGTCCATTTCCTTGGTGTCGTTGAGGTGCTTGAAGCTGAGCGGCTTGTAATCGCTGTCGAGGCAGCGCGAGAGCTGGATGACGACGAGCTCATCGTTGGTCTTGCTCTTGCCGAGGCCCTTGCCGATCTTGTCGATGAGGAATTCTTGCGTGGCGACCTGGAAGCAGGTCTTGCCCCCCTGTGCGCCCTCGCCGGGATTTTTGTCACGCATGCTCAAGGTGTCGTCGAGCAGGACGATATGGCGATTCGGCTTGCCGGCGTCCGAGTTGTCGCCGCAGCCGGTGAAGCGCAGAACAAGGAAGCCGACCAGGCCGATGAGCAAGCAGCGCAACGCGAGCAAGAGAAGTTGCTCGATGATCAGCCGGCGCTGAGTGCGCTTCTGAGCCTTGAGCAAGAACTCCATGGCCGCCCACTGAATCCGCTGAAAGCGCATGCGGTTGATCAAGTGGATGATGATCGGCAAGCTGATCAGCGCCGCCGCCACCAGCAAGAACGGAGAGTTCAGGAAGAGTCCGGCAATCATGGAGGTCGATCCTGTGTTGTTTATCCCCGCCTCGCAGAGGCGGGCGGGCAGCAAGGCTCGGCCCCGCCCGCCGCTCCGAGGCGGGGCTAAACGAAATTAGCGATTCACATCGATCCTTGCGACTTCGCGGGCGCCTTCGCCATTGCTTCGCGGTGATGCAGAAACTTCGACAGGGCGGCGTCGAGATAATCGGTCGTGCTGATCATCTGGTAGTCGATGCCCTTGCGGACGCAGCCGCGTCGGACTTCGGTCAGGTATTCTTCGACCACCTCGATGTAGCCGTCGCGCAGGGCGCGCGGGTCGCACGTGATCATGTCGGGGCCTTCCAGATCCTCGAAGCGCGTCGTGCCGGAGAAGGGGAACTTGAGCTCGTCGTCGTCCATGATGTGAAATACGAGGATGTCGTGCCGGCCGTGCCGGAGCATTTCCATGGCCCGGAAGAACGGGTCGCGATCGACGAAAATATCGGAGATCAAGACCACCATGCTGCGCATCGGAATGTTCTCCGCCACGCGGCGGATGATCCGCTCGATGTCGGTCTTGTCCTTGGGCGTGCTGACGTGCATCGCCTTGACGATGGCGTCGAGGTGCGTGTGGGCGCTGCGTGCCGGGATGACTTCGCGCACGTCGTCATCGAAGGTGATCAAGCCGCACGCGTCTTGTTGATGCAAGAGCAAATAGGCCAGGCACGCGCCGACGGTGCAGGCATAGTTGTACTTGTTGAGCGCCCCGGTCCCGTAATGCATCGAGTTCGACACATCGACGACCAGCTGGCAGCGCAGGTTCGTCTCGGCTTCGTATTGCTTGATGTAGAACTTGTCGGTCTTCGACCAGACCTTCCAGTCGAGGTGGCGGATGTCGTCGCCCGGCGTGTAATCGCGGTGCTGCACGAACTCGACCGAATGGCCGAAGAACGGGCTGCGGTGCATGCCGGTGATGAAGCCCTCGACAACCTGCTTGGCGCGCAAATCGAGCCGGGAGATGCGGGCGATGGTATCGGGGTGCAGAAAGCGGCGCGGATCGTCAGCGGTGGTCGTCACGTTGTCATTCTCTCGGTGTAAGTCAACGTCGTGGTCGGTGGTGCGAGAAGGGGAGAATGGGAGACGGGGAGGATGGGAATGACGTCTCCCTTTCTCCCTTTCTCCCCTTCTCCCTTGTTACATTCCTTTTATGACGCAAAAATCTTCTTGAACCGCTCGTCTCTGCTCAGTTCGCTCTCCTTCGACGGCGTGTCGCGCAGCATGCGCTCGATGACCTTATCCGTCGTCACGCCTTCGGAAGCGGCCGTGAAGTTCGTCAGGATGCGATGGCGCAGGACTGGAAGCGCAAGGGCCTGGATGTCCTCGGTCTGAACATGGGTCCGGCCTTTCAGAAGCGCCCGGGCCTTGCCGCCGAGAATGAGGTACTGCGTGGCGCGGGGACCGGCGCCCCACGACAGCCATTCCTTGATGAACTTCGGGGCTCCGGGTTCGCTCAAACGAGTCTGGCGGACCAACGCCAGTGTGTAGTGCAGTACGTGATCGGTCACCGGCACGCGGCGGACGAGCCGTTGCAAATCGAGAATCTGTTCGCCCGACAGCACCGGCTTGATCTCCTCCTGCGTCGAGGTTGTGGTCCGGCGGGCGATGTCGAATTCTTCCTTGAAGCTCGGGTAATTGACGAAGATTTTGAACATGAAGCGGTCTTGCTGCGCTTCAGGCAGCGGATACGTGCCTTCTTGTTCGATCGGGTTCTGCGTCGCCAAGACGAAGAACGGGTCGGACAGCTTGTGGCGAATGCGGCCGACCGTGACCTGGCGTTCCTGCATGGCCTCGAGGAGAGCCGCTTGCGTTTTCGGCGGCGTGCGGTTGATTTCGTCGGCGAGAATCATGTTCGCGAAGAGCGGGCCGGCGATGAACTTAAACTCGCGGTTGCCTGTCGAGCGGTTCTCTTCGATCACTTCCGTTCCGGTGATATCCGACGGCATCAAGTCGGGAGTGAACTGAATACGGCTGAAATCGAGCGAAAGGCACTTGGACAGAGAACTGATCATCAACGTCTTCGCCAAGCCAGGCACGCCTTCCAGGATGCAGTGGCCTCGGCTAAAGAGCGCGATCAGGAGTTCCTCGATGACCTGATCCTGGCCGACGATCACACGAGCCAGCTGGTTGCTCAGGCTCTTGTAGGCGGCTTTCAGCTTCTCGGCCGCCTGCAGGTCCTTGTCGGTCAGCTCATCGCTGGAGCTGGCTTTTACCGGGGTGACCGTTCGGACTTCCTTGGGTTCTTTCACGGGCTTGCCTTCCACCGGCTTGCCTTCGCGGGTTTCGTCACTCATGCGGCACGTGGTCTCGTCATAGGAGGTTAAAACGATTCGATTCACCACACGCTGTGGTGAATTCGGACAAACGGGCGGAACTCGGAATTCGTGGGTTTTCGATCGACGACTCGCGGTTGGCGCGTTGCCTCATGGTAAACCGCCAACCGCGTGCCATCGTTTGGGAGAGCTGGGGGCTCCAACAAGCGAATCAGCAAACGGGAAGAGCTCGCGTGCAAGCCTTCCCGAAATGGCGGGTCGGCTATTTTTGGAATACGGGCAAACAGTTATTCTCCAGTTGCAGAATGACGCAGTAGACCGAAGTCGTGTAGATCGGTCCGGACCCCCAGCCGCCGGCGCCTTGCCAGCTGCCGTCGCCGTTCTGAGCGCCGGGACGCAGGATGGCGCCTTCGACGAAGGTTTTTTTGTAGAGACTCCAGGTCAACGGATTCGGGCTATTCTTGCCGAACATCTTCTCCCAGCCGTCTTCGCCGATGAAGTAGATCGACGGAGCATAGTAGAAGTGGGTGTATTCGTCGAACGGGAGCCGATTGAAACCACCGCCGCCGGCGCCGCGATCGAGCGGCACGCCGCGCGGGCTATTGCAGAACTGGAACCACTTCTTGATGTAGGGGTCGAATTCCTTGGAAGGGGTGCCGTCGGGTTTCTTTTCGAGGTAGTTGCCGGCGCTGAACAGACAGGCGATGGCTGCCGCGGTGAGGGCAGGCCGCCCGCCGCCGGCCGGCGCTCCGAATCCGCCGCGCCCCAGGCTGTATACCACGCCGCCGTCGGGCGTCGTCGATTTGCGCAGGTAGTCGGCGCCTTTTTCCATGATCTGCTTCGGCACCGGGATGCCCGCGTCGCGGCACGCTCTTAGAGCTTGCATCTGCGTGACGGTGACCGATCCTTCGTCGTTGTCGCTGCCGGGAGGATCACCCTTGGCAGTGTAGAACCAGCCGCCATGGCTCGATTGAGCGCTGCCGCAATATTTGACGGCGCGCGTCAGAATGTCCTTCAACTCCGCCCGGCGCTCCTTGTCGTCTTCTTCGCCGTAGACGCATGCCAGGAACAGCAAGGCGAAGCCGTGGCCGTACATGTAGCGGCCAGTCTCGCCCGCCAATTGGGGGTTGCCGATGAGCCCGTCGGTGCCGCCCCCTTTGCTGGCTTTTTTCATGAGGAAGTCAGCGGCGAGGCGGATATTATCGCGGTATTTGCCCTGGTTGACGGTGCTGCCTTCGCAGAGCAGCGCCAGGCCGGCCATACCGGTCATGGAGATCGGGTTCTGTCCATTGGCGCTCCAGCTGCCGTCTTTGGGGTGCTGTGTTTTCTTGAGCCATTCCAGCCCTTTATTCGCCGCCTCTTGATAGCGCTCGCGCTGTTTTTGCTTCTCCGCCGCGTCTTGGGCGGGAGCGTGCGAGGGCAGGAATCCCATCAAGCCGAGGCTGAGGGCGACCAACAAAAACCGGTTGAAACGATTCATGAATGCCCCTTTTTGGAAAAACGGGGTAAACGAAACAAACTCTGCCATGTATATCGACGAAGCAGGAGACAAATTCTCACGCCAAGTTTGGCTGTTCGCCTTTGGCGAGCGCATTCATTTAGCGCTTGCGAATCGGCGGAAGTTCAATCGCTGGAATGACTTCCACCTCATCCACAATCCGAAGCCGAATCTGCGGCGGCAACTGGCCCATCGGCGGAGGCATAACCCCTGGGAATATCGGGCCACCGGCCCCAGCCGGTATGCCGCCGAACGGCTGGCCCGGCGCGACTGGTCCACCCATGCCGAATGCCGGCGGATTGCCCGGGTTCAACATCGCTCCCGGCTGCGGCGGCGGCCCTTTGCCGTCGTCCACGTAATGCTGCACCGAGCCGCTGAATCCGATCAGATTGACCGTTCGCGCCTTGAGGTCAAGCTGAAGGAGCGAAAACATCGGCGAAGCGCCATTGATCTGGCGTGGGCCGGAGTCGTACACCATTTTGCCGTTGCTCTTGTGCAAGCTCTGGGTGACCGATACCCAGCGATTGCCGCCGTTGTTCATGATTTCGTTGTAGCGAACCGTGAACAGAATGACCGGCGAATGCTCGAACTGATCGAGCACGATCATTTGATTGGTCACCGGCATATAGCTGTGCCAGGCGAGGTCGCCCTTCTTCCAGGCGACTTCGCGATCGCCGACTTGTTTCTTGCCGTCGGCGCGTTGCACGGCCAGGAACCAGCCATTGATCGGCAGGCAACGCGTGCCGTTGTTGAAGTTGTTGTGCAAGAGGCCGCGATCGACCTTGTTCATCTCGATGGGCCTATTGAGCGCGACATAGAAGCGTTCGCTGTCCTGCAAGAGGAGCGGGTCGCGCAAGGTTTGCAGATCGGCGACGGTGATGCGGCCCTGCGTGACGCTCGTTTCCAGGAGTTCCTTGCCGGTGCTGGTGTCAAGGACAGTAAGTTTGCCCACGTTGTCGAGCACGCCGACGATGTTGGCGTCTTCGGTCTTCAGAACATGAGAGCCGGCAGGAAACTTCTTGGCCCACTTATCCTTGCCGGCGATGATGTCGTAGAGCCGGAGGGTGACGCCGTCGCCATAATTGGCTGCAAGGATATGCCGGCCGATGGTGCGAATGCGCGCCTGATAGGCCGCACTAAAGTCGGCGATCGCCAGTACTTCGCCATCGGTAGCGCGAATGGTTCGGCCCACGCCGAAGTTGCCCGGCGCGTTCGCCTCGGCCAGGAACAGGTACTGATCATCGCCGAAGATGTGCGAGTTGACCGACACATCCGGCCTTTTCCAGAGCACGGTGCCTCGCAACGGATCGACGACATGCATGCCCTTGTGGCCGATGACGGCCACATACGACGCTTGCGCCGTGCCGATGCGGCCGAGCTGTACCGTGAATCGCTGGTTGGTCTGCTGATTCCAGTAGATGAACTCTGGGTTGCCCTCGACGTCGTTGGTCACTTGTTGCAGATGGACGAAACCATTTTGCGGGATGTTCTCGACGGTCATCATTTCCCAGAGTTTCTTGCCGGTGTCGCCGTCGATGCAGTAGACCATGACGCCGACCTGGCAGACGATCAAATGCCCCTTGAGCTGATAGAAGCGGAAACGGGCATTGGGGAAGTAGGGTTGGTTGACCTGGGATTGTTGATACAGGTTGAAGAACAGCTGCTGGTTCATGTCGACGCGACCGAGATTGGTCACCCAGCGATCCTGATTGGTGAGTTGGTCGCGCAAGCGGATGCGCGGGTTGAACGTATCGCTCGGATCGAGAATCAAGCGGTTCTGCTTGGCGAACGGGGTTTGATCGCCGTCGGGGGTCATGGCGAAGCCCGGCATGCCGACGACAAAAGCGCCGGCGCCGATCTCGCGTGCCGCCAGCTTCGGGGCATTGAAGCCACCTGACGATTCTTCGAGGAAGGGCAAGAATCGCTTGTCGGTGGCCAGTTCGTTGAACAGGTCGGCGCCGGTCTTTTTGCCACGCACGATCTTGTCGCCGTAGTGATCCTTCAACTCACGATAATAGGCGGCAGCCAAACGCATCGAATCGTTGGTCCGCTTTTTCTCTTCGAGCTGAGCGAGGGCGGCAAGCGCTCGGCCGCCCGTGTTCGGATCCGAGCGATACTCGCCGCCCATGACTTGATTGAGCAGCATTTCGGCTTCGAGGAAGCTCGTGCGCTCATCGCGATCCATGATCGTCTCGGCCAGGCGGATACGCGCTTCTCGGCCAACGCGCACCGGAACATCGAACATGCCGACGAAAGAGCGGAAGGCGTTGATGTCTTTGGTCGCTTCCACGTCGGCCCATTCCTTGGCGATAGCGGCTTCCAACGGCGCTTTTTGCTCGTCCGTGGCTTTCGAAAGCATGCCCGAAATTCGGCCACGCAGCCACATGTTCACCGGAATCTTGTAGTTTGGATCCTCGGCCGACGAGATGCCTTCGTCCTTGTGGATTGGCAGGGCTCCGAATTCCTTGTAATTCTTGAATGCTTCGACCAGATTGCCCTGGGCTTCACGTCCCTGTCCAACGAGGCGATGGAACTTCGACTTGCGGCGTTGCTCTTCCAGATTGTTGTCCGGCACGCTGCAGAGGGCCTTGTACGTGTCGAGGTAATCCTTGTCGGCCTTGGCGAAGTCGATGTGCATGAGATCGGTCAAGGCTTCGAAAAGCCGTTCGCGAACGCGCTTGTTGAGCGCCTGCTCTTGCGGACGGTTGTTGTACGCCTTGTGCAGCACATCGACGGCGGCCTGCACCTGGCCGTCCTTGAGCAGCAGTTCGCCGTAGTCGGTCAGCTTGAAGAGGTCGTCCGGGCTCTGCTTCGATGCCAGGGCCGCATCCGCCAACCGAGCGCTTAGCTGCGGATAGGCGACCACCTCGGTCGGCGTCTGCGTGAGCACCATATTCTCGTAGAAGACCAGGTTTCCCGGCGCCGACGAGCCAGCCGCCGCGCGATTGTGCGCCTTGACCTCGCCCTTGACGACATCGACCGCCAGGATTTCGCCCTTCTTGAGCGGCAAATAATAAATGTCCTTGCTGGCAACGCCCTGGCCCGAAGGCAGATCGCCCGTGTAGATCGTCCAGAGCTGCCCGCCCGTCTTCAGGTCGAGTGCCCGGATTGTCGTATCGTTCACGATCAGCACGCGGCCACGATACACACCGGCCATGTACAAATCGCCCTTTTGCTGGGCCTTCTTCCACAGCGGCTTCCCGTCGCGCAAGCTGATGCAATGGATCGAGTCGGCGTCGGGGGCCGTGAACACGACCTTGCCGTCCTGAATCGCCGGCGGCGACGATTTCCATTTCGAGTAGACCGTCGTCGTCGTGTTCATCTTCGGCATGCCGGGGAAGCCAGGCTGAAACTGCATGCCGGGCAGCCAAACTTGAGCGTGCCCCTGATCGCGATACGGATACGACCACACCAGGCCTCGCGTCATCAGGTCGATGCCGAACACTTCGCCGGCGTTCGTCGGGCATACGAGGATGCCTTCGTCATAGCCGAGCTGGACGGCGTTGACCCGCCGGCCGATGTCTTGCACCATGCGATTGTGCTGCACGATGGTCCCCAGCGGCTGCGGATCGCCGACGATCGTCGGCTTCGGGCTAGTCGCGGTTTGCGTGATCTTGGTCGGGTCGATGCAGACCAGGCGCAGCTCCGATTCACCGGGGAACGGGTTGATGATGCCGCCGCCGAACGGTGGGGCCGCGCCGCCCGTTGTCTCGAGCATCTTTTCGTTTAGCACATAAAGCTTCCCGCCGACCGAGATCGGCAAGCTCAAGAAATGGCTGTCGCGGAACATCGGGTCGTTTTGGTTCAGGTCCCACTTCATCTTGCCGTTCATGAGGTCGTAAGCAACCAACTCGTTCTGCACGATGTACGGCTTGATCTCGCCCGGATTGTACTGGTTGAACTGAGGGTTGAACTGGTTCTGCATGAATACGCCGGGATGCGGCGGGACGGCCAGATCGTTGATCGCGTACACGAAGCGATGATCGGTCGCGAGCGTGCCGACCACGGTGTTCTCGTACAAGAGGGAATTGAAGCCGGGCACGCCGTCGTAGGACTGCATCCATTGTTCGATCTTGGCGCGCAGGGCCGGCTTCTCGAGCAAGATTGCCAGGCTGCGGTCGTGCGGGATCGAGCGCCAGACGATTTGGCCCGGCTGGAACTTGCTGATTGATCCATCTTCGTCGCGCAGCTCGATGGGCCGCAGGGCGACGGCACGGACGTCGCGCTGACTGCGATACACCATGACGCCGTTCGACGCGATTGGGAAGAAGCCGGGCAGCACGGCGCGATTGGCATCCGCCACCTGCTTGATGGCGCGTTGCACGCGATCGAGCGACGCCTGATCGGGATCGTCATCGGCGGCGCCTTCATATGGCTTGTCCATGAAAATCTTGCGCGAGAACAGTTTGCTGTCCAGGAGAGGCGGGCTGCCGCTGGCTTGTGCGGAGTTGCGCGCATTGCCTCGCCACGACGGCCAGTCGTGCACGTTCACGGGATCCACGAAGGTGGCATCCTTGATGGCGGCATCGAGCTTGGCGACCGGGATCACATCCTCGCCGAGCTTCAAGCCGACTTTTCCTTGCAGCTTGTCGGAGAGCCGTTTCCACGTTTCTTCGTAGTTTTTCTTGTCGCCGGCGCGGTAGAAAGCGAGCGATGCTTTGAAGAGCGTCAGATCGCTGAGCTTGGTGCGCTCGGGGTTCATTTGCAGCAGCTTTTCGTAACGCAATGCCGCCGTGAAGATTTGGCCTCGCTGCAGGAAGAGCGTGGCGAGGATTTCGTTGGCTTCGATGCCGGCATGGGTGTGGCAGAAGATTTGCGCCACCTCGGCCAGCGACTCGCGATCGCCTTTTTTCTTCGCCTCGTCGAGTTTGGTCTTGGCGTCGGCGCCGTGTTTTTGCTCGTATATCAGCAGTCCTTCCAACGGCATGGAACCGATGAGGTTGTTCGCCTCAAATTTCACGCTCGTCCAGCGCTTCACTTCCTGGCCGGTCGGATCTTTCTCAGTGACTTGAACGTAATGGTCTTTCGGTTGCTCGAGAAGTTTCTGGAATGCTTCGATCGCCTGGGGCCAATCTTTATCGTTGAGACAATCGCGGCCCACGTTGAGGATGCGGCGCAAGTTGGAGTCTTCGGAGATCTTGACCGAACTGTGTCCCGATGCGCTGCCGCCGCCCACGGGGACGGGGTCGATGGGGCCGCCTTTTTTCTTCGCGAAGGCATCGCCCCGGTCAGGGAACACGATGACCGCGACGGCCACGAGAACGGCCAATCCCAACAACACCAGCCCTTGACGCAGACGCAACATGGTGGTCTCCCTCGAGAGGACAACCAAAGCGAATCGAGTGAGGATTACTTTATGATCGCAAAGGTCGATTGTCGCACAGCTTACCCATCTTGGCAAGCACAATCCGATCCGAACCTTCAGCAAAAACCGAAAACCTTCCGCATCTTTGGAAAGACGATGGCATCCTTAGTTTCTAACATCTTGAGCAACCGACCCTTGCGCCGTCGTTTGGCGGCGCCCACGGCGTTCTTCGAACGCCGGCTAAACAAATACTCCTGGGGGCCTGTCATGCTGCCTCGATTGATCTTCGTCACGGTCCTCGCCATCGTTCTCGCGCCGCACTCTCATGCAACCGAGAAGAAAGGCAAACCGAAGTTCACGAACCGCCTCGCCAAGGAGACGAGCCCGTATCTCCTCATGCACGCCCACAACCCGACCAACTGGTACGCCTGGGGTCCCGAAGCATTCGAGAAGGCCAAGAAGGAAAAGAAGCTCATATTCCTATCGATCGGCTACAGCTCCTGCTTCTGGTGCCACGTGATGGAGCGTGAATCGTTCAACAACGAAGAAGTCGCCAAGATCCTCAACGATTCGTTCGTCTGCATCAAAGTCGATCGCGAGGAACGCCCGGACATCGATCAGATCTACCTCACCGCGCTCAACGTGCAAGGCCGGCAGGGCGGTTGGCCGTTGTCGATGTTCCTCATGCCGGACGGTCGGCCCATCGTCGGTGGAACGTATTGGCCGCGCGAGGACAAGAAGATCGACGGCGAGACCGCCCCTGGATTTAAGACGATTCTCGCCGCGATTCGGGACAACTATAAAGACGAACCGAAGGAATTCGACAAGCAAGCCGACAAAATCGCCGCCGCCACCGCTCGTGCATTGGAGAACGCCCTCGTGCCCGGCTTGGCAATCGTTCCGCTCAACCGTGATCTCGTCGATCGCGTGGCCGAGGAGTTGCGCGACGAATTCGATCCGGAGTACGGCGGCTTCGGCAATCCCAATCGCAAGTTCCGCGGCACCAAATTTCCCATGCCGCCCCGCCTCGACTTTCTGCTTCACTACGCCGAGCGGACCAAGGACAAGAAAGTTCTCGAGCACTTGACGCTCACGCTCGATCAGATGGCGATCGGCGGCATCTACGATCAGCTGGGCGGCGGCTTCCACCGCTACTCCACCGAACGCACTTGGACCGTGCCACACTTTGAAAAAATGCTCTACGACAACGCGCAACTCGTTGAAATCTACTCGAAGGCGTATCGCCTGACCAAACGCCCGCTCTATCGCCGCATCGTCGCGGAAACGCTGGCGTATGTCGACCGCGAGATGACCTCGCCCCAGGGGGCGATCTACTCGTCGCAAGACGCTGAAACGGAGCACGAGGAAGGCCGCTCGTATGTCTGGACGCCGAAGGAACTCGCCGACGCTCTGCCGAACAAGGCCGATCTCGAGTTCGCCAAGAAAGTCTACGTGACCGACGGCAATGCCAACTTCGAAGGCAAGTATCACATCCTGCGTTGGTCCAAGATGCCGGATGAAGTGGCCAAGGATCTCAAAATGACCGAGGCTGAATTGTTCGCGAAGCTCGATCCGATTCGCAAGAAGCTCTTCGATGTGCGTGAGAAGCGCGAGAAGCCGTTCCGCAACGAGATCGCGCTTACGGCCTGGAGCGGCCTGATGATCGCGGGATACGCCGAGGCGGGCCGTACGTTCGCGGAACCGAAGTACCTCAAGGCGGCCGATCGGGCGGCGGCGTTCGTGCTGAAACATCAGCTTACCAAGGAAGGCCGACTGCTGCGGACCTATGGCGCCGCTCCGGGCCAGCAGCCCAAGGCCGCCGTCAACGGTTATCTCGAAGACTACACCTGCCTCGTGCACGGCTTGCTGAACCTGCACGAAGCGACCAAGGACAAGCAATGGCTCGACCACGCCAAAAAGCTGACCGACACCATGCTCGAGTTTCATGGCGACAAGAAGAGCGCCGGTTTCTACTACACCGCTCACGATGCCGAGAAGTTCTTTGCCCGATCGAAGGACCAGCACGACGGCGTTATCTCATCGGGCAACAGCCAGGCCACCCGAAACCTGATGCGCCTCGCCAAACTCACGGGCGAAACGAAATACGAGACCGAGGCCGAGCGCAGCTTCAAGTTCTTCGCCGGCACGATGAAAGCGTATGGCCCCGGGTTGGTCACGATGGCGCAGGCAGTGGATGTGTACGTGGAGGGCAGGCCGCCGGAGAAGAAGAAACAGTAGCATCAAAGACCCTCGCACGGCGTAAGCGGCGGCCCGAAGGACCGCTTACTTCGTGCGCGGCTCTTTCTATTGATCCTCGTCGTTCAGCATCTCATACCGCTGGCGTTGTCGTTGCTCGACGGTGAAGATGACATAGAGCAGGGCCGAGCCGGAGATCGTCAGGGCGATGTCCACGCCGCAAAGAAGATACAGGATGCCTTCCATGTGATGGTCGTCGTTCGATGCGAGAACGCCCAGGCCGGCCAGCAGACCGGCGGCGAGCAGGCTGAGCCACCAGACGGTTACACTGCGCAGCGACGGCGAACTCTTCCAAGCAGTGCGCGTCTGGGCGTGCAGCGGATCGCTCGCCTGACAGATCTCCTGCATGCTGGCGTGCGGTTGAAAGAGATTAAGAATCGGAATGAAAAAGGAAAGCACGGTCCCCGTGCGGTCAAAAGCCAAACCGGTCGTTTCTAGAAGGTGCAGGTTGCCGACGGCGTGATCGAGCCAGACCAAGAAGGCGATGCCGGCCAGCCCTGCGACAACAACGGCCACGGTCATGACCTGTTCGCCGACATCCTGCCAATGCCCGAGGCGTGCTTCGAGGTCGCCTGGAATGTTGAAGGGCATCACGAGCTGTCGTTCGAGCGCTTCGTCAAGCTCTTGCAAAAGGTTGATTCGAATGATGCTGACGACGAATTGAGCGACGAACGCAACGATGGCGCCGGCCACGAGGGCCATGGTCACCGTTGCTTTCCATTCGTTGCCAAGCTGCTCTTCGCCGAATCTATCTCTCCGCTTTCGCGTCTTTTCCGGCGCGAACTCGCGGTTGCACCACGGACAATGCACGACCGACTCACGCGGCGACGCCGTCAACGTCGCCTCGCAAAATGGGCAGCGAACGTAGCTCGTTTCCGCAGTCGACATGGCGCTGACCTTTCTTCGTTCAGCCCCCGCGCGGCGCCACGCAGCTAAACGAAGACGAGATTTTTCGTTCTGAGTGTCAATAAACGAACGAAACCGATTCTTTACAATGAGAGGAACGACTTTTTTCAAAGGACGAACGCATGAAACAGCGATTACTGACGCCCGGGCCGACGCCGGTGCCGGAGGAAACACTGCTCGAACTCGCCAAGCCGATGATATTCCATCGCACCGCTGAGTTCCGCGCCCTTCTTGGCGAGGTGCTGGCGGATCTTCAGAAAATATTTGTCACCAAGCACGCGATTGTTCCGCTCACCAGTTCCGGGACCGGCGCGCTCGAAGCCGCGTTGGCCAACAGCGTGCCCGCCGGCGCCAAGGTTATCTGTCTGATCGCCGGCCGATTCGGCGAGCGCTGGAAGAACATCGCCAAAGCGTTCAATATCGAGTCGATCAACGTCACGGTTCCCTACGGTCAGGCTGTGCAACCGGACCAACTTGCCAAGGCGCTTGGTGATCATCCCGATGCGACGGCCGTCTGCGCCACGCTCAGCGAAACGTCGACAGGTGTCGGGCATGACATCGCGGCGTTCGGCAAGCTCGTCGCCACGACGCCGGCGCTGTTCATCGTCGATTCGATCAGCGGCCTCGGCGCGATGGAGTGCCGAACCGACGACTGGCAGATCGACATGAACTGCACGGGATCGCAAAAGGCGCTGATGATGCCGCCGGGGTTGGCGTTTCTCTCGGTCAGCGACAAGGCCTGGACGGCCATCGACAAGAACCCGAACCCGCGCACTTTTTACTTCGATCTCAGGAAAGCACGCAAGAACCTCGAGACCAACGACACGCCGTATACGCCAGCCCATACCCTGATCCGCGCGATGCGCGTCAGTCTGAAGAAGATTCTGGCTGAGGGAATCGAGAACATCTGGGCTCGGCAAGCGCGTTACGCCGCCGGCGCTCGAGCCGGTTTTCAAGCGCTCGGCCTGGAGCTTTTCCCGGCGCAGCCGAACACTGCGCTGACGGTCGTCAAGATGCCGGCGAACATCGATTCAACGGTCCTGTTGGGCAAGCTCGAAAAGCAATATGGGCTGAAGCTCGCCAACGGCCAGGACACGCTGAAAGGCAAGATCATACGCCTGGCCCACATGGGCTACATCGATCAGTTCGACATCCTGGCTGCGATCGCCGGCGTGGAGCTGGTGCTTTCGGAGATGGGACAGCCGATCGAGATCGGCGCCGGCGTCGCCGCGGCGCAGCGTGTGTTTGCGCGATGTTGATCCCTCACCGAAACGCCCGAGAAGCCCGTTCTTGTCGGTGATTTCATTGTCCGATAGACTTAAGTTTGCACGGCCGCGGAGGGTCCTTTGCACTTCACCGGAGGAAAAATCCATGAAAAAGCACTGGTTCGAAAGGAACCCGTACGTCTGACGTACCGCGATGGCGAAGTCATGGTCACTCCGGAGGAAAAGGACATCTTTTTCATTAGTCTGGAAAAGGCAACCGAGGCGTGCCGGGAAGCCGTCAAAACCGACGAACGCATCGTGGCGTTCAAGGCGAAGTTCTTGGTGCCGCTCATGACTGGTGCGCGAAGCACGCGGACTGCATCGCGGCGTGCTACGTGCCCGTGCCTGCGGGTCGACTCCACGCGTTTTTCGTGACCAAGTCGGCGCGATTCGACTTCTGCCTTGCCGACAAGATCGCGGCGTTGGAGCGCGAACTCGCAAACGCCGGCTGGCACGTCGGATTGTCGCAACTCCCAGCAGCGCAGAATCGCTCCTTGGCCACATTCTTCAATCCAGAGGGGGCCCTCGAGGTTTATGCCCAGCGCGGACCAACATCGGGGTAAGGCAGAGCGGAATCGCAGTTTCCTCGCTTCGATTTCCTTGTGCGATTTTCCAGATTGGGTGGCAGTGCCTGCCTTTTACACCGCGGTGCATCTAATCGAGCGATGCCGTGCCCATTTTGGCGAAGGCGACAGCATTTCCCTTGA
>Ga0194131_10000844_pt1 | contig 53085 bp, 48 predicted proteins | sample TA2KigO120mmetaG_FD_148631 | JGI IMG/M metagenome (GOLD analysis project Ga0194131, IMG submission 148631) | Freshwater microbial communities from Lake Tanganyika, Tanzania - TA2015053 Kigoma Offshore 120m | ecosystem: Environmental > Aquatic > Freshwater > Lake | place: Tanzania: Lake...
TATGCGGCAGCCATTTTGCCGCAAATTTCTGACCGAGACACCCGCGGAGGATCCGCACGAGTCATTTCGAGCTTGTCCGCGGCGTCAGTTTGGGCTGCGATCAGATGCCGTGAGAAAAGCGGGCTAGGCGGGAAGCGACGGTCCACTCGCTGGCGTAGACAACCAGCCCGTGGATGGGGTTGCCGTTCCCGTCGCGCCGGAAGTTCCCAAGCGCGCCGTTCAGTTGATAGCGCTTGCCGTTGACGGTGTAGCCGTCGCCGTCAATACGATTGGCCCAGGGCGCGAGGAACGGGTTGCCGTTGAGCGTGGGTTTGGCCTTGAACTCAGTGAGGGTCTTGAAGGGAGACCAGAAGATCTCCTGGCCGTTCACCTTCATGCTGTAAGCATTGGCGCCAAGGGATGGAACAATGCGCACTTCGGTGCGCGACCCGGCGTTGACCAGCCGGACGATCTCGAAGCCGTCTTCACGGGCGAGTTCTGAGAAGTATTGTGCGGAAGCCATGGAAGAGACCAGGAATGAAAGCAGGAGCGGGGCGGATCGCATGCCGCAATTGTCTCAGAATCAGGGCTTGGGGTCGGGCGTGTCGGGATCCTTGGGATCAAGGCGCGTCCAATCCTGGCAGCACCAGCAGACACCGGGTGTGTAGGTGCGGATGTAGCAGATATCGCACCAGTAGGTGACCATGAGGCGTTTGCCCTGCTGGTAGAGGAACAGGCTGCGGGTATGAATGGGCTCGATTTTGATGCGGCCGGGCTCGACGGTCTGGCCGACGACTTCAAAGTCCGCACCGGCCAGGCGTTCATCGTTCAGGACGCCGCTGGTGGGCTCGTCGCCTTCGAGCGCCACTGGTTTGCCGCCGACGTCCAGATAGGGAGCCTCCCCCTTCTTCTGAACCAGCTTGCCGCGCAGGGTGGTGAGTCCCGCCGCGAGCGTGGGCAGTGGAGCGGCTGCCAACAGGAACGCGCAGGCGTGGCGTCGAGTCACTATGCAGTCATTTTATCGCAGGCGGATCAGTTGAATGAGAAAATGCTCAGACGCCCGGGGCGGGGGCGTCGAAGATTTTCTTTTCCTTGGCCTCAAAGATGGCCATCCACCGCACTTCCTCGGCACATTCGTAACAGGAGAAGAAATGCTCCTCGTAGGCGTCGCGCTGGTCTTCGTTCAGGCCGCCGAAGATGTACTTTTCCGCGGCCTGAAGGTTGATCCAATCGTCGTGGGAGAGCCCGGAGAGGGTAGCCGGATTGTTCATCGCACGCACTCTGTCCAATAGTGTAGCGAAGGAGGCCGCCGTTTCAACCGCATTTCGTTCACTTTTCCTCCTTAAGCAACAACCGGCAAGACGACGCCGGGCGGCGGCGTTGCCTGGACCCGCTGCTTGGACCCAATGCTGCCGCCCGGGCCGTTGCCTGCTAATCAGCCGCCCCGGGATGCGATACGGGCTCCAAGCACCACGGCTCCATACCCGCCCAAAACGCTGGCCGCGACATTCGCGATGCCAACCAGACGGCTTCCGGAGCGCATGGCATCATAGGTATCCCAGCCGAAAGCCGAAAACGTTGTAAACCCGCCCAGAACGCCGGTAACGCAAAAAAGACGCCAATTGGGGTGCACGGCGGCTGCGGAGGTGTACAGGCTCATCAACAGGCCGATGGCGAAGCAGCCCGTGATGTTGACAATGAGCGTAGCCCACGGGAAACGTCCCGCGGCCAAAGGAAGAACCGCCTGGGCCACCAGGTATCGCGCCAATCCGCCCAGCGCGGCGCCCGCCATGACGGCCAAATAGCGGTTCACCGCGGGAAGGCGCTGGCGTCGATGCCGGGAATGACCTTCAACGCGTTCTTGTAATAGATCTTCTTCAGGATGGCATCGGGGAGGTCCATGCCGTACATCTTCCAGAACGCATGACGCTTGCGGTAGTAGTCGAAGTATTCGTCGCCGGTTTCGAAGATGCGGAAGTAGATGTGGTACTCCGGCGGGCTCCAGATATCCTTTCCCATCATGATGCGGTCCTGGTACTTGGTGAAGAATTCCCGGGCAAAGCGAGGCTGCCGGCCAATCTCGGCGATCACGGCGCCCAGTTCGGTGTAGACGTTGGGCAGCCGGTCAAACAGCTTGCCCAACGCGCCAAGATCGCCGCCCATCCAGCCCAGGTGGGCGTTGATAAACTTCGTCCTGGGGTGGCGTGCGAAAAGGGCGTGCTGTTCGTCCATCAGGGTCTGCCAGGTGGGGTATCGCTCCGGCGGGCGGGCGCGGCCGGGGAACTGTTTCAGTTCCAGCCAGCGTTCGTTGTTCTTGTCGATGGGGTCGAAGAACTGGCGTGGCTCGGCGGTGTGGATCAGAACCGGCACGTTGTACTTGGCACAGATCTCAAACGCCTTGTCGAAGCGCCCATCATCCACGTGGATGCGCTGGCCCTTGCCGTCCTTCATGTCCATGCCGAAATTCTTGAAGATCTTGAGCCCCTGCGCGCCGGCCTTGATATCGGCTTCGAGTTGATTGGCCACGCGCGTGGGGTAGTCGGGATCGTCGAGCCCGGCGAAGTTCATATTGGCGAAGACCACAAAGCGGTTCCGGTACTGGCCGCCCTTCATGTTCCGGATGGTGGCCTGAAGCCGGTCGCCGTAGCCGCCGCTCAGGTTAACCATCACCTGAAGGTTGATGGAGTCCATATCCTTGACCAGCTTGTCCAACTGCTCCGGGGCCATGGCGCCGTTCTGATGGTTGTGAACGTCGATGAAGGGGAACTTGGCGCGGGTGACCGGATGCTGCGGCAGGACGACGCCCGTCCTGGGCTCGTACTCCTCAAAAGTCAGAGGCGGCAGGTTCGATTTCTCCGTGGGCCTGGGTTGAGCGAGGGCGATCACGGCGGCCAAGGCGAGGCACGCTGGAATGCACTTCATATGGGATTCAGTATCGCACTGTTCCGGACCCGTGGCGGGAAGGGATTGGAGCGCTAAGGCACGCCATGTCTTAGACATGGTTAGGTAAGGCCGAGGGTTGTGCCCCGCACGCGGGCGTGATAGCATCGTGGTCGAAGCTTTCTAGGGAGTAGACGTGCACCGTTACCGGATTTTGGCGCCCGCCTCCGCCGCTCTGGCGGCATTACTCACGTTGACGGCCGGTCTTGCGAATGAGACCAGCCGCCGCGATTTCTCCGCCGCTCAAAAGAAGTGGTGGAGCCTGCAGCCGGTTTCGCGCCCGGCTGTTCCGGCTGTGAAACACTCCGAGTGGGGAAGGACGCCCGTGGGTGCGTTCATCGCGTCCAAACTGGAGGCGAAGGGGATCGCCCCGGGGGCTCCCGCCGATCGCGTAACGCTGCTGCGGCGGGCCACGGTGGACCTGACCGGGCTGATGCCCACACCGGAAGAGACGCAGGCGTTCCTGAACGACCAGAGCCCTGAGGCGTTCGCCCGCGTGGTGGACCGGCTGCTGGAGTCGAAGCATTACGGCGAGCGCTGGGCGAGGCATTGGCTCGATCTTGCGCGGTACGCGGATAGCGAGGGATTCAAGTCCGATGAGACGCGCCCCAACGTGTGGCGGTATCGGGACTACGTGATCCGGGCCTTCAACGACGACAAACCGTACAACCGGTTCATCCAGGAGCAGATCGCAGGCGACGAAATGTTCCCTGGGAACGTTGACGCTCTGGTGGCCACGGGCTTCAACCGGCACTTCCCCGACGAGTACAACGCTCGAAATCTGATGCAGCGCCGCCAGGAGTTGCTGAACGATGTCACCGACACCGTGGGGTCGGTTTTCATGGGATTGACCTATGGCTGCGCGCGTTGCCACGATCACAAGTTTGACCCGATTCTGCACAAGGACTACTACCGGCTTCAATCGTTCTTCGCCAGCACGCACAGCGAAGACACCGTGCACCTGTCGCCGGAATCGGAGCGCGCCACCCATGCGGCCCGGCTTGCCGATTGGGAATCCAGAACCGCGGCGATCCGGGCGGAAATGTCCAAGATTACTGCCGGGCCGCTCAAGACGCTCTACCAGGATGAGTTCGACAAGTACCCGCCGGAAGTGCAGGATTCGATCACGGCGGAACCCGGGAAGCGGACGCCGTTCCAGTGGCAGATGTACTATCAGTCGCGCATCCTGCTCAAGTTCACCGAAGCGGACGCGTCCAAGAAGCTGAAGGGCGCGGACGCCAAGCGTTATGCCGAGTTGAAAAGGCAGTTGGCGGCATTCGATTCATTGAAGCCCGGGGAGTTGCCCATAGCGCAGACAATGATCGAAACCGGCACGCCGGCAACGCGGACCCATGTGCTGCGCGCCGGCGCCTGGGATGCTCCCCTGGAAGAGGTGCAGCCGGGTTTCTTGTCCATTCTCGACCCATCGAATGCCTCAATTGTTCCGCCGCCCGCGGCCGGCAAGACGGGCCGCCGAACGGCGCTGGCCCGTTGGCTCACGGACCCGTCGAATCCGTTGGTGGCGCGCGTGATGGCGAATCGCGTCTGGCATTACCACTTCGGCCGCGGCATTGCCGGAACACCCAGCGATTTTGGCCTGATGGGGGAACGCCCCACGCATCCGGAGTTGCTGGACTATCTGGCGTCGCGTCTGGTGGAGAATGGCTGGAGCGTCAAGAAGCTGCACCGCGAAATCATGCTGTCGGCCCCGTATCAGCAGTCTTCACAGCACCGGGCCGAGGCGGCCAGGATCGACCCGTCAAACAAGCTTCTGTGGCACTATAACCGGCGGCGGATTGAAGGTGAGTCCCTGCGTGATTCGATGCTGCAGGTGGCGGGCATGCTGAACACGAAGATGTATGGACCGGGAACATTCCCGCCGCTTCCGGCTGGCGTTGTCACACGCGGCGGCTGGAAGAGCACCGATGACCAGCAGGAGGCCGCGCGGCGGAGTATTTACATCTTCGTGCGGCGCAACACCCGATATCCGATGTTCGAGGCTTTCGACATGCCGGACAGCCACGAAAGCTGTTCCCGGCGCAACACAACGGTGACGCCAACCCAGGCGCTGGAACTGATGAACAGCGAATTGGTGATGGATTGGTCGCGCGCGTTCGCGCAGCGCGTTCTGAACGACCCCGGGCTGACTACCGACGCCCAGGTGGATCGCGCATACCGGTTGGCGTTCTCGCGTCCGGCGACCGAATCCGAGCGAACCAGCGCGCGGCAGTTCCTGGAACGCCATACGCCCATCATGGAGGCGCGGCTGGCGGCGGATGCCGGCGACGCGGGTGCCAGCAAAGTGCCGCTGCCGGCGGTGATTCCCGCAGGGTTGAGTAAGGCGCAAGCCGCGGCGATGGTGGACCTCTGCCATACCCTCTTCAATTCGAACGAATTTCTCACGCTCAACTAGTTTTCGCTCGACTGGCTTTTCGAAGGACACGCACCTCTTATGTTGGACAAGCTCAGGCATCACTGGCAGGTGAGATCGCGGCGCGAGTTTTTCCAGTACGCCGGCAGCGGCCTGGCGGGACTCGCTTTGTCCAGCATGGTGGCCCGGGATACCGCTCAGGCGGCAACGCGGGACCCGCTGGCGCCAAGGCAGGGGCACCATCCGGCAAAGGCCAAGAGTGTGATCTTCCTCTTCATGGAGGGCGGTCCAAGCCACATCGACCTGTTCGATCTCAAGCCGCAGCTCACGGCCATGGACGGCAAGCCGATGCCCGAGTCGTTCGGCCGCCCGATCACGGCGATGGGCACCGCGGGCAATACTCTGATGGCCAGCCGGCGAACGTTCAGGCAGCACGGACAGAGCGGGCTCTGGTGTTCGGACTGGTATCCACACATCGCACAGCACGTCGATGACCTGACCGTCATACGATCCTGCTGGGCGAATGGTCTGAACCATGTGGGCAGTGTCTGCCAGATGAACACGGGCGACATCCTCGCCGGGCGGCCGGCGCTGGGCGCGTGGGTGACCTATGGCTTGGGCAGCGCGAATCAGAACCTGCCCACGTTTGTCATTCTCACCGACGACAAGGAGCCGCTGGGCGGCCCCAAGAACTGGAGTTCCGGATTCATTCCGGCTTCCTATCAGGGCACGCTGTTCCGCACCGGCGAGACACCCATCCTGAACACCAGACCGGTGGCCGGATCGACGGCGCGGCAGCAGTTGAGCAAGCTGGATTATCTGAAGCGGGTGAACGCGCACTTTGCCGAGGACAAGCAAGAGGACACGGAACTGGAAGCGCGCATTCGCAGCTTTGAGTTGGCGTACCAGATGCAGGCCAGCGCTCCGGAAGCGGTGGACCTGACCCGGGAGACCGAGGCCACCAGGCGGCTGTACGGCATGGATGAACCGGAGACTGAGTCGTTCGGGCGGAATTGTCTGCTGGCGCGGCGTCTGGTGGAGCGCGGGGTGCGGTTCATCGAGCTTTACTGCGGTTCGGGTTCGGGGTGGGACGCTCATAACAACATCGCCGGGAATCACGACAAGTGGTGCCGCGTTTCGGACAAGCCGATTGCGGGGCTGCTGGCGGATTTGAAATCGCGCGGACTGCTGGATGAGACGCTGGTGGTGTGGGGCGGTGAGTTCGGCCGTACGCCGTTCAACGAAAAGGGCGATGGCCGCGATCACAACCCCTGGGGATTTACGATGTGGATGGCCGGCGGCGGAGCCCGGCGCGGCCACTACGTGGGCACGACGGATGAGATCGGCCTTCGGGCCGTGGAAAGGCCCATCCACGTCCACGATATCCACGCGTCGATCCTCCACCTGATGGGCCTGGACCATCTGAGGCTCACCTACATGCACAACGGCCGGGCCGAGCGGCCGACGATCGTTGGCGGCACGTTGATCAACGAAATCTGGAGCTAGTCGGGGCGCCAGCCTGGAAGCCACCCTGGACATGGCGGGTTACTTCAGGATTGAGATCAGGTTTGAGTAGTCGTCCGTCCAGACAGGCCCCGATGGCCTCTCGGACGAACGGCCTTGAACCAACGCCCAGACAGCGGATTTTGTGTCATGGCGAGGATTGGACGGGCTTCGCACGAAACGAACCTGACGGCCGGCGGCGGCGGCCAGATTGGTGACCACGGGCACCAGATCGTAGTATTTGCTGGTGACGTGCAGCGCCAGAACACCCTCCGGCTCCAGATGCCTGAAGTAGAGCGCAAATGCCTGGCTTGTAAGCAGGTGGACCGGGATGGAGTCACCGGCAAAGGCGTCCACCGCCAGCAGATTGTAGCGCTGGGGCGCTTCCAGTTCGAGCGAAAGCCGGGCATCGCCTGGCACCACTTCCACCCGCCCAAGGGAATCTTTCACGAAAGTGAACTGGGTGGTGGCGGCTTCGATGACCGCCGGATTGATCTCATAGAAGCGGAAGACATCGCCCTGGCGGGCATAGCGGGCGAGGGTACCGACACCCAGACCGATCAGACCCGCCCGTCGTGGGCCAGGTAATTTGTCGAGGGCCTGGGCCACCCCCGAATCGACGCCATAGTAGGTGGTGGCGATGGCGCGGTATGGTGGCGCGAGGAACTGCGAACCGTGCAGGATGGTGCCGTTCACCAGTTCCCGCAGCGCCGCTTCGCCCTTTCCTGCGTCCCGAACTTCCAGGGTTCCGTAGAAGTTCCGTGTCTTGTGGCCGGTGCCGGACTGGCTCATCAGAGCGTACGCGGTGGCCCCGCCCGCCACCAGAGCCAGACGCACAAGGTGTGCCCGCGAGCGGTAGCCGTACAGCAGGACCATGGCCAGCAGAACGATCACAACGATGGCGGCAGGCAGTTCGTAGTGGTCATCGAAGACGATGGGGGCGGCCAGGGAAACCACCGCGCCCCCCAGGGCTCCTCCGGCGGCAATCGCCAGGTAGTAGGCCGTGAGCTGCGCTTGCGGCGGCCGGCGGCGGGCCAATTCACCCAGGCAAAAGAGACAGAGCACGAAGAGTCCGAAGCCAAAGACGGAGAGGCCGGCCCAGGCGCTGCGGCTCCAGGTGTGAAGACGGATGCCGGCCAGCACCGCGAGAACGGCCAGCGGGATGAGCCAGCGGAGGATGCCGGGGTGATACCAGCGGTCGCTTTGGAACACCAGCGTGAAGGCAAGCAGGTAGAGGCCAAGGGGAAAAATCCACAGCAAGGGGATGGCCGCCACACTTTGGCTGAGTTGATTGGCGACGGCGATCCAAAGGATGGATGGCAATGCCGCAAGCGCGGCCCAGACAGCCAGTTGGCGGGGGTGGGAGGGGGCGGGGGGGCCGGAACGGGGTTCGGCACGGACACTCCAAAGGCGGCTCAGGATCAGCAACATCACCGCGGCATAGGCCACCGTCCAGACCAACCGTTGCAGCCCCAGGCCCAGCCGCGGTTCGATGAGGAACGGATAAGAGAGGAGCGCCGCCAGCGATGTAAAATTGGAGACGGCGTACAGCCGGTACGGTTGAGGGTGCACGGCCAGCCACGCCTGTATCAGCGGAGTTGTCGAGGCCAGCAGGAAGTACGGCAACCCGATTGAAATCGAAAGCCGCAGCAGGATATCGGCGGCCGGCGGCAAGCCATGGATGTTCACCGGCAGCGGGACGGCCAGCAGGATGCCGCTCAGCAGAGCCAGCGCCGTATGGGTGAGCCGGAACAGTTGCGGGTTGATGTGGCGCACGGCGCCGTGGGCGTAAGCATAACCCGCCAGAAGCAGCGCCTGGAAAAAAAGCATCGACGTGGCCCACACCCCGGCGGAGCCCCCAAACAGCGGCAGCAACTGGCGGGCCATGACCGGCTGGATGAGAAACAGCAGCAGGGCGCTGAGGAAGATCGCTGCGCCGGCCATCAGGGGATGCGCTTCCGCTGGGTGAGATCGAAGCGGACGCCGGGGTCAAGCAGTTGGTACCCGGGGCTGGCCGGCTGGCCAGAGCTGTAAATGGCCACCTTCCCTGCCCCGATCACTTCGAACGTATTCCCCGAGACAACGATGGCCGTGCTTTCGTCGATCCCGATGCCCAGAAGATCGGGGTAGGCGGCGACCACCTGGATCATGTCCCGCTCGCGTCCCCGGCGAAACAGGTGCTGGTCAATCGCGGCGTTCCGGAGAAATCCGAAACCCTCCTCATAACCCGGCGCCATCAGAATGTGGTTGCCGTCCCGTGCTCCACGCACCATGTACGACGCCAGGATGGAGGCGCCGGCCGAGGTGCCGCCCACCACACCGCCGCGGGCCAGCACGTTCTGGATTTCGCGCTGCGTGCGGGTGCCGGCGTAGGAATCCACCAGGCGCCACTGGCGTCCGCCCTCAAACCAGACCCCACGGGCCTCCCGGAGCGGGGCTGCAAAAGCTTCGGTGTCTGCCACCATGCGGTCTCGCGTGTGGAGCACTCGGATGCGGCGGGCACCTGCCTTGACCAGGAGTCCCGGTTCGAGGCGAGCCCGCAAAGATGTGTCGAGTTCCCCCGCCGTGGGAATGACAACGATCAGTGCGCCGGGTCCGCCGGCCAGATCGATGAAGCGCTTTACGATGGCTGGCCCCAAGGCACCACCGCCGGCGGCCAGCAGGGATCCGCGCGCGGGGCCAGAGGCAGGTTGAGCCAACGCCGTGACGGCCACGAGCGCAAAGGCCGCTCCGGCGCCTAGGGAAAGCCGGAGCGAGTCCATCTTGCGCGGGTTACCAAGGATCGCAAAGGCCGCTCCGGCGCGGCGCCAAGCTGGGTTCAGACAGCGCAGCATGGCCTCAATCCATCACAATCACGGCCTTGCCGGAGATCTTGCGGTTGGCCGCATCCCGCAGTGCAACCGGAACGTCCTCCAGCCGGTAGCGGTGGTTCACTGCGGGGTGGATCCGCCCCAGGGCAACCCAGCGGGTGAAGCGTTCGTGGCATTCGGCGACGTACCCGGGATGGGCGGCCACCCAGTTGCCCCAGATCGCTCCAACCACCGAGATGTTCTTGAGCAGCAGACGGTTCGCCGCGACGGCCGGGATGCGGCCGGACGCGAAACCGATGACCAGGATTCGCGCCTCCGGCGCTACGCACTTGGTGGATAGATCGAAGACGTCACCCCCCACGGGGTCATAGACCATATCAGCGCCGCGGCCGCCGGTGAGTTCCTTCACGCGGTCCACCCAGGCCGGATCGCTGTAGTCGATGGCCTCATCGGCGCCCTGTTTCATGGCGAACTCGAGTTTGGCCGCGCTCCCCGCTGTGGCAATCACGCGGGCTCCCATCGCCTTGCCAATCTGGATGGCGGCCATGCCTACACCGCTCGCACCGGCATGCACCAGGAGGCACTCACCGGGTTGCAGCCGTCCCCGGTGTTCGAGGGCGAAAAGCGAGGTGCCGTAGACAATGGGCAGTGCGGCGGCCTGGGCAAAGTCAAGACCCGGTGGCACCGGCAGCACAAACCGGCCCGTGGTGACATGGGTGGCGAAGCCACCCCCCAGGGGAAGTGCCACCACTTCGGCGCCCGGCGCATAGGCCGCACCGGGGCCGGCCGCTTCCACCACGCCCGCCACCTCAGCCCCCGGTGTAAACGGAACCGGGGGCTTCACCTGATACTTGCCCTGCACCTGGAGAAGGTCGAAGAAGTTGACGGCGGCGGCATGCACCCTGATCCGCACCTCTCCGGGACCCGGATCCGGGGCCGCCATCGAGGCCAGGGTCATCTGTTCGGGTTCGCACCAGTTGTGCACTTGCCAGGCTTGCATATCAGAGGAGGTTCCAATCCTGCTGGACGAGTTTTTTGTACGTTGCCGCCAGATCCTCGGGCAGCACGCGGGTCTCGCCCACGGCACCGAGGAAGTTGGTATCACCCTCCCATCGGGGCACGATATGAAGGTGAAGATGCCCGGCTACGCCCGCACCGGCGCATGCGCCAAGATTGAAGCCCAGATTCAGGCCGGGGCAGCGGTAGACGGCGCGGAGAATGGTTTCGGCACGGCGGGCCAGCAGCATGAGCTCAGTGAGATGGCCCGGGTCTGAGTCTTCAAGCGTCGCCACGTGGCGAAATGGCGCGATCATGAGATGGCCGCTGTTGTAGGGATACAGGTTCAGCAGCACAAAGTTCTCCCGCGCCCGATGCACAATCAAAGACGCCGTATCATCTCCACAAGCCAGCTTCTCGCAGAAAACGCACACCGGTTTCGGACCGGGAGCAGTGACGTAGTTGTAGCGCCACGGGCTCCAGAGACGGTCCATAGGAGAGGACGGCTACAGCTGATCGCCGCCGGCCGCGTTGACCAGGTCCTTCAGGTCCTTGCTGGGCTTGAAGTACGGAATGCGCTTGGGGGGCACATCGACGCGGGCGCCGGTCTTGGGATTGCGGCCAATCCGCGACTGGCGCTGCCGTGTACGGAAGCTGCCAAAGCCGCGAATCTCGATCTTGTCGCCGTCGCGGAGAGAGCGGACGATGCCTTCGAAGATGGACTCGACGATCACCTCGGCATCCTTCCGGGTCATGTCGATGACCTTGGCGACTTCCTCGATCAAATCCGCTTTGGTCATGCTCTCCCGCTTCACGTTATGGGTCTGGCCAGTCATCGTCCGCCCGTTTTCCCTTTCGAATAGAACGCTTCCTCAATGGTGGAGGTTGCGGCGGCGGCATGGCGCTGGTAGTCCTCAAGACGCGATTTCTCTTCGTCGTCCGTAAGGGACCGTATGCTCAGGCCGATACGTTTTTCCGCTTCGCTCATCTTTATTATCTTAAACTCGTACTCGTTGCCGGTAATCAGGAGCGGCTCATCCTTGCGCTTGCCCGGCATGTTCGGAATCTCCGTGGAATGGCACAGGGCCTCGACACCCGCCGCGACCTCCACAAAGAAGCCGAAGGCCGCCGCCCGTACCACCCGTCCCTGAACGATACCACCAATCTGATGGGAACGGAAAAACGTCTCCCATGCATCCGGCTGCAACTGCTTGATGCCAAGCAAAAGGCGGCGATGGGGAGCGTCCAGTTGAAGCACCACAGCCTGGATGGTCTGGCCCTTCTTTACGAACTCGGAGGGATGCTTTACCTTCTTGGTCCAGGACATATCGCCCACGTGGACCAGGCCGTCGATGCCTTCCTCGATCTCGATGAAGGCGCCGAAATCGGTGAGCTTGCGAACGCGGCCCTCGACAACGGAGCCAATGGAGTAACGGTCCGCCGCGGTGGTCCAAGGGTCGTCTTCCAGTTGCTTGATCCCAAGCGAAATTCGCTTATCGGAACGTTTCACATCCAGCACAACCGTCTCCACCGAATCGCCCACCTTGACCACCTTGGCGGGGTGCTTCATGCGGCGGCTCCAGGTCATTTCGGAGATGTGGATCAAACCCTCCACGCCGGCCTCCAGTTCCACGAAAGCGCCGTAGTCGGTCACGCTGACCACACGGCCGATGACGTGCGCGCCGGAGGGGTAACGCTGCTCGACGGACTCCCAGGGATCGGGCGTCATCTGACGGATGCCGAGCGAGATACGCTCCCGATTGCGGTCGAACTTCAGGACCTTGGCGGTGACCTCGTCGCCAACGCTCACCACTTCCGAGGGATGCCCAACGCGGCCGTAGGAGATGTCGCTCACGTGAAGCAGGCCGTCAATGCCGCCCAGGTCGACGAACGCACCGTAGTCGGTGAGATTCTTGACCACCCCTGTGACGATGGCCCCTTCGGAAAGCGATTCCAGCACCTGCGACTTGCGGCTGAGAATCTCCTCTTCCACCGCCGCCTTGCGTGACACCACGACATTGCCCCGGCGGCGGTTGATCTTCACGATCCGAACCGGGATATCCTGGCCCACCAGCGAGTCCAGGTTGTGCACCGGACGGACGTCGATATGGGAGGCGGGCATGAACGCAAGCACGCCAACATCCACGTTGAGGCCGCCCTTGGTACGGCTGGTCACTCGCCCCGAGATAAGGAGGTTCTGGTTGAAGGCATCCTCCAGATTGGACCACGCCCGGAGCCTCGCGGCCCGCTCGTGGGAAAGATGGACAAAACCCTCCACCGCCGGGCGGTGCCGGTCCACCATCACTTCGATGGTGTCGCCACGCCGGAAGGGAATGCTGCCGTCCGCCTGCTGAACTTCACTCAGTGGGACCAGTCCTTCGGACTTCAGGCCGACATCGACAATCAGTTCGTTATCGGTCCGCCCGAGCACGCGGCCTTCGATGACCTCACCTTCGGCCGGTGGAGCTAAATGCCCGAAGTCCTCCAGAAGGTGTTCATACTCAAGATCAGCGGCGGCCTGATCGAAATCAGGCTCACCGGTTTCAGGGGAAGCAGCACCGGAATCGGGAATCCCGGGTCTTGGTTCACCAGGCCGTGCGGACATGGTCAATTCTCCGAGCTACTGACAACCAGGTGGATTGCACAGGTTCGGGACAGGCCATGTGGAAACAGCCAAGACCGGGAACGCCGCCGGCATAAGAGCTTGGCCCGCGAGCTTGGCCAGCCCGGAAATCCGGCAGTAGTTTCAAACGTGTAAACACCGTCAACCCACTGAATAATCAGTACATCAGAACTATAACCGAGTATCGTTCCGAAGTCAATCGCACCCTGCGCCTGCCGAACCGGACCCCGCCCGGCCGATGCATTTTTCGGCAAACTCACGGAACAGCCGCAGGTCGTGCTGCTGGTACTGCAGGCGATCCTCGGGGTGCCACTGCACCGCCACGGCGAAGGTCCGGTCCGGGCGCTCAAGCGCCTCGACCGTTCCGTCCGCCGCGCGGGCCGACACCATCAGTTCCCGGCCAAGCCGGTCGACTGCCTGGTGATGGCGCGAGTTGACCGGTTTGGGACCGGCACCCAACAACCGCCCCACGGTCGTGCCGGTAACAGCCTCCACGCTGTGCGCCTCATCCTCGCCTTTGACCCGATGCCGGGGCGTCTCTTCCAAGTGCTGGACCAGCGTTCCACCGTGCGCCACGTTGAACAGTTGCAGACCGCGGCAAACGCACAATGTCGGCAGATCCTTGTCCAGGGCCTCGCGCAGCAGCCGGAGTTCCAGATCGTCACGCTCGATGTCCGGCGGCTGGGTTTCCGGATGGGCTTCGGCGCCGTACAGAGCCGGATTGACGTCCGTGCCGCCGCACAGAAACAGCCCGGCCAAGCCATCGAGAGAGGCGGGATTGCAGACCGGTTCAAGTCCAACAGCCCGCAGCGCATCCAGATAGGGCTGGATCACGGTTGAGGCTCCATGTGTCATGGCCACCCTGGGACCGGTTGTCATACCTTGACCTCTTTCCATTTTCCTTGCCGGAACATCACGGTGGCAATCACCGCCAGAAGCGATTCGGCGCCCACCACCGCGTAAAGGATGCCCGTGGCGCCCAACCCCAGCGTGTGCGCCAGAGCCCACGCCACCGGCAACTGGATGATCCAGTGGCACAGGATGTTGATTCGCGTCGGTGTCCAGGTGTCGCCAGCGCCGTTGAACGACTGGACCATCACCATCGACAACGCATAGAACACGTTGCCATAGCTGAGCATGCGAAGGCTGCGCACGCCCCATTCAACCATCAACCCGCCGGCGGCCGATGCGTCGGTGGCGAAGAAGCGCAAAATCGGCTCGGCTGCAGCCACGCAGACGGCCGTCACAACGCCCATGAACAGCACGTTGTACAACGCCGCCAGATACACGGACCGTTCGGCGCGTTCCGGCTTCGCCGCTCCCAGATTCTGGCCCACCAGCGTTGCCGCCGCGTTGGACAGCCCCCAGGAGGGCAGCAGAAACATCATGATGATACGAATGGCCACTGTATAGCCCGCCATCACCTGAGCTCCGAAGGTCGCCACCAGTTTGACCAGGCCCACCCAACTTGCCGTGGCCACCAGATACTGGAACATTCCCGGCAGGGCCACGGCCCAGAGTTCCGCCAGAACCTCGCGGCGCGGCCGCAGATGGGAAAGATTCAGACGGATGCGGCCGTCGCCCCGGAAAAGAAGCCAGAGTTGATAGGCCACGCCGATTCCACGGCCCACCGACGTCGAGATGGCGGAGCCCGTCACGCCCAGTTCAGGAAACGGGCCAAGTCCGAAGATCAGGCACGGATCCAGCACCAGGTTAATCGCGTTCGCCAGCCAGAGCACCCGCATGGCCACCGCCGCATCGCCCACGCCGCGGAACACGGCGTTAATGACGAAGATGAAGAATACGGAAAAATTGGCGCCCAGCAGGATGGTGGTAAACCCTCCCCCCACCCTCTCGATGACCGGACTGCTGGCCATCATGTCCAGCAGTTGGCGGCCGAACAGCACACCAATGAGAGAGATAGCGCCGGACATCATCGCGCCCAACAGCAGCGTCTGCCCGGCGGCCACGCGGGCGGCCTCGTGATTCTTCTCACCAGTGCGCCGCGCCACCACCGCGGTGGCGGCCATGCTCAGCCCCAGCGCTACGGTGAAAACGATGGTCATCATGGCTTCCGTGAGGCCCACGGCTGTCACCGCCTCGGCGCCCAGACGCGACACCCAGAAGACGTTGACGATGGCGAAGGCCGATTCCATCACCATCTCAAGCACCATGGGAACGGCAAGCACACCGATGGCGCGTGTGATGCTTCCCTCGGTGAAGTCGCGCTGGGATCCGTGGATGGACTCTCGAACGGCGGCCCAGAAGCCTTCGTTGTGCGTTCCGGACGCCTCGGCCCCTGCCATTCCTCCACGATAGCGGACCGGAATCGAGGTTCCCAGTCGCGGCGGGCCCTGGAACGGTAAAATGAGAGAGACGACGTCTGTGGAACCCCGCAGCCGCGACACCCTCATGGCAGCCAAACCCCCAAGCATCAACAACTGGTTCGAAGAAGAGATCTATCAGGCTTATCAGCACGACCGCCGGGCCGTGGACGACGCCTGGCGGCAGGTTTTCGACGAGCAGCCGCCCGCGGGCAACGGCCGCCAGCACGATGGGAACGGACACCCCACGCCCGCTCTGGAGACCAGCGTCCGCACCATGGCCGCGCCTCCATCGGTTCCGCCGCCGCCCGTTCCGCCACCGCAACTCGACGCCACGGACTCCCTGGTCCCGCTGCGCGGCGCAGCGGCACGCATCGCCGAAAACATGAACCTCAGCCTCACCGTGCCCACCGCCACCTCACAGCGGTCCATCCCGGTGAAGGTTCTGGAAGAGAATCGCCGCATCCTCAACGAGCACCGGGGCCTTCAGAACAAGAGCAAAATCTCATTCACGCACCTGATCGGCTGGGCGGTGGCCAAAGCCATTGAAACGAACCCGAACCTCAACAACGCCTATGCCGAGCAGTCGGGCGAGCCGTTCCGTCTGGTCCGCGGCCAGATCAACCTGGGAATCGCCGTCGACGTCGCCGGCAAGGACGGCGCCCGCTCCCTGATGGTGCCGAACATCCGCAACGCCGGCGCCATGTCATTCGACCAGTACCTTGTGGCATTCGATGACCTCGTCGCCAGGGCGCGCGGGGGCAAGCTGGCGCCGGCCGATTTTCAGGGCACGACGATTTCCCTCACCAACCCTGGCACGGTGGGCACATTGGGCTCGGTTCCGCGCCTGATGCCCGGCCAGGGCGCCATCATTGCGACCGGCGCCATGGACTACCCCGCTGAGTTTCTCGGGATGCCCGAGGAGACGCGCACCATGCTGGGCGTGGGCAAGGTGATGATGATCACCTGCACCTATGACCATCGGGTGATTCAGGGCGCCGAATCGGGAACTTTTCTCGCCCGGGTACAAGCGCTGTTGCAGGGGGAGGACTCGTTCTACGACCGCATCTTCGCCAGCCTCCGTGTGCCCCACCGTCCGGTTGTCTGGACGGCGCCGGGAAAATCCGCCCAGCCCGAGGCGCAGCGCGCGGCAGACGTTTCAAAGGATGCCGCCATCGTCCAGATGATCAACGCCTACCGGGTGCGCGGCCACCTGATCGCCGACCTGGATCCGCTGGGCGCCGAACAGGGCTACCACCCCGAACTCGACCCCGCCAATTACGGCATCTCCCTCTGGGACCTTGACCGCTCCTTCAACGTCGGTAACTTCGGCTATTCCACCGGCTCAAGCTTCGCCATGGAAAGGGCCACGGCGCGTGAAATTCTGGACATGCTGCGCACCGCCTACTGCGGCAAGGTGGGCTGTGAGTACATGCACATCCAGCATCCTGAGCAGAAGCGCTGGCTGCAGGAAAGGCTGGAACTGAAACAGAACCAGCAGCGCCCCAGCGAAGGCGAGCGCCGCCGGATCCTTGCGCGACTGCTGGACGCCGAGATGTTCGAGCAGTTTCTGGATACGCGCTTCAAAGGCCACAAGCGATTCTCCTTGGAAGGCGGTGAGACCGCGCTGGCCATCCTCGACGAACTGGCGGACCGGGGGGCCAACGGCGGCGTTCAGGAGATTGTCATCGGAATGGCCCACCGCGGGCGGCTGGGTGTGCTGGCCAATCTGACAGGAAAACCGCTGAGCCAGCTTTTCTCGGAGTTCGAGGGTAATCTCGACCCCGAGTCGGCTCATGGATCGGGCGATGTGAAGTATCACCTGGGCGCCAGCGGCCAACGCGTATCGTTTGAAGGCAATACGGTAACGGTGACCGTGGCGCCCAACCCCAGCCATCTGGAGGCCGTGGACCCGGTGGTGGAGGGCATTGTGCGCCCCAAGCAGGATCACCTGGGCGACACCGAGCGCAGCCGCGTGATCCCTTTGCTGGTGCACGGCGACGCGGCGTTCGCGGGCCAGGGTGTGGTGGCCGAAACCCTGAATCTGTCGCAACTGGACGGATACACCACCGGCGGCACCATTCACCTGATCATCAACAACCAGATCGGGTTCACGACAAATCCGGACGACGCCCGCTCGACGCCCTACTCCACCGACGTGGCGCGCATGGTACAGGCGCCTATTTTCCATGTGAACGGGGACGATCCCGAAGCGGCCTTCCGTGTGGCGCAGATCGCGTTCGATTTCCGGCAGCGGTTCAAGAAGGATGTCGTCATCGACATGATCTGCTACCGCAAGCATGGCCACAATGAGGGCGACGATCCAAGCTTCACCCAGCCAATACTCTACCGCCGGATCGCCCAGCATCCCTCCGTGGCCACGCAGTACTCGGACAAATTGGCCCGTGAAGGAACGGTCAGCAAGGACAACCTGACGGCGCTTCGGGCCGCCGTCAAGACCCGCCTCGAAGAAGGGTTCAACACGGCAAAAACCCTGCCGGAGCGCTTTGAAACGGTCGAAATGACCGTGCTGGAGGAAGCCCAGCTTCAGAAGATCGTCGCAAACACGGCGGTTTCGCCCGCCCTGCTGGAGCGTGCCGCCCGGGGCATGACGACGTTTCCCGCGGACTTCACCCTGCATCCTAAGCTCAAGCCACTGATCGACCGCCGGGCCGACGTAGTGAATGGAGCCCCGATGGACTGGGCCACGGCCGAAGCGCTGGCCTTCGGAACCCTGGTGCTGGAGGGCACCGCGGTACGGCTGAGCGGCCAGGATTGCGGCCGCGGTACGTTCAGCCAACGGCACCTGGAGTTGTACGACTACGCCACCGGGCAACTGCACACGCCCATGAGCCACCTGGCGCCGGAGCAGGCACGTTTTGAGGTAGTGAACAGTTCGCTCAGCGAATATGCCGTGATGGGCTTTGAGTTTGGCTACAGCGTGGGCGACCCGTTGACGCTGGTGATGTGGGAGGGGCAGTTCGGCGATTTCGCCAACGGAGCCCAGATTCTGATCGATCAGTTTCTCACCTGCTGCGAATCGAAATGGGGCCAGCCGAGCGGCCTGGTTCTGCTGCTGCCGCATGGTTATGAGGGGCAGGGTCCCGAACACTCCAGCGGGCGGATTGAGCGCTTTCTCCAACTGTGCGCCGACAACAACATTCAGGTTTGCAATTGCACCACGCCCGCGCAGTACTTTCATCTGCTGCGGCGGCAGATGCATGGAGGCGAAGACCGCCGCGGGGTTCGTAAGCCGCTGATCATCTTCACGCCCAAGAGCTTGCTGCGCCATGCCAAGGCCGTCTCAACGGCGAGCGACCTGACATCCGGCGGCTTCCGCGAACTCATTCAGGACGCCGGACCCGCGGAGGGCATCACTCGCCTGTTGCTGTGCTCCGGAAAGGTGTACTACGATCTGCTGGCCGCGCGCGAAGAACGCGGCGCCCACCATATTGCCATCGCCCGCCTGGAGCAGATTTACCCGTTCCCGGCCGCCGACATCGGTGACATGCTGGCCCGTTACCCGGCGGCGTGCGAAGTGATGTGGGTGCAGGAAGAGCCCAGAAACATGGGCGCCTGGCGCTTCGTGCAGGAAAAACTGGACCCCGTGTTGCGTCCTTCCGGCCGCGCCGTGCGTCCAGCCACGCGGCGCGAAAGCGCCAGCCCGGCAGCCGGTTCCGTGCGGCTGCACCAGGAAGAGTTCCGCCAATTGATGGAAATGGCTTTCACCGCCGGCGAAGTGGTGCGCAAGAGACGCGTGCGCGTGCCGAAACGTAAGAAGTAGTGGAAGAACTTTTCAGCGTGGAGGGCGTGGCGTTTGTTCACGACAACCTCTGGTGGCTCGCCTGGACACCGCTTCTGGCCGCCGCGCTCGCAATTCTCATTGGCGCACCGGTGTGGCGTTGGATGCGGCTCTATGGTGTAGCCGCTAAGTACAACACGCGATCGGAGTGGTCCGGAGCCCGCTGGCGCCTGGCGGAACTGGTACCAGCGGAGACGCTGGCACGGTTTCCCGGAGCCGAGGTGGTGGTGCCCGCCGCGGGTGGATGGGGAACCGGGCTGGGCGAAGCGTTAGGTCACCTGGGCGTGAGCGCGGATTCCATTCTGTTCCACGGCCGCCGCTGGTTTCGCGACCGCGTATTCGAAGTCCCCTTCCATGAGGTAACCAACGTCTTCATCCGCAAGCATTCCAGGCTTGATTCCCTTCACCTGGTCCGGTCGGGCCGCAAGTGTTCCTTCTTCCTCTTCAAAGACCCGGTGGACTCAACCCAGGATCTCTTCAACCTGGTTCAGCAGCGGATGATAGACAGCAGGAAACGATGAGCTACAGCGGTATGTTGCCGTGCTTCTTGCGCGGCATCGTGTCCACCTTGTTCTCGAGCATCCGCAGGGCCCGAATCAGCCGGGGCCGCGTCTCACCTGGTTCGATCACGTCATCGATGTAGCCGCATTCAGCGGCGATGAACGGGTTGGCCAGCCGGTCCCGGTATTCGGCCGCTTTCTCCCTTCGCAGCGCTTCCGGGTCCGCCGCGGTGGACAATTCCCGGCGATAGACAATGTTGACGGCGCCCTCGGGGCCCATCACGGCGATCTCAGCCGTGGGCCAGGCCAGATTCACATCGGTGCGCAGGTGCTTCGAACCCATCACGCAGTAAGCGCCGCCGTAAGCTTTGCGTGTGATCACAGTGACTTTGGGCACGGTCGCCTCGGCATAGGCGTAAAGCAATTTGGCGCCGTGGCGGATGATGCCGCCCCACTCCTGCCCGGTTCCGGGAAGAAAACCCGGCACGTCCTCGAACGTGACAATCGGGATGTTGAACGCATCGCAGAAACGGACGAATCGGGCTCCCTTGACGGAAGAATTGATATCCAGGCAGCCCGCCAGGCTGGCCGGCTGATTCGCCACAATGCCAACTGTGCGCCCATCCAGCCGCGCGAATCCAACGACGATGTTCGGGGCGAAGTGTTCGTGCACTTCAAGAAAATCGCCGTGATCGGCCACGCGGCGGATGACATCCTTGATGTCGTAGGGAATGCTCGAATCGGAGGGGACCAGCGTGTCCAGGGCGGCATCGCGGCGGTCGGCGGGGTCGGTCCGGGGACCACGTGGCGCGTCGTCCCGATTGTTCGATGGCAGAAAACTCATGAGGCGCCGGATCATCTGAAGGCAAGCCGCATCCCCCGAAGCCATGAAGTGAGCCACGCCGCTTACCGCGTTGTGCGTCGAGGCGCCACCCAATTCCTCTTTGCCGACATCCTCGTGCGTTACCGTCTTGATGACGTCGGGGCCGGTGACGAACATGTAGCTTGTCCTCTCCGCCATGAAGACGAAGTCGGTCAGGGCCGGTGAGTAGACGGCGCCGCCGGCACAGGGTCCCAGAATCGCCGAAATCTGGGGTACAACCCCGCTCGCCAGGGTGTTGCGCAGGAAGATGTCCGCATATCCGCCCAGCGAGAGTACGCCTTCCTGAATCCGTGCGCCGCCGGAATCGTTCAGGCCGATCACCGGCGCCCCGTTCTTCAGCGCCAGGTCCATTACCTTACAGATCTTGCGGGCGTTGGCTTCCGAAAGCGATCCGCCGTAGACGGTGAAGTCCTGCGCGAAGACGAACATCGGCCGGCCGTGGATGTGGCCGTAGCCCGTGACGAATCCGTCGCCGTCGATGACCTGATCGCCATCCCCGCGCGACCGCACCAACTTGTCCACCTCCTCAAACTTTCCTTCGTCCAGCAAAAGGTCGATTCGTTCCCGCGCCGATAGCTTGCCTTCCTTGTGTTGCCGCTCGCGGCGCTCCGGCCCGCCGCCGGCCTCGGCGTTGGCGTGCCGGCGGCGAACTTCTTCCAGGCGTGTCGATGTCATCTCCTTCTGACATTACCAGTCCGGCCGGGAGGCATGGCCCGCACAGCGCCCGGACGATCGGAAAGAACGCTGACAAAGGAACGCACAAAGGAACGCACAAAGGAACACAGACGGACCGTCAAGCCAAATAAGCAGGTAACCGAAATTTTCCAAGCCGGGGTTGCGGTGATCTTACCGTTGAATTATCATACACCAAGGCTCGGCATAAGATGGGCTGTTGTTTACCACGAAATCGGAGAACGGAAAATGAACCTGTTGAGAGTTGTATCTCTTGTAGCCCCTTGGGCGGCGCTGGTCCACGCGGGTACGGCCACAGTCACAGTGAATGGCACCTCGAATCTTTGGCTGGCAGGCATGCCCCATGGCACGGCCTGCTGCTCCGGTGACTCAGCGCCGGGGCAGTCGCCGGTTCTGGTTCCCCTGATGCTGATTCCCGGCACAACTCTGACGTTCGCCGCCACGGGCGCCACGAAACACGGGCCCGCTCAGCCGCTGGTGGGACCCGACGGCCGGCCAGGCGTCTTCGCCACCAAACTGAATGACGGTATCCAAGGCATGTCGTACCTGCGGGCGCAATTGAGTTCCCTGATCGGGGTGTTCCTCAGCGATGACCAGCCGGATCTGAGCGCCGAACCCGCAACGCTCGATTTCTCGGACCCTGGCGCAATGAACTTCTTGACCCTGGCGCCCGCGCTCAAGCAGACATTCTTCATCGGCGATGGTCTTGCCGGCGGCGGAGAGACCCAGGAGTTCATCATCCCTGCCGGAGCGACGCGCCTTTACCTTGGCACATTCGACGGCTACGAATGGAACAACAACGGAGGTGAACTGAGCGTGACCGTCAGAGGGTCCATGGTCCCTGAGCCCGGTTCTCTTGGCCTGCTCGCCGCCGGCTTGGGCGCGGCGTTCGCTCTGCGGCGCGGAAGGTAAGACTCGTCCAGGGAGGGTTCTTCGCGCGAGTGTTACTCTAGTGGAGAACCCTTCATTCATGGACGCTCAACTCCTTGTTGACGCCCTTCAGATCGTCCTCATTGATCTGCTGCTGGCTGGTGATAATGCCGTCGTCATTGCGATGGCCGTGCGCTCCTTGCCCCCGCGTGAGCGGCGTATGGGCATTCTGGCCGGTTCCGCCCTGGCGGTGGTGCTTCGCGTCGGCATTACCTTCTTTGCCGCGCAGCTTTTGCGGGCCAGTTTCATCAAGTTCACGGGTGGCCTGCTGATCCTCTGGATCGGCTGGAAGCTGCTGGCGGATAACGTTGGCGGCGAGGATGAGGGGAAGGAAGCCGCCGGCCTTTGGCAGGCGATGTGGATCATCCTTGTGGCTGACATCACCATGTCGGTGGACAACATCCTGGCCGTTGCCGCCGCCTCCAAGGGCCACTTCGGCCTGCTGCTGTTCGGCCTTGGCCTGAGCATTCCGTTCGTGGTCTTCACCAGTGATCTGCTGAGCCGCCTGATGAACCGCTGGCCCATCATCATCTTTGTCGGCGCGGCCATCCTGGGCAAAGTGGGAGGCGAAATGGCGGTCAGCGACCCCTGGATTGTTGAAACCTTCCGCCCGGAGCCCTGGATGAACTGGGCCGCCCAGGCCACCGGCGCACTTGGTATTGTGGGCGTCCGCGGCCTTCTCAACAGCGCCAAGGCCCGCTAGAACGGCAAATCGGCCCAATCTGCGAAAATAAGGAAATCCATGACAGGCCACGAGACACGCCAGAGGTTTATCGACTTCTTCGCCGCGCGCGGACACCGCCCCGTCCGCAGTTCCTCCCTGGTGCCCGCCAATGACCCGACGCTGCTGTTCACCAACGCCGGCATGAACCAGTTCAAGGATCTCTTCCTGGGCCTCGAAAAACGCGACTACAGCCGCGCCACCACCAGCCAGAAGTGCGTTCGTGCCGGCGGCAAACACAACGACCTTGAGAACGTTGGCTACACCCGCCGCCACCACACCTTCTTCGAGATGCTGGGCAACTTCTCCTTTGGCGATTACTTCAAAGCGGAAGCGATCGAGTTCGCCTGGGACCTCATCACCCGTGACTACGGCCTGTCCAAGGATCGCCTGTATGTCACCGTCTTCCGCGAGGACGATGATGCCGAGAACCTCTGGCAGAGCGTGGCGGGCGTGCCCAAAAGCCGCATTTTCCGTCTGGATGAGAAGGACAACTTCTGGCAGATGGGCGACACCGGCCCATGCGGACCCTGCTCCGAGATCCACTACGATCTGGGCCCCGAGACCGCCGAACCCGGCCGTGAGCACGAGGAGTTTCCACTCGACGGCGGCGGCCGCTTTGTCGAGATCTGGAACCTGGTCTTCATGCAGTTTGACCGCTCCCAGGAAGGTAAGCTCACTCCCCTGCCCCGCCCCTCCATCGACACCGGCATGGGGCTTGAGCGTGTGGCCGCCGTGCTGCAGGGCAAGCTTTCGAACTTCGAGTGCGACCTGATCGCCCCCATCATTGAGCACGCGGCCGGCCTGTTCGGTGTCACCGTGGGCGAAGACGCGCGCACGGACACCGTACTGCGCATCTGCGCCGATCACGCGCGCGCCGCCGCGTTCCTCATTCACGATGGCGTGCTGCCCTCAAACGAAGGCCGCGGCTATGTGCTGCGGAAGATCATGCGGCGCGCCCTGCGGAACGCCCGGATGATCGGCGTGCCGGACGCTTTCCTCTATAAAATGACCGGCTTTGTCGCCGGGCACATGCAGGCGGCGTACCCCGAAATGCTGGAGAGCGTCCAACGCGTGGCCCGCGTGGTGAAGGATGAGGAACACCGCTACGCCAACACGTTCCAGGTGGCCGAGAAGATCTTCCACGACGAAGCGAAGAAATCTGCCGCCGGTGTGCTGCCGGGCGCGGCGGCTTTCAAGCTCTACGACACCTACGGCCTGGCCCTGGACGAGCAGGAGGACATGGCGCGAGAGATGGGCCTGAAGCTCGACATGGCGGGCTTTGAGGAGGCAATGGACCGTCAGCGCGAGAAGGCGCGGGCCAGTTGGAAGGGCGCCGAGAAGTCCCAGGTGGACCCGGTGTACCACGAACTGCTGGCCAAGGGCCGCACCCGCTTCCTGGGCTACGATTCCCTGGAGTGCGAGCGCTGCACGGTGGTGGGTGTGGTGGATGGCAAGGAATTGGTGCTCGACCAGACACCCTTTTACGCCGAAGCGGGCGGCCAGGTTGGCGATCAGGGCGTCCTGCTGGATGCGGCGGGCGAGGTGGCGGCGGAAGTTCATAGTGTCTTCCCGATTCTGCCGGGGCTGAGCGTGCACAGAGTCACCCTGCACAAGCCGGTGGCCGTGGGCGATACGTTGCGGGCGCAGGTCAACGCCACCACACGGCATTCCACGATGCGGAACCACACGGCGACGCATCTGCTTCATGCGGCGCTGCGCACGGTGCTGGGCACGCACGTCAAGCAGGCCGGCAGTGTTGTCGATCCACAGCGGCTTCGCTTCGACTTCACGCACTATACCGGGCTCGATGCCGGCGAACGCACCGAGATTGAGCGCCTGGTGAATGAACAGATCCTGCGCAACACCGCCGTCACCACGCATGTCATGGACCTGGACCGGGCGCTCGAAACCGGCGCCATGGCGCTGTTCGGCGAAAAGTACGGCGAACAGGTGCGCGTGGTGGAGATCCCCGGCTTCTCGAAAGAACTCTGCGGCGGCACGCACGCCGCGCGCACGGGCGATATTGGCGTAGCGAAGGTGATTTACGAGGGGTCGAGTTCCGCCGGCGTCCGCCGCATCGAGGCCATCACCGGCCCGGCTGTCGTGGCGCACTATGAGCAGAAGCTGCGCGAGCAGGCGGAACACGCCCAGGACCTGGAGCGGCGGTCGCGAGAGAAGGATCAGGAAATCGAGCGGCTGAAGAATGATGCGGCGGCTCACCAGGCCGGGTCGCTCGAATCGCAGGCCAAGGAAGTGAACGGCGTGAAAGTTCTGACGGCGCGGGTGCGCGGGCTGGACCGCAATCAGATGCGGACCATCGCCGATTCGCTGCGCAACAAGTGGAAGAGCGCGGTGGTGGTGTTGGCGTCCGGCGATAGCGGCGCGGTGGCGGTGGTCTCGGCGGTGACCAAGGATGTCACAGCGCGCGTCCATGCGGGCAAACTGGCGGGCTCCGTGGCGCAGGCCGTGGGCGGCAAGGGAGGCGGGCGCCCGGATATGGCCGAGGGTGGCGGCACGCAGCCGGGGGCGCTCGACGGGGCGCTGGCGGCGGCCCAGGCATCCATTGAAGGCATGCTCCGGTGACAGAGTTCGACGTAGCCATTGTGGGCGCGGGTCCCACGGGGCTGGCGTGCGGAATTGAACTAAAGAAACGCGGGCTGCGCGCGGTGCTCATCGACAAGGGCTGCGTGGTCAACTCGCTCTATCATTACCCTACGAACCTGGTGTTCTTCACCACGCCGGAACTGTTGGAGATTGGCGATATCCCGATGACCGCGCTGAACGAAAAGCCGGTGCGGGCGGAGGCGTTGAAGTATTACCGCAGGGTGGCCGCGCTCTACGATCTCGACATTCGCCAGTACCAGCGCGTCACCGGCATTGCCGGCGAGGATGGTGCGTTCACCGTCCACGCCGAAGACCGCCAGGGCGCGCCACTCGCCTACACGGCGCGCAAAGTGATCATTGCCACCGGGTACTACGACATTCCTAATTATCTCGGTGTACCGGGCGAGGACCTGCCCAAGGTGCTGCATTACTACAAGGAGCCACACCCGTACTTCGACCATGACGTGCTGGTGGTGGGCGCTAAGAACTCGGCGGCTTTGGCCGCGCTTGAGCTCCACTGGACCGGCGCCCGGGTGACCCTGGTGCACCGGGGGACCGGAATCTCAGGGTCGGTGAAATACTGGATCAAGCCGAACATCGAGAACCGGATCGCAAGCGGTGAGGTGAAGGCGTACTTCCGCTCGACGGTGGCGCGGATTGAGCCCCGGTCCGTGGTGCTGGCCACCCCGGATGGCGAGGTGGAAGTGCCGAACGACTTCGTCTTCGCCATGACCGGGTACCGGCCGGACTTCGAATTCCTGGCCCGGCACGGGATTCATTTGGACCAGGAGACGGGAAGGCCGGAACTGGATCCTAAAACCCTGGAGACGGGCCGCAAGGGGATCCACCTTGCGGGAGTTGTGGTGGCCGGCCGGCACACGAACGAGATTTTCATTGAAAACGGCCGGTTCCACGGACAGCAGATTGCGGAGGCGCTGGCCGCTCGCGAACGGGGGTGACTTGCTCACGCCACCGGCGTGCAGCCCGCCAGGAACTTGGGGTCGATCTCCACACCGAGACCGGCGCCCGACGGCACGGTCAACATCCAGCCCTCGCTTCTGAGAGATGAACTGCTCGAGGAGACCGGCAGGTTGTCGTCTTCACCCTTGTACTCCTGATGGGCGCCCACGTTGGCGACACAGGAGGCGAAGTGCGCGACATAAAGAAAACCCAGACCGCCGCCCGACATGTGCGGCGTGCAGTCCAGGCCGGCCACGGCGGCCATGCGAGCCACCGTCATCGAGCGGATGAGCCCGCCGAAGTAGAGCAGATCCGGTTGGATCACCTGAGCAGTGCCGGTCTCGATGATCCGGCGGAATCCTCGCAGGCTGGCCTCCTCCTCGCCCAGCGCGATCGGAATCTTCAGCGCCTCCGCGATCTGTCTGGTCTCGTCGTAGTGATCGAAAGGCACCGGCTCCTCAAAGAAAGCCAGGTTGTGGGCCTCCATGACACGCCCGATCTCAATGGACATCGGAACGTCGTAGGAGCCATTGGCATCGGCATAGATGCTGAACTTGTCACCAAAGGTCTTCCGTGTGAGAGGGATGAGCGCCTTGTCGCGGCGCGTCGAATCGGCGTCGTACCGCATGCGCGCGCCCAGACGGAACTTAATGGCCCCGGCGCCTGTTTCCGCCACCTGCTGCTTGAGATACTCGATCTCAGCCTGCGGCGTATTCCCACGGTGGCCGCTGGCGCGATAGACCGGAATCTTGCGCCGGATCAGCTTGCCGAACAGTTCGCCCAGCGGCCTGCCGGAAGCCTTGCCCAACATGTCGAGAATGGCGATCTCAACCACCGCCACGCTCACCCAGAAAGGCAGGCCCTGCCATTTGTAGTTTGAGTTCCAAAGATAGACGCCATGAATCAGCGATTCGAGGTCCCGCGCATCCTTGCCAACAAAGAACGGAGCCACTTTCTTCGTCAGGATCTGGTTCGCCGCGCTCATCACGGAGCTGTGGGCGTCGGCAAAACCCGTCACCCCATCCTTCGACCGCACGCGGACCAGGTAATGCCCGCCGTTACGGAGCAGCTCGACAGACTCAATGCGAAGCGGCTGGGCCAGAAGGCCCGTTCGGAGCACGGAGGCAGACATGGCCGCCTCCAGCCTGGCGCCCAGTTCAGTCCGTGGAGGTGCGGCCGCGGGAGACGGAACCGCCAACGCCGCGGCGCTGGACGTTGCGAGGAATCGGCGACGGTTCATCGAAATTGCCTCATTTGTTTCCAGGAACAGATCTTTCCTAAGAATAGACCAGTCCAACGCATCCGGATACACCGCTACAGAAAGCGCCGGGCAACAAGGCGGAGGTTGTGGCAAGGAGTGGCTGGGAGGCAGGGATTCGAACCCCGATACGCAGATCCAGAGTCTGCAGTCTTACCGTTAGACGACCTCCCAAGGGGACCGAACACCAGTATAGCGAAATGTTCGTGGCGTCAGGCGAGAATGTCGCGAATCACCGTGCCCGCAACGTCCGTCAACCGGAAGTCGCGGCCAGCGTAGCGGTACGTCAGGCGGGTGTGGTCAACGCCCATCAGGTGGAGCACGGTGGCGTGCAGGTCATGCGGGTGGGTGCGCTTTTCAACGGCGCGGTAGCCGAAGTCGTCGGTGGCGCCGTAAGCCATGCCTCCACGAACGCCGCCGCCCGCCATCAGAACCGTGTACCCGTGCACATTGTGGTCGCGGCCGTAGCCCACTTTTTCAAGGCCGCTGTTCTGGATCATCGGAGTACGCCCAAATTCACTGCCGATAAGCAGCACCGTATCCTCCCACAGGCCGCGAGCCTTGAGATCGGTGACCAGGGAAGAGATGGCGCGATCGGCCACGGCGGCCAGCTTGCGATGCACCAGAATGTCGTCGTGGCTGTCCCAGGGCTGGAAGTTGCCAAAATACACCTGGGAGACCCGGACGCCCCGCTCGGCCAGACGCAGCGCCATCAGGCATCCGCGGCCGAACTCGTGATCGCCGTAACGCTCCCGGGTGGCTTCCGATTCCTTGCCCAGGTCGAAAACGTCGGGCGCCTCGGTCTGCATCCGGAACGCCATTTCCATGGCCTGAATGGAAGACTCCAGTTGAACGTCGTTCCCTGTCCGCGCCAGATAGCCGCGGTTCAAACGGTCAAGCAGCCCAAGCTGCCGCTGCTGATCCCCCGCCGACAGCTCATTGTTGCGTATATTCTGCACCAGCTTGTCCGGCGTCCGCTCTCTGAGAGGAATGTAGGCGCCCTGGTGGATGGAGGGCAGAAATCCCGAGTCCCACAACTGCGCTCCCAACACCGGATGCCCGGCGCACAGAGCCACGAAACCGGGCAGGTTTTGATTCTCGGAGCCCAACCCATAAGTGAGCCATGAGCCCATCGAGGGACGGCCCGCCAGTTGATGGCCCGTGTTCATCAACAGCAACGACGGCCCGTGGTTCCCGTTGTCCGAGTACATGGAGCGAATGACGCAGAAATCGTCGATCATCGCGCCCACCCGTGGAAAAATGGAGCTTACTTCCAGTCCGCTCTTTCCCTGGGGCCGGAACTCGAACGGCGACTGCATCAGATTGCCCGACGCCCGGTCCGTCTGAAACTTGGGGCCGGGCAGCGGCTGGCCGTGCATCTTCGTTAGCATCGGCTTCGGGTCAAACGAGTCCACCTGCGAGATGCCGCCGTTCAGAAACAGATAAATAACGCGCTTGGCCTTGGCGGGAAAGTGCCCCGCACGGGGCGCCATGGGGGCGGTGCTGCCCGCAAGGGCCTGCTGCGCGGCCAGGCCCAACAGGCCAAAGCCGGCGCCGGTGGTCTGAAGCAACTCACGCCGGGAGAAAGTCCGTTTCATGGGGTCACCTTCTTCATCATTGCACTGAACTGAATTCGCTTGCAGCCAGCAGCACCTGGGCGTACTGCGGCCACGTGGCGCCCGGAGCAGCCAGAAACTCAAGGCCCGCCGCACGCTCCTGCTGATCGGGCGGGCGGCTGTAGAGCAACCGGTAAGCACGGTCGATCCGGCGCGAAGAATCCGCGCCAGCCTCCCGTTCCACGCGTGCGGCCAGTTTCCGGGCCTGGCCGGCCACGAATGGGCTGTTCATGAAGTAGAGCCGCTGCATGGGGCCAATTGTCGTCATGCGCTCGTCGGCCATCGAGTTGGGGTTCGGAAAATCGAACAGCGCCAGCGTCGGGTTGAGCTTGGTCCGGCCCACATAGCCATACACAGTGCGGCGGCGGTTGGATTCAGTGATCTCCTCCGCCTTCCCGCCCATGCCATCATCCAGGTCGCCGCCAACCGCCAGAAGGGCGTCACGCAACGCCTCAATGTCCAGCCGGGACCGGAATGGCGCGCGCCACAGAAGTTGATTCGCGGGGTCGCGGCGCACATTCTCATCGAGACCCTCCGCCGAGGAACTCAACTGGTAGACCGCGGACAGCATGATCTCCCGATGGAGCTTCTTCAGGGACCAGCCGCCGGCCACGAATCGCGACGCCAGATAGTCCAGCAGTTCGGGATTCGCCGGCCGCTCGCCCAGTTGCCCGAAGTTGCTGGTTGTGCGCACAAGGCCCGCGCCAAAGTGGTGATGCCACACCCGGTTCACCATCACGCGCGCGGTCAGGGGATTCCGTGGGTCCGTGATGGCTTCCGCAAGCTCCATCCGGCCGCTGCCGCGCGTGAACGGCGTGGGCTCGGCCGGTGCGAGGATTTGAAGGAAGCGGCGGGGAGCCTCTTCGCCCAGCGTTTCCGGATTGCCGCGCAGTTCCACTTTGATGTTTGCCGGCTTCGCCTTGTCGCGATAGCTGTGCAGGAACGGGTATTGCGCGGGCAGAGACTTCTTCAACGCCTCATGGCGTTCCCGCATCCCGGCCAGATGGGTGGCCACAAGCGGTGAAAGCCAGCGCGCGATGTCCTTCGCTCCGAAGTAGTAGACGCCGCCCTTGAAATCGACGAAATCCCTGCGGTAGGGGTCAGAGGCGAGATCCCGCCAGAAGTAGTAGCGGAGAATGTCGAGGGATTCCAGATTCGTGTACTGCCGCTTGGCCTCGATGCGTGAGCCCTCGGTTCCGCCCAGCGCCACGTAGTTCCGGTCATCCATGGCGTGCTTTTCCTCAAACATCTTCACCACGAAGTCGCGCACGCGGCGGGCTTCGGCAGCGACATCATCTGTCGGAACCACCTCGCCGGCCTTGCCGCGGCGGATGAGCTTAAGAAAGCCCTCAAGGTGCGGGTGCTCGATATCGCTGGCCAGATACTTCACCCACCGGCCCAGCACTTCTTCATCGAGCCCGGCTGCCTTCGCCGCCTCCGCCGCGTCCGGTTTGGCGGCGAGCATCAGCGGGTAGGCAACCGTTAGATACTTCTCCGTCGCAGTGGCCAGAATCTCCGAGATCAGTACGCTCTGCCGCACGGTGAACTCGTTGATCTCCGTGTTGAGCAGGTCCATCCGCTTCTTGTGATCCCGGAATCGCGTCACCTCCGCTTCCGGCGCCAGCGGAAACTCGTGCTTCTCGGAGCTTCGGAAAACGCCCAGCATCGAGTAATAGTCGCGTGCCGGAATCGGATCGAACTTGTGATCGTGGCACTGGGCGCAGCCCACGGTAAGCCCCAGCATGACGCGCGCGGTCACATCCACGCGATCATCGCCGCCCGGTCCGAGTGCGTGAAAGCCCAGGGCGGGCAGCATCTTTGACCGCTCCGGCTCCGGCAGAAAGTCAGCCGCCAGTTGGGCCTTCAAAAACTTGTCGTACGGCAGGTCCTCGTTCAACGCCTCAATCACCCAATCGCGATACCGGTGGGCGTTCAGGAACACATCGTCGTTGGCCGCGCCCAATTGGCCGTCGGAGTACCGCGCCAGGTCCAGCCAGTGGCGGCCCCACCGCTCGCCGTAACGCGGCGAGGCGAGCAACCGGTCCACCACACGTTCGAATGCCTTGGGGGACTTGTCGGCAAGAAACGCCTCCACATCTTCGGGCGCCGGCGGCAAACCGGTCAGATCGAACGAGGCCCGGCGGATCAGCACGTGTTTGGAGGCTGGACCCGCGGCCGCCAGCTTTTCACGATCCAGCCGGGCCAGAATGAAGCGATCGACCGGCGTGCGAACCCAGGACTCTCGTGAAACAGCCGGCAGCGCCGGCATCCTCACCGGTTGATACGCCCAGTGGGCACGCTGTTCGGGCTTGATTCGATACTCTCCCCCGGACGGCGCTGCGGCGGCAGCCGATTCTGGCCCTGCGGCGGCAGCCGCTTTTGGCCATGCCGCGCCCTCGGCGATCCACTGTTTCAGGTCGTCAATCTCCTGCGCGGTCAGCTTGCCCGCGGGGGGCATCTTGAGCCGGGCGTGCATGCCGGTCACTGCCTGAACAATCAGGCTGTTGGCGGGGTCCCCCGGTACGATGGCCGGGCCGCTGCGGCCGCCGTGCAGCAGGTGCTCGCGGGAGTCCACTCTCAGCCGGGCGATCTGCGAATCCGTGTGACAGGCATGGCAGTGTTTCACCAGCACTGGACGCACCTTCATCTCGAAGAATTCAACCAGTTTGGGGTCCGCCGCGCTGGCCAGCACGGGCAGCCCCAGAAGGAACAGCCGCCACATCGTTTCTACATCATATATCGGCCGGGCCCCGGGCTAACGGCCCAGGGACCCGGGAGAAAGGCCGCCGCTCAACGAGTAGGTGCCGCCCACGGAAGCCACCGCCGCGGTGCGCCTGGCCAGCCCCGTAAGCTGACGAATGCGGTAAACGGCTTCGATGCCTGTGCAGTGCGCCCCCAGGAATCCGCCCAATTCGAACTCCTTGAGCTTCCCGGCTGTCCAGGCGAGATGTTCGTCCGAGGCGCTGAAGAGATGAAATCCCCCGATGGCCGCGCGGATGGGTGCCTTCCGAATCGCCTCCCGGGCATGCTCCAGCGTGTTGATGATGCCCGCATGTCCACAACCGGAAAGCAGCACCAGGCCTTCGCCGGTGTCAAACACCATTGACATGTCCTCAGGCAGATTGTCCTCTCCGCCGTCACCCGCCAGACGGCCGGATCCGCTCCAGTTGCGCTCGGGATGGCGCCGCGGCACAGGACCGGTAAGCCAGATGCCGGGATGGATTTCGGCTGGCTTGCCGTATTCGACAAAACGTCCGCCGAGCGCCCGGTATTCGGCCCCCGTCCGAATCATGCTGTTCCCTTCCCCGCGCGGGCTGGGGCGCGAGACAAAGATGCCCTTGCCCACGTGCGCCACCGCCAACGAACCGGGTTGCCGCCGGCTCAGTTCCCGCCGCAGAGTAACCAGGCCGTTGGTGTGGTCCCCGTGGTTGTGGCTGAGAATCACGTCGGTGATCCCCGCCAGATCGATGTTCATCTCCTCGGCGTTGCGGAGCACGGTTTCCGGCCGGCCACCGGTGTCGAACAGAATGCGGCGGCCGCCGGTTTCAACCAGGGCGGCAAAGCCCCATTCGCCCAACCCGCGATTGTCGGCCAGCATGGTGGAAAGCACGGTGATCTTCAGGTCGCGCACCCGGGCGGGCGTTTGCGCGGCGAGCGTTGCACAGGCGGCAATCCAGAGCGGAACGGTGAGGCGAGTCATCACCGGAAATATAGCATCATGGAGGCAGAATGCAGGAGCTTCCCTACGAATTGAGTCCAGCCGAGTTGTTTAGGCAGTTGGCCGGACCGGCGCCCCCGCGCCTCATCGATTGCCGCGAGCCGTTTGAACGCGAACTCGCGCGCATCGAGCCGTCCGTGCTCATCCCGATGCGCGCGGTGCCGGGCGAACTGCAGGATATCGAGACGATGGCCGCGGACGCCAATGTGGTGGTGTACTGCCATCACGGCGTGCGCAGCCTGAACGTGGGGCTGTGGCTGCGCCGCAATGGCGTGGAGAACTGCCAGAGTCTGGCTGGTGGAATCGACCGCTGGAGCCTGGATGTTGACCGCGGCGTTGCCCGCTACTGAGCACCCCGAAGGGGTTACTGGGCCGAGGCGCGAGGCTGCAGTTCCTTCATCATGGAGAGGAACTTCTCCCGCTGCTCGGGAGTGAGGCACGCAAGAATCTTCTGCTTGCCCGTCGCCCGCACGTCGTCCATCTGGGCCTGCAGCGTCTGGACGTACATCACGAAATCATCGAGGATTTCTTCCACCTGAACGCTCTGTTCCGGGGTAAGGTTCAGTTCCTGCTTGAACCGCTCAAGGGTCCGTTCCTTCGTGCCCGCCTGCCACTCGCCCAGTGAAAGCTGAGGCGGCCGCGTGCGGATGAAGAGGCGCATACCGGCCGCTCCGGCCACGCCACCCACCAGAAGAACCAGAAGCAGCACCGCGAGAATCCGGCGATCACGCCAGGTTACGTCGCTCCAGTGATGTTGATCCTGCATCGCTCGGACTTACTCGCCGTAGGAGACCAGATTCACCAGCACGGCCTCCCGCTGCTGCTGGACATCGAAGTTGACATCGAGCGCCGTGTCTTCCGTTGGGGTCATCATGGCGGGAACAAACAGAGCCTCCATGCGAGGCTCGCTCTCAAGCGACAGCAGGACGCCGCCGGCCAGAACCACCAATGCCATCGAAGCGTAGACCATCCGGCGGCCGAACACATCCGCGAACACAGCCCACGGCGACGGGCGGCGGGAGTCGTCAATGCGGTTCATGACGCGGGCATAGAAGCCGGGCGCCGGTTCCAGAGCCTCCTCGCAGCGCAGCGTCCGAAGCATGCGCGAGTGCTCGATCATCATCTCCATTTCGGAGAAGCACTCCTCGCACGTCTCCAGATGCAGGCTGAACGTGGCCTTCCGCTCAGCGGGCAGCGAGCCCGCCAGGAACAGTTCCAAGTCGTGCCGAATTTCCTGATGCATCGTCGGATCCTTGTCAGCAATCCATGGCCGTCGATCGTCCCTGTTTCCCACGGGTCTTTCGCCGGGTCGCCCGGCGGCTCACGCCCGCTTCGGAAAACACATTATATAGCCTCATCTCACCCAATGCCTAATCCTAGCCCTGCGCCAGCACCCGGCGGCCCAGCCTCTGCGCCACCTTCACCAGCTTCTGGCGCGCCCGGAACAGCTTCACCTTGATGGTGTTTTCGTTCATGCCGGTCATCGCGGCCAGTTCTTCCACCGAATGGCCTTCCACTTCCTTCAGAAGGATCAGCTTGCGATCCTCATCGGAAACCTTGGCCAGAAGCTTCATCACCAGGTCGCGGTTGGCGGTGTTCACGTCGGCGCCGGGCCCCTGGGCCGCCGACGCTTCGGAGTTGGCCATCCGCTTCGAGTCATCCTCGGAAAAATCGCTTTCGTAGACCAGCTTCCGGACCTTCTTCTTCCGCAGATAGTCGTAGCATTCGTTGACCGTGATCTTGTAGATCCAGGTGAGCAGCGAACTGCGTGCATCAAAGGAGTTGATCGAAAAATAGATCTTGGCGAACACCTGTTGCGCGATGTCTTCGGCATCGTTGTGGTTGCGCAGAATGCCGTGGATGATGGAGAAAACTTTCGACTGGTAGCGTTCCACCAATTCGCGGAATGCCAGTTCATCCCTGGCCTGAGCCCGGCTGATCAGCGCGGCTTCTTCGTTGCGTTGATCCACTTTCGTCCTGGCTCGTGCGGTGCTTTCCCTCAGTCCAAAGCCGGGTACCGCGATGCCGGTCAGCGTGAGTGCGGTTGCCATACATCCGGTACGACGCACCCGGAAGTCACCCGGTTTCCACGAATTACGCGGAATTTCGACAGTAGCACAGGGGCCGGGGCCGGTTCAAACTACCGGGTTCCGTAGGCCTGCCGGACTTCGTCGAAACGAACCCGGGCCGCCTCCGCCCCCGGGTCTCCCAGAGCGGCCAGGGCCCGGTACAGCCCGTACCAGTGATTGGCTTCGTTTGGTTCCGCTTCCGTCAGCCTGCGCCACCGGGCCGCGGCTTCCCGGGGGGCCTGAGACTGAAGCTGCCTGGCGAGAAAGCGGACCGCCTCCAGGTTCCCCGGGTCCAGGGATTCCGCCTTGAGCGCCCGCTCGAGCGCCTCGGGTTCGTTCCCCACGGCTCGGCTCACCCGGGCCCGGCCCAGCCATCCGAGGGCGCTAGAATCGCCCATTTTCCGGTATTCTGTGTCTGCTTCCGGCCATTCATTGCGTTTTTCGTGCAGTATTCCGACATGGTAGCGGGCCAGCGAGTGGCCCGGATCCTGTGCGATCACGGCCCGGAACTCCGCCTCCGCCCGGACGCCGTCGTCTGCCCGGTTCATCCAATAGCTGCCCAAGGCAAAGCGGGCGCTGGCGTCCTTGGGGTCGAGTTCCAGAACCCGTTCGATGGTCTGGCGGAACAGGAGCCACTGCTGGGCCTGCGAGTACGCGATGGCCAGCCGCTTCAACTCCGCCGGGGTGGTGGGTTGCGAGGCGCGGAGGCGGCGAACGGTTTCATAGGGGTCGCCTTCACCGCGTGGTACTATCATTGGCGATTCCTGGGCGGCGAGGCGACAGACGGCGGTGATGAGCGGAACTAGGACGCTGCGAGCCAGCATACGATACGCGCTGTTCCTCAGCATATCGTGTGCGCCTGGCGCGCCGGGGCAGGAGCCCACCGAACTGCAGGCGCGGACCCCGGACGAGTTCGACGCCTACCTCCTGGCCGACGCGGCGTCCACGCCGGCCCAGAGGGTGGAGCGGACCGCGGCGTTCCTGGCGCGATGGCCGGATTCGGCTCTGCGGGGTCCGGTGGCGCTGTGGAAGATGGAGGCCCACCGCGATCTCGACCAGGGTGAGGCGGCTCTCGAGGCGGGGCGCCTGGCACTGGACGCCCAGCCCTCCTCAGCCCCGGCGCTGGCCACCATGGCCGAATTGCTGGTGAATCTGCGGCAGGCCCCCGCGGACATCGACTTGGCCAGTCAGCACGCACGGCGGGTGCTGGATCTGGTGTCGACCGGCATCACCGTGCCGGGCAATGTTCCCCTGGAGGCCTGGCGCAAGGCGCGAAGCCGCTATGAGGCGCGTGCCTGGGCGGTAATCGGGCAGGTGGCCTTCAAGCAGGGCATGAATGCCCCGGCCCTCGACGCCTTTGCACGGGCCGTGGCCGTGGAGCCCGAGTTCGACGCGGCCCGCCATCTGCGCTACGGCCTGCTGCTTCAGGCCGCCGGCCGCGAGGCGGACGCGGTGCGCGAGCTTCAGGCCGTTGCGGAACGCGGCACCGAACCCCTGCGCGCCCGGGCTCGAGCCGCACTGGGACGGTGACTGCTAAAGTAGGCTTTCATGACGCTGACTCGCCGCCAGGCTGGCGCCCCGCTGCTGGCCGCGTTTGGCCTGACGCGGTGCGCCAAACCCGCGCCCAAGCGCCCGAACATTCTCTTCGTCATCGCCGACGACCAGAGCTGGCCCGTCGACCGGACGCTGGCCGCCACACCCGCGTTTGACCGGCTGGCTTCCCAGGGCACGGTCTTCGATCACGCGTTCTCGGCCTGCCCGTCCTGCACGGCGTCGCGGTCGGCTGTCCTGACCGGGCGGCCCATCTGGCAGACTCGCGAGGCGGGCGTGCTTTACGGCAGCTTCCCAACGGACCTGGAAACCTTCCCCAATCAACTGGCCGCGGCCGGCTATCACACCGGATTCACGGGCAAGGGTTGGGCACCCGGCAATTGGCAAGCTCTGGGCCGCACGAAGCACCCCATTGGCCGTGAATACAACAGCCACCGTTTCCCGGAACCGGTACCCGCCGGGATCGATCCCAGGAACCCGGCGGCCAACTTCGCGCACTTTCTGGCGGACCGGCCGGCGGGGGCGCCATTCTGCTTCTGGTTCGGATCCACAGAGCCGCACCGTGTGTACAAGCAGGGCATTGGCTTGGGATCCGGACGAAAACTCGAACACGTAACGATGCCGCCCTATTGGCCCGATGTACCCCAGATCCGCGGCGACATCCTGGACTACTACTACGAAGTGGAGTGGTTCGACCGTCAGTTGGGCCGCGTGATCGCGCACCTTGAACAGACCGGAGAACTGGACAACACGCTTGTCGTGGCCACCAGCGACAACGGCACACCATTCCCGCGGGCCAAGGTGAACCTGTACGATCCTGGCGTGCGCATGCCTCTGGTGATGCGCTGGCCCGGCCACGTTCCGGCGGGCCGGCGCGTTGGGCAGTTTGTCAGCCACACCGATTTCGCGCCCACCTTTCTCCAAGCCGCCGGGCTCCCGGTGGCCGGTCTGCCGGGCAGGTCACTACTCGCCTCCGCGCCAGGACGCGACCACGCCGTGACGGCGCTCGAACGGCACACCATGTGCCGCCCCGAAGGCGCCACCTATCCGGTTCGCGCGCTTCGCACAGCGGAGTACCTCTACATCCGCAATTTCCAGCCGAACCGCTGGCCCACCGGCGGCGAGTTCATCTCTTCGAATTTCACACGGCATGGCGACGTGGATGCCGGGCCCGTCAAGACCTACATGGAAAGCGATGCCTGCCAGCGCAATCACGCCCGTCAATACCAGCTTTGCTACGGCCGGCGGCCGGCCGAGGAGCTATACCATCTGGCCACCGATCCACATCAAGTGGTCAACGTGAGCACGAACACACAGCACGCCGAGGCGCTCAAATCGCACGCGGCCCGGCTGGAGCAAATTCTACGCGCATCCGGCGACCCCCGCATGGAGGGCAAGGACCCTTGGCAAAACTACATCTACCACCAGACCACCGGCTATGGAGCCAGCTTCAACCTGAGCCTGCCGGAAGAGGCGCGAGCCAAGGCCCGTGCGCTTGGCGCACACAAGCCGGAGTAACCCTCAATCGCGGTTCAGAGCTCGCACCCGGAAATAGGGCTTGTCTTTTTCCGAGGGCTCCATGGCGAAGTCCTGCGAGGTGCGTGAAGCATCGTAGTCCCGCCAGAGCCAGGTGAGTGCTTCCGGAAGCTCGGCGTTGCCGTGCGCTCCGTTGTGCGTGCCGCTGCCCCAGCTCAGATGGAAGTCGTACTCGCGGTACTTGAGCGAGTTTGCCATCTGCAGGTTCTGCAGCGGCCAGCTTCCGTGGGCATTTTCCAGGTCCTCACTTCCGTCCTGGAGCCATACGCGGATGTTGCGCTTGGGCTGCTTGCGGATCATGAACGGATAGACGTTTCCGCCGTCCAGATCGCCCGGCTTCCACTGAATGCTGGTGAAGCTGCCGATGCGGGACAGAACGCGGCTGAACTCGCCGGGCTGGTGCCAGGCCACGTTGAACGCGCAGATTCCCCCCGAGGAGTTGCCCGCAATGGCCCGTGAGTAGCCATCGCGCCGGATGTTATACCTGGCCTGAACCTCGGCCAGGACCTCATCGCGCAGGAAGCGCGCGTAGGTGTCGTTCACCGTGTCGTATTCGATGCTCCGCATTGCGCGCTCGCCCACCCGGCCGGGTGAAATGAAGACCTGGATCATCACCGGGATCTTCTTCTTGTGAATGAGGTTGTCCGACACGTTGAGAACCCGGCTGGCGCCGTCACGCTGGATGTTGCCGGCGCCATCCTGCCAGACCATCAAAGCCGCCGGCACCCCGGGGTCGTACTGAGCGGGGACGTAGATCCAATAGTCGCTCACCATGCCCGGATAGATGCGGCTGGTGTGGATCAGCTTTTCGGACAGCTTCCCCTGCGGCACACCGGGCTGCGCGTAGGCATCGGGGGGATAGGCCGGAAGATCGTTCCGGCCGCCAAGGCGCGCCCCGTTCACAAGGTAGTGAAAGCGATGGGCTGTGCCCGTACGCAGTCTGGCCGTCTGATACCAGTAGCCGCCGGCCGCCTGCATATTGCCGCAGGGCTGGTCGTCGATGCAGAGCCGTGGTTCGCTTCCGGATTGCACGGCGAAAAGGAAATCGCCGCCCCGCGCCGCGTACGCTTCACCCTTCTCCAGCGCCGCGCCGAACCGGGCCAGAGCCTGCGGAAAATCGGGCTGGCCCATCCGGGCGGCCAGTTCGTCGAATGGAACAGTCTGCGCGGTCAAGAGGCCGCTGGCGGCAAGGAGAACGACGGCGGAGGTCATGAAACGAGGATTATAACGTGTGCCGCCGGCTACTTCAGGCGGCGCAGTTCGGGCGGGAACCCGGCATTCTGGCTTCTGCCGGGATGCCGCCGGTTCATGGAGCCCCCGCGATCGGGCCAGATGGGCATGGTAAGCCCGTTGGTCTCTTCGAGAACCTGGAACAGCCGCGCGCGCATCTCGTTCACCACTTTCTGATGGGCCGGGCTGAAGATCAGATTGTTCGACTCCAGCGGGTCCTCCCGCAAGTCGTACAGTTCGTCGATATCCCACACGCCATGGACCCGGATGAACTTGTAGCGATCGCCGCGGAGCGCGTGGATGGTGGGGGTCTGCGGAAAATTGCGCTCCCAGTAGTACTCATAGAGCAGTTCCTTGCGCCAGACACCGGCCGCCTTGCCTTGCACGGCCGGAATCCAGCTTCGCCCGTCCAATCCTGTGGGAGGAACAGTCCCGGCCGCATCCAGCACCGTCGGCATGATGTCGATGTTGGCCACCACTTCGGAAACCGTCTTGCCCTTCCCGAACAGTTCCGGGCAGCGCGCGAGCAACGGCACGCGCATCGACTCCTCATAGGCGGTCCGCTTATCGATCAAGCCGTGCTCGCCGAAGGCAAAGCCGTTGTCTCCCATGTAGATCACGAGCGTGGAATCCAGTTCGCCGCGCTGCCGAACCGCGTCGAGCAGCCGGCCCACCGAATCGTCCACTCCCGCCAGGGTCTCCGCGTACAGCCGGTAGTACTCCGCGATATCGAGATCGTTGTGATACGGGAATTCCACTCCATGCCAGGAGTTGCGCTGGTTTTTGACCCACATCGGGCGGTTGCGCGCCATGTCCCCATCGGCCGCCATGGTGGCCGGCGGCGTGAAGGGCTTGCCCGCGTACTTGCCCTTGTGGCGCGGGGCGGGCTCGAACTCCGCATGCACGGCTTTGTGGGACAAGTACATGAAGTAGGGCTGGCTGGGGCCAAGCGATTTCAGCCACTGCAGTGCGTAGTCCGTCAGTTCGTCGGTGATGTAGCCCTGTTGCGGAACCCGTTTTCCATCCACGTTCAGTCCGTTCGCGCTGGGGTTGTAGGTTCCCTGGCCGCGAAAGCTCACCCATTTGTGGAACCCGGGCTGCGGCGCGTCGTCGGAGTTCCCCATGTGCCACTTGCCGAAGAAACCGGTCTGGTAGCCGGCCTGCTGAAGAAGTTCCGGAAAGAAACGGGTGCCCGGCGGAATGGCCGTGTTGTTGTCGACAATGCGGTGCCGGTGCGCATACACGCCGGTGAGGACCGAGGCCCGGCTGGGCGAGCAGAGCGCCGTGGTCACAAAGGCGTTCCTGAAGTGAACTCCATCGCGCGCCAGTGAATCCAGGTGAGGCGTTTCCAGCCATGACTGGCCCTTGAGGAATCCGATGGCATCGTGGCGATGATCATCCACCAGAACGAAGATCACGTTGCGGCGCCTGGGTGGCTGGGCGACTGCCCGGGGCAGCGCGGTAAGGGTGGCAAGAGCCTGGCGGCGATTCATTTCCTTCGTTTGATGCTAGCCGATTCCAGCTCTGGTACGGCCCGGTTCAATCGTACTTTTCGTAGATGATCTGGCGGCGGTCGATGCCGAGGCCCTTGAGATGCGCGCGCACATCATCCACCATCTCACGCAGGCCGCACACGTAGACGTGCGGCCGCGCCAACTCCGTGCCGCTCAACGCCTCCAGCAGCAGGGGCTGGACCCGGCCCACGCGGCCCGTCCACTCCGCCCCGGGACGCGTCACCGTGGGCGTAAACCGGAATCGCGCCTCGCGCGCCGCCAAGGCCTCAAACTCAGCCCGGTAGAGTAAGCCCCGTTCATACCGGGCGCCAAAGATCAGATGGACCTCGCGATCCCAGCCCCGCAGGCCGAGTTCACCCAACATGGCGCGCATGGGGGCGATCCCCGTGCCGGTGGCCACCAGGATCGAGTTGGAGGGCTGGCGCCAGACGAATGTGCCCAGAATGTTCGCGACATGCACGGTATCGCCGGGCCGCAGCCCGAACAGGAACGTTGAAAACCGGCCGCCTTCCACCAGGTTTAAACAGAGTTCCAGCCGGTTTCCCCGGGGAGGCGCGGCAATGGAATAAGCCCTTGTGATCTCGCGGCCGTCGAAGTCATGCGTCAGCGAAACAAACTGCCCGGGCGTGAACGCCAGTTGCTCCACGCCCTCCACGTCGAAGTCAAAATGCCGCACGCCGGGCGCAAGATCGCGGCAGCCGGCTAGCCGTGCCGTCAGTCCCATGCCTCGAAGCCCCGCGCAGCGCGATCCTCCAGGATGCCCGCCAGCGACGGATGGCCATCCAGGGGCGCGGTGACGCGAATGGGCACTCCGGGAACAGCCGCCTCAACTTCCGCCACGATTCGCGGCAGGTCCCGCTGCAAGTGCAGTCCCAGGGTCAGGAAATAGGGCACCACGAGAACTCGCCCGGCTCCTCGGGCAACCAGACGTTCCACGGCCCCACGAAGGTCCGGTTTGCCGCCTTCGAGGAAGCACGCTTCAGCTACTCCCGATAGGCGCGCGGTGACATCACGAACCGCCTGATTGGCGGACTCAATGCTGGACCCGTGCGCAAAAACCGCGATGCCGGTAACCAGCTTAGCCCTCCCAGGTATCGGCACGCTGGTAGGCATCAAAACACTTCTTCAAGCCCGGTTCGCCCGGCACGGAAAGACCATGCTCCATGCCCAGGATGCCCTTGAAACCCTTGTCGTGGATCGCCTTGAAGACATTCCTCCAATTCACTTCGCCCGTGTCGGGCTCCTTGCGGCCGGGCACGTCGCCCACCTGGAAGTATGCGATCCAATCCCAATGCTTGCGGAGATGGCCGATCAGATTGCCTTCTGAAATCTGCTGGTGATACATGTCGAAGAGGATGCGGACCTTGGGGTGGTTGACCTTCTCCATGATTTCGCGCGCGTGGTCCGAAAACACCACGTGATAGCCGGCATGATCAACACGGATGTTCAGCGGCTCAAGGACCAGGATCATCTTCGTTTTTTCGACGATCTCGCCCGCCCGCTTCAGCGCCTCGATGCAGTTCTTCGTTTGTTCTTCCTGGCTCAGAGACTTGAGCGTGAGGCCGGTGCACACCGTGGCGCATTCGTTGCCGATGATGTTGTGGACCTCGACGGCACGCCGGCAGTCCGCGAAAAAGCCGTCGTGGAACCGGGTGTCGCACATGGCGTCGCCATTCCAGCCACCCTTGTTCACCACGAAGACACCCATCGACATCTTGAGAGCATCCATCTTCTTGCGAAAGCTCTCGATTTCAGCGTTTGAATGCCGGGGTAGCCCGTTGTACTCAAATGCCCGGAAACCGTTCTCCGCGTAGATTTCCAGTTGGCGCGGAATGGGCAGGCTGGGCACCAGCCCGATGCGCGGCGCATAACGCAAATGCCATTGGTGCTGCGCTGCGCTGGCATTCTTCAACCAGGCCAGTGTGGCTGCGGAAACGGAAGCAAGTTCACGACGGCTCAACATAACGTTCATCCTACCATTTGGGTTCGTCGTATCATTTGAGTCTTGATGCATCGTACACACGTTTACCTGAAAGTGGTCCTCGATCTGGATGAAGACGACAACCCCCAGCGCATCGCGCAGGAAATGGTGCGGGCCTTATCCAGAATGTACGGCGTACGGACGGCCGAAGTGTCAAGCCTGCAGGAGGACTAACACACCCGCCGCCTCGTCACCTCGGCGGAGCGATTGGGTCATTTGCCGCACCGGGTGTGAACTGGCACAGTCCGCTGTGTTCTGTGCCCCAAACGGAGAACGAAGCCGCGAAGAAGGCCGTCCTATGGCATGGCCATGGCGGACCTTGTTGACGTTACCGCTGATGATCTGACTTTGGCCCGTCGTGTGCAATCACGCTCCCTGGAGCCGGTGTAATTGGAAGGGCCTCCAAAAGGAGAGTTGGCAACATGAGACGATTCGTGATCTGGATGCTTGCCCTGGGCGCGGCTGTGGGAACGGTGTCCGCCCAGGATCGCAAGACCATCTACGTGGACCGGATGGAGGGTTTGGAGCCGTTTGTGGAATCGGCCCTTCAGGCCGCCGAACTGCCATTCGATTTCATCGAGGAGGAGAAGCAGCCGGATCTCAAGGCGAGTCTGGCCAAGTCCCACTCCGCGTATGGCGAGATTCTCTACAAACACAAACTCGGGCGGCACGAGACGCACCGGCTGGAACTGCGTGATGTGCAGACCAGGAAGGTGATCGCCTGGCACGCGTTCCCGCTGTCAGGGGACGACACTTCCAGGCGCCGTGCGGCCCAGGAGTTCGCGGACAAAGTTAAAAAGGCCTGGGCCAAGCGGAAGCGTTAACAACCCGGCCGTGGTGTCAGGAAGACACCCTGCCGTCCAGGGGACTGCTTGCCGAGGCGTAGAGCTTGCGCGGCATCCGGCCCGCGCAGTAAGCCAGCCGGCCGGCGATGACGGCGTGCTTCATCGCTTCGGCCATCTTGACGGACTCCGCGGCGGCAGCCACCGCCGTGTTCATCAGCACGCCGTCAAAACCGAGTTCCATCGCCAGCACCGCGTCCGAGGCAGTGCCCACGCCGGCATCGACAATGAGGGGCACCTCCGTGATCATCTCTCGCAGAATGCGAAGATTTGTTGTGTTTTGAATGCCGAGACCGCTACCGATGGGCGCCCCCAAGGGCATGACAGCCGCCGCCCCGGCATCGATGAGCCGGCGGGCGTTGATCAGGTCGTCCGTGGTGTACGGCAACACCACAAAGCCTTCTCGCGCCAGCACACGAGTGGCTTCGAGCAGCCCTTCGTTGTCGGGGAAGAGCGTTCGCTCATCGCCGATGACCTCAAGTTTCACCCAGTGCGAGAGCCCCACTTCGCGGCCCAGCCGGGCGGCACGGATGGCTTCATCCGCCGTATAGCAGCCCGCGGTGTTCGGCAGAAGGAAGTAGTGGGCGGGGTCGATGTAATCCAGCAGCGATTCACTGGTGCGGTCCAGGTTCACGCGGCGCACCGCCACGGTTACCACTTCAGCGCCGGAAGCCTGGTGGCATTGCCGCATCTCATCGAACGTGCGGTACTTGCCGGTGCCGATCAGCAAGCGCGACCGGAAGGCCTTTCCCGCAATCTTTAGAACGTCGTCCATCGTTATCTATAGTAGCCGCACGGGGTGCGATAATGGGCAGTTCAGCCCCTTAACTATGAGTTGGTGGAAGAGAGACAAGCCCAGCGTCCAAACCCCTGCCGCGGACCGCACCGTGCGCACCGAGGGTCTGTGGGTGAAATGCGACGAATGCCGGCAGATCATTTTCAAGAACGATCTTGAGAAAAACCATCAGGTGTGCCCCAAGTGCGGTTTCCACTTCAAGATTGAAGCCCGTGCCCGGCTTGAGTTGCTTTTTGACGGCCCTTTCGAGGAGTTCGACAAGGAATTGAGGTCCACGGATCCGCTTGAGTTTGTGGATTCCAAGCCCTATAAAGCGCGTCTCAAGCAGATGCAGAGTTCGTCCGGCCTCTCCGATGCCGTGATCTCCGCCCACGGCAAGCTGGATGGCCGCGACGTGAACATCTGCGCGCTGGAGCTCCGCTTTATCGGCGGCAGCATGGGCAGTGTGATGGGCGAAAAGATCACGCGCGCGATTGAACGCTCCATTGCCCACCGCGAACCGTTCATCATCATCTCCGCCTCCGGCGGAGCCCGCATGCAGGAAGGCGCCGCCAGCCTCATGCAGATGGCCAAGATCTCGGCCGCTCTGATGCGGCTGGATGAAGTGCACGTCCCCTTCATCAGCCTGCTGACGGACCCCACCACGGGAGGCGTCACCGCCAGCTTCGCCATGCTGGGCGACATCAACATCGCCGAACCCGGCGCTCTCATCGGTTTCGCCGGGCCCCGGGTGATTGAGCAGACCATCCGCCAGAAGCTGCCCGACGGGTTTCAGACTTCGGAGTTCCTGCTCAAGCACGGCTTCCTTGATGCCGTGGTTCCGCGCGGCGAATTGAAAGCGTTCCTCAGCCGTTCGCTTGATTTCTTTGTGGACAGGGCGTAGCCCATGACCTTGGATTTCGACGCTCTCATCGACTCGCGCGACGAGTCCCTTTACAACGTCCGCACGCGCGTTCCGGGACCCAAGGGCAGCATGCCCATCACCCCGGACATGCTGCTCAACCGGCCCTCGGGCGATCTCTTCGGCTGGACCCTCAACGTAGGCATGGGGCTGGACCCAGCGCGCTTGGGCGGCAAGGAAGTGCTGGTGCTCTCCACCCACGGCGGCATGCGGGCCCCCGACGGCAGCCCCATCGCGCTGGGCTATCACACAGGACACTGGGAAGTGGGTTTGCTGATGGAGGAAGCGGCGCGCGAGCTTACCCGGTTGGGCGCCGTTCCGTTCGCCGGCTACTGCACGGACCCTTGCGATGGCCGCTCTCAGGGCACCAGCGGCATGTTCGATTCCCTGCCCTATCGCAACGACGCCTCGACGGTCTTCCGGCGTCTGATCCGCTCGCTTCCCACGCGCCGGGGCGTGCTGGGTGTGGCCACATGCGATAAGGGTCTGCCAGCCATGATGATGGCCTTGGCCGCGATGCACGATCTGCCTTGCGTGCTCATTCCCGGCGGCACCACTCTGCTCGCCGAGGATGGTGAAGACGCGGGCAAGATCCAGACGCTGGGGGCGCGGTACGCGCACAACGTCATCACGCTGGAGTACGCACAGGAGGCCGGTTGCCGCGCCTGCGCTTCACCTGGCGGCGGATGCCAGTTTCTGGGAACGGCGGGGACTTCTCAAGTGGTTGGTGAAGCGCTTGGCATGGCGCTGCCGCATTCCGCGCTGGCGCCGTCGGGGCACCCCATCTGGCTCGATATGGCGAAGCGTTCGGCACGGGCTGTGCTTGCCCTTGAGGCGCGCGGCCTGGCGATGCGCGACATTCTCACACCCGGCGCGCTGCACAATGCGCTCGTCGTGCATGCGGCCTGCGGCGGATCGACGAATCTCATCATGCATCTGGCCGCGGTTGCCCACAGCGCCGGTCTGAAGCGGCCCACAGTGGACGACTGGTCTCGCATCAACCGCCAGACGCCGCGTTTAGTGGATGCGCTGCCGAACGGGCCGCGCAATCATCCGACGGCTCAGGTTTTCCTGGCGGGCGGCGTCCCGGAGGTGATGCTGCACCTGCGGCGCGCCGGGCTGCTTGATCTGAGCGTGCTCACGGTGACGGGCGAGACGCTGGGCCGCGTGCTCGACTGGTGGGAACAGAGCGAGCGCCGCACCAGCCTGCGCGATACACTCCGCCGGAACGATGGCGTGGACCCGGACGACGTGATCATGGCGCCGGGCGCGGCTGCGCAGCGCGGGCTTACCTCCACCGTCTGCTTCCCCAGCGGGAATCTGGCGCCGGGCGGCAGCGTGATCAAGAGCACGTCCATTGATCCCTCGGTGGTGGACCCGGATAACTTGTACCGAAAGCTGGGCCCGGCCCGGGTCTTCACCTCCGAAGCCGCCGCCATCGCGGCCATCAAGAGCCATGGTCCCGATGCCATCAAGGCCGGCGACGTCCTGGTGCTCTGCTGCCGCGGACCCATGGGCACCGGAATGGAAGAGACCTACCAGTTGACCTCCGCCCTCAAGATGCTGGAGTTCGGCAAGCATGTGGCCGTGGTCACCGACGCGCGGTTCAGCGGAGTCTCCACCGGGGCCTGCATCGGCCATGTGACACCCGAAGCGCTGGCCGGCGGCCCCATCGGCAAGCTGCGGGACGGCGATCTGATCGAGATCATCATCGACCGCAACCGGCTGGAAGGCACGGTGAATTTCGCCGGGGAAAACGGCGTTCGCCTGGGCGCGGAAGCAGCCCAGCGGCTGCTGGATGCCCGTCCACCGGCCGATCATCTGGCGCCCGATCCGAACCTGCCCGATGACTCACGTATCTGGGCCGCTTTGCAGGAAGTGAGCGGCGGGACTTGGGGAGGCGCTGTTTACGACGCGGATGCAATCCTTGAGGTGATCGACGCGGGATTGCGGAGCCTGGGCCGCAGACCATGAACGCGCGGGTGGCCTGCGTTCTCGCCGCCGTGGGAGGGTCCCTGGCGCAGACGCAGCCATCCTGCGAGAGTTGCCACCGTGCGATCGTCGAAAGCTGGCGCGCGAGCCCCCACGGCAACGCTTCAAGGGCCGCCAGCGCGACAGCCATTCTGGGCCGGTTCGATGAAGGCCACAATCTGCTCGAATCCACAAAGCGCCCGGGTGTGCGGTTCCGCATGGAGCAAACCGGAGAGCGTTTCTTTCAGCACGGCGAAGCGCCGGGCCGGAAGCGGAGCGAAGCCATCGACTGGGTGATTGGATCGGGGCGCCGGGGCCAGACCTACCTTTACTTCAAGACCGGCCTGCTCTTCCAGTTGCCAGCCTCCTGGCACGTGGGGACCGGGCGTTGGATCTATTCGCCGGGCTACGACGATGGCGGCATGCAGTTTGACCGCATTATCACGCCGGAATGCCTGACGTGCCACACCACGGAAGCCCGGATCGAATGGGCGGGTGGGGAAATGCGCTACGCGCCCGGCGCCAAACTTGGCCTGCAATGCGCCAAGTGCCACCCGGACGCGGCGGATCACGCAAAGCAGCGTGGCCCATCACGCTGGACGCGGGCGGAGAGCATGAAGCTCTGCAAGGAGTGCCACGGAGGAGTTCCTGGGGCCCGGGAACCGGCTCCCGATGTGCACGGGAATCAAGTGGGTTTGCTTGAAATGAGCCGGTGCTTCAAGGCCAGCCCGAACCTTACCTGCACGACATGCCATGACCCGCACCGGGCCGAGCGCCGGGTTGAGGTGCTTTCCGGGAAATGTGTGCAATGCCACGAGCAGCAGAAGTGCAAGCAAGCCCGCGACGGCCAGGGCTGCGTGGGATGTCACATGGCGGAACAGAAGTCACGGAAAATCGTGTTCCAGAGCTATCGGAGTCACCGGATCACGGCGCGGCCGGGCGGCCAGTGACGTGATTGGATTGGGCGCGCGGCCCCTGCCTAGTTGTATACTGAAGTTTCGCCCTCCCCAGGGGCGCGTAGCTCAGCTGGTTAGAGCGCCTGCTTCACACGCAGGAGGTCCGGGGTTCGAGTCCCTGCGCGCCCACCATTCGAATCAATCAGATACGAGCGGCGCGCGAGCCCATGGCGGCCGATTGTCACGTGGATTGTCACGTAACCGAATTCAGGACGCCTTCCGAACCATGAATGGCTTCCCGCCTTTCATCAACCCGGACGACAGCTTGTCCACCGCTTCGCGCTTGGCTGCCATGCGCACGTGGCTGTAGTGCTCCATCATGCGGCGCGACATGTGCCCTGCAACCGCCATCAGGGTCGCGTCCGGCGCACCGGCTTCCGCAAGCTCCGTGACCGCTTGGTGACGGAGATCATGAAAACGGAAACCTTCGATTGCCGTCGCGGCCTTGCGGTAGGCTCGTTTCGCTGCTGTCAAGGTCCCGTTACCGGCCAAGGCGGTTCTTGCGGCATTCCGTCCCACCTGCCGAGCCGTGGCACGAATCAGGCTTCGCCATGCAGTTCGCCACCCGACTTGCGCCTTCAACGGGTTGATAGTCTGCCGTTCGCACGCGGGGAACACAAAGTGTTCGGGCTCGGCGATTCCAAGTGCCTCGGCGCGCTCCCGAAGCTGGCGAATGGCTTCGCGTCCATCCGCGTTCAGGGGGATGCTCCGGTGCCCGGCCTGTGTCTTAGATCGCCGAACATGAATGATGGCCTCATCGAGGTCGATATCCTGCCAGCGAAGGCCCTTCAGTTCGACGCCACGGCAAGTCGTCGATGCCGCCAGCGCCGCCGCCGCCCGCACGATAAACCAGCGGTCATTGGATGCAGCCGTTTCGAACAGGATCTCCTTCTCTTCATGCGTCAGTACCCGGCCGATGGGCTTCACCGTCTCGCGTTCGAACGTTACATCTTCAGCCAAGCCAAGCCACAGGCGCGCCCGGCGCATGATCTGCCGGAGCACCCCAAGTTCCATGTTGACTGTCCGTCCGGCAACACCTTGGCGGTTTGGTCCGCCCGCACGTCGCCACCGCTGAAACGCCGCGATGTCGTCTGCCTTGATGCGGTTCACAGGACGGTCTTTGAAAAATTCGATGAGGCGGCCAGAGCGTTCCCGTTCCAGCCGCGCCGTTCGTTCGGAGACACGCCCGCTGCGTTCGGCGAGGAATATCTTCACTGCTTCCCGGAAGGGCTGGCGCGCAAACTCGCGGCCCATGGCAGAGATCCCCTTGCCCTGCTTGATCTCAGAAAGCCGGTCTCCCGCGAGGCGCTTGGCCTCCCTGTGATCGGTGGTTCCAAGGGCCTCCTGGTACCGGGCGCCGTTCACGGTGACGTCCAGGTACCACCGCAACCCTCTCTTGAAGAGTTTCATTACCTTCTCCTTCCAAAGTTGAGTATTCAGGCGAGGGACGCAGCGATGGCGGGTGAGGTGGTTTCGATGAGACGATGGTGGAAGCCATATTCGCGTTCGCTCGCGAGTATCGGTCAGGGTCTTCGGGGCGTTCCTAGCGCTCCGGGGACCCGCTTCAAGTATGCGCCCGCGGCCCAGTGCTGTCAATGCTTGCTTTGCTGCTTCGCCCGGTCATCCGGTCATCCAGCCACCCTGCCAGCTCCGTCATCCCCAGAATTGGGTGAAACTCAGCCCGTCTCCATCAACCTCTGAATTCCATCGCAACCCGAGCAATTCCCAGATCCGGACAAACTGAGCCCGCGCCTCCCGTTCGATTTTCACCGCAGGGTGGACGTGTACCGCACCCGAACTGGCGGTTCGTGAAATCAATCCCTCAGCCTGAATGAGCCGCCGCGCTTCGTCTGCCCGGTCCAAGGCTTCCAGCGCCGCTTGGAACAGAGTGCGCCGTTCAAGGCTCTTCGCCGATGTCGGCGCCAGCTTGCGCCACAGGTCACGGGACCGCTCGGAAAGGTGCTCCGGTGGTTCGGGTGGCTCAGGAACCTGTGTGGTCTCGTGTTGCAATGTCTGCTTCATCACCGTGGATGTTTCCTTTCAAATTCAATATCGCGGTCCAAGGTTTCCCGAGAACCTAAAATTTTTTCGTGCATGCCTTGAAGCGGTTCCGGGATTCAAAGGACTGGAAAATTGACCCTCCCCCCTGGGGTACCGCACCGATGTGTGAGCCGAAACGATTGATGCTGACGCCCGCTAGGTTCAGCACGGCGGACGCGCGCGCCAACTGCACCAGCTCCGGCGACGCCGCAATCTGCGCCACTTGGTCCGCCGAGTGCGTTCTTGCGTTCCGCGCAGGGCACCAGGCGCCCCACGGGCCAAAGTTCGATACGCTGCGCTCTATGGGATGTGCGGCCACACCTCACCTTCAAATGGGAGATCGGGAGGACTGGACGGTTGCGCTGTGCGCTCGCATGCCGAACTGAACCTAGCGGGAAATGTTCCGGCACCGAGAGGCATTTTTTCCGCCCGGATGGACAGGTGGGGACGCTCCGGGACTTCGGCCCGGATCATCACGCGGTTCACAAGGTTCACAAGGTTCACGGGGTTCCGCCCTATTTGTTTGTAGATTGAAACCATTCCAAAACCTTCTTCTCCCGCGTGAATACAAATTAGAGCCAACCGCGTTAACCGTGTGAACTCCGTGAAACCTACTTGAGGTCCTCCGCGATAGAGCCGATCCCCACGTAACACCATGACAGCCTGCCATTCATAGTCCTCTGGCGCTTCTCAACCGTTGGCCGCAACTGCGCAATGGCGCGGCCGAGGGCCGTCTTGCTCACGGTTGGCCGACCTTTCGCCACGCAGTCCTGGCTGTAGTCCTGCCAAAGCCGATCAGCGGGGATCACCGCCTCCGGTTCGACCACGGTGTTGCGGTCGAGCCAGACGGCGACGGGATCAGTCGTTTGCCGAAATTCGTCCATGGCGCGCCGCGTGGACTCACTTTCGGTGAGCCCGCGGCTGCGAATCGATGCGATCGCTTCGAGGGCCTTGTTCAACACGCCGCTGAGTTCAGCGGGATCGGCCAAGAGCGCATCCAACCGGTCGCGAGGTAGAGTGCCGGGATCGCCCTCATGGAACGTTCGCTCGAAGGGAACCACTACCCATCGACGGAAGAAGGCTGGCGACGCGTCCTGGCTCTTGGGCGGATGGTTGGCGGAGAAGATCAGTCGCGTGAAGGGAACGAACTCGAAAGACTCCTCGAACTTCCGCTCGGCCATCAGCGCGTCGCCCCCGGTGATTGACTTGAAGATCGACGTGCTGGAGAGGCCCTCGCTGGGCAAGTCGGGGCAGATGTTCGCGAGTTTCCCGACAAGGCGTGCGACTGAGAAGCGGTCGTTCTCCAACCGGTGGAGACTGATCGCCGCCACGTTCTGCCGTCCGATGAACGCTAGCACGGCGCGCAGGTAGGTGGATTTTCCGTTTGCGCCGTCGCCGGTCAGCAACACCGCCTTCTGAATCGACGTATCGGGTGTCGCCAGCCAAGCCGGGATCTCCCAGGCGATGCCCTCCGAGTCGCCGGGGAACACCTCCGCGATGAACTTGTCCCACATTGGACAACGGGCGTTCGAGTCGAACTTTACAGGCAACTGTACCGGCGACAGGAATTCGGGCGAGTGTGGAGAAAGGTGCCCCGTCGTGACGTCTAGCAATCCGTTAATCACATTTACGACGTCGGTCTTTGGCCGGTCCCAAAGCGTGGGCGCATCGACCTCGATGTACTTCACGACCTCCTCGGCCCTGTGGCTGGTCCACTTCGATGCCACACGCAGGCGTTCTAATAGCTGCTTGACCTGCTGGCGGACGAAAGAAGCGCCGTCGGCGTGATAGGTTCCACCGCGGAAGATGTAGAGCCGTCCGCCGACATCCTTGGCAAACCGGTGACGCCCTGTGATTGCCTCCGCGATCTGGTGGACGCTGATTCCGTCATCGGCGCCTTCGCTTTCGAAGTCGGCACCGTTCAGCAGTTCCAAGACTTTGTCCGGACCGACGGCAGCAAGCAGATCATCGATACCCTTGCCCTGCGCGATGTCCCAAGTGACAAAAGCGACTTCCGCGCCGCGTATGCGCAGTTCGAGGGCTAGGCAGTTCCTGGCGATTTCCACTTGCTCGTTCTTGTTCGCGTCCGCGTCAAAGGCGATGATCACGCGGCGGCCTTCCCACGCGACGAGGTCGAGATCGGGGATCACCCCCTTAACATCACGCCGGTCGCCGTTCGGCCCGGTGGTCTTGCCAACCGTGCCCCGCCAGTTCCAAACGCCGGCTAATCCCAGCGGCAAGAACCGGGGAGCGGCGGCTTCATGGTTGGCGAGACGCCAGAGCGCGAGCGTCTTGAACTGGCCCTCGGTCACGATTATCGGGGTGTCGACGGCCTTCACCAACTCCCGGGAACAGCCCGGAACGAAGTAGAGCATGTTCCCTCGGCCCGGCGGCGACATGTATTTTCCGCACTCCTTCCGCTTGCCAGTTCTGTACTCGATGTCAGGCCGATCCCGCCGGAGGC
>Ga0194131_10000846_pt1 | contig 53082 bp, 59 predicted proteins | sample TA2KigO120mmetaG_FD_148631 | JGI IMG/M metagenome (GOLD analysis project Ga0194131, IMG submission 148631) | Freshwater microbial communities from Lake Tanganyika, Tanzania - TA2015053 Kigoma Offshore 120m | ecosystem: Environmental > Aquatic > Freshwater > Lake | place: Tanzania: Lake...
ACAAAGTGATATTTTATCCTGAACACCTTGTGGGCAGACTTATTTAACTCGTTTTCTTCCATGCATCAGCGAAGTTCTAAGCGTTTATATTTTTGCTGGACGCTTTATCCCCGTGGCAAGACCACGGAGTATTAACCAAAAATAAAGTGGACAAGAACTGATGCCTCCCTACTTTCTGGCCAGCAAATCTCCTTAACTTTTTCTCTTGTACTGTCAAAGGGCATTTCCCTCCATAGGCTGCCTCTACAAGCCATACAAAGATGATATAACTTGCACCCATTATCCTGAATCCTCCAAAAATAAGGGCAGCGACCGACAAGATGTATAAAATCATAACTAAAATATGTGCCTTCTCCACAACTTCTGCCCAAAAAAGATATCTTTTCCTATCCATATAATCTTATTAGCCTTTGTCGTTTATAACTTTTGTCAAAATGTTTAAGTACATCAGACAACAACTATTTATATGTGTTTCACACCATCTGTTTCTCTTTTAACAGCAATTGTTGAATGGATGCTGGCACTTATCATGTTTGCATCCTTTAGAAAGTCTAAGCTTGCAAAATTCTTTGTAGTTCTCTTTATACTCTTGGGCCTTTATCAATTCAGCGAATTTATGCTATGCACTACAGGAAATCTGATCTGGGTCAAAATCGGATTTATTAGTTACTCTTTCCTACCAGCCATTGGCCTGCATAGTGTACTAAGCTATTTCAAAATAAAGAAAAATACCCTGCTCCTGTATGCCGTGCCTTCAATCTACTCTTTGCTCGCAATTTTCCAGAATGACTTCGTACATTTTGGGCAATGCATGACTTTCTTCGTGCAGGCAACAACTATACTCTCTCTGAATCCCTATTTGGCAATCCCTTATGAAATGTATTACGCAGTCTTCATCATTCTCGCCTTCTTAATACTTGCTCAAGCCTATAAAAGAGCAAAGACTAAGATAGAAAAAAAGATAGATATTAGTGAAATGATAGGCATAATGCTCATGACAATTCCCACGTTCATACTAATAATCATCTTCCCATCATTAGGAATTATGTTCCCTTCGGTACTTTGCCACTTTGCTCTCTTTCTAGCAATAATGTTCTTCGCCAGCGCATATCTGGATGAAAAGAGATCTTTGCATGAGAAGTATCATCGTATGCCTTGAGCATCCCCTAGAGCGGCATCTAATCATTTTAAAATATTGAAGCGATTTTATCTAAAATCTTTGCACAATCTGAAATCATATGTATTAAAAAAAACTTTAAACTATAAGCAGATTTATTTTCGAGGATGTGAAGCCTAGATGACAGTCAAGAATCTTAGATTCCTTATGAGATGCTTTTTGCTTCAAGTTCCTTGATATCACATGCTCTAGGTTATAGTGCGAAGAATTTGATTAGTAGGAACTTTTAAATTCTCTCCTCTCCCTGCATCTTCATGCTCATCGGAATCCTCGGGCGCCCAAACGCGGGAAAAAGCACGTTCTTCAAAGCAGCGACTCTTATAGATGTTCTTATAGCAAATTATCCTTTCGCGACGATAAAGGCCAATCACGGCATAGCATATGTCAGGATACCAGACCTTGCAAAAGAATTTGGAAAAGTCAGCAATCCTCGAGAAGGATATGTAAAAGAAGGGTGGAGATTTGTCCCATTCGAGCTCATGGATGTAGCTGGGCTTGTGAAAGGTGCAAGCCAGGGTAAAGGTCTTGGTAATGAGTTCCTGAATGACCTATCCGCAGCAGACGCATTCATACATGTCATAGACCTTTCAGGAGAAACAGATGGAGAAGGCAAGCCGGCAGAGAACTACGACCCATCTAAAGACATCAAGATAATAGAGAAAGAACTTGACCTCTGGTACCTCGGCATCCTCAAGAAAGTATGGGCTGGTTTCGCAAGGACTGTAGAGATGCAAAAGAAAAAATTTGAAGATTCAGTCTCAAAGCAATTCTCAGGCCTGAAGGTCACAGAAGACGATGTCAGGCACGTAGTATTGAAGTCAGGTCTTGACCCTGATCATCCTACGAAATGGACAGAGCAGCAATTAGAGAATTTCGCCAACTTACTAAGAAAGACTACGAAGCCGATGATCTTGGCATCAAATAAGATCGACAGGCCAAATGGTAAAACCAATTATGAAAAAATCAAATCAATGTTTGACTATCCAATTATCCCATGTTTTGCAGACGGAGAGCTCTCTCTTAGACAAGCAGATAAAGCAGGTCTCATCTCATATATTCCAGGTGAGAAGTCTTTCAAAATTACAAAAGATCTCAACGACAAGCAAAAAGCGGCACTTGAACAAATCCAGAAAACAATAAATGAATTTGGTAGTACTGGCATTCAGGATGTCCTCAATCATGTAGTCTTTGAGATGATGAAATATGTAGCCATATATCCCGCAGGAGCAAAGCTAAGTGACAGCAAGGGTAACATCCTCCCAGACTGTTTCCTCATGCCTCCAGGGACAACTGCTCTTGATTTTGCATATCGTCTTCATACAGACATAGGCAAGAATTTTGTCAAAGCCATAGACATCAGAACAAAACACGCCGTAGGAAAAGACCATCTCCTAAAAAGCGGCGATGGTTTGGAAATTCTTACGAAATGATCATCCAACTTATTCTGAAGAGAACATCAAATAAAACGCTTACGCGCTTCAGCTGCAATAGTATCATACAATGGATAGATCCATTGTTGCGTGCCGTATCCCCCATTGCGTTCTGGAGGAAGGCGTAAGCGTTCAAGATGAGATTCTGCTAGCCCTAAAAGGTCAGTAACTTCACGCCCCGTATAGTGTTTCTTTCGCTCTCCCTTCAATTGATGGAGGACAATATCAATTCCTTGTACAGCAACGCGTTTACGTCGACCATCCTGCACGCGAGAATACGGTAAATTTTTAGTCGTGAAGATATAGGAGCGAAGAGTATTTTCCCTCACACCAAGCTTTTCATGCAGTTCAGATAACGTATATAATCTTTTATGAGAAAGTTCTCTTTTCTTCAAATAAGGAAGAACGCGACGATTGATAAATCCTGCAATAACATCTTGAAAATAAGAATCATGATCGGCTTCTATATACAATTGTTGTACACGTTTATCTGTCAGTAATGAGACAAATTGCGCTAAGGCTTTTACATGAACTCGATTATGCAAACTTCTTAGCACAAAGTGACCTGAATGAGGGACGATAAAACCGTGATCCATAATTTCGCGGACTGTTGCTTGGCTCACTTTTAGTATTCCAGATAGCATTCCTGTGGATATCACTTGCCAAGAACGTAAGGGGGAAAAACCGGAAAATTTTTCACGCGCATGCATACGATACCACTCGAACCAACGTTCTCCTCCATAAGCATTCCAAAGTAATTTTACATGCTCTTCAGGAGTCTGATTTGATTCAACACTATACTGTACACTATCAATAAGTATCTCTTCAAGAGGTCTTTTGAATACAGCACTGATTGTGCGTGCAAGTGAGATTGGAGCCACACATTTTTGAGTAGGACGTGAATTCTCAGAATCAATCTCAAGTAATCTACGCTCGCATAACTCACGGAAAATGCGCTTGCTTGCACGTAATTTCTCACGTACTCCAATGAGAGGATACTCTCCCTGTGCAACAACTCTCGGATACGATCGACTATAGACTTCTCGAAGTTTCTGAATCCAATTTTGGAATGTAACGCGAGGACCTCTTCCCTTGTCCTGCGGAAAATCATAGACAATAATTTCTGACATTCTTTCAAAATTACAATATCCTTTATAAAAATAGCGTTAATAGTTTATATACTTGCACTTACTGCCAACTTCATGGGAATGGAAGAAATCGAGCGCGTCAAGAGCATCTTCCAAGAGCTCAATCTCAATCCTGAATACCGGGAACATGCGCCTGCAATCACTAGTGAAGAAGCTTCCCGTAATAGAGGAGATTTGCTGAAGCAAGGCATTAAATCTCTCCTGTTCACCAACGGCAAAGACTTCATCATCGTGAATCTTCCGGCAGATCAAAAAGTCGACACCAAAAAAGTCGAGCAAACGCTCAATTGGCAACGCTCAACTATGAGAATGGCAACACCTCAAGAAGTCATCGAAAAAACAGGTTGCGAGATTGGCGCAGTCCCTCCATTCGGCCACAAAACCCCTCTTCAAATCCTTGTAGACCTAGGAGTCTATGATAACAAAGAAAGCGCATTCAATATCGGTCTCCGCACGTATTCAGTAAAAATCTCTACGCATAAGATGAAAAATCTCTTTAGACATCTCAATGCGCTGGAAGGTGCATTTGCAAAATCATCACAAAAACGATGCGCCACCTCGGATTGAAAACCGAGGTTTGTTGCAGTCGCTCGTTTTTGGAGATGCTCGGGAACCACCACACCTTGAAAGGTGTGGTTTTCATCGGTTCCCGACATAAGCACGATACACCACCTCGGATTGAAAACCGAGGTTTGTTGCAGTCGCTCTTGTCATCAAGGATGTAAATCCTTGACATAAAATAAATCAAACAACAACTTGAGCATCTCTATCAACATGTTTCCTCCAGCCTTGATTTGTTGGATCATATGAATTGATATAGCTTGAGATATAATTTGAAGGAATCATCGCTTTGTGTCCTCTTCCTCTCTTGAAATTCACGTTTTTCCAGACATTGTTTCTGCTCTGGATTCTCGATAGTTCTTTAGCGCTCATGACAGAAATTCCAAGAACATATGCAATATCCTTGAAACTCAAGGAATTTTCTTTCCCTGCAAGCCTTAAAAGTGCTTCTTGCCTTCTTTCTTCCAAAGCCTGGCCGTTAAAATTAAGCTTATTTCTGACTCTGTAAAGTTCTTCGCGTATTTTATACTGTTCAATATCATAATAGTCATAGAGAGATTGGAGCGAAACACATCCCTTGCCATCGGCCTCAAAATCTCTTTGTGTTACGAGCCTCTTAATAGTGATCTCACCCATATTAAGGACGGAGACAAGTTCTTGATAAGGTATCCCTATTCTGCCCTTGGTATTCCAACTGACAAGTTGCTCTTCAAGCTTAAAAAGCTCATCCCAATCACGATGTTTAAGGCGGTTAAGTGCCTCTTGGGGCAGGATGTCGATGCGATGCTCAAAGTGATAGGATGTAAACTGGCGTGGTTGTGATGCAGTGACAAGATTGATGAAAGAAGGATGAAATTTCTTAATATACCTATCGCTCCCATTGAGTTGGTAAAATAAAAAGGGATGTGGGAAGCAGTGATAAATGATCTCATCAGGATCCGAACATTTTAGAGCAGTATGCGTTGCGCTGATTGATGTGTGAATATGCGCTGCAAGATTGCGTGAAAGAGCACAGCTTTGGCGGCCCTTCATAGTAGCAGGAGAAAGGACATAGTACTGAGATGCATTTCCTTTGAGCTTAAATCCTACAAACGTAGTGATGCACTTGCGCTCTAAAGTTGACATTATTTCAGCATCTTTTTGCATGCGCTCCCGAAGTAGCTCATGATCATCGAAGAGTTCATGGAGCGCAGTTACAGATACTCGCGTATAGTGGTGCTCGTAAACACCTTCCCGCAACTTCTTAAAAGAATCTTTTATTTTTTTTCTAGCTCGCCTGATAGAAGTCTGTTCCTGGAACTTAAGAGAACGTAGTCGCTGTTGTAAACGCACATTCATGTCATTATACCCTACCATTAAAAAATTGACTATCGAAACTCTTATAAGCTTTTCGTACAGGCTCCACCGCAATTCTTTTAATCTACAATTCCCTCACTACAAAAAGAGACTATCATGAAATACGAATTTGCCGAAGATATCCAACAGCGCATGTCGGAGATAGTGCAGACCTTGGGTATGCATCATATTGACTTACAGAGGGTAAAATGCTATCGTAGTAGTGGAAGCAGCACAAAAAGAACCATCGCGCGCTGCCATACCGTGGGTAAGCTTATGCAGAAAGCTATGGGTATGCCTGCATATTATGCAATAGAATTTCTGGAAAGATTTGAGAGAATGCAGAAAGATGAGCAGGACAAGGTAATAATCCATGAGCTGATGCACATCCCTAAGACATTCGGCGGGGGTTTTAGACAGCACGATTTTGTATGCGACCAGAATGTAGAGATAATGCATGAAAAGTTTCTTGGTATGAAAAGATCCGGCACTGAACATAAGGTTCCTGAGAAAAAGCTCTTCCCATTTTGGAAATGATTATCGACATAACTATCTCAAAGAATAATAGAAAAATAAGCTTCCCCGTACATAGAGTGTCTATTCTGGGAAAGATAACCGGTCTTATGTTCCGCACCAGGAATACACGAAACCTTCTCTTCGAATTTACCAGGCCAGTAAAATTATCAATACATTCCTGGTTCGTCTTTTTCCCTTTCCTTATAGTCTGGACAGACAAGAAAAACAATGTCATCGGACAGAAAGTTGTCTTGCCGTTCACGACGGCAATTGCTCCACTAAGACCATTTTCAAAGGCCATAGAAGTGCCATTTTCACGACGAAATAAGGACATCCTTGATTTCTTCGTCGACACAAAAAGATTTAAATAGAGAGAGTATTTAATCTAGATATCAGCCAAAAGGAGGTTTAAAATGGGATCAGTTATTGCAAAAAATATTGTAAAGCGAAAACCAGGTTATCTCTACTATGTCGACAGTAAAGGAAATGTCTGCGAAGCAAAGATGGCTCGTGGTGGACGAAAGAAGAAGAAATAAATAAAATATTCACAGTCAATCGACAGCCGTGTCGAATTTATTTTTTCTTCAATTATTGATTTCACTTTTTTATATTTCCTATGTGCTGCAGTATGCCTGCAGCTATCTTTATGGAGCTAGCAGTTTTTGTAATCTATAGTCTTTTAAACTCATTTAAATTACAAGCTCCATGATCCTTGGAGTTGAATGCACGGCGCATACATTCGGCGTATCTTTATGTAATAAAAAGAAAATTCTTTCTAACATCAAGGATATGTACCGTCCCGAGAGAGGAGGGATTATTCCTGCAGAGAGCGCGAAACATCACGAAAATATCTCGCAATCTATCTTTGAACAGGCACTTGACAAAGCATGCATCCGAGAGCAAAAAATTGACGCCATAGCAATCTCAAATGCACCAGGTCTAGCCCCTTGCCTTCTTGCAGGGATGAGATTCGCAAAGCAAAAAGCATTGAAGTTAGGCAAGCCAATCATTCCAGTCAATCACTGTATAGCTCACCTTGAGATCGGCCAGCATGAGGGTGCAAAGGATCCTGTCCTTCTTTATACTTCAGGTGCTAACACTCAGATAATTGCATTCTCTGAAGGAAAATATCGTATATTTGGAGAGACACTAGACATAGGAATTGGAAATTTCCTGGATAAGTTTGCCAGATTCACAGGTATACCTTTCCCTGGCGGTCCAGAGATAGAGCGGCTTGCAAAAAATGGGAAATACATAGAACTCCCTTATGTGATAAAGGGCATGGATGTATCTTTCTCAGGGCTCTACACCAAACTCACACAACTATACAATAATAAAGTCCTTATAGAAGATCTTTGTTTTTCTATACAGGAAACTGCTTTTGCAATATTGGTAGAAGCCGCAGAGCGCGCCCTTGCACACACTGGAAAAAAAGAGCTTGTCCTTGGTGGAGGCGTTGCATGCAACTCACGTTTGCAAGAGATGTGCAGGATAATGTGTCAGGAAAGAGGCGCACACTTCTTCTGTCCGCCCAAAGAGTTTCTTGTAGACAACGCTGGAATGATTGCATATACAGGAGAACTTATGTTCAATAAAGGCATTAAGATGGATCCTTCCAAAATAGATATCAGTCCAAGGGAAAGGACTGATGAAGTAGTTGTTACCTGGCGATAGCATTTACCGTCGATAAACACCACCTATATACAGAAAGGTTTTTAAAGCAGGCTGCGTTTTGGGGATTTAGAGCTTCAAAGATGAGTGACAAAGAATCAAAATCTAAAGATTATAAGGCTGAAAACATAAGAGTTCTTGAGGGCCTTGAAGGAGTCAGGCACAGGCCTGCAATGTATATAGGTAGCACAAGTAAGACAGGTCTCCACCATCTGGTCTGGGAACTCATGGATAACTCGATTGATGAAGCTATGGGAGGTCATTGTGATTTAATAGAGGCCACAATAAACAAGGACGGAAGCATAACTGTTAAAGACAATGGAAGGGGTATCCCTGTAGACATCCATCCCGTATACAAAAGACCTGCCCTTGAAATTGCTGTGACAAAACTCCACGCAGGAGGGAAGTTTGATAAGTCAAATTACAAATTCTCTGGAGGCCTTCACGGAGTAGGCATTTCGGTAGTAGCAGCGCTTTCCAAGTTGATGAAAGTTATTGTAAAAAAAGGAGGCAAAATATACCAGCAGGAATACAAAATAGGAAAGCCGATTTATGACATGAAGGCTCTTGGCGATTGCCCTAAGGATGAGACTGGAACAAGTGTCACATTCCTTCCTGACGATACAATATTTTCCACCGTCAAATTTGATTTCTCTACTCTTTCCTCAAGATTTAGAGAGATGGCATTCCTCAATAAAGGCCTTAAGATAATGCTCGAAGACAAAGATACAGAGAAAAAAGAAGTCTTCCATTATGAGGGTGGACTTATAGAATTTGTCAAGGAACTCAATAAGTCAAAAGATGAGTTGCACAAGCCAATATATTTCTTCAAAGAACAAGACAAGATAGAGATTGAATGTGCAGTCCAATACAACTCGAGCTATTATGAGAACGTCCTGAGTTTTGTAAATACAATAAACACAACTGAAGGAGGCACACATGTTGTAGGATTCAAGACGGCCCTTACAAGGACTATCAATGACTATGCCAACAAAAACAAGATGAATAAGGGCGAGAACCTTACTGGAGACGACGTCCGAGAAGGTTTGACTGCAGTTGTGTCTGTCAAGATAGGTGAACCTCAATTCGAAGGACAGACAAAAACAAAACTTGGCAACGCAGAAGTGAAAGGCATCGTAGATGCTGCTGCAACGACAGCTTTAACAGTATTCTTCGAAGAAAATCCCACAACTGCAAGAAGGATTGTAGACAAAGCAATGGAAGCACAGAAGGCGAGAAATGCTGCAAAGAAAGCAAAAGAACTGGTAAGAAGAAAGAATGCATTCAGTGTTGGCGGCCTTCCAGGTAAGCTTGCTGACTGTTCAAGCAACAAGATGGAAGAGAGCGAAATATACATTGTTGAGGGAGATTCTGCAGGAGGCAGTGCAAAACAGGCACGTAATAAAGAAAATCAGGCTATCCTTCCGATAAAAGGTAAGATTCTTAACGTGGAGAAAGCAAATCCCATAAAAGTATTTTCTCATGAGGAGATAGCAAATCTGATTACAGCCATAGGTTGTGGAGTAGGTGACCAATTTGACATAGGGAAACTCCGATATGCAAAGACGATTATTATGACAGATGCAGACGTTGATGGAGCACATATTAGGACTTTACTGCTCACTTTCTTTTTCCGTTTCGTTCCAAAGCTTATTGAACAAGGCAAAATTTACATCGCTGTACCTCCGCTCTATCGCATAAGGAAACGCGGAGACCATTACGTCTATTCAGACGATGAACTTAAAAAGATAACTTCAAAATTCAATGGCAACATTGACGTTCAGAGATTCAAAGGTCTAGGAGAGATGAATCCGGAGCAGCTCTGGGAGACAACAATGGATCCAAAGACGCGTTTGCTCAAGAAAGTAACTATTGATGATGCTGCCCAAGCAGATGTAACATTTTCAAAACTAATGGGTGATGATGTAGAACCCAGAAAACAGTTCATTGCAGAACATGCGGCGGAGGCGCAGATTGACATCTGATGACTGACAAACAAAACAACAGTGAGGACAAGCTAGAAGAAGAACTCAAGAGGGAAGAACAAGAGAGAAGAGAGAAAGGCCAAATAGGCAATGAAAAAGGAGTCATTGCTGCAGAAATTGTAGAGGAGATGGAACAAGCATTCATAGATTATGCCATGTCAGTCATCGTTGACCGTGCACTCCCAAGCGTCGAAGATGGCCTTAAGCCAGTGCATAGAAGGATTCTGTATGCCATGCACAGCATCGGTCTTGATTCCAGCAAACCCACAAAAAAATCAGCAACAGTAGTGGGAGAAGTCATAGGAAAGTATCATCCTCACGGAGACGTCCCAGTTTATGAGGCAATGGTGCGTATGGCGCAGGACTTCTCTCTCCGTTATCCTCTTGTCCATGGCCAAGGTAACTTCGGCAGCATGGATGGAGATAAGCAGGCAGCGATGCGTTATACTGAAGCAAAGCTCAGCAAGATATCCACAGAATTGCTTGCTGACATAGAAAAAGAAACAGTAGCCATGCATCCAAACTTCGACAATTCTCTCAAAGAGCCAGATACCCTTCCTGCAAAACTTCCAAATCTTCTTCTTAATGGCTCCACAGGTATTGCAGTGGGCATGGCGACAAACATACCTCCTCACAATCTCACAGAAATCTCAGATGCAATAATCGAGTGCATCAATAAGCCAGACGTGACTACTGAAGATCTCGCAGAGATTGTCAAAGGCCCAGACTTCCCCACAGGAGGCATCGTCATAGGTTCTGGCATCAAGGACATGTACAAGACAGGAAAAGGAAAACTCATCCTTCGTGCAAAACATACTTTGGAAGAATCCAAAGGAAAGCAACGCATTATCATAAATGAGATACCTTATATGGTCAATAAGGCAGAACTTGTGAAAGAAATAGCTCGCCTTGCTACAGAGAAAAAACTACCTGATATCTCTGATCTCAGGGACGAGTCTGCAAAAGGAAAAGTCAGGATAGTCATTGAGCTCAAGAAAGACGTAGATCCCAAGTTTACATTGAACAAGCTATATACTCTTACTAATATCCAGACTACATTTGATGCTAATATGCTTGCCCTTGTAGGAAAGCAGCCACGCGTATTAAATCTCAAAGATATTCTCACAGAATATATCAAATACCGCCAGGGAGTCGTAAGAAAAAGAAGCAACTTTGAGCTTAAGAAAGCAGAAGACCGCCTTGAGATCGTCCTTGGTCTTCTTATTGCACTCAAGGACATAGATAAGATAGTTGAATACATAAAGAAAGCAGATAACGCTCAGTCAGCCCATGAAGGATTAATGAAAAAATTCGGGCTCTCAGACAGGCAAGCAAAAGCAGTTCTAGAGATACGCCTTCAACAACTTACTCACCTTGAGGCAACTAAGTTGAAAGATGAGGAGAAATCTTTGAAAGAGATTATAAATGAGTTAAAGCACATCCTTGGAGATGAGAAAGAGATCCTTAAAGTCATAAAGAAAGAAGTGCAGGAATTGAAGACAAAGTATGGTGACGATAGAAGAACGAGAGTCATAAGAAAAGTTGATGAGATAACTGAACAGGATCTCGTTGAAAAGAAAGATGTAGTGGTCATGATAAGCGAAGCAGGATATATCAAGAGAGTAGATGTTAAGGCATACAGGGAGCAGAAGCGAGGAGGAGCAGGAGTATCTGGCGCAGAACTTAAAGAAGAAGACTTCATAAGGAAGATGATTACCTGTAGCACCCATGACTACCTGTTGTTCTTCACGACGAACGGCCGTATCTACTGGCTCAAAGCAAATGATGTGCCTGCCACGGAAAGAGCAGGAAAAGGCAAGGCAATTGTAAATGTCCTCAATCTACGCGATGAGAAAATAGCTAATGTCCTTGCTATAAAAGACTTCAATGCAGGGTATTTAATTTTTGCCACGAAGCTCGGCATGGTGAAGAAATTGCCTCTCAAGGATGTCTCCAAACCAAGAAGTACAGGAGTCCGCATAATGAATCTACCAACAGACAATTCGGATGTCATAATAAATGTAAGAAGAGTAACAGATAAGCAAGAAGTCCTCCTCATTACTAAAAAAGGCCAAGCCATCCGCTTTGACAGCGATGAAGTTAGACCTATGGGACGTTCAAGCTACGGAGTCAAAGGCGCAGAGCTTGAGAAGAATGATGAAGTCGTATCCCTCGAAGCGCTCCCCCTAGATGGCAAAACCACCATTCTCACAGTCACTGTCAAAGGCTTTGGCAAGCGCACTGACTTAGAAGAATACCGCAAGACAGCAAGAGGAGCAAAAGGAGTCATTAACCTCAACACGAGTGACAAGACAGGCGATGTTATAGGTTCTCTTTCAGTTGACGATAAAAACTCTATCATTGCAACCACAAAACAAGGTATGGTAATCCGTGTCTCCATGCGCGACCTACGCGTCATGGGCCGCGCGACGCAAGGTGTCCATGTCGTCCGTCTTAAAGACAATGATAAAGTCGCAGATATCGTTAAAGTCCCTATTGCCGAAGGCCTTCCACCTGCAGAGCAACAGACACTAGAAGATATTGAATAAAGAAATCAAAGACGCGATTCGCCATCACGTAGAATCCTATCAAACAATTCTTCAAGTACTTAACGCTCTCAATTCCACCAATCCTCTACCTAAGTAAACATGCCATCAAGAATCGAAGATTCTTGAGGTTTGGATGCTCAAGGAACAACTCCAGCTTAAAAGCTGGAGTTTTAGTCAAGTTCTTTGACATAAAGAAAGATACATTAATTTGGCAAATCCATTCTTTTCTTCATAGCATGAGATTACTTCATATCCTTGTCCCCAAAGTCCAAACATCGTGCTCACCGTAAATTCATCATGATCTAATCGCGCTATCAACGTAGACATTTCCATTATTTCAAGATCCTCCCAAAGGCACCCTCACCCACTTCTTAATGCCTGCAAGAGCATAATGACGATAGTCCTTCTTCTCCATATCCCACCCCTTCAGAAGCCATTGCATCTGCTCATGATATGGTTTAAGATTCCCATAATATATTTCAAGTGGAACAAAACGTCTCTCACTAGTCTCTCCCTTCCAATTCGTATAAACTGCACAAATCGCAATCTCCTCTAAATCTCTTCCTTTCGCAACATTAGTCACTTCTCTTGGGACTCCAACACCATCAGGTTCAGCCATCAACTTATCACTAAAGTAACATTTAAAAATCATCCCTCCAATCCTATCACAAGCCTCAATAGTTTAGTGGTTTAAAACACATCCCTGTCACGGATGAGTCCCGAGTTCGATTCTCGGTTGGGGCGTTTGACAAAGAGAGTTCTTTACAAAGCACAACAAAGACATCAAGCACAAATCGTATTTTACGAAGCAATTTTACGCAATCGTAAAAAGCCAGAGACTTAAGCCCATGAGAAAAAGAAGTGATTTCAATAATACGCGACTTCAAGCTTAATTCCATCAGGGTCAGAAAAGAATACTGCATAATACTTATCAGTATATTCAGGATAACTTTGTGGCGGATCAAAAATATCAGTTTTGTTCTTAATAATTTCATAAATAGAATCCACATCCTCGGTAGATTTAGCTTTAATACACAAATGATGCAATCCTGGTGCAAAGAATTTATATTTTGGTTCTAAGCTTTCTGCTTGGGCTATTGAAATCCCAAATCCTTCTTTTGTTACCCAAGCAGCACTCTTTTCTTTACTCGAGACTTGTGCAAAACCTAATTTATCGAAAATAAGCTTGTAAAACTCTTGGCTTTTCTCGAAGTTACTTACCGCAATTTTTATGTGGCCTATCGGGTCTCTAGACAAATTATCTTTCATAATTTTATATAAGTAGGCTCTTATTTAATTTCTCTCGTTTTAACTTGTACGAGGAAAATAGGGGATTTTATAGAGATCTTAATCGTGCCTCAACAAGAGGAAATTCATGGGAGAAATAACGCTCAAAACGAAGAGCATATTTACCTTAAAACTTCTACCAGCTCCTCCTGCACCTTCTTAAGCGCACCTTTTTCTATAAATCTCATCACGAAACTTCTCTCTTCACTACATTTTCATCACATTAAAAAGAATTAAGGATTACTTTTTCCTCTTCAATCGAATTTTTTGTGCTCTGCGGGAACGATTGCGCCGCAAGGCTCTTCTGCGTGTTGGCATAATACACTAAGTAAATGTATGTTCTTAAATGCATGTTTTAAAGTAAAAACTGCTTCATCTGAAGTTTTACACAAGTTTCTTGATATCGATAAAATTTATAAATACAGGAAACTTTTCAAAAAAACATGATAAGTAAAAAATTCCAGATTATGCTGGTATTCTCACTGATTCTATTGGTGATGCCACTTGTCTCGGCTGTTGAGACTTCTATAGGTGTCGAGACACTCCCTGGACACCATGTTACATTGAATATTCTTAATGCGAAGACAGATGACCTATACAAGAGCCTTGAAGGCAATGCCAGCACATCAGGGATAGCATCATTCACTTACACCTCTAGCAGTACTCGGGACATCAATATCTATACAATTATCAGGAACGAGAACGGCAAGATAGTCCTTACAAAAAAGTTCACGGGCATGACTACTGGAAATGCAATCACCCTTAAAGTAATAGATGAGACAAATAAACTTGCTGCTTCAAGCCCTCCTGCTCCTAACCTGACAGTAAATAATTCCCCTCAGAACAACACTCCTGTAAATCTCTCTGTTAATATCACTGCCAAGAATGATACAAATGTGACATCTAATGTGACATCTAACGCGACCTCATTCAACTTTGAGTCAGCTGCATCTGGTCTCTGGAACAACATCCTGGGCTATAGCTACATCATCCTCATTGTCGTCATCGTTCTCGCATTAGCTTTCCTGATATACTGGTTCTGGCCAACTATAAGCAGTAAACTAAAGTCAATCAAGCCAACACAATTTGCCAAGACAGGAAACAACTTTGATACAGGAGAATCAAAAGAACTCATCCACGCCGAAAGAAAGCTAAAGCAACTGGAAGAGGAGATTTACAAGATAAAGAACAGGGGCAAAAGGATTGCAGAGGCTGAGAGAAAATTTGAAGAAGCGAAGAGGGAATTAGAGAGAGTTAAGAAAGAATAAATCTATTCCTTTTGAAATTGAAGTTAGGTATAATCCTCAGATTCCCCATTAAATTCTCATACAGATACTAGGCCTTTTCAACTTTAGGTCCATGTGGAGTATCCAATATTCTATATCCTTTCTCAAGTATTCTCTGCCTGATTATGTCAGACTCTGCCCACATCTTATTTTTCCTTAGTCTCTCTCTTGAATCTACAAGTTTCTGGACTTCTTCAGGAACATCAATCTTTTCTTCTTTCATCTCAGAGATTCCAAGTCCAAGGACAGAGTCCATATGCTCAATCATCTCGATCCTTTTTTTGCTTTCAAACGCATCGTCATCCAGTGTCTTAAGAAAAACTTGTAACGCCGCAGGAATATTCATGTCATCATACAAAGCCTTTTCAAATTCCCCTCTATATTCTTCGCTCTTGTCGCTTCCTTTATGCTTCGTCATCTTCATCTCAATAACTTTTCTCCTCACTCTTTCATAAGCTGATCTCGCCGCATCAAGACCTTCGAATGTAAACGCCAACGGCTTCCTATAATGAGTTTGTAAGCAATAATATCTATAATGCACTGACTCGTAACCTTGCTTTTTCAGCTCATCAAGCGTAAGAATATTTCCAAGTGATTTTGACATCTTTCCTTCTTTCATAGTCACTAAACCGCCATGAATCCAATAATTAACAAATTTCTTTCCAGTTGCTGTTTCGCTCTGTGCGATTTCATTGGTATGATGTGGAAAGAGCAAATCAACTCCCCCAGTATGAATATCAAACGATTCACCCAAATTAGAGATCCCCATAGCTGAACATTCTATATGCCACCCTGGCCTTCCTTTGCCTATCTCTGTCTCCCAAAATACATCTCCATCTTCAGGAGTATAAAATTTCCACAATGCAAAATCCTGCGAATTCTCTTTTCCATATTCATCAGAGCGCACCCTCGCCTTTGTTTTCTTTGATTTTTCAAGTTGCGCCAATTTCCCATAGTTCTTAAACTTAGAAATAGAAAAATAAACTCCATCTTCAGATTTGTAAGCATATCCTTTATCAATTAGTTTTTTTATCATTTCGACCATCTCAGGAATACTGTCAACTGCGCTAGATACAATTGTAGGCCTTAGTATATTGAGTTCCAATAAGTCATTAAAAAATATCTTTTCATATTTTGATGTCAGAGCCTTCAGCGTTATCCCTTCTTTCTGGCTCGCCTTTATAGTTTTATCATCAACATCTGTAATATTCATTACATGCTTTACCTTATATCCTAAAAATCCAAGAGTTCTCCTCAAAAAGTCATTAAGTAACATTGTCCTGAAGTTTCCAATATGCTGGTACCAGTAAACAGTCGGCCCGCATGTGTACATCCCGACCTGCCCTTTCTTAATCGGCTTGAATTCCTCTTTCTTTCGCGTCAGAGAATTGTATAGGTATAGTTTTCCCATATATTCTCGGCGGAATTGGTTATATTTAAGAGTTTCTAGGCAATTTTCTAGTACCCTATTGCTTTATATACTCACATTTCCAGCCCATAATACTACAAACGGAAAACCGGATGTTATAGGACAAGGCTGCCCAGCAGACTTCTTGTTCTACCCACGCAGGGCACGCGTACAAGCGCCTTTGGTGCATTATAGAAACAATGGAATCATTTAAGAAATTAGGGCTATCTGAAGAGATAATTAAAGCACTAGCTGAAGCTAAGTTCGAAAACCCTACAGAGATTCAGGAAAAAGCTATCCCTCTTTCTCTTCAGGGAAAAGATATAATTGGAAGTGCGGCTACAGGAAGTGGAAAGACTCTGGCCTTTGGATCCCAAATAATACAGAATCTTCAAAGGAAGCAGGGTGTCCAAGCACTTATAATGACTCCTACAAGAGAGCTTGCCGAGCAGGTTGGGAAAAATCTAAGAGCTTTCTCTAAACATCATCCACTGAATATCGTAATGGTATATGGAGGTGTCTCCATAGGTCCTCAGGTCTCTGCAATTGAGCATGCAGATGTCATTGTAGGCACTCCTGGACGCATATTGGATCACCTCACACAGGGCACACTCTCACTCAGAAAAATAAAGATTCTTGTCCTGGATGAAGCAGACAGAATGCTTGATATGGGGTTCATCGAGGATGTTGACAAAATAATTTCACAATGTCCTAAAGAAAGACAGACAATGTTATTTTCTGCAACAATATCTCCAGACATAGAGCATCTTACAAAGAAGTATCTCAAGAATCCTGTTAATATCTCAGTCGAGACATATGTCGACCCTTCACTTCTAAAGCAAGTATATTATGACGTTCCAAAAGAACAGAAATTCTCTCTTCTTGTTCACCTTTTAAAGAAGGAAGAGGCAGGCTTGGTAATGGTATTCTGCAATACAAGAAGGAACACTGACATAGTGGCCAGAAATCTGAATGAGAATGAAATTGATGCTATGCCGATCCATGGTGGCCTTTCACAACAAAAGAGGAATTCTATCCTGGAAAGATTCCATGGAGGAAAAGTTTGTGTATTGGTTTGTACAGATGTCGCGGCGCGCGGTTTGGACATCAAAGGGGTCTCTCACGTCTATAATTACGATTCCCCTCCAAATAGTAAGGAATATGTCCATAGAATTGGAAGGACAGCAAGAGCAGGAAAGGAAGGTATAGCTATAAGTCTTGTCTCCCAGAGAGATTATGAAAATTTCAGGAACGTACTAAGAAACTCAGACTTGAAGATAGAACCACTTTCCCTTCCAGAAAATATGCAAAGAGTCTTCTTCCAAGTAAATGATCATAGAGATAGAGGTAGAAGAAGCTTCAGCCCAAGAGGTCACAGAGAAAGTGGAGGAAGAGAATCAAGAGGCAGGTCGTATAGAGGCCGAGAAGATAGCAGAGGAGAACGTAGGAACTTTGGAGGTCGAGGAAGAGGTTTTGGAGAAAGAAGCCGTTCTTACGGCGGGCGCGGAAGAAGATATTAGATGAACAATACTTTTATTTTTATCAGGCATGCAAAGACATTGGTCGATAAGGATGTGCCTATAGATGACTGGATACTCACAAAAGAAGGCGAACAGCAAGCTAATTCACTTGCAGAATCTAGCAACTTTGATGATGCAGACATCCTTATTTCATCTGAAGAACAAAAATCATTTCTTACTCTAGTGCCTCTTTCAAAGAAATTAGGTAAGGACATAATAAAGATCAAGGAGCTTGGAGAGATCCAACGTCCAAATTCAGAGAAGCTCACATTAAAAGAATATGAAGATATGAAAACTAAGGTTTTCAAGAACCTAAATTTTACAGACCATGGATGGGAGACAGCAAATCATGCTCTTTCTCGTTTCAAGCAAACTATAAATAATATTGATTCTATATATCAAAATAAGATCATAATCATTTGCGCTCACGGTACTGTCATGACTTTATTTTTCGCGGATTTACAAAATAAGTTGGACAATCTGTTCTCTCGTTGGCACGGCCTTGAATTTGGAGCCTCTGGAATTGTAAAAGATGGCAAAGTACTCAAGGACATAGTATAAACTTAATCAAATTTAAAAGCATAGGAATAGAAGTATTCTCCCATGAGCTCATTAGAACAGAAACTCCATAAAGAGAAAGACTCTCCTTCCCATATACAATTGCACGCAATAGACTCTGTAGCATCACTTGGAGTGTCTCAGCCCCTCTGGAGCATCATAGATAAGAATATCCTGGGGATTCCTTATGAGCAGTCGCTTTCTGGCAGATGGTTAGGGGTATGCCTTACCGTTGGAGGTCTGGGCTTTCTGATGGGAAAGTCAAGAGAACTCTATCAAGGATTAAGGGGAGTGACGAGATACTCTCCTGAGAATAAGATAAAACAAGTTGACAGAGAATTTCTTGCATTATGGAGTGCTGCGACATGCCCTCTGTACTATAAGCTATCAGGAGGGCAATTTGATGCAAGCATGTTCTGGACAACTGTAATGGCTACAGGAGTTGGATACACTATTGGTCCTGAGATGGGAATGGCTGTAGATGGTCTAAGAGGTATGTCTGGATTAGGTGAAGAGCATAGATTACCAGAAAAAATAAAATCCTTGCCAAATTATGCTAAAAAAAGCATTGTAGCGACTACTGCTGCAATCGCATTATTATTCGTAAGCGCATGGTACAATAAACCTTGGGACAACTACACGCCAAAAATGAACAGAATAGAATTAAAACAAAATATAAACTCTCATTGACTTACTGTATTATGAATATTATAGAAAAGCCTCTTAAAATAGGCAAGATAAAAATTCCCAATAGGATATTCCTCGCTCCTATGGTGGACGTCACAGATGCAGCATATAGAGAGATATGTAGAAGTGCAGGGGCAGGAATGTCTTATATCGAGATGCTTAATATAGGCGCAATTCTCCACACAAATCCCAAAACACAGAATCTTATGAAGACCTTTGAAAACGAATATCCAAAAGCTATACAGATAACAGGAAAATCAGTTGAAGAATTCAAAGATGTACTTCCATTCCTTAAAAACTACGACCTTATTGACCTGAATTGTGGCTGCCCTTCTATACGGACGATAGACAATGAATCAGGAGCCTCCCTCCTCAAAGATCCAGAAAAGATAGTAATGATAATCAAGATGCTAAAGAAAACAAAGAAAACCGTGACTGCAAAAATTCGGCTTGGATACAAGAACAATAATGTACTCGAGATTGCAAAAGCAATTGAAAAAGCAGGAGCAGATGCATTGACTGTCCACGCCAGATTAGCTTGGCACAGCAATAAAATTCCAGCGGATTGGGAATGGATAAAGAGAGTAAAAGAGTCTGTTAAAATTCCAGTCATAGGAAATGGAGATATAGACTCGCCTGAGAAAGCCGAGTTGATGTGTAATATCGCAGATGGCGCCATGATAGCACGTGCCGCCATAGGAAATCCCTTCCTCTTCAAACAAATCTTCCATTATTCCAAGACGAGAAAAGACATGCCCTTCAACTTCAAAGAGAATCTCTCCTATTTCCAAGAATATCTCAGGCTAATAAAAAAATATGATATCATAGACCTCCCAAGAGCAAAGTACATCGGTACTAACTTCTTCAGGAACATAAAAGGGGCCTCACAGATGCGCCAGAAACTCATGACTTGCAGGTCTTATGAAGATATTTCAGATACAGTAGAAGGATTTAGTAAAGCCAATCCCTGAGTTCGTCTTTCTGATTATTTACCATTATTCCATACCGTTAATCGCATATTTGGCCTAGGCCTCTCACCTCAACAAGTGACAATTGAACACGACCCTTCAGACTTTGAACCTTACGGTTATAATCCATTCTCAAGAGTCTACAACACTCTGCGGGGAAAACCTTTATAAACCTACAAGCCATCAAATCACCATGGCATGGTTCCTCTGGATAATCTTGGCAATTGTCGCTTTGATAGTAATCGCATTCATCTATTATTACAATAAGTTCGTTGTCTTGGACAACAGAATAGATAATTCTCTTTCTCAGATAGATGTCCAGCTCAAGAAGAGAGCAGACCTTGTTCCAAATCTTCTTAACTCTGTTAAGGGATACATGAAACACGAAAAAGGCATAATAAAGGAAGTGACTGACGCAAGAAAAGCCCTTCTTGGAGCAAAAGATATTCCAGAGAAAGCAAAAGCTGGCGCTGAGCTTCAGGCAGCCCTTAAATCTCTCTTTGCTCTGGCTGAGAATTATCCAAATCTAAAGGCAAATGAAAACTTCATACACCTTCAACAGGAACTTTCAGCCATAGAAGAAAGGATTGCCTACAGCAGACAGTATTATAACGATTCAATATTGAGCTTTAACAACTCAGTAGAATCTTTCCCAGGAGTGATGTTTGCAAATATATATGGCAAGAAAGAGAAGCCATTCCTAGCCATAAAAGAAGAGGAAAGAGCAGTTCCAAAAGTAGAATTCTAAGATTTTACTTTTGTAAAATCCTGGACACCAATACCTTTAAATTATCTTTATTCTCAATCCAAGTATGTCATTTAGAATAGTTTCTCCCGATTTGCAGACTCTTGACCTTAATGTTGTAGAATTAAACAAAAGATATGGGATGATTCTTCATTCTCTTAATAATTTCACAAATACCTATGCTGCACAAGAGATGATCAAGAATATTGAAGCTCTAAAAAGAAGATTAGAGAGTCTAAAAGTCTCTGGATTTGACCTCCTAGTCCAGAAAAATCATTTGGCTAACCTTGAAGTACAGAGAGTATATTTAGAATATTTTGCTACAAGAACAAAAGAGAATACAGAGCAGATGTTCTCAAAGGTCCTTGGAAAAGACGCTTTGAAGATTATAAAAGATAATATAAAGTCAATAGATTACAAGAAAATGTGGGAATATTATTGTTCATATCAAGAATACACTTACAGGCAGATACCTTCAGACGACGAATCCTTGCGCCCGCGATTAAAGGATATTCTTGTCCAACTTAAGCAAGATACTCTTGCCTATGGAGAGGAGAAGTTCAATTTCTCAAAGGATTATACATTTGACCTCATCCTTAGCCAACCCTATTCAACAAGGACATTTTTCCACCCTACAACGAAGAGAATGGAAGTATCTCCAAATACATTCTTCGTCTTCCATGACGACGGCGAGGTCAAGATAAATGTCTGTGGCGTGATTGAAGCCCTTTTCCACGAGCTCCTAGGGCACGGAAGACACGAGTTCAACTCACGTTCAATGCCTCCTGGATTGCAAGACAATGGAGTGAATATCACCGTGCCCACTTCACACGTACATGCAGAAGGAGTTTCTCAAACGACAAAACATATCTCCTTGGATTTCATGAGAAAATATCAGAAGAAATACAATATAGAAGAAGAGTATATCCGACAAAGAGAGCTTTCAGTATCCTCTGAGGCTACAGTCAACTTCTGGGTCTACTTCAATTACCTCAAGCTTCAGTCATTTGAGAAGAAAAAGATAGATGTAGAGAAAGAATTCCTTTCCCTGACTAACAACTACGGCCTTTTCCTCATTTATTCTACATCGGAGCATTCCTCTTTGTCATGCGTCAAAGACGCAACATATCCTATCGGCCTGAAATATATGAATGATCTTCTTGAGAAGCTTAAGAAAGAATTGGGCGAGAAATCTTTTGCCCAGCAGCATGCCAGGATATACGAAGCCATAGCCACAGGAGTATGGCACTATTCAGTCCTCCCTCAATTCGTGAAGATGTTTCTTGAAGAGAAAGATTAGATTAATTATGTCTTTTTTCCCATCACTCTCTGTATAATATTCCTATAAGGTCTCTCCTGAGCCATCCTCTCAAGCATCCCTCCAACTTTTCCAGTTTCATCAGGAGTAAGCTCGAACCACGCCATTTCGCCATTAACAATGGGTTTTACAACATAAGCATTGACTTCATTCTGCCCAAAACCTGCAAAAAGAAGAGGACTATAGCTATACACGCTATTTATCTTTCTAGTAATTTGTTCTTCAATTCCCAGCCTTGGTGCCACTTTTCCCACTTCTAGCAATACCTTCTCATCAGATGTCCAGCATGTATCTCTATCTTCTAATCCGTCCCAGACAACTTCTGCTCTCGCGGCAAGTCCCGTTCTAAGCTCGGGAGACAATCTGAAAGCCTCACTGTTGCCATCCGCAGTATAACTAGGATACACAAAATCTACGCTGGGCAGTTTCCAACGATTAGTAATTCTCTTGAACCTATAATTCTGTACAAGTGCATCTATAGTTTTTTTCATAAGAACAAGCAATACTGTGATATTATATTATTTAACCCTTATATTTCAGACACCAAAACCATGTTATACTTTAGAAATATTTATATACCCCTTTAAAGTAAACTAGGTATGAAAAAGGCACAGGTGTTCGGAATTATTTTCCTTTTAGCTTTCTCTATTCTTATCACTACATCGTTTGTGATTGCTGAAGGTGCCGGAGGGCCTGGAGGGCCTGCAGGAACCTCTGGTGCAGGTAATACGTTTGCAACTTCAATAAACAAAGGAATTACTACTGTTACTAGTGTGCTCGAGCCTATATTCATCCAGATTCTTGGAAGTGATGGTACTACAGACAACGCCTACCTTTTTGCGAGGATTCTTTTCTTATTTTTGATTTTCTCAGTTATTTATGTTGTTTTGAGCAGAGTACCTTTTTTTATTGATAGAACGGGAATAGTGGTTCTTATCGGCGCCTTAATATCCATATTATCTATGAGATCCGTAGTATCTCCAGCTATGATCGAAGCAATCGCTCTTCCAACAGAGACATTGGGGATTGCTATTTCTGTAGGAATCCCTCTTGTAGTTGCAGCATTCTTGATTGAAAGCCAGCAAGGATTAGGGGCAGCTGGAGTCCCTCGTGCAGCAAGAAATTCTGCATGGATTTTAATAATAGTAATACTGTTAGGTTTATGGATAACCAGATATGATGCCTTAACACAGAAAGGATTAAATCCATTTGCACTCTATGTATACCCTCTTGCAGCATTTCTTGCATTCCTAATGATGATATTTGACGGAACAATCCAAAAGTGGAGAGTAGGATGGCAAATTGATAAAGCCCGTGAAGAATCCAAGAGCGATGAAATGAGAGCTTACAAAAGAGAACTAATAGAATTAGATGGGGATTTAAGAACTAACGTAATTACTAATGCAGAATATCACCGAAGAGTAAGTAAAATAAGAGCTAAGATCAAAGCTTTATCATAAATCTTTATAAACTCCTTTTACTAATTACTGATATGAAAAGATGCGTATCACTTTTATTCTTATTATTCTTAACAACTTTATTTGTATCTCCCTTTACCTCTGCATATCAAGACATAAGATATTATACCGAAACTACCGTAGATGCCTTTGTAAACGCTGTAGAGCCATTCCTTCAAGCTATACTTGGAGGAAACGATTGGACAAGCAAGTACTTGTTTGAGAAGCTCCTTATTTATTTCATCCTTGTCGCGTTGGTATTCTTCTCATTGAAAAACATCCCTGCATTCAGGGATAGTGGCTCAAAGGTAACTGGATTTATATCCTTCCTGATACCTCTTATAGGCGTAAGATACATCGAGCCTGCATGGATTGAAGCGATACTCCTCCAATACCAGATACTTGCAATAGCTCTTGCAGGCATTCTCCCTTTTATAATCTACTTCTTCTTCCTTCATGAAGGTGTAGGGAAAGAAAACGATGTGATAAGGAAAGTGGGATGGGTATTCTTCATAGTCATCTACTTTGGGCTCTGGACAACTGCTCCATCCAGTTCTTATGCAGACATCTATTTCTGGACAATGGTTGCATCCCTTATTTTACTTTTTATGGACAATACCATTCATCGAGCATTGATAATGCAAGATATGAAAAGAGCAGGAAGAACGCAAATAGCATTATATATTGGAGACTTAAGAGATAAGATTAGAGTTATTAGGGGTTCAGGACTCCCCCCAAATCAGATAGACAGCGAAGTAAGAGGATTAGAAAATCAAATCAGAAAAGCAATCAAACAAATGGGAAGAATCCCTTAAAAATATTTCAAATTCTTCTATATCCTACAACTTTCTTGCCCTCATAAATAGGCACTTCTGTGCCTTTCTTCTGTCCCTTTCCAGCAAGATAGACTAACACAGCCCCTATAATAGTTACAATCAGGCTTAAAGGCATAATGACAGTTGAAGACATTGATGCAGACAAGGACAAATAATTTCTTATAGGAGGAAAACTTGTGCTAGCAAGCCCTATTATCCCTAATGCAACTATAACATAACCCAATAATTTACTCACCATCTTTACTAACTCAGCAGTTTTTTATATATAAACTTTTCTCATGGGAGGTGGATTGACATGTCAAAAACTCTCTTTGTACACTCCTTTAAATTAACCCCTTGATAGCCAAGGAGTTCTTGACAATAGGAAAGTTTAAAAATTAACCATCATTAATTTCAAGAATGTTCTTTAAGAAAAAATCAGAGAAAGAGAAACTTCGCTGCATGAATTGCGAATCAAAGGTCAGCGATAGCTTCATGTTCTGCCCCTATTGCGGAGAGAGTCTTGTAGATCCTGTTGAAGAGATGGAAGATTTTGGGATACTCGGAAGAAACGATATGGTCAACGAAGAGATGTTTTCTCCAACTCCTTCTCAATTAAGTATGACTGAGAAGATATTAAACTCTTTTATGAGTACTCTTATGAAAAGTATCGACCAGCAGGTCCAAAAATCCCAAAATGATAAGTCAGAGGTGACTGCTTTCCCTAATGGCATCAAGATAAGAATAGGCATGCCTGGACAGCAACAGCAGCCTAAGAAGGAAGAGCCTGTCATGAAGGTTTTTACTGATGACCAACTCAAGAAGATGTCTGGACTTCCCAGGACAAAAGCCAAAATGACGATGAAAAGGCTGAATAATAAAGTCATATATGAGCTAAATACTCCAGGAATAAACTCCAGAGAAGACATCTATCTGGCAAAACTAGAATCAGGATATGAAATAAAGGCAATATCTGACAAGAAAGTATATGTAAACAGCATACCTATAAACCTTCCTTTAGACAACTACTCGATCCAAGACAACAAGCTCATTGTTGAATTCAAGGCGCAAAGATAATATTCTCTTTAAAGTTTCTCGATACAACTAAGAATTCTTTCTGCAGATATCCATAGGGCAATTGACTAAGGACATAGGGATGATCCCGCCAAGATTTGAACTTGGGACCCCTACCGTATCAGGATAGTGCTCTAACCAACTGAGCTACGGGATCAAGTATACCGAGCTTTGAACATTTAAAAATATGCTGGTTAATAATCCAACTTGCTCGAAAAGTCTCACATCTCGAAGAATTTACTTTGCGAAGATGTTAAGAACAACACAATAGAGTGAAAACTCCATTAAGAATAAATACCCCGCTTTTCTATCATTCGAATAAGCAGCTTTAGTTCATCGGTAGAATGCGACCTTCCCAAGGTCGAGAGACGGGTTCAATTCCCGTAAGCTGCATTGCTTACGGGAAGAATTCGCTGCAATTTTTATATGATTGCAGCTGCCGCGGACTTTGTCTGCGAGCACCGTAAGCTGCATTGCTTACGGGAAGAATTCGCTGCAATTATTATATGATTGCAGCTGCCGCGGACTTTGTCTGCGAGCACCGTAAGCTGCATTGCTTACGGGAAGAATTCGCTGCATCACCATTCTTGAGCATCCAACTTACTAGACTTTCTCATATAGGCTACCAATATGAATATGACGATTATTATAATCAAAGACAATATAAACAATAAAGCTACCCAGTAGACTATGCCTGCGTTCTGCACTTTTGATCCTGGACCCAATAATGTGCTATTGATTGTAAGATTGGAACTGTTTACCACTAAATTGTTGTTTGTAGATGCACTTCCGCTTTGTTTTGAAACTGGAAAAGCTTCTCTTACGGCCAAGATTTTAAGATTTGCCTTTCCAGATGTAATGCTTATTAATGTCACATTTAGGTCAAAATATAAGTCGCTGTTAACATCGAATTGTCTTGTCTGTCCAACAGCTATGGTTGCCTGCTGTGGTGTTGAAGAGACATTGATGACTACGCTCTGCCCAAAGACATTTACCATCCCTACATGATGGTCTTCCCCGGCCACCTTGACTCTTATGGCTTCAGAATTTGCAAGTTCTTTTGTATATCCTGCATTTGCTTGAGTATCATTTATTATAAATATTAACTTCCATTGAGGTGAACTTGTTATCTGGGACCCAGAATTGCCCTCTGAAGGCACGCAAGCCGACGTGGTAGCTGTAGCATTCTGAGCTTTAGAGTTTCCAGCACTATCTGTACAAGTGACAGTATAATTATAGTTGCTAAGACAAGTCAGACTTGATTCTGTAAGTCTTTGACTTGTCCCATTTCCAGATATAGTTGCTCCTGACCTGCTTGATGTGCACATTGCACTGACTCCAGATAGAGAATCACTGAGAGTTATGTTAATAGACACTACAGATGCAGTAACTTCTGAAGTAGATAAAGTTACAGTAGGAGAGGTAGTATCTAAGATAAATATTCTATTCTCGCTCCAGTTCCTGTTTCCAAAGCTATCATTGGCACTAACATTTATCCTATAGGTTCCCTGAACAAGTCCGCTGAAATTTACATTTATTGATGATGAAGTATAGTTTGTAGTAGAATTTACTATCTGGTGAGAAGCATTATAGAGATAGAAAGATACTGACTGAAAAATGCCATTATCTGATACACTCACATTCATTGTCAAAGAAGTTGTAGAGAGATTTATCCCAGAAAGAGAGGTTGGAGAATTGAATGTCAAGGATGGAGGAGTAGTGTCATTCACAGATACTGCAATCAATGTAGTATTGGAGAATCCGGAGCTATTTGCCGTGATTATTGTAAAATTGAAATTGCCTGGATTTGCCGCTGTAGCATTAAACCATACAAATACTCTGCTTCCATTTTTCACAATTCCTAAATCTGAAGAAGAAACATTCCATATAAGGTCTGATGAGCTTGAAAATGTCGTGCTTGTGCTGCTGCTCATTCCAGCACTACCTGAAACATAAGTAAATCCTGATGGGAGAGTTATGTTTATATAAGAAATATTCTCAGGAGATGTCAAAGCAGTATTGTTTACAGAGATATTGTAAAGTATAGAGATGTCTTCATTTGAATTAAAAGAAGCCTGAAAGTCTGAGGTTAAGACTATATGCAATGCAGACACTCCAAATAACAACACTATGAATAGAAAAGCGGCCGTTGAAAAAAGACTACACCTCATAGATGAAAAAAGATTACAAGTTTTATAAATCTACCTACGACGACGCCGCATCACTAGGACAATTAATATCACTACAATGATAGCCACTACAAGATACACATATTTATCTGAGGATAATGTTTTTTGGGTCTTCTTTTCTGCCTGCCCAACATCCTGTTTTTGTTCTCCGCTTTCTTGAGCAGTATTCTCAGAGGATGGCTTCTTATTGGTATCTGAAGCGACTATTGCTGAAGGCATTATCTCATAGACTTTCTTCATGGTTACATTAACCTTTCCAGCCTGAATGCTATTGAGGGTCACATTAAGGTCATAATAACTGTCATTTGTAAGCTCGAATTGCCTTGTCTGTCCTACTCTCAAAGTAACTTTCTGAGGTGTTGAAGCAACTTCAATAGTTGCAGTTCCAGCACTGGAATCAACACTCACAACTCCTACACTATGACTGCCTCCACTTACAGTGATGCTCGCCTTCTGATTGGCTGAGAGAGAAGTAGAGACTCCTTCACTTACCTGCGTCTCCGTTACAGTCTGTACTACTGACCAAGAAGGGGTTGTAGAAGGACTGCTTCCGCCGCCTCCACCGCCGCCGCCTCCTCCACTAGAACATCCTAAAGTTGTGAAATCCTTTGTCGCAGCCCCAGAACGACCACTCTGGTCGTAACAGGTTATGGTATATGAATACGTAGTGCTGCAAGTCAAGCTAGATTCTGTAAGTGTCTGACTTCCTCCCGTGCCACTTACGCTGGATGTAGAACGATTTGTAGTACAGGTGCCATTGATAGAAGATCCAGATTCGGCAACAGTAATTGGGACACTTATAGTTGTATCTGTTGATGTAGACTCTCCAAGTGAGACTGTAGGGTTAGAAGTATCTACTGTAATAGTTCTTGTTGGCAGACTCAAATTCAGGTTTCCAGCAGTGTCATTGACTGTGACATTAAAGAAGTAGACACCATCATTAAGTCCTGTGAAGTTAACATAGAATGAAGAGAGAGTGCCATTATCACTAGCAAATGTGAGATTGCTCCTAACAATACTTCCACTTGCATTATGAAGCGATATATTAGTAAAATTGAAATTGGTATCAATTGCAGAAATATTGACAACTATAAAGTTTCTACTTACAAAAGAATTATTTGCCTCAGTTCCAGTGCCATAGGTAGGAACAGGAATTATAGTATCGATAGTGACTGTTCTCGTAGCAGTAGTAGCATTGAGATTTCCAGCAGTATCATTAGCTGTGACATTGAAATAGTATACACCATCAGCAAGATTTGTAATATTGAAGCTAAAGTTCGTGTTTAGTTTAGTTTCTTGAGAGACATTAGAGAATGTTGTAGTATTGGTATAATTGAACGTGCCTGAAAGATTAGAGCCGCTTGCATTGTAAAACATTCCACTCGCGTTAAAGAGTGCAAGTGTAATGGTTTGTATTGCACCATTATCATATGTACTAGCATTAACAAAAATTGATCTAGCAGCGATAAAAGACCCATTTAATGGAGTTGACCCCTGATAAGTTATTGCATTCGGTATGGTAGTATCATTTACAATTATTGAAATATTGGTATAATTGACAAAACCAGATACATTCATCGTCGTCACAGTCATATTGTATGTTCCAGGAGTAGATGCGTTGACCAAGAACCAGAAGTTTACCCTTGTTGCATTTGCTACAAGGATGGCTCCTGTCCCGTCTGCAAGAGTGCTGTTCCAAGAAAGCACAGTAGAAGTATTAGTGAAAGTAATACCATACCCGCTTGTTGTTGCATTAGTTGCATTTGTCCCATTTAGGAAAGAAAATCCAGTAAGAAGAGTGACATTCACTTGAGTTATATTATCGAAAGCAAGGAGAGCAGTGTTATTCACAGTTATATTTATTGTGAAATTCACATCTTCTCTAGCAGGAACGTGCCCAGCAGCATTGAGTGGCGCACCAGTAATTATGTCAAATCCTTGAACTATGGATAAAAATATTATAGCAAACAGAACAGACCATACGAATAAAAACACTGCAAACCATCTGCCCTCTTTTTTCATCACTTTAAATCTATGAAAAACAGGTATATCACAAAAACGATGCGCCACCTCGGCTTAAAAGCCGAGGTTTGTTGCAGGCGCTCGTTTTTGGAGATGCTCGGGAACCACCACACCTTGAAAGGTGTGGTTTTCATCGGTTCCCGACATAAATATTACGTCAGAGGATCTCTGCGCATCCAAGGACCTTGTTCTTTATAGAAAATACAATAATCTGTCCTGAGGCTATTGAAGAGATAGGCTTATCAGATTCAAAGTACATCTTTCCGCCTACTCTAACTACCTTGCCCTCATGATATTCCCCCAGATGTCTTATTCTGGCACAGACTTTGCCATTAAGAGAAGAGCCAGGGCCAATCATATGTACCTTGCCGATATTTATCCTTTTTCTGCACAATCTAATGTCTCCCTCAGGCGCGACTTTAATTATATTTTTCTTGACGTCTTTACTTACCACATAAAACCTCTTCTGTGCCAGTCCATAAGGTTTGACTAATTTAATTCCTGAACTCTCTCCTGCCTTCTGTCCTTCAGTATAGAAAAATGCTCCATTATGTTCTCCAATTTCAGTCCCATCAGGCATCACAACTCTTCCTTTCTTCTCTCTTATCTTCGTTCTAAGAAAATTGCGCATATTGTCCTGTCCAACAAAACATATCCCTACTGTGCCATGTTTGTCCCAGTTTGGCAACCCTTCTTTTCTTGCAATATCTCTTACATCCTTTTTCTTGTAATGCCCAAGAGGAAAAATCGTCCTAGAAAGATGATTTTGCGAAAGGTCCGAAAGGAAATATGACTGATCCTTATCCTTATCTGCTCCTGAAAATAGTTCCCACACTTTTCCTCTTCTCCTTACTCGCGCATAATGGCCAGTAGAAATATATTCAGCTTCAAGTTTCCTGGCAGCAGTGAGCAATAAAGGGAACTTGATGACTTTGTTGCATGCAATATCTGGATTTGGGGTCTTCCCTCTTTTATATCCTTCAAACATGGGTCCTAGAACTTTATTCTTGTAGTCCTTTTCATAGTCAAGGACATGTAAGGGAATCTCTAATATCATTGCAACTTTCCTGGCCATCTTAAGATCTTCAAGATACTTGCATTCTCCAGTAGACTTATTCTTTGTATCAGAATACAACTTAAAAAATACTCCGACAACTTCATAGCCTTTTTTCTTTAATAAAAGCGCCGCTACGCTTGAATCAACTCCTCCAGACAGTCCAATTACAACTTTCTTTCTCTGGTTTTTCATTTTATTCTGAAAAATCTTTCGAGTAATACAGAATCACTATCGCATTTGTCCATAATAAACAGACAGAAAAAATGTTTATATGCCTTTCCTTTACATAAATTTTTAAGCATAATAGTACAAGTTTTATCATGGCAGAAGAAGTAGAGACAGGTGGCCTGATGAGATTCCGTTATTCCGGAGAACAGGCCAAACTAAGTGAGAAGGGAAAAAAAGATATCGAAGATGCGTACAAGCAAGCAGATGAGAGGAAAAGAAAAGAGAGACGTAAACGTCAAGCCCTCTGGATTCTAGCTATTTTAATAATAATTAGTACTCTTGCTTATTTTCTCTGGAAATAAAACGTCCCCTGGAGGACTCGAACCTCCGACCCTGCGGTTACAACCTTCTCTAATTACTTAGAGGGTAGGACTATACCATCACCATAGCAAAATGCCTCAGGTGGCGAGTGTCTAGTCTCTGCACCTTCCCTTTCGGGCTTGGCTCAGGATTGCCCTTTACCAATAAAGGGTTTCCCTGAATTTACTCGCTTTTTCATTCCACAGTTTCCTATGAAAGCTGCTAACTCGGTTTTTTCAACCTGTCTTACAGCCGCATGCTCTACCGGCTGAGCTAAGGGGACATAGAAACATCAAAGAAAAACGTTATTTAAAGCTTTAGATGAAGCACAAAATAAGTCAATTATCTAGCCCTCTCCTTGCAGTGTTCATTCTCTCTAAAAACCTATAGACATTGGCCTGTTTTGACCCTCTAATTAGATTAGTGATTGCAGTTGTTGCTTCTTCAATAGATTCCGCAGAACCCAACAATCCAACCGCGTCATCTCGGATTATAATCTCACACCCAGAAATGTTTTCAAGAGCGTGTTTTGTCTTGCCTTCCTTTCCTATCAATCTACCTCGAACCACAGACATATCTTTCCTTCTTGTGAAATTCTTCAAGGGAAGTTTCCTAAAAATATACCCTTCATCGAGGAGCATAAGTGCCTTCTTTGCAGAATAACCAAATTCCATGGCTTCTAGAACAAGTCTTGCTTCATACTCATCAAGTGAGTCTCCTTCGACAGTCACCTTCTTTCCTTCTACCTTTATCGTGACATTCATCCTTTTTTCTAATTGCACTTTCTCTTTCCTTAACTCTGCAGTCTTGTTGAAATATAACGTTTCCATAATATCTATGATGTAAATAAGTTTTTTAAAGTTCCGGTCAGGTTAAAGAAGCTTCAAAGCAAATGGCACTCCCTGTATTGTAATCACGCTATCCTCGTCAATAACTCCAACCTCAATCGCGCATTGGATTGCCTCTAGCCCGACAATATTGAATGTTGCATCTTCTCTCAACTGGCTTGCAAGAACGAAAAGAGCCTTCTCTCTATCTACTTCTTCTCCTTTGAAGAATCCTTCTTTTATCTCGACCTGTCTTTTCCCTTCCTCAAATCTCTTTCCTAATAACTCGGAATCTACCAACGCTACTACTGATCTATATGAACTGTGTATTTTCAGAAACATCATATCTTTTGTTTGATAGAGGACTTTGCCCCGCATGCAAGGCAATGTTTAGACTTTATTCCTTTATCAGATATTATCTCCGTGTCAGGTTTTCCGCACTCGTTGCAGAGCACGAACTCTTTTGAATATATCTGAATCTTTTCAATTACCTTCTGAGAATTGAGCTTTGTATTGAGGATTAATCTCTCACCATCAAGTTTTCCAGGCGTTGCAAGTGATCTCTGCAAAAACTTAGCAAGATGTTCTACAGGTCTCCTTAAATAATTTGCAATAGTAGTTATATTTGTTATTATTGTACTTTTTCCAGATATAATGCCTGCTACTTTGGGTATTTCAAACCTTTCACCTGTGCCACCAACTATTTTTATCTTACCATATGCCTTTTCCAATAACACTTCATAACTTTCCATACATCAAAGGAGGACGACAAGGGTTTATAAATCTGCGCACCTTTTTTCTGACATGAATATTAAAAACCTTGTGCTGGGCATTGGCATTTTCATAGTCTACCTTCTAGCAGTAGGATATGGAATAGCGACATTTTATCCCTCTCCAGATTATCAGGATTTCTGCAAGAATGATGGTAGATTCCCATACTATGCAAAGCCAATCGATCCTTCTCAGAACTGCACTTTTTCCCGCACAGTACAGGAACAGACTGAACAATGTTATGCAAATCAAGGCATCCCTATATATGAGTACAATGATGCAGGATGCACAATAGCTGTCAAGACCTGCGACTATTGCAACAAGGAATTTAATAATGCCCAAAAATCTCATCAGAAGATAGTCTTTATTATAGCCCTTATTGTTGGGATTATCACTATCTTTGTAGGATATGGCATTCTCTCTGTTGAGCCAGTAGGTTCCGCACTCATGGCATCAGGGATAGGTGCAATATTCTACGGCTCAGCAAGGAACTGGGCAAACCTAACAGATATCTGGAGATTCTTACTATTGATTGCAGCCCTTATCCTCTTAATCTGGATAACTTTAAACCTGAATAAGTCTAAAAGTAAAAGATGAATATAATCGCTTTTACAATTCACAATCCAAAGTACGCCTATTTGAAACATCCTGAAGAGGATTTCTTTGCATATCAAAAAAACGATGCGCCACTGCGGCTTAAAAGCCGAGGTTTGTTGCAGGCGCTCGTTTTTGGAGATGCTCGGGAACCACCACACCTTGAAAGGTGTGGTTTTCATCGGTTCCCGACATAAAATTGCAGGTAGTGAAGGAACATTATTAGCTCTGAAATATTAAATTTATGAGGGTTCAACTTCTATCTTCTTTCCATTAACAGTAAATAATTTAGAATCAACTCCCTCAGTAAGATGCACAATTCCTTTTTCAACCTCGTAGCTTTCAATCACTCTTGGGAGAAAGCGATATTTAGGAAATCTAATCCAATGATCCCACTCTGAAAGCCTTGTCTTTCCTACATGATGATATCTCTTAAACTGATACATCCAATTCCAAGCCACAATATAAAGAGTCCTTCTATTAACATATTTTTCCTTAATAGTTCCAATTCTACCAATATCTCTAGTTAAATCAAAAAAACGATGCGCCACTGCGGCTTAAAAGCCGCAGTTTGATGCAGGCGCTCGTTTTTTGGATGCTCAAGGAACAACTCCAGCTTAAAAGCTGGAGTTTTAGTCAAGTTCCTTGACATAATAAAATCCAAGTCCCCAGCAAGTAGTTTTATTCCTCTCCCCCCATTTCATTTCATGATCAAGTTTTCGCCATGATTTATGAATATATTCTTCATCAGACTGCTTTGCAAAAGCAACTTCTAAATCAACTTTCTCGTCTAGTAAATCAATACCAGGGGCAGGATTGTTTTTCATATTTAGAACTTTCGCAGCCCAGAACTCATTCAGATGAAAGAAAGTCCCGTTAAAATGCCTGTGATCCATCTAACCCAGCCATCTCAATTTTCCAGGCCTAGGCTCATAGACAAGCCCATCTTCAAGAAGTTTCTTTATTTCTTCATTTATTGTATGCGGCGATTCTTTTGATTGCAATATTATCTTCTCAATATCTACTCCACCATCTTTCTCCGCATTCTTCACCATCTCCAATATCCCGTCTTTTAATGCCAATAATTTAGTAGTGTCCTGAGACTTTGGCTTGTTCGACTCTATCTCCAATTTCCTTACCAAGAGAAAAGAAGGATCTTTCTTCTTCAGGATATCAGGAGTTAGGTAAATCTCATTGTTCCAAGACCTTAGGAGACCAATTATCTGCACCGTGTCTCCTTGATTTAATCCTTCAAACTTTTCGATATCATCTCCAAATGTCTTTGCCTTAATTTGCCCAGTAGCATCATCAAGTGTCAAAGAACCAAATTTCTTCTCCCCATCTTGTATATACTTATCGACTACATTTGCAATTAAATTGACTCTGACTACATGCTTGTCTCCAATCTCAAGGAACTTTATCCTCTCCCCTTCAAGTATAGGTTTTCCAGTCAATAGAGAACTGATATGATATTTATAAGCTACATTTCTCTTGAATTGCTGTTCCATAGTACTTTTTGACAACTTGCCCTTTTAAGTTTTTATGTGAAATAAAACATTAAAAAATATCATCTTTTCTCGCGTCAGTAGTTATTTCTTCACCATTTATTATATCTCTTATGGCAATATCGCACATATTTTTCAAATCCTGGACAGTATTTGGATTGTTAGAATGGTTAACATATCTCTCAGGCTCTGAATAGAGATGGATAACTCCTTTTTGAGAATGAGTAAACTTCTTCTCTTCTTCAGATAAATTATGATATTCTTCCTCAGTTAATGAAGTGAGATGATATCTGATAACTATCTTTCCTTTCCTGAAGTCCCTATTGGCAAATGCCCCTTTATCAAACTGATCTATATTTGATTTTTTAATGATTACATCTTTCATATTAGATTTTCTGGATATACCCTTTCTTAGGCTTAAACAAGTCACCGGATTTCACAAGCTGTTCAAGAGCCTCTTCTATCTCTACTTTGCTTACTTTGCCTTCCAAGACCTTTTCCACTTCCTCTACGGGAATAAGTTTCCCAAGGCGAGATTCAAGTTGAGCAAGAGCTTCTTTGACAGTGATTATCTTCCCTCTTTTAGAGGAGCTTATCCCCGTAGTTACTCTATCAATATCAAAAGTTTTAGTCTCTTCATCATACCCTACTTGAGTGAGAGACATCTTAAGCAAGTCTATAGCCTTCTTAGCATCTTCTCTCTTAACTTCATTGCTCAATCTCAATTTTGCATGAGCCTCAGAAAGACGGATGATGCCTTCAAGTTGACGGGCAGTGACGGGTATAGGTTTTACTGCTGAATCTACATTGACAGATTGGTTCCTCATACGCACGTAAAAAGATTTTATTTCATCTACAGCCTCATCACTTAATTTTGGCTTATATTTCTGTTTTGCATAAGAAATAAATTTCCTCAAGAGTTTTGGATCGATAATTTCTTCTCGTTCTACATCCTGTTGATGCTCTTGCAAGACATGGGATGCAATAGCTTCATCTTGCGCTTTGTTCGGAATATCTTTTATGACAAAGATGACGTCAAATCTGCTTAAGAGAGCAGGAGATATGTCTATTTGTTGAGGGATAGGCGTATATGGATCAAATCTTCCTAATTTTGGGTTTCCTGCTGCAAGTACAGTTGTCTCAGATCGTAAAGTTGCATGGATATTTGCTTTTGAAATTGTGACTGTCTGCTGTTCCATAGCCTCATGCATCGCGCTTCTATCCTGCTCATTCATCTTTTCTATCTCGTCAATGCAAACCATTCCTTTGTTCGCCAATACCATTGCTCCAGCCTCCAATGACCACCCTCTAAGAAATTCATCTTTTACTACTGCGGCAGTAAGTCCAGCACTTGTTGCGGCTTTTCCAGATACGTACCTTCCTTTTGGGGCAATTGATGATGTAAACTTCAGTAAGACAGACTTTGCCACTCCCGGGTCTCCAACAAGCAGTAAGTGCATATCTCCTCTCGTAAAACCCCCGTCAGATTTTTTCTTCTTAACTCCTCCAAATAATTGTAGTAACACTGCTTCTTTGATGCGATCAAAGACCGGTGTGCCATATATGCTAGGAGCAATACTTCGAGTCAGACGCTGAAAGATTTTTGGATCGCTTCCCAATTCAAGGATAAGCTGGATTTCATCATCACTTACATTAAGGTCTTCAAAAGACTCTTCTAAAGGTATTACATTATTTGCTTCGATAGCGATATCATACCTTGTAGAGATTGCGCCTGTCTGTAATGGCACAGGAACTTCCTTAAGCACTCCAAAAACTCTAACTTTGCTTCCAGGAGTAGTTCTTTCTTCCATTCTGGGATCTACAAGATCTTCTTTAAGAAAAACATTTATCCTTCTGGGCTGCTCGCCTCCTTCAAGAGAATCAGGAGATTCCTCTATGACTAATCTCTGTGTATCTACCATCTCTTTAGAAATAAGCTTGAAACTGCTTTTCCATCCGCAAGTACACCTGCTAGGTTCTCTGAATTTCTTCTCTATTTGAAGAACAGACAGGGTGGCCCCGCAATTAGGGCATTCAAACTTTGCGTTCACTACCTGGGGCCTTACATCTGAAGCTTGCCTGACAATCCCTTCTATCCAGATCATCAGATCGAGATTCTTTGCTCTTATTTCCCTTATCTTTACGAATGTAGTCTTGGGTAAGTCGGAAAATCTGACTCTAGGATTCTTCAACAAGCCAGATTCGTCCAAAGCATCTTCAAGTACCGCTATTGTTTGTTCAGGAGTCTCTATGACGCTGTCAGAAAGCACCGGAGAGAACTCTTCAAGTTGATGGAAGCTAAGATAAATCACTTTCTGTTCAGAACGTATAAATTGCCCAAAGTCCTTTTTATGTGCATCAAAAAAGTTTTTAGCTTCCAGTAACAACTCTTCCTGCTTTCTCTTTTTATCCATTATTCTTAACTGGCAAGTGCCTTTATATCATTTATTGTGTTAAGAATCTAAAAAACGATGCGCCACTGCGGCTTAAACCTCGAGGATGTGAATCCTCGATGGCAGTCAGGAATCTTAGATTCCTGATGAGCCGCAGTTTGATGCAGGCGCTCATTTCACCAAGAACATTGTTCTTGGATGCCATCAAGAATCGAAGATTCTTGAGGTTTGGAAGCTCAAGGAACAACTCCAGCTTAAAAGCTGGAGTTTTAATCAAGTTCCCTGACATCAAAAGTACAATACCTCTTGGGAAATCAGGAACAATATTAGGAATGAAAGGATAGAATAGAATGCCAGATTTAATCTTTCACCATAATGCTCATCATCAACAAGCAAGAAAAGGAGAGATATCGGTATGATGCTATACCTGAATTCTATATGTTGCATCGGCAGCAAAAACAACAATATGAAAGGATATAATATATAAGAAATATTGCTTACAGTCTTGGTTACCTTCAATGATAACATAGTATATGCCAAAGGGATAAAGAATAATATCTTTAACGCCAAAGAGGAAGTTATCGCCAAAAGTGCTTGGTTTCTGAAGAACAAGGTTATTTTATTGAAATGATGTTCGACATTGAATGTTACTAGGTAAATTATAAATGCCAAAGCAATAAATACCCATGTAGATGTTTTACTCAGTTCCTTGGTTACTACCTTTCTATTTATCCAGTGCAAAGGCAAGAAAAGTATGAAAGCAATAAAAAGAAATATGAATATATTTCCTGTGAAAAATCCAACAGGATGAATGTTCTTGGCTTTTATTACAAAGAAGTCTTGGATGAAGAAAGCATATAATATGACTATGGCTCCAATTATAGTCGGCGCAATTAATCTAATGAAATTTAGGCTGAACACTTTTATTTTATTTTTTTCTTCCATGATGATCCATAATATGATGAATCCTATCCAAATTGCATTATTCTGTCTTGCAAATACAGATATTATCGCAAATATCTGAGCTAAAGTATAATGCTTCTTTAATACGAGCAGGAATGATAATAATACCAAAAATAGTGAAAAGATATCTGTATATATAAGAAAAAGATAAGGGAAGATTATTGGGATGTAAAAGAATCTAACAGTCTTGTGGACAGCATTGCTTTGACTGAAATGAGAGATGATAAAATAAGAAATCAAGGCCGTAGATGCTCCAATTAAAAGATTGATGAATCTGAAGAAAGATATTGAATCGTTCCCAAATATCCATCCAAAAATAAAAATAAAAGCGTGATATAGGGGATAAAATGGGATTGATGCATATACGCTTATTTGCCCATTGAAAAACATCATTAATTGCCGATAATGGTCGTGTTCATCAACATAAAGCCCTCTTTGAGAGATGATTAAATATCCCAATACTGCACCCAATACCATAAGAGATAACAATATTTTCTTATTTATCATAAAATTTCCTAGAATAATATCTTAGAAGGTTTGAGAGATAGAATCTTATTTCCTTGAGACTTACCTTGCTTTTGCCTTTTTTTCTATCTACGAAGGTAATAGGTACTTCTACTATCCTCGCAGGTTTGGACTTAATTATTATTTCAAGCAATATCTTGAACCCTTTTGAGTTAATTTGTGATTTAGACAGTAAAGATTTTTTTAAAATGAAAAATCCAGTCATGGGATCCAGGACTCTAGTCAATGGGCGCGCAAGGAGTGTTGCCGTAGATGAGAGAACTTTTCTTCTTAATCCCCATCCCTCAATCTTCCCTCCCTGTATGTACCTGCTTCCAATAACTAGATCTGCACCTTCCATCACTCGAGAATACATCTCACCTATTTTTTTTGTAGGATGGCTTCGGTCAGAATCCATCAATCCGACAAATTTCGCCTTTGAAAGGTTAAAACCTTCCATGGCTGCAGATGACAATCCTCTTTTTCCTTTCCTATGTATAACTTTTACCTTGTCATTCTTCCTGCATATTCTGTCCGCAATCACACCAGTACAATCAGGAGAACTATCATCGACAATAATTACTTCCCCTGCTATTCTTCTCTTTTTGAACTCTGTAAATATATCTCTTACAATCGCATCCAAATTGTCCACCTCATTATAAGTCGGCAAGATCATGGATAGCTCCGCTCTTTTCCCCATTTAAAGACTATAATAGCAGAATATTAAAACCTTCTTAAAATATTAAAATAGGGTTATAGAAATAAAACCAATCTTGAATATTTAGACTTTTCTTTTCGAAAAGTTGCTTTGTTTCACAATGATAATTTTAAACAAGCTCGAGGTAAGAAAATATGAACCAAGAAGAAATGTCTCTTTACGAAGGTCAAATAGTCTATTTTCTACATAAACTGAATGAAGAAGATCCAATACCTGGTAGATGTTCTAGAGGAGTAATATACAAAGGAAAATGTTATGACATCTCCATTAAATACAAAAATGGCCAGATTCCTTCCATACATCTAGAGACTATAAGGCCAGATTATATAGGATATATCGGAGTCCTGCAGAAAAGCCAATATTCTGGCCTTGAGCAAAGCGTATTGGATACCCTCCTATCTGGAGAACACGAGTTTTCCTGCCTAAAAGTCAAAGTAGTATTTGATCCTTGAAGAGAGGAAAAGGAGAAAGACAGAGAGAAAAAAACAAGGAAAAGGAAAGAAGAAAAGAGATTAAAAAAAAGAGAAGTTAGTTAAAATCACAAAAACGATGCGCCACCTCGGCTTAAAAGCCGAGGTTTGTTGCAGGCGCTCGTTTTTGGAGATGCTCGGGAACCACCACACCTTGAAAGGTGTGGTTTTCATCGGTTCCCGACATAATCACTCGATTGGAAACCGAAGTATTGCACCAACACCCTTCGTTAAATTAAAAAATTGTTCTCCTTCCTGGTTCTCATTTCCAATTATTATGACCTCAGAACCGATATTATTTGCCTTCTGCTCTAATTCCTGCATCACACTTTTCGCCACATCTTTTGAGATCAGCAACTTCTCAACCGCGCCTCTCTCCAAAGCAAGCTTTACTTTTTCATAACCATATGCTGCCCTCTCTCTCTTTTTTCCAAGGGTTTCAAAAAATTTCTGGATAATCTCTTTCTCCTTTATGAATTCTTGTTGTGAAATATCTTCTTGTGAAGCCTCGACCAACAATTTAAGACCATGATCATCAGTATATCCAATATCTTTGACAGCTATGACTTTCTCCTTTAATTTAGTGACAAGATCCCCTTGGTCCAAAAATTCTTCTTTTGTTGGAATAGGTCCGCCAACAAGTATCCCATGTAATTTTGGAAGATCAAAAAATATCTCTTTCATAGATTCTGATACTCTCCTGAAAAATTCCTTTGCGAGCCCTTCCGTAATCCTATGGAATCTCTGACTACTCTGCCCTCCTGCCCTTACCTTACCAGGAACTCCTGAAGTCATAGTCCTAAGAACCTTTATCTGCTTTCCTTCAAGCACCCCTATAGTCGCCTGCTGCCTGTCAATGGCCAGAAGTCCATACACTTCCTGCACTTCTAGCATTTCTTTGAGAGGTTCTATCACAAATGTCTTGTCACATCTATACAACCTCACATTAAGTGGTCTTGGTGGTTCATATGCCCAAATCTTTATGTCTTGCCCTCCTTCCTTCTCAGATACATTTCCACAATATATGGCCAGGCCATTCTTGGGTGTCTGCTTATAGTTCTTAAGTTCCCGAATAATCGTCTCAAGTGCAGTCACTACCGCAGTCCTTGTCTGTTTAGATTTTATATTTTCTGCAGTTCCTGCCTCTGATGCAAGTTGGCTAGATACCTGATGGATATTCGTCCCGGATGGAATCAACACCGATACAAGCTCAGTATGGCTTCCACGGATACCTATAAGTAAGTTCACGATTTCTTCAAGTTCTTGTTTCTGCTTCGGAGTAATCTCCGGGCTGATTATGTCTGCCATGAATTGAGAAGAAAAGAATGGTTAATAAAGGTTAGGACTACATCAAATGAAGAGTTTCCTTATTTTGTTATTCAAACACCATTTTTTCTGCGGGAAAAATATACTCTTCTATTATTACTGCACTTTCAACCTTATTAATGTTCTTTGAAAATTCTTCAGTTAATTTTGAAACAATGAGATTATATTCTCCAAATCCCTTGCATAGAATTTCAAGTTCCATATCCCATGGAGAAATCTGCTTAATGACGTGAATGATATTTTGATCTTTTCTCACATATTCCATAAATCTTTCAAGTTCGGCACTACTCAAGCATCTAAAATACAAGAAAGTTTTATACAATTCATAACCTAATTTTGAGTAATCTACATGAGTTGTATATCTCTTAATGATTTCTTGCTCCTCAAGTTTTCTCATGCGTCCTCTTACGATATCCACGCTAACTCCCATTTCATGCGCAATTGTTGCGATATTCTCTCGTGCATTCTTAAAAAGCTTCCTCAGTATACCTTTGCTCACTTTATCCAATTCAATAGCGACATGTTTATCAAACATGCTCGTCCATTCAGCATTTTCTTTAAATAAGAATGTTTTATCATGATAAGATACTGAAACTACGTTTCCTATCTTGCTCTCCAAAATCAAGTCTTTATATTTTGAAAATAAGCTATTTTTCAGCTCAAAAAATTCTTCAGGAGACTTGACAAAATAAGTCAGGCCTGCGTTCCACGCACCTTCGGCAATTCCTAGCCAAAATAATCTTTTATCAGAGGTGACATGAGCAATTAGTTCTTTTCTTTTTGAAGGAATATTTGCTAATTGTAAATACATCTTCACAGTAGAATAGCCTAAACTTACAGGATCTATCCAAGTCGTAAATCCTAATATCACTCCTTTATCTTTCAATTTTCCGATGCGGTAGCGCACAGCTTCTTTGCTTTTCCCTATTTTCTTCGCAAGTGCCACTTCGCTAATACGAGAATTTCTGTCAAGTTCATAGATGATTCTTTTATCAATATCGTCAATTTCAATTCTCATTTTAGTAAATAATTGTTTTAATTTATAAATTTTTCCATTATTTGACTATTATAAGACCAAAATATTTATCTATTAACAATTGATGCATTTTTTATGGCATATGGTAATTTCCAAGACCTTTCAAATGTTGAAGAATATCTCAAAGAAAGAATCATGAAAACTAAAGCGACAGCCATCATAGGGGGACATTACGCTCTGGAACCAGAATACAAAAAAGAATGTCTAGAAGTGCGTTCCGGGATAGATGAAGATGATGCCTTCGGAGCTTTTCCTATTGCAACATTTGATTATGCATGTAGATTGGCATCTTTTGCAAGAGAAAGAGGTAAACAGAGCAAGCTAGTTCTGTTGATTGACGACCATTCTCTTATGCATCCGAGAAATTGGTATGCGCAGACAGAGGAAGATGAAAATTCAAAGCAGACACAAGAAGCTGTGCAAAGATATTTTAGTTCTTTTCAAGTCCCGCAATCATATCAAAAAATCCTAGGAAAATACGGCCTTGCACAGAATGACCTCTTATCTTCAAAACAAGGTCTTCCAGTCTTTCAAGAAAGCAGATATAGAGTAGCTTATTTAAAAAAAACAGGAGTTGATCGTACATGCGCAGGAGAATTTGAGTTCATCCTTGACGAGATTTCCCATGCTGGATTTGATAACATCATAGGCTATATACCTCTCCGTTGTCGTGAACCAACTTGCGGGGCACTGGTAAGCACGAATTTCTATGCAATACAGGAAAATAGAGGACGTAGCTTTCAGGGTGATCTTATATATATGATAACTAGAAATAATTATGATTCAATTGAGAAGTTTGAAGCAGCACACAATGATGATAATCATGGTATTCTATTATTTCATTGTGGAGGTGATTAAACAAACTCTACTTTCATCTCCCCTTCTTTCACTCCCTTAAAATTGCAGACCGCCTTCAAATCACTCATGACTGAAGCAAGAATTTTCTGCTCTGCTTTAGGCAATGAAAGCAATATTTCTGCCTTCATGGATTTCTTAGCTTCTGATTTCTTTCCGCGCACAAAAGCGACAATGTCAAGCATATGCTGCCAAGTTTCGCTATCGCTCTTTAAAGTTGCTATCTTGAGTAACTTAGGCCATTCTGATAAATGTACTGATTTTTCCCCCTCATATTTTCTAAAATGTGTTTGAAAGATTTCTTCAGTAATATAAGGGACTATAGGAGCATATAATTTCAATACAGCTAAAAAGGCTTGATATAATGTATATGCTGCCGATGCTTTCTCATCTTCATTTCCCTGATATACTCTATTCTTTACAATCTCGAGATAATTGTCTGCAAATACCTTCCAGAAAAATTGGTCTGTCTCGAGCCTTGCTCTAGCATAATCACAGTCATCAAATGCATCTGTTACCTTTTTTATCAATGAATTCAGTTGTAATAAGAAAAGCCTGTCACTCTCATGCAATTTAACTTTTTTTACCGGCAGTGATCCTGAGATGTTCATGAAAACAAAATTTGCAGCATTCAGCAATTTAGTTACAAGTTTCTTCCCAGTCACTAGATCTTTCTCCTGATAATCGAGATCTTCTCCTAATTTTGAGGAAGATGCCCAATATCTTAATGCGTCAGCGCCAAATTTATTCAACACATCTTTAGGTTCTATAGTATTTCCCTTAGACTTCGACATTTTTTCTCCTCCAAGAGATACATTGCCTGATATCGCAATTGTTTCCCATGGTAATTTTTTCTCATGATACAATGATTTTACAATAGTATAAAACGCCCAAGTCCTGATTATATCGTGGGCTTGCGGCCTAAGAGCATAGGGTATCTTGACTCCAGTAGTCAATGATGCTGCAATCTCTGGTGTCAGCGAAGAAGTCGCCCAAGTATCTAGGACTTTGCTTTCAGGTTCGGCAACATTCTTGCACTTTGGACATTTTTTCTCTTTCTCCAAAGGATCTACGGGCAATTCTCTTTCATCAGGCAGTATGAACTCATCACAATCTTTGCAATGCCATATCGGTATGGGTATTCCAAAGTGCCTCTCTCGAGAGATAGACCAGTCCCATTCCAGCCCATTTACCCAATTCTCATATCTTTTGAACATAAATTCCGGCTTCCAGGAAATCTTTTTAGCTTCTTTGATGAGCATCTCCTTATTGTCCAGAATCTTTATGAACCATTGTGACACTGGAAGAAACTCTATGGGCGTCCCGCATTTATCATGCACGTTCACAATATGTTTTATCTGTTTCTGCTCAATTATAAGCCCTTTTTCTTTTAGATCCTTCAATATTGCCTTCCTCGCATCTTTTATTTGCATACCTGAATAAGGCGAAGCAGAGACCTTCCCTTTACTTGTAAGAACTACATTAGGTTGAAGTCTATGCCTCTTAATAGCATCGACATCATATTTATCACCATATGAACATATCATTAATACTCCCGTTCCCTTGTCCATCTTTGCAGAATCGTCTGCTATAATGGGGACTTCATGCTCAAATATAGGCACTTTTGCTTTCTTTCCAACAAGCCTTGAATATCTCTTATCCTGATGGTTCACAAATACTGCGACACATGCCCCAAGGAGCTCAGGCCTTGTAGTAGCGATAGGCAATACTTCTTTCCCACACATAAACTTCAATGTCGTGAAAAAAGTATCTTTTTCAAGATCTTCCAGTTCTGCCTGCGCAATAGGCGTCTGACATTCTGGGCAGAATAAGGTAGGAAATGCTTCTTCATATATCCTGGCTTTCTTATATAATTCAAAAAATGATTTCTGTGACAATGTCTGCGCATGTTTGTCTATTGTAGAATAATACATCTCATAATCTGCAGATACACCTAAATCCTTCCAGTCTTGCACAAAATCAGGAGTTATCTCCTTCAATGTTTTCAAGCATAACTCGATGAAAGCGGCACGAGTCATCTCTTTGCTCTTCACACCTTTTAATCTTTCAACAAGCCTTTCAGTAGGAAGTCCGTTGTCATCTGTCCCAAAAGGATAAAAAACCTCATTTCCAGACATCCTTTTATATCTCACTATAAAATCTTGTTGCGAATATGAAAACGCATGTCCTAAATGCATATTCCCAGATACAGTTGGAGGAGGTGTATCTACTGCATATACTCTTTTCTTAGACTTGGGATTATAGGCAAAGATCTTCTCCTTCTCCCAGAAATCCCTCCATTTCTTTTCTATCTCAGCACTATTAAGTTCAGGCATAAAAAGCTTAAGAATGGAGAGGTTAAAAAGATTTGGTGAGACTCATTAAGATACTTTTTTAAATATAATCTCATTAAATATCCTATGGGAAGTTATTATAGAAGAAAACTAGTATACTTTGCAAGAAATGGATTTTACATGGGTGCAGATGCAGTAGGTTTGCTTTATTCTCTTTGTAATGGAGACGAGCGCTCTCTGGGTTTTAGTGCGCTCGAAAAACAAGTTAAATCAGTCCAAAGAAAAGTCTCTGCTACAACACAGTTGGCAATGATTGTAGGGGGATTAACAGGATTAGCTGCCAATGTATTTACATTCGGCCTTTTAAACACAATGACACTTAGCGAATCTTATTGTAGGGATAAAAGGAATCTGCAAGACAAAAGACTTTAAAGTAGTGTTTAAATAATATTCTCCTCAATATAATTTATGAATAAAGAAAGTAAGCTATTTCTTAGGATATTCCGAAAGGCAGAATCAAGGTACGGCAAGACCGATAAGAGACTTGCAGGAGAAGGTTGGCAGCATGATTGGCAGACACTTATAGCTACAATATATTCTGCCCAGAGCAGGGATGAGATGACAATTCCAGTGATGGAGAACCTTTTCAAGAAATATCCTTCATTAGATAGCCTCTCCAAGGCACCTCTCCAGGGCATTATGGATATAACAAGAAGAATCAATTACTATAAGACAAAATCAAAAAATGCAAGAGCTGCAGCCCAGATGCTTATTGACAAATTTAATGGAAATGTTCCTGAAACGATTGAAGAGCTTGTAGAAATACCGGGTGTAGGGAGGAAGACCGCAAACCTTGTCTTATCAGAAATACATTCAAAAGACACCATCTGCGTTGATACTCACGTACACCGTCTGAGTAATGTGCTCGGTCTCCTCAAGACAAAGACTCCCCATCAAACAGAATTAGCCTTGCAAAAAATAGCGCCCAAAGAGTACTGGTCAAGAATTAACAGGATTTTTGTGCTTTGGGGGAAAGATGTAAGGGGAAGGGACAAAAATAAGATTCTGGCAAAAATAAAATGAAGAAAATCACAAAAACGATGCGCCACCTCGGCTTAAAAGCCGAGGTTTGTTGCAGGCGCTCGTTTTTTGGATGCTCAAGGAACAACTCCAGCTTAAAAGCTGGAGTTTTAGTCAAGTTCCTTGACATAAAAAGAATACATATTTTAGGAATTTACGGCAGTGGAAAATCTACTTTTGCTCTTTCTCTGTCTAAAAGATTGAACATTAGGTGCTATGACTTGGATGAGATAAAATACAAGAGAAAATTTGACAAGATTCGCTCATTGAAAGAAAGATTAAAAATAATCAGAAACATCTCAAGAAAAACCTCTTGGATAACTGAAGGAGCTTGGACATCTTACGCGGCCCCTGTTTACAGAAATGCTGACCTTGTGGTTTTCCTGAAGATACCCGAACCGAGAATCTATTGGAGGATATTGAAAAGATATATCAGAAGAAGATCAGACTCAACTAAATACGAGAAAGATACCATACTTACCACATTGTGCATAATGCGGCAGGTCTTTAGGTATTTTCACAAACCAAAGAGCTTTATGACTTTGCAGAGCCATAAAGAATGCATTGACACATATGCCAAGAAGTATATCCTTTTAAGGAACCAAAAAGAGATAAATGCATTTCTGGATAAGGTAAGATGAGCTTTGCAATTATTTTCGCATTCCTATCTCCATTGTTATGGGCTTTAGTGAATGTATTTGATAAATATCTTGTGTCTCATAAGATCAAAAAAACGATGCGCCACTGCGGCTTAAAAGCCGCAGTTTGATGCAGGCGCTCGTTTTTTGGATGCTCAAGGAACAACTCCAGCTTAAAAGCTGGAGTTTTAGTCAAGTTCCTTGACATAAGATATCCTTTAGGCTATTCTATGCTTGCAGGATTTTTCTATCTCTCATTCGGAGCATTTATTGTCCCATTTCTTGACTGGGACTATCCTCTTCATGCTTTAATCTGGCCAATTATTGCAGGAGGATTATTGGGACTCCAGCTTTATTTTTATTACATGGTAAGCAAAAATGCTGATGTTTCTTACGTCTTAGGCATATATTATATCTATCCCATAATTGTGACTTTCTTATCTATTCTTTTTCTAAATGAAGTTATTTCTATTCAAGGATACATAGGAGTGGCTCTGACAGTACTGGGGGTGCTTACCATGACAGTCAGAGTGAAGAAAATGAGATTCAATCTAAGTCTCTGGACTTTAGGTGTAATGATAATCACAGGGGCATTTAGCGAGTTCTTTGTTAAAGTCTCAACAGAGTCTCTTCCTGTTTTGAATGGAATAGCTCTAAACAATCTCTCGATGGGGGCAGTCTTCATCCCAGCACTATTTTTTTCAAAATTGAGAAGACAATGCCTTTCTGAATTGAAGAATATCCATTATATTTTTATTAGCGAGTCTATGACATTCCTGGCCGTATTTTTATTATTTCTGGCAATGAAAGGCCTGCCCGCAACAATTGTTACTTCTTTAAGCGCTACTCAACCTGTATTTGTAGTGATTTTAGAGAAAATTGCCCATTGGAAATTCGGCAAGATAGTCCGTGATGATTCTTTCAAATTTAAAATTGGCGCGGTAGCCCTGGTTATTCTAGGGGTCATCCTTCTTGCGTTAGAGGCCTAAGCTCAAATCAACCACAATCTTTATTAATCTCCCATCTTAAGATGATTAGAGGATTAGCTAAAAAATTAATCAATAACTAGAGATTGACACCACAAATAGATTTTTATACTCATTTAGTTTTAATCTACTATGGCAGAAAATAAAATACAGATGCCCGGTGTTTTTGGTGGACTCATGCGTTATGATGAGGAATATGAAAGCAAGTTCAAGATAAATCCAGGTCATGTGATAGCTTATGTCGTGGCACTGATAATTTTTGTTTCTATATTGAAAATATTTTCATAGAAATCAAAAAAACGATGCGCCACTGCGGCTTAAAAGCCGCAGTTTGATGCAGGCGCTCGTTTTTGGAGATGCTCGGGAACCACCACACCTTGAAAGGTGTGGCTTTCATCGGTTCCCGACATAAAGAACAATCTTTCAGTTCTTTTAAAAAGCATGTTATCTCAATACATCGATGAAAAAAGAATTTGTAGTAGTCTATCTCCTAGGAGGACTATCCCATAGATTTGGAGGAGGGATAAAGTCTTTGGCACCAATAGGCAAGAGTGGAGAGTCTCTTCTCGAGATATCTATGAGACAAGCCGCAAAATCGCATCCTTCTCGGTTCGTCTTTATCGTGGGCCCAACCACTAAAAAAGCATATGAAGAAAGGTTAGGACACACATTTTTCAATATCCCTATCCATTATTCAATACAATCTTTCGATCCGGTAATAAGGGACAAGCCTTGGGGCACAGCAGACGCTCTTTGCGCAGCCATTGATAATATCAATAGCGCCTTCGTGATTTGTAATGGGGACGATTTATATGGAGATTCATCTTTCAGGCAGGCAAGACAATTTCTCCTAGAAAACAACACTTGTGTTAACATAGGATACCGCTTGATTGAGGTTGTCCCAGATGAAGGGGAAGTCAACAGGGCAATAATACATGCTAATCAGGAAGGTAATATCCAGGGCATGAAAGAGGAATTCAAGTTAACCCTAGCCAGAATAAATGGCCAGGAATTTCATGCAGATTCACTTTGCAGCATGAACTTTTTTGGAATGATACCTTCAATCCTTCCAAAGATAAGGCAGAAAGTCACTAAATTTAAGACTGATAATTTAGATGATAGAAAAACAGAGTGTCTCCTTCCTCAAGTCATCAATGAACTTATTACTGAGAAGCAAGTAGTTTTCAAGGTACTCCCTGCCCAGGAAAGATGGATAGGCATAACTTATGCTTCAGACGTCGAAAAAGCGAAGAAATATTTCCTGGAACAATAGGTCAGATCATATGCTTCTTAGCATATCTATTTATCAGCTAAAATATGCTCCTTGCGCGTGAACAAGGATCTTGTAAACCAATACATTGAGTACAACTCGAATGCAAAAGGAAAATATCCTAAGTATCCTAGAATTGGCATCTCAAATATTTTGAAGAAACCTACAAAAGGCACATTATAAGTCCATTTAGGAACTGCCCAGTAATTCCAGAATTCCCATAGGAATCCCATCACTATACCTGCAAGAAGCAATGATAAAGGAATTGCAAGTTTCCTGTCTTTCAAGTGCCCTATTATACTTGGCTGCCCATGCATATAATTTATAGGGTCCAGGAAGAAGAAGAAGCTAAGCCATACAAGAGGGAATGTGAATACAGGCAATATTAACGGAGATACAAAACAAGCAACTCCAAGACCAATCATGGTATGTAAGAATATCTTGGATATTCTAAAACTTTTTTTTAATTTCTTTCTATCAAAGAGATGGATTCCCCTTATCAGTTCAACTGTCTCAAAAAATGCAGGTAATACCGTTGCAAATGACAAAGTCCCAAACAGGTTTATCAAAGTGCTTAGTCTTGAGGTACCTTCATAATTCCAGTTAGAGACAGATAAATTGATGAACTCAAATAACCACCAGAACAAAGCTGACATCACAACCATCCCGAGAAAGGTGGGAAACCTGTTGCTGATCAGGGAATTACCTCTAAGCTTATACACTAACGCATCGATAGACAGTATATAACCTGCCCATATTATTGGGAAATACCAGCTTGCAAATGGTTCTAGCTTAAAGAAAAAATTTAACTCCATTAATACAATCAGTATTATGCCTATCAATCCATACCACTTAAATCCTCTTTTCACAATAATCAGAGAAATCACAAAAACGATGCGCCACCTCGGCTTAAAAGCCGAGGTTTGTTGCAGGCGCTCGTTTTTGGAGATGCTCAAGGAACAACTCCAGCTTAAAAGCTGGAGTTTTAGTCAAGTTCCTTGACATAATCAAAATTTAAACCTTCTGTAACATATTTAAATCCCCAATCCAACTAATGATATGGTGTCTAACAAAACCATAAATGATATTATAGAGAATTACAAGCCTCTAGACTTTCAATTTAGCACAAAGACAAAGCTGCCCTTCAAGGAATTCTATATTTGCCGGCTGTCAACAATCGTAGCAGATAATCAAGTAGATTATGCATTACAGCGTCTGACACATGCCATAAAAAAGCCTTTTTATTATCTGGAATGGTTTTACGATAGAATTCAGAGAGCTTAGTAAGATTTTTATATCGCGCTCATCTCGAATCCCCATGTTTGGCGGTATTGATCCAAAGAAAATGCAGGCTATGATGCGCCAGATGGGGATAAAGCAAGAAGAGATAGAAGTCCAAAGAGTAATTATAGAGACTCCTGGGAAAAATATAATCATTGAGCCTGCAAATGTCCAGAAAATAACCATGCAAGGCCAGGATAGCTGGCAGGTTACAGGAGAAGCAAGGGAAGAATCCTCTGAGAAAGGCCCTTCAGATGAAGATATCCAGATGGTGGCAGATAAGGCAGGGGTTTCTAAGGAAAAAGCAAAGGCTGCCCTTGAAGAATCAGATGGAGATATTGCGGAAGCCATCATGAAACTGAGTGGATAACATGCCTCAAGTTGAAAAGGATCTAAAAAATCTTTTGATAGAAGCAAAACAGCATATCTCAAGTGCAAAGAACCTAGTAGATTCTCTATACCCTCAGCTAAATGATTCAAATATCCTGCTTAAGTCCCTAGAACAGCTGTCAAAGGCAGAAAACTCTCTTATATCTCTGGTTCTTAAGATAAGATACATAAAAGGAGACATTAGATTATCTCAGAATCCTAAAAAGAACAGGCAAATATTCTTTGATAAGGTCCAGGAATGGTTCTCTCTTGACAGAGACCATATTGCAGTCCTTAGGAAAACCATGACATTAGGTGAAAATTATAGAAATAGTGGCTTTACCTTCCCGCAACAAAGCCTTGCAGTAATAATGAATGATGATGGGACTATCAATAAAATCGATAAAAATAACCTGTTAAAGAGCATAAAAACCCTGGAATTGCTGTCCAGAAAGGCAGAAGAAGAACTGGTTAACCTTAGAAAAATATAAAAAGGAGTCGACATTCCCATACAAGCGCGTCACCAACTTTTTATGGAGCTTATAATAAAAGAGAAAATTAGTGCAGACCACTTACTCTACGTTAGTCTGAAATATACAAAGACATGTGATGTCATAATAAACCTGCTTCTACGATGGAAAATAATGATAGAATTGGGAATGGATTATCTTGTAGAGAAGGCAAAGAAGCAGAAGAAATGGAAGCCAATTCCCAACGCGCCAAGGGCAAAGCTCATCCAGCTCAAGGAAGTATTTGCTAATAACAAGGAAATAAGTGATGCCCTTAAGCTTTATGAGCTATTTAGAGATATAGAGCAATTGGACAAGGTTAGGGAGAATGAGTTCAGGAAAGGAGTAAATCTTAAAGTCACATACAAAGGGCAAACTATAAATATTAACTTGGAAAAGTTGAAAGAATACGCTGCCACGTTAGAAAGATTTATAAGTGCCCTTAAATAACTTTGTTTGTTCCGACTCGAATTTCGGCGGAAAAAATCATGGCTAAACTAATTACTATCACATCAGGTAAAGGCGGTGTTGGAAAGACCACAACTGCCATCAATCTTGGGGCTGCACTGAACGCCTTTGGAAAAGAGGTCATTGTCCTTGATGCCAATCTAACTACACCCAACATAGGACTCCACCTAGGCGCCCCCATAGTTCCTATAAGCCTTAATCATGTCCTTCTAGGAAAAGCAAAGATTGCTGACGCCCTTTATGAGCACGAATCGGGTATGAAAATCATCCCTAGTTCTCTTTCAGTCAGGGAACTAAGAAGGTTAAATCATGGAAAATTGAAGGAAGTAGGCAAAAAATTAAGGAAGATGGCAGACTACATCATATATGATTCAGCCGCAGGATTGGGAGAGGAAGCCTTGGCAGCCATGGAATCAGGAGATGAGCTGATTATTGTAACCAATCCAGAAATACCTGCAGTCACTGATGCCCTCAAGACCAGCAAGGTAGTTGAAGAGCTTGGAAAACAAGTCAGAGGAGTCATAATAACTCGTGTCAGAGGCCTTAAGACAGAGATGCCAATCACTAATGTCAAAGAAATGCTCGAATTGCCTATTCTTGGAGTCATTCCTGAAGATAAGAATATGCAATCAGCCCTTATCATGAAAGACGCCCTATTGCACACCCATCCAAGAAGCAAAGCTGCAAGAGCATATCGCCAGATAGCTGCTCGTATAATAGGCAACAATGCCTACAAAGAAGATTATACTTTGCTAGAAAGAATATTTGGATAATTTTTAGCCCAAACCTAATTGCCGCATCATATTCTACTTTACAATTCGAACATCAAAAAAACGATGCGCCACTGCGGCTTAAAAGCCGCAGTTTGATGCAGGCGCTCGTTTTTTGGATGCTCAAGGAACAACTCCAGCTTAAAAGCTGGAGTTTTAGTCAA
>Ga0194131_10000847_pt1 | contig 53046 bp, 52 predicted proteins | sample TA2KigO120mmetaG_FD_148631 | JGI IMG/M metagenome (GOLD analysis project Ga0194131, IMG submission 148631) | Freshwater microbial communities from Lake Tanganyika, Tanzania - TA2015053 Kigoma Offshore 120m | ecosystem: Environmental > Aquatic > Freshwater > Lake | place: Tanzania: Lake...
CGTGGATGAACCGATTCCGCCGGCTCCTCGTCCGCTGGGAGAAGCGCGAGCAGAACTACGAGGCAATGCTCCATCTCGCCTGTGCCTGGATCACGATGAAACTGGCTGGGGTTTTCGGATAGGCTCTAAGTAAAGCTGCGTTCTTCTTTACTTACTTGCGGAACGTCCCTGGTTTCTCGTGCCCGATTTCTTGTTCCGCTCCAGCCTTCGTGGGCCGCCGACTACGCGCGCCCCAGGATCAATGCGCCGGTAGGCACGCCCACGCCGCTCGTGACGAGCACGTGATTCGCGCGCGCAGGCTGATTCACGCTCTGGCCGCGCACGAGCCGCGCGCCTTCGGCGATGCCGTTCACGCCGTGGATGTAGGCCTCGCTCAGCAGGCCGCCGTGCGTGTTGTTGGGGAGGCGCCCGCCGACTTCGAGCGCGCCGCCGCGGATGAAGTCCTTCGCCTCGCCCTTCTTGCAGAAGCCGAACGATTCGAGCTGGATCAACACCTCGGGCGTGAAGGCGTCGTAGAGCACGGTCGCGTCGATGTCCTGCGGGCCGAGCTTCGACATCGCGTAGACCTGCTTCGCCGCGAGCTCCATCTCCGGCAGCGCGGCCATGTCCGGGCGGTAGAAGCTCGTCATCTGCTCCTGGCCCGCGGCGCTCGCCTGCGCCACGCCGCGGATCATCGCCGGCGGCTGCTTCAGGTCGCGCGCGCGCTCCGGCGTCGTGATCAGCAGCGCACAGCCGCCGTCGGTCTCCTGGCAGCAGTCGTAGAGGCGCAGCGGCTCGGTCACCCAGCGCGAGGCGAAGTACTGCTCCCTCGTCAGTGGCTGCTGATAGAACGCGGCGTTCGGATTCGTGACCGCGTGCTTGCGCGTCGCGATCGCGATCGTGGCGAGGTCGTCGCACGTCGCGCCGTACTCGTGCATGTAGCGCTGCGCGCACAGCGCCACCCACGACGCGGGCGTGAGCATTCCGAACGGCATGTACCAGGACCAATGGATCAGGTCGCTCGTGATGATGTTTCCGCTGACGCCCTGCCCCATGCGCTGGCCCGAGCGGCCGTTCAGCGCGCGGTAGACGACGACGTACTTCGCGGCGCCCGTCGCGACGGCCATCGCGGCCTGGTGCACGAGGCCTACGCACGCGCCGCCGCCGTAGGCGATGCGGCTGAACAGCGTCAGCTCGCCGATGCCGACCGTGCGAGCGACCTCGACCTCGTCGCTCGAGTCCATCAGGAACGTGACGAGCCCGTCGACGTCACTCGGTTTCAGCCCCGCGTCGTCGATCGCGTTGCGAACCGCCTGCGAGGCGAGGCTCAGCTCGGAGACGCCCGAGTTCTTCGTGTACTTCGTCTGCCCGATGCCTGCGATGGCGGCCTCGTCGTTCAGCGTGATGGGCATGCGAATTCCCTAATTGCTCGGCAGCTGCACGCGCACCTTGGCGGTGACATGGCTGCCCCAGGAGTTGTTGCCCGCGACCTCGACCTCGACGAGCTCCGGCGTCGCCGAGAGCACCTTGCCGCGCAGCTTCAGCGTGTCGCCCGGCATGCACGGGCCGCCGAGCTTCAGCCACACGCCCTTCACCACCGCGTTCGGCCCCGTCCAGTCCGTCACGTAGCGACCCACGAGGCCCTTCGTGGTGAGGATGTTCATGAACATGTTCGGCATGCCCTGCGCCTGCGCGGCCGCGGGGTCGTGATGCACGGGCGTGTAGTCGCGCGACGCGAGCGCGCCTCCCATGACGAGTGTCGCGGTCACCGCGATGTCGAGCGGCGGCAGCGCGTCGCCCGCCTTCACGTCTGCGAGGCGCAGCGTGGGCTTCATGCTGAAACCTCGAGGCCGCGCGACGCGATGTCGGCGCCGAGCGCGGCGAGCTGGGCCGAGGCGCCGCCGAGCGCGAGCTCGAGGCCCTTCGACCACAGGAAGTAGCGGTGGATCGGGTAGTCCATGTCGGAGCCGATGCCGCCGTGGAGATGCAGCGCGGCGTTCACGATGCGCGCGCCGCCCTCGCACGCCCAGATCTTCGCGACGCGCGCTTCGCGCTCGGCGGGGAGCTCGTCCGCGAGCCGGCACACCGCGCGCCAAAGGGTCCAGCGCATCGCCTCGAGATCGATGAAGGCGTCGGCCTCGCGGTGCTGCACCGCCTGAAACGAGCCGATCGCGACGCCGAACTGCTTGCGCTCGCGGGTGTAGTCCGCGGTGATCGCGAGCGCGCGGTCGCACACGCCGACGTGCAGCGCGGCGAGCGCGACGAGCGCGCGCGCATGGACCCAGCGCAGGATCTCGCCGCCGCCGGCGGGCAGCCGCGCGTCCTCGCTCACGCGCAGGCCGCGAAGTGTCAGGGAGAACAGCGGCTCGCCACTCGATGTCGTACTCGCCTCCAGCGTGAGTCCCGAGGCGCCGCGCTCGACCACGAACACCGCGACGCCGTCGCCCGTGCTCGCGGGCACGAGGATCGCGTCCGCGCGCCGCGCGTGCGGAACGAAGCGCTTTGCGCCGTCGAGCACCCAGCCCGCGCCGTCTCGGCGCGCGCGTGTCGCGGGTGCGAGCGCGTCAGCGCTGCCCGCGTCGTCGAGCGCGGCGCTGAGGACCGCGTCGCCGCTCGCGATGCGTGGGAGCCACGCACGCTGCTGCTCGGCGCTGCCGAAGCGCGCGATCGGCAGCGCGCCGAGCGCGAGCGATGCGAACGCGGCGCTCGGCAGTGCCGCGCGGCCAAGCTCTTCGAACAGCACGCACAGCTCGCGCAGGCCCATGCCCATGCCGCCGTGCGCTTCGGGAATCGCGATCCCTGACAGATTCGCCTGCGCGAGCTGCCTCCACGCAGCTTCGTCGCTCCAATCCGCCGTGCGCTCCGCCGCGCGCAGCCGCTCCTGCGTCGCTTCGGCATCGAGGATTCCGCGCGCGAGCTCGCGGATCGAGAGCTGCTCTTCCGAGAAGGCGAAGTCCATGCTTGTCATTCCGCCGGCTTGAAGAGCGGCAGCTTGAAGCCGTCTTCGTCGCTGTGGATGAACGACTGCACCCGCATGCCGATGCGCACGCCCGTGGGGTCGCAGCCGACCAGGTTCGAGAGGATGCGCTCGCCTTCCTCGAGATCGACGAGCGCGGCGACGATCGGGAAGTCGTAGCCGGGGAACTGCGGGTAGTGGATCACCGTGAAGCTGTGCAGCGTGCCGCGGCCGCTCGCGGCGATGTGATCCCACGCGAGCGAGCCGCACGCGTCGCACATCGGGCGCGGCGGATGGCGCAGCTTCTTGCACTCGCAGCAGCGCTGGATCGGCAGCACGCCGTCCTTCGCGACCGTGGTCCACCACCACCCGTTGTCGTGGCCCATCGGCGGCTTGAGTCGCGACGGCTTCGCGGGCTGCGCACCCGTGCTCGCCGGCGCTGCAGCGCGCGGCGCGTCCTTCGGAATGAACTTCAGCACGCGGAACGTCTGCCAGCCGACCTCGGCGTCGTTCTGATCCGTGAAGCGCGTGCGCGTGGTGATGAAGTAGCCGACGCCCGCGCCGGTCGATTTCTCTTCGCTGATGTGCTCGATCACCGTTTCGGCGGTGACGGTGTCGCCGGGCACGAGGTAACGATGGAACGCCTGCTCGGTGTCGGTCCCCAACACCCCCGTGTAGCCCGCGTCGGTGAGAATCTTGTGCAGGCGGTGCTCTTCGTTCTGTGGCGTGTCGTAGCCCTTGTGCATCTCCCAGCCCTGCATCGTCCACGCGTCGAGCATCATCGGAGGCGCGACGATCCCGCCGAACGGGCTCTGCTTCGCCGCGCTGGGATCGAGGTACACCGCGTTCGCGTCGCCCATCGCGTCGCACCACTGGCGGATCATCGGCTCGTTCACGGCGTCGCGGCCGGTGAACTTCGGGCCGATGGGCTTGCCGACGAACGCGCGGATGCTCGCCTCGAGCTCCGCTTTTTGTTCCGCGTTGAGCGCCATCGCGCAAACCTCGACTTGTTACGGAATCATCGACGGGAGCGCGGCTGCCCGAGGCCGGCCTGCGCGATGATGTCGCGCTGCACTTCGTTCACGCCGCCGCCGAAGGTGTTCACCATCGCGAGGCGATAGGCGCCTTCCATGAGGCCGTCGGTGACCGAGCCCGGCTCCCCCGTGCGCGCGATGCCGAATTGCTCGGTTATCTCGAGCAGCTGCCGGTAGCACTCGATCACCATCTCGGTGCCGAACACCTTCACCGCCGACGCGTCGGCCATGCCCGGAGTGCCTTGGTCGATCAGCCACGCGCTGCGCCAGTTCAGCACCTTCAGCGCCTCGAGCTTGGCGTACACGCGAGCGAGGCTCGCCTGCGCCCACGGCACCTCGGCGACGCGCCCGCCGCCTGGCCGCTCCGTCCCGCGCGCCCACGCGACGACGTCCTCGTACACCTTCTCGAGCGAGGCCGGCATCGCCATCGTGATGCGCTCGAGGTTCAGCTGCCCAGTGATTAGGGTCCAGCCGCCGTCGACCGGCCCCACCGTGTTCGCGAGCGGCACGCGCACGTCCTGGAAGTACGTCACGTTCGTGCGCTCGCCGCCGATCGTGCGGATCGGCGTCACGCTGAAGCCCTTCGCCGTCGTGGGCACGAGGATGATCGAGATGCCCTTGTGCTTGGGCGCGGCCTCGTCCGTGCGCGCGGCGAGCCAGATGTAGTCCGACGCCTGAGCGTGCGTCGTGAACACCTTCTGCCCGTTGATCACCCACTCGTCGCCGTCGCGGACGGCGCGCGTCTGCAGCGACGCGAGGTCGGTGCCCGCGCTCGGCTCCGAGTAGCCGATGCCGAACAGCATCTCGCCCGCGCGAATGCGCCCGAGGAAGTGCGCCTTCTGCTCCTCGGTCCCGTACTTCATCAGCATCGGACCGACCGTGTTCACCGTGATCAGCGGCAGCGGCGCGCGAGCGCGCCAGGTCTCGTCCCAAAAGATGAACTGCTCGAGGTGGCTACGGCCTTGGCCGCCCCACTCGCGCGGCCAGCCGACGGTGAGCCAGCCGTCCCGCCCCATTCGTCCCATCGCCTCGCGGAACGCCGGGCCACCGAGCTCGTCCCACTCCGCGTCGAGGCGCGCGCGCAAATCCCCGTGCGCGAACAGCTCGCGGTAGTAGGCGCGAATCTGGGCGCGTAGGGCTTCCTGCTCGGGGGAGAGATCGATCCGCATTCGGAGCCTCGGGTTGCGGATTTGAAACGTGTTCTAGGTCCGCAGTATGGCCTGCGCGCTTGTGCTCTGTCCAGTGCGCAGGAGGCTCCCGACTCTCGTCGATGCGAGCGCTACTCGCGCGGCGAGAGGGCGAGCTCCACCGCTTCTTCGACGCGCTGCGTGACGGTGCCGATCGGATGCAGCCCGCTCGCCCAACCGACGAGCGACGCGAACCAAACGTTCTGCAGGACGAGCGCGATGCGCCGCTCGCGCTCGGTGCCGACCGCCTCGGAGAGCGGCGCCGCGACATCGGCCGCTTCGCCGCGCAGCGCGGCGACGACCATGCGCGTCATGCGCAGATGGAACGCGGCTTGCTGAGCGGTGCTGCTCGCGTCTGCGGTGGCGATCGCGCGCACGACCGCGCGCGCGAAGTTCGGGCGCCGCGTGAGGCCGCGCGTCGCGCGCGCGAACAGCTCGGCGACGCGCTCGTGCGCGTTGCGCGCGCGCGGCGGGCGCTCGGCCATCACCCGTAACAACTCCGCGGTGTCCTCGTTCACCGCGAACAGCAGCACGTCCTCTTTGCTGCGGAAGTACTTGTAGAGCGTGCCGAGCGCGACCCCGGACGCCTCGGCCACGTCGCGCAGCCGCACACCGTCGAAGCCGCCCGCCTCCGCGAGCTCGATCGCGGCGTCGACGATGCGCCGCACGCGCCCCAGCTGCGACAGCGCGAGCCGCGGCGCCGAGAAGTCATCGGCAACAGCGGGATCGCGCGCGTCCGAGGGCATCGAGGAATTAGAACAGGTTGCAGAAAGAGAGGGAAGGAGAAAGTGCGGGGTCGGGACGATCGGGCGAGGAGTTGGGGGCGGACGCGGTGTGCGGTGGCGGCCGAGTCGGGGACGTTCCGCAAGTAAGTAAAGGAACCCACGGCTTTACTTACTTGCGGAACGTCCCAGGTCGGTGGTCGCCGCGACTGCGGTCTCGCTGCTCGACCTCTCAGCCGCCTCGTGACAGCTCAGCCTCGACGATCTGGCCCACGGCCTGGCGGGAGATCCTGAGCCTTCGCGCGACATCGCTCACCCTCATCCCGAACACGAGGACGGCGCGAATCACGACTCTTCGCCGAGCAGCGACGACCGCCGGCAGGCGGCTCCCCGTCAGAAGCGCGGCGGGGTCAACAGATCGCGCCGCGCACACCTCCTTGACCAACACTTCGAACTCGAGGGCGCCGGTGACGACGCGCTCCAGCCGCGGCTTCACATCGAACTCGCGCCACTGCGATGGATCGCGCGCGGGCTCCGCGCGCTCGATCGCCGCGACAAGCGTCCGCGCGTCGCCGCCGAATACCGCAAGCGTCTTCCCTACCGATTCGAACGCGCGCGCCTCGCGCACACCAAGCACTGCACCGAGGCTGCACCAGCGCGAGGCGATGACTTCGTCGAGCGTCAAGCCAATCTCGATCTGGTTGCGGAACACGTACGCGATCGACGTCTTGCGATACGCGTCGTCGTGGATCAACTCCGAGAGAAAGCGGTTCTGGAAGAGGTGACCGTCGCGGTCGTGGCGCAAGTTGAAGCGCATCGCGTAGCCCGTAAGCACACGCGCCATCAGCTGCGAGAGGCCGCCGATGCCACTCTCGAGAATGAAGTGCGCGTGATTCGACATGAACGTCGACGCGAGGCAGTAGGCGCCGAGCGCAGGCACCCAGCGATCGAGGCGGCTGGCGAGGTCTTCTCGGTCGTGGTCGTCGCGGAAGATGTCGCATCCGTCGACGCCGCGAATCATGACGTGGTGCGTGACGCCGGGGGCGTCGAGACGGGGGCCGCGAGGCATGGGGCTCTCTCGCGGGACCTGCGGGGTGGAAGGCGGCAGCTTCGTCGTTGCGAGGAACGCGCGCAACGAGAACGCGCGTTCACGCGCGAGCCGGGCCGGGGGCGGTGGAGGTGGCCCGCCTCGGGGACGTTCCGCAAGAAAGTAAAGCTGGGACTTTCTTTACTTGCTTGCGGAACGTCCCCGGTCTTCCCGTCCCCGCGCTTCTCTACTTACCCCGCGCCGATCGCCCCCGTCCCCGCCCTCTACTTCACCCACTTCGCGATCACGCTCTTCGCCGCCAGCGTGAGCACGCTGCGCGGGAGCAGGCGCATCCCTGCGTTCGCGCGCGCCCAGTTGAACCAGCCGCTGATCACCGACGGCTGCTGGCCGAGCGCGACGATCGCGTCGTCCACGACCTCGGCGGCGCTCGCGCCTTCGTGCGGCAGCTCGTCCGCGGCGGCGGCGAAGCGCGTGTCCGTCGAGCCGGGCAGCAGTGACAGCACGTCAACGCTGGTGCCCTGCAGCTCGCCCCAGAGCGCCTCACCGAGGAAGTTGTCGAAGGCCTTGCTCGCGCTGTAGAGCGCGTGCAGCGGCAGCGGCTGCGATCCCGACACGCTGCCTGTGAAGATCAGCGCGCCGCGTTTGCGCGCGACGAGCTTCGGCAGCAGTGCTGCAGTGATCGCCACCGGCGCGGCGCAGTTCAGTCGCACGAGCGCCGCGAGCCGCGCGGGATCCTGCTCGTGGAAGCGGCCGACGTAGCCCACGCCCGCGTTGTTGATGACGATCGCCACGTCGAGGTCGCTCGTCGCGGCGAGTAGCGCCGAGACGCCGCCGTCGGTTGCGAGGTCGCACGCGACGCAGCGCACGCGCACACCGTTCTTCTCGCGCAGCTCGCTCGCGAGCGCCTCGAGCTTCTCCGCGCCGCGCGCCGCGAGCACGAGCGAGACGCCGTCGGCGGCGAGCCGCCGCGCGAACTCCTCGCCGATTCCGGACGACGCGCCCGTAACGACTGCCCAGTCTCCGTATCGATCGCGCAGCGAGCGCTGCGGCGGTTGGAAGAGCTCGCGCGCGCGCCAGAGCTCGCGCGTGATCAGCGCGAACACCACGGCCGCGACGAAGCCCGCCGCGATCGCGCCGCTCTTGTCGCGCGCATAGAGCAGCGGCCACACGGCCATCGAGAACGCGACCTGTGCGGCGTACAGCGCTGCCCACGGCCACATCCACGAGCGCATGCGCCAGAAGCCGAGCACGCCCGCGCCGTACACGAACCAATGCGGCGGCTCGAGCAGCTTCGCCCACACGCCGTCGAAGCGGATGCCGAACCAGACTTCCTCGTCGAAGCGGGTGGGCTTCATCATGAAGTCCCACGGCACGTAGATGAACGCCATGTACGCGCAGAAGAACATCAGTGCGTTCATCCACCACGGCCTGCGCCCGAGCTGGTGCCGGATCCAGGTGCGCATGTCTCAGCCCTTCGCCGCGATCCGCGAGAGTGCGGCGTCGAGCGACTTCCGTAACAACCCAGCGCAAGCGTCGAGCTCGTCGTCGCTCGCGTTGAGCGGCGGGCCGAGCACTACGACGTCCTGCGCTGGCGGACAGCCCCCTGGATAGAAGAAAGCGCCGTGCGCGAGGCCGGCGCCGACGACGGCGCTCGTGAGCTTCACTTCTGCCGGGAACGGCTCGCGCGTCGCGCGGTCGCGCACGAGCTCGATCGCGAGCAACAACCCGCGCCCGCGAATCTCCGCCACGTTCGGGTGATCGCCGAGCTCGGCGGCGAGCCCGTCGCGCTCCATGATCTCGAGCACCTTGTCGGCGATCGCGCACGACGCAGGATGCGCCGAGTACGTGTAGTACATGACCTCCATGCCCGCGGCGCCGATCGGCGCGGCGACTTCCTCCGTCGCGTACACGCCGCTCATCGGCGCGTAGCCCGCGGCGAGGCCCTTGCCCGCAATCATCAGGTCGGGCGTCACGCCGAAGTGGTCCACCGCGAACTTCGCGCCGGTACGCCCGAAGCCGCACATCACCTCGTCGGCGATCAGCAGCACGCCGCGGCGGCGGCAGATCTCGGCGACGCGCGGCAGGTAGCCGTCCGGCGGCACGAGGGCGCCTGCGGTCGAGCCGCCGATCGGCTCGAGGATCACTGCGGCGACGCTGTCTGCGCCCGCGCGCTCGATCACCTCCTCGACGCCATCGGCGCAGGCGAGGTTGCATGCACCCGCGGCGCGACACGACTCGCAGCGCAGCGCATAACAAGCGGGCGCCTTCGGCCAATCGTGCAGCCACGGCTCGAAGCCCCTGCGCCGCTTCGCGTGTCCGCCGACGTCGAGCGTGGAAAAGGTCGTACCGTGATAACTGAGCGCCCGGCCGATCACCTTGAAGCGCCCCGGCTCACCCTTCGCGACGAAGTGCTGGCGCGCGATGCGCAGCGCGAGGTCGACCGCCTCGGATCCGCCGCTCGCGAAGATGCACCGCGTGAGCCCCGCCGGCAGCCACGCGCGGCGCAGCCGCTCGACGAGCCGCGCGCGGTGCTCCGTAACAAATGGCGGTACGACGTAGCTCACCTCGCGCAGCGCACGCGCCGCGGCATCGATCACCTCGGGATGCCAGTGGCCGACGTTCGCGGCGATCGCGCCCGCCGCGGCGTCGAGAATGCGGCGCCCGTCGGCGGTGGTGAAGTAGGAGCCCTGCGCGCTCGCGACCTTCAGCGAGAGGCCGCCGAAGGGGAGGAACGCGTACTGCTGCGCTTGCTCGTGAGTCATGGCTTTGATTCTGCGCCCGCGCTGCCGATGGAGCCAGCACCATTCGGAGGCGGAGCGGTGCGTCGAGCGGGACAGCGCGTGCGCGCGGCGGCAGCTCTGCTCGCGTGGGTACTCGCGTGCGGCGGCGAGCCCGAGACGCCGGAGTCGCGCGTGCGCGCTGCGCTCGCCGCGCTCGAGAGCGCAGTCGAGGCCGGCGACGTCGGCGCTTTCTCCGAAGGCATCTCGCCGAGCTACCGCGACGAGCTCGGTCACGATGCGCAGGCGGTTCAGAGCTACCTCCGCTTTCACGTGCTGCGAAACCCGAACGGGCGCGAACTGGTGCTGCGCATCCGCGACGTTCAGCTCACCAGCGCTGCGAGCGCGAGCGTGATGCTGCACGCGGGGCTCGCCGGCGCCGGCGAGAGTCAGCTGCGCGCGAATGCCTACGCGCTCGACCTCGACCTCGCGCTCGAAGACGGCGAGTGGCGCGTGGTGTGGGCGCAGTGGAAGCCGGCGGCGCCAGCGGAGCTGCTCTGACCAGCGCGGTGCGGACAAAACGCTCCATGCAAACCCCCGCACGCGCAGCGCGTTTTCACAACTCCTTCACAGAGAGTGACCTGCGACACGCCGTGCGCTGTCTACCCTCGGCGAGTCTGACCCCGATCTCAGGGGTTGGACTTCGCCGAGGAGGATCCGCGTGCACTTCTGGGAGGAAGCCGAGTACCTGCCGATCCCTGAGTTGTCGCCTTACGTCACACACGATCGCTACGAGCGCCGGCCCTCGCGCAGCGTGAGTGCGAGCCAGCGCGTGGGGATGTGCTTGCGGAAGCGGATCGGCGGTGTGCGCTCCCAGAGCGCGGGCGCTGCGATCTCCTCCACTCGTGCAGGCTTCGTCGGGCCGTCGTTCAGCGTCACGCCGCGGCGCAGCTGCGCGAGCGCGCCCCGCCCGGGCTCGCCCTCCACCTGCACCCAGTAGGTCTTCGGCAGCTTGTGCTTCGGATCCGCGATGCGCGCCTGCAGCGCGCCGTCGTCCGTCAACAACAACAGCCCCTCGCTGTCGTAGTCGAGCCGGCCCGCGGCGTAGACCCCCGGCACGCGCACGAAGTCGGCGAGCGTCGCGCGGCCCGATTCGTCCGTGAACTGCGAGAGCACGCGATAGGGCTTGTTGAAGAGAATCAGCCGCGCCACGTGCGCCTCGGCTCCGCCGTGCGGCGCGCCTTCAGTGGACGCGCTTCAAGAAGTCGAGCAGCAGCGCGTTCGTCTGTTCGGGGCGCTCTTGCTGGATCCAGTGGCCGCAACCGTCGAGGATGTGCGAACCGAGCAGGCCCGGCAGCGTTTGCGGGAACGCCGCGATCGCGGGTGCGCTCATGATCGTGGGGCCGTCCTTCGCGCCGCCGATGAAGAGCGACGGCAGCGTGATCGGGCGGCCTGCGAAGCCCGCGAGATCTTCGAAGTCGCGGTCCATGTTGCGGTAGCGCGAGAGTGGGCCGAAGAAGCCCGAGTACTCGAACTCGCGCGTGTACGCGTCCAAGTCGGCGTCCGAGAGCCAGCGCGGCATCTTCTCGGGGTAGACGAACTTGTTACGGAGCTTCGTGCCGCGCTCGACGAGGCCGATGTTCGGGCCGTTCACGACGTCTCCCGACGCGCACCAGTAGAAGCCGAGCAGCCAGCTGCGCACGTCCTCTTCGATCTCTGCCTCGGCGCGGCCCGGGATCTGGAAGTAGTCGGCGTAGATCTCGTCGTTGCCCGACATCGCGCGCATGCGCTGCGTCGGAGTTGGCCCGTTGAACGGCGCAGGCGGGACGTAGGGAACCGAGAGCCCCGCGACGCCGCGAAACAAGTCCGGCCGCAAGAGCGCGCTGTTCCACACGATCGGCGCGCCCCAGTCGTGGCCGACGAGCGTGACCTTGTCCGCGCCGAGGTTCTGTGCGACGCCGACCACGTCCGCGACGTTCTTCAGCATGCGGTAGTCCTCGACGCGCGTCGGCTTCGAAGAGCGCCCGTAGCCGCGCACGTCGATCGCGACGGCGCGATAGCCCGCCGCCGCGAGCGCGGGCAGCTGATAGCGCCACGAGTACCAGCTCTCCGGGAAACCGTGTACGAGCACGACCGCAGGCCCGGTGCCGCACTCCGCGACGTGAATGCGCGAGCTGTTGTTGGTGGCGATAGAGCGGTGCGTGATCGCGGCCATGGTTCCCTCCGGGACGTGCAACGGGGACGTACGTGCAACTCAACGCGTTCACTTGCACGTACGTCCCCGTTGCGTCCCCGTTGCACGTGTTAGCCGAGCGTCGCCGGAATCGCGCTGAACCCGCGGAAGCGCGCGCGGCCGCCACGCGTCGGCGCGCCGGCGAGCGCGAACTTCGGGAAGCGCGCGAGGAAGCGGCCGATCGCGATGCGGCCTTCGAGGCGCGCGACGTTCATGCCGACGCATTGGTGCGGGCCCGTGCCGAACGCGAGGTGGCGGTTCGGCGTGCGCGTGAGGTCGAGCACGTCGGGGCGCTCGAAGCGCGCGGGGTCGCGGTTCGCGGCGCCGATGCAGAGCGTGAGCGAGGCGCCCGCCGCGAGCGCGACGCCTCCGATCTCGGCCGCGCGCGTGGTGCGCCGGTTGCCGAGCTGGTTCGAGCTCTCGAAGCGCAGGAACTCCTCGACCGCGCTCGCGAGCAGCGCCGGCTCTCCTAACAACCGCGCGCGCTCGCTGGGCCACTCGCACAGCAGCACGAGCGCGTTGCCGATCAGGTTCGTCGTCGTCTCGTGGCCGGCGTTCAGGATGAACACGCAGTTTTGGACGAGCTCGTGCTCCGTGAGCCGCGCGCCATCGGCCTCGCCTGCGATGAGGCGCGTGAGCACGTCGTGCGCGGGGTCGCCGGGATGTGCACGCCGCTCGGCGACGAGGCGCTCGAGGTACGCCGTGAACTCGCGCACTGCGGCGTTGCCGCGCGCGAGCTGATCGGCGCTCGGCGCCGGCTCGAGCGCGCCGAGGATCGCGAGCGACCACGCGCGCAGCGGGCCGCGCTCGTCGCGCGGCACCGCGAGCAGGTTGCCGATCACCTCCACCGGGATCGCCGCCGCGAAGTCCTCGATCAGGTCCGCGTGTCCGCCGCGCTCCATGTCGCCCAACAAGCGGTCCACGAGCGCCGTCACTTGCGGCTCTAACTCCGCGATCGCGCGCGGCGTGAGCGCTCCAGCGAGGATCTTGCGCACGCGCGTGTGCTGGGCGCCGTCGTTGAAGACGAGGCTCGCCGTGTGATGTGCGTAGAGCGGCGAGTCGGCGCCGAACTTTGGCGCGAACTCCGCACGCTTGTCGGAGCAGAACGTCGCGGCGTCGCGATAGACGGCGTCGAGATCCGCCCAGCGCGTGAGCAGCACGCTGCCCGACGCCATGCGATGCACCGGCGCGAACGTGCGCAGCGCGTGGTAGGTGGGAACCGGGTCGTCGAGGAAGCCCGGTGCGAGTGCCGTCAGGTCGAAGCGCGAAGCCACCTCGCGAGCTTGCGCGTCGGGCAGACGCCGCATCCCGTGCGAGTCGAGCTCCGTCACTCTGGGGCGGACTCCGCGCGCACCGCGCACGCGGGGCACGGCAGTCGCTCGGCGTCCCGCAGCGAGTAGCAGTGAAGCGCGGGCGCAGCTTGCTGCTCGAGCATGAAGGCGGCGCCGCTCAGGTACTCGGGAAGCGGGAGCTGCGTGCAGAAGCGATCGCGCACGATCGGATGCGCCTCGGCGACGACGAAGCTCGCGCGGAAAGATTCGCCGCGGGCGCGCTGCAGCACGAAGAAGTGGCGCCCGTCGGGCGAAGCGGGCGCGTTCTCTCCGATGAAGAAGTGATCGCCGAGCGCCGCCGCCACGACTCGGCTGCCGAGGCGCTCGCCCTGCAGCACCGCGACCTGCTCCAGCGTGACGCGCCAAAGCTCCGCGCCCTCGTCGCGGCAGCCCTCGCAGCGCTGAAGCAGCGCGCCCGTGCGCACGCGCGCCGTCGGGATCGCGGTCGCGAGGATGACTTGGTTGCCGGTCGTCGTGGGCGTTTGCGGCGCAGCGCACGCCGCGGCGATCAGGGCGACGAAGAGAGCGCTGCGCTGCATCGGCTCTCGCCTGCCGCTACCCGTTCAGCAGCTTGCACGCCTCGTTCATGAACTCGATCGTCGAGCGCTCGTCCTGCGCGATCGTGCGCAGCAGCGACTGCGTCTCGGGGTCGTGGCCGAGGCGCGCTGCGATCTCGTAGATCGGCGCGAGCGCATTCTCGGCGTCGCCGTTCGCCTTCACGAACTCGAGCACCTTCGCGGCGTCGCCCTTCGCGCGATCCCCTAATGACCGCAGCGCCTTCTCCTGCACGTCCTGCGGCACCTCGCGCCGGCACTCGCCGCCGAGCTGCTTGATGCGCTCGGCGAGCAGGCGCGCGTGCATGCCCTCGCGCTGCTGCACCACGCGCAGGCCGCCCTTCACGCACGCGACATCGCTCGCGTCGATCCACACGCCGGTCGAGATCTCGCCGAAGGCTTCGCCGGCGCGGAACGCATCGAGGAAGCGGATCGTCTACTCGCGGCTCGCGGGCGCGCCCGCGCGCGCGGCCATCGCGTCCACGCGCTTGCCCAGCGAGGAGACCTCGCGGCGCAGCGTGGCGAGGGTGTGCTCGATGCGGGCCAGGGCGTCGGCGTCGGACATGGCGGCTCCCATTCATAGACGTGCATGGAGATGGGTACGGGCTCGAGCGGACGACTCTATCACGCGCGCTTTCGTGACTTTCGTCACGGCTCGCGTGCGACGCGCAGCACACGATCTGCCGTCGCGTTGCCGATCGCGAATATCGTGCGGAGCGGCGAAGTCCGTAACGAACAGCGACGATCAGGGTTCTGCTCCACAGGCTGAGGAGAAAGCCGATGCCGATTCTCGAAAGCAAGAAGCTCCGCAGCGCAGCGCTCGCGGCCTGGGCCGCATGCGCCGTGCTGCTCGCCTCCCTCCCCGCGAGCGCCGACCACGGCCGCCGCTACCGCGGCCATCGCGGGCCGAAGGTCTCCGTGATCGTCGGGCTCCCGCCGTTCGTGATCGCCGCGGGCCGCCCTGCTTACGGTTACTACGACCCGTACGACCGCCCCTATCGCGGCGGCCGGCGCTACGAGCGCGGCTACGAAGATGGCTACGAGGATGGCTACGACGACCGCGCGCGCGAAGAGTGGCGCCGGCGCGAGCGCGCTCGGCACCACCATCACCACGACGACTGCGACGACGGTTGGTACTAGGCAGGGCGGCGCGCGTCCGTGCTCCTCGCGCCTACGCCATCGCGCGGGTGTAGGTCGCCATGTCGAAGTAGTCGCGCCAGATCTTGATCTTGCCGTTCTGCATCTCGAACACGCCGGTGCACGGGAGATCGACGCCCTTGGCGCCGGCTTTCGTCCTGTCGACGCGCTCGGCGATCACGACGTCGCCCGTGCATAACAAGTGCACGATCTCCCAGCGCGTCTCCGTCCAGGTCGAGACGAAGCCGCGAATCAGCTTCTCGACGTTCGCGCGCCCGCCGACCGGCGGGCCCGGCATGTTGTGGTAGACGCCGTCCTCGGTGAAGTAGGCGGCCAGCTCGCTCGGGTCGAGCCGTGACCAGGCGGCGATGAACTCGCGGATGATTTTCTCGTTCTGCTGCATCGTGTGCTCCTTCAGTGTGCGGCCACAAAGGCCGCGATCAGATCGGCGACGTCGCGGCGCGCCGTCGCCGGCGTCTCGAGGTAGTGGTCGCCCGTGACCAGCTCGAGGCGTTTGTCGGCGGCGGCGAGGCCGTCGTGAATCGCGCGCGCGTCGCTCGGGAATACGCCCGTGTCGCCGAGGCTCTGCACTACGAGCGAGGGTACGCGGATGCGCGCGAGGTGCTTTTCCCCGCGGCACTGCGAGAAGCGCAGGCTCCACATGGAGAGCCACGTGCGCAGCGTGTTGGTGAGGCCGATGCCGCGCGGCGAGAAGTTCGCGGCCTTGGGGTCGCCGGCATAACAAGTCCCGACTTCGCGCTCGCTCGGGTCGATCGCGCCGTCCAGCAGCCGCAGGTCCGCCCAGGTGCGCGTCATGGTGAAGGCGCGCTCGCGCAGGCCGTGCTTGCGCAGGCGTTCGAGCTCGGCGAGCACCCAATCCGTGATGCGCTCGTTCCGCGCGACCTGCGCCGCGCGATAGCGCGCCTGGAACTCGGCGCTGTAGGGCGGCCCGTTCGCGGGGTCGTACATGTTCAGCGCGGGATCGACCGCGCTCGGGTCGTTCTCGTCCGTCACCGAGGGGTCCATCCACGCGCTGAGCACCTCGGGCCGCCCCGCGTGCGCGCACAGCGAGACATAGAGATCAGCGGGCGTGAGCGAGAGCACCGCATCGGGCAACGTGAGGCCGGGCGTCGGCGTGATGTTGGGCTCGGTGGCCTGCGATTGATAGGCCCCCATCAGCGAGCCGCCGCCGGAGTTGCCGAGGATCACGACGCGCTCGGCGCCGGCTGCTCTGCGCAGCCACTCGACGCCCGCGCCGATGTCGACGAGCGCATGCTCGAGAATGAAGAACGCCTCGTTACCGCGGAAGCGCGTGTTCCAGCCGAGAAATCCGAAGCCGCGCTCGGCGATGAGCTCGCCGAGATAGTGCTCCGAGAAGTCGACGTTGTAGTGCGTGGCGATGAACGCCGTCTTCGGGCGCGCGCCGCGCGGCGTGAAGTAGAGACCCTGACACGGGTTGAAGCCGGCGCCGTTGCGCACGGAGGTCGCCGAGGCGAGCGAGACGAACTCGCGCTGGACTCGCGGGTTCATCGCGCGCTCACAGCGGGTGCCCGTTGGCCTTGACGCCCTGCGCGTTCACCGGCGACTCGACGCTCGGGCTGCCCGCCTTCAGCGTGGCGCAGAACTCGAGCATGATGCCGTCGGGATCGAAGAAGTAGAACGAGCGCAGCCACGTCTTGTCCGTCAGCGCGCTCGCGGTGCGCTCGTCCTCTCCCGTGACGACGTCGTCGTGGTTCACGACCGGCGAGCAGTCGACGCCCTTCGCGACGAGCCGCTCGCGATACGCGTCGATCTCCTCGGGCGGAACGTCGAAGGCGACGTGGTTCATCGAGCCGTGCGCGGAGGAGATGTCGCCGCGGCCCGTGAGGGCGCCCGCCGACGCGACGCCGGGCGCGTGCGCTTTCGCGCCGCGGAACCAGAAGAACGCGAGCTCGTTGCCGCCGCCCATGTCGAAGAAGAAGTGCTGACCGAAGCCGCGCTCGAGATCGAAACCCTTCTTCAGCTTCATGCCGAGCACGGTCGTATAGAACTCGACCGTGCGCCGCATGTCGCTGCACACGAGTGCGAGGTGGTGCAGGCCGCCGTAACGAATGGGTCGCTCGCTCATCGCGCGCCTCCTCCGCTGCGCGAAGGCTACGCCGGCGCGCGATAGAGTTCGCGTCTTCGATCGAGGAAAACGCCGATGCCTTACGCCACAGGCCGAGTCATCCACGACGCCGACGCCCACGTGATGGAGACGCCGGATTGGCTGATCCCGCACGCCGATCCCGAAATCCGCCCGCGCGTCCCGATGCTCTACCTCGCGACGACGAAGCCCGGCGAGGACCGCCTGATCGACAAGCTCGCGCGCGAGCACCGCGACCCCGCGTATCGCGCGCGCGACGCGGAAGAGATCATGCTGCGCAAGAACTGGGCGGCGACTGGCTCGTTCATCAAGGAGGACCGCCCCGCGGCGCTCGACCTGCTCGGCTTCAAGAGCCAGCTGATGTTCAACACGTTCCAGAACTCGTACCTCAGCAACCTCGAGCAGGCGGCAGACCTCGACTTCGCGTACGGCGTCGCGCGCGCGCACAACCGCGCGATGGCGAGCTTCTGCAGCGTCGACGCGCGCCTGCTCGCCACCGCCTACGTGCCGCTCGCGGATTTTGCGCGCGCCCGCGCGATGGCGGAGGAAGCGCTCGCGCTCGGCGCGAAGGCGCTGCTGATCGCGTCGCGCTGTCCGCGCGATCACTCGCCGAGCCACGTCGGGCTCGACCCGCTCTGGGCCGTCGCCCAGGAAGCGCGGGTCCCCATTCTCTTCCACGTGGGCGGCGGCGCGCCGCTGTGCTCGCCGAAGTATTTCGAGAACGGGCTTCCACGCGAGAAAGACTTCCACGGCGGCGAGGAGAACTTCCAGAGCATCGACCACATGGCGATTCCGTATCCGCCGATGCAGCAGCTCTCGACGCTCATCCTCGACGGCGTGTTCGAGCGCTTCCCGCGCCTGATGTGGGGTGTGATCGAGCAAGGCGCGCTGTGGCTGCCCGGCTGGATGCGCGCGATGGACGCCGCGATCGACGCCTACGGGCGCCACGAGAATCGCCTGAAGCGCCTCACGCTGAAACCGAGTGAGTACGTGCGGCGGCAGCTGCGCGTGACGCCGTATCCGACCGAGGACGTGGGCTGGATCGCGCGCGAGGCGGGCGAGGAGACGGTGCTGTTCAGCAGCGACTACCCGCACGTCGAGGGCGGGCGCAATCCGCTGCGCCGCTTCGCTTCGACGACGCAGGGCCTCAGCGAGGCCGCGCTCGACCGCTTCTACCGCAAGAACTTCGCGGAGCTGCTGGGGCCGCACACGCCGAGCGAGGCTTGATCGCAAGCGCAGCGCGCAGCGAGCCCGAAGGCGAGCGGAGTCGTCGAGGAAAGAGATCGTGCGCTTCTGTCTCCCGCCGGGCGCCTAAGTAGCCGCCGCTCGAGAGATCCGTAGAACTGCGTCTCTCCGTGGGCGAATCCCAGGACGATTCAGCTGCCACATTCGGGCGTCCGGGGCTCTCTGCCCCGGAGGCGTCGGTAAGGCAGAAGGGCGCAGCGCGGTGAACGAAGCAGCCATTCCCCTCGCACTCGCCACAGGGGTCCTCGCGCTATTCGGTCTCGCCGCCTGGCGGCGCGCCCGAGGCGAGATCCACGAGCGGACGAACCAGCTCCTTTCGGTGGTGAACCATTCGCTCGATGGACTCCTCGTCGTGGGTCAGCGGAACTCGATCGAGTTCGTGAACGCGGGGCTCCTCCGACTCAGCGGTTTCAGCGAGGCGGAGTTGATCGGGCAACCCCTCGAGGCTCTCGTTCCGATCGGCGCACGAGACCCCCACGTGTACAAGGTCTCCGAGTTCCTCGCGCGTCCACACGTACGCCGCATGGGAGAAGGAAACGACGTCGTTTTGCGGCGCAAAGACGGCTCCGAGGTTCCGGTTCAGATCTCCCTTACCCCCGCCCGCGTACGAAACACGACTCAGGTCGTGGCGATCGTCCGGGACATCTCGAAAGAGCGGGCTCTCGAGGAGAAACTGCGCCGGCTCGCTTATTACGACACGCTGACCGGTCTTCCGAATCGCGCTCACTTTCAGCGCAAGCTGCAGCGGAGCATCGAGTCGACTCGCAGCCGGGGCCTCGAGATCGCCGTCCTGTTCATCGACCTCGACGGGTTCAAGACGATCAACGACTCGCTGGGGCACGAAGCCGGCGACCTCGTGCTGTGCACGGCGGCGGATCGGATGACGGCGAGCCTGCGATTGAACGACGCGCTGTCACGAGCCGAGTTCGGCGACGCGACGGAATCGTGCGTTTCCCGTCTCGGAGGAGACGAGTTCATCGTCCTCTTGGGTGGTATCCGCCGCGCGCAGGACGTTGCGTCCGTCGCCGACCGCCTCGTGAAGCGGCTCGGGGAGCCGATCTTGATCGACGGTCGGGAGGTGCGCATCGGCGCGAGCGTCGGAATTGCGCTGTACCCCAACGACGCCACCGACGCCGAGACGCTCCTCGTACGCGCCGACGAAGCGATGTATCAGGCGAAGGCGACCACCAGCGGGCTGCGATACCGGTTCGTCTGCGCCGAGGCGGACGATGGCAAGGCGACGGTCGATCGGCGCACGACGCGAGAAGGCGATCACAGGGAAGACTCTCAGGGTTCCACCGGCCGCTCGAGAACGCGCGAGCGGGTGAGATTGCTGGCGCCGAAGCGCTGACGTGCGGCGCACCGGAGTGCCTGAGTAGCTCGCTCCGGGGCACGACCCTCTCCAGGCCGGTCTAGCCCCCTCCTTCGAATCCCGCGCCGCGGATTCTGTGGTGGCACGTGTACTCGCGATACCGTCGCACCTCGTGTCCCCCCTCATCTCGAAGCTCACGCCCGCACTTCTCTCCCTAACAATTCTCGCCTGCGGCGAAGGCCCCGCCGGACCGCCCCAGTTCCCTCCGGTGCCCGTGCAGGTGATCGAGGCCGAGGCGCGCGTACTGCCGCGCACCGTGACGGCGGTGGGCTCGCTCGAGAGCCCGGAGATGACGACGGTGGCGAGCGAGATCGCGGGCACGGTGGAGGCGCTCACTGTGCCCGAGGGCAAAGAGATCGCCCCCGGCGTCGTGCTCGCGCGACTCGACGCGAAGACCGCGGCGGCGGCGCTCTCGGTGGCGCGGGCGCGGCTGAAGAACGCCGAGGATCGGCTCGCGCGGCTCGAGCCGCTGCGCGCGCAAGGTGTGGCCTCGCAGCAAGCCTACGACGACGCAAAGTCCGAGGCGGATGGCGCGATGGGTGCCTACACGGAGGCCGCGACGCGGCTCGCGAAACACACGATCCGCGCGCCGTTCGCGGGCACGGTCGGGCTCAAGCAGGCGAACGTGGGGCAGTACGTGCAGGCCGGCGCGCCGATCGTGGAGATCACCCCCGCGCACGCGCTCGAGCTTCACTTCGCGGTGCCGCAGCGCCACGTGTCCGAGCTCGCGGTAGGGCAGCGCGTCGAGGGCGTCGTCGGGCGCTGCGAGCTGCGCTTCGAGGGAGTTGTTACGGCGGTCGACCCGCGCGTCGACCCGCGCACGCGCATGGTCGGCCTACGCGCGGGCGTCACGAAGGCGCAGGGCGAGCTCGTGCCCGGCATGGCGGTGCGCGTGCGCCTCGTCGTCGCGGAGCTCGCGGGCGCGATCGTGCTGCCGCAGGAGGCGATCGTGCGGCAAGGCTCGAAGCACATCGTCTACGTGCTGAACGCGAAGAACGAGGCCGAGCAGCGCGAGGTCACGCTCGGCGAGTTCTTCCTCGATGGCGTGCACGTGGCGGCGGGCGTCGCCGCGGGCGACACGGTCGTGGTCGCGGGCCAGCAGAAGCTGCGCCCGGGAGCACCGGCGGCGCCAGGTCCGTGGGCGCCGGTCGTGAATCACAACGTCGAGATCGGGCGCTACGGCCCCGCGGACTGCGAGACACCGTGAGCGCGCTGATGGCGCGGCGATGTGCCCGCACGTCCCCGGTGCGCGCTCTCGTGCACGTGCGTCCCAGGTGCACGTCGTGAGGCTCTCCGACGTCAGCATCGAGCGGCCCGTCTTCGCGACGGTAATGAGCCTCCTGATCCTCGTCGCCGGCGCTGCCGCGTTCTTCTCGCTCCCGATCCGCGAGCTGCCCGACGTCGACAGCCCCGTCATCTCGATCACGACGCTCTACGTCGGCGCGAGCCCGGAGACGGTCGAAGCGAGCGTGACCGAGCCGCTCGAAGAGGTGCTCAACGGCATCGAGGGCATCCGCAACATCGACTCGCTCTCGGCGTTCGGGGTGTCCTCGATCAACGTGCACTTCACCGCCGACAAAGACGTCGACATCGCCGCGACCGACGTCTCGAACGCGATCCAGCGCGGCCTCGGCGATCTCCCGCAAGAAGCGGAGCGCCCGATCGTGCGCAAGTCGGGCGCGAACATGATGCCGATCATGTTCCTGAATGTGTTAGGCGAGAAGCAGTCGGCGGTGGATCGCACCGACGTCGCCGACCGGCTCGTGCAGACGCCGATGCAGCTCCTTCCCGGCGTCTCGCAGGCGATCCTCAGCGGCGAGCGCCGCTACGCGATGCGCATCTGGCTCGATCCCGCGCGCATGGCTGCGCTGCGCGTCGACCCGAGCGATGTCCGCCGCGCGCTGCAGGAGAGCAACCTGCAGCTGCCGGCCGGCGAGGTCGAGGCGGCGACGCGCAAGTTCATCATCAACGCCGATGCCAGGCTCGTGGAGCCGCGCGACTTCGAGGCGATCGTGATTCGCGAGGAGGGCGGCAACCCCGTCCGCATCCGCGACGTCGGCTGGGTCGAGCTCGGCAGCGAGAACTACCAGATGGTCACGCGCCACACCGCGCGCGACACGGTGGGCGTCGGCATCGTGCGCCACTCCAAGGCGAACGAGCTCGAAGTCTCGGCAGCGGTGCGCGCGAAGATCGAAGAGATCAGGCCGACGCTGCCCGAAGGCTTCGTGACCGAAGTCGCCGCCGACTGGACGACCTACGTGCGCGACTCGCTGCGCGAGGTCTCCTTCACGCTCTTCATCTCGTTCTGTGTCGTCGTGCTCGTGAACTTGATCTTCTTGCAGTCGAAGACGGCGACCTTCGTCGCGAGCGTCGCGATCCCGATCTCGCTGATCGGCACGTTCGCCGGCATGGCCGTGCTCGGCTTCTCGCTCAACATGCTCACCTTGTTGGGGCTCGTGCTCGCGATCGGGCTGGTCGTGGACGACGCGATCGTCGTGCTCGAGAACGTCTATCGCCGCCAAGAGCTGGGCGAGCCGATGCTGCTCGCCGCGCGGAACGGCGCGCGCGAGGTGGGCTTCCCGGTGCTCGCTACCACGGCCGCGCTCGTGGCGGTGATGGTTTCGCTCGCGTTCATGTCGGGCGACACGGGGCGTCTGTTCCGCGAGTTCGCGCTCGCCGTCGCGGTCGCGATCGTGATCTCCGCGTTCGTCGCGCTCTCGATCGTGCCGATGGTGTGCTCGCGCTGGCTGCGCGTGAAGCACCGCAGCGACGCCGTCTCGACCGCGATCAACTCGCGCATCGACGCCGTGCGCGACGCCTACGACCGCGTGCTCGGCTTCGCGCTCGCGCACCGCCACGGCGTCGCGATCGCGTTCGTGCTGCTGATCGCCGGCACCGGCGTGCTCTTCCGCCTGCTCCCGCAGACCTTCCTGCCCGTCGAGGATCGCGGCCGCTTCATCACCATGATCCGCGCACCCGAGGGCTCGACCGTCGCCTACACGCGCTCGGTGCTCGACAAGGTCGAGCAGGCGCTGCTCGCCGTGCCCGAGGTCGACACTTTCTTCGCGGCGATCGGCATCGGCTTCGGGACGCCGTCGTCGTCCGCGACCGGCATGGTCTTCACCTCGATGGACGAGTGGGACGAGCGCGAGCGCTCGCAGCAAGAAGTCGTGGCCGAGCTGTTCCCGAAGTTCATGTCGATTCCCGAAGCGCTCGTGTTCGTGTTCAGCCCGTCCTCGCTGCAGCGCCAGAGCAACGCCGATGTCGAGATCGCGATCACGAGCAGCGCGGCTTCGCTCGAAGAGTTCGCGCAGGTGATGGGCGGCATCGTCGGCCGAGCGCGGCAGGTGCCGGGCCTGATCAACGTCGACAGCGACCTGCGCCTCGCGAATCCACAGCTCGACATCGCGTTCGACCGCGACCGCGCCGCCGACCTCGGCGTGCCGATCGCGTCCGTGTCGCAGGCGCTCGCGCTGCTCGTCTCGCAGGGAAAGGCCGACGACTTCATCTTGCGCAACGAGCAGTACGACGTGGTCATGGCGCTCGAGTCGCCGTTCCGCAGCGTGCCCGAGCAATTAGGGCAGATTCACGTGCGCACGCGCGAGGGCGAGATGGTGCCGCTCAGCGCGATGATCGAGACGAAGCCGCACATCGGGCCGACGTTCCTCAATCACTACGACCTCCAGCGCTCCGCGACGGTGAGCGCGAACCTCGCGCCCGGCGCCGCGCTCGGCCCCGCGCTCAGCGCGGTGCAGCAGATCGTGCGCGAAGAGCTGCCGCAGGGCTTCGCGATGAAGCTGCGCGGCACCTCGCGCGAGTTCGCGGAGTCGGGCGCGGCGGTCTACGCCACCTTCGCGCTCGCGCTGCTCGTCATCTACCTCGTGCTCGCCGCGCAGCTCGAGAGCTTCCTGCACCCGTTCACCGTGCTGCTCTCGGTCCCGCTCGCGACGCTCGGCGCGCTCCTCTCGCTCTTCGCCACGGGCAACACGATCAACCTCTACAGCCAGATCGGGATCATCCTGCTGGTCGGCCTCGTCACGAAGAACGCGATCCTGCTCGTCGACTTCGCCAACCAAGAGCGCGCCCGCGGCGCCGAGCTGATCGAAGCGCTGCGCCGCGCCGGCCACACGCGCTTCCGTCCCATCGTGATGACGAGCGCCACCTCGATCCTCGGCGCCGTGCCGCTCGTGGTCCCACTCGGCCCCGGCCACGAGAGCCGCGCCGCGATCGGCACCGCCGTGATCGGCGGCCTGCTCTTCAGCACGCTCTTCACGCTCGTGATGATTCCCGTCTTCCACTTCGGCGTCGTGACGATCGCCGAGAAGCTCGGGCTGAAGACGATCCCGCCGAAGGTGGAGTTCGACGCGGAGCCGGTGGTCGTGCCGGGGGCGTGAGCGGGCGGCGTCTCGCGCTCGCCGCGCATGAACGTCACCAAGGAGACTCCGTGGACAAGGATCGCACGATCGCCGGCGCGGTCGGGAGTTCCGCAGCGCAGTCGACTACCAGCTTTCGATTTCGTTGGATCGAAAGAGCTTCATGCTCCTCATGCTCGATGATGGGGGCTTCGGGGGTTGGGCGGGCACGTGCGAGCCGGTAAAGCCCGATGCCGAGCCAGCGCCCTCGAAGGACTCACACCGCACCCGGCCCTAATCACTCCCCCCGCAGCAGCTCCGCCTCCACCCACGTCGCGAGCAGGCTCGCCGCGAACGCTGCGCCGGCTTCGTCGCTGCGCGCCTGCGCGGCGAGCGCGCACAGCTCGCCGAAGCGCACACCGCTCGCGGCGCGAGTGAGCAGCGCAAACTCTTCGGCGTCGCAGGCGCGGTGCAGCACGCGCTCGCTCTTGCGCCACACGAGCACGCTCTCGCGCGCGGGCGCGATCGCCTCGGTCGCGAGCGGCTGCTCCGCGTCATACGCAGCGCGCACTGCACGCGCCGGCCACGCGAGCTCGAGGAGCTGCGCGCCGGGCGTCAGCGCGAGCGCGAGCTCGGCCCACGCCTCGGGCGCGAGGTGCGCGAGATCGCTGCGCAGGAGCGGACGCGCGTCGGCGGCGTCGAAGGCGTCGGTCACCGCGAGCTCGAAGCGAGCGAGATCGGGCGCCCACGGCGCGCGCTCGCGCGTCTCGCGCGCGGCTTCGTGCTGCGCGAGGAACGCGGGGAAGCGCGCGCCGAGGTGGCGCAGCGAGAAGTGCTGCGACGGGTTCGCGCGCAGGTAGGCGGCGGCGAGCGGGTCGAGTGCTGCGCGGCCGAGGGCGCGTTCGAGCGCGGGGTAGTCGTCGCGCAGGACGCCCACGAGGCGCGACATGTAGGCGTAGCGGTAGACGTGGAGGCGCTCGGCGGCGCTCGCGCGAGCGTCGCCTAACAAGCGCGGCGTCTCGGCGGGCGCTTCGCGCTCGAGGAGCCAGCGCGCGAAGTCGCCCTGCAGCTGCGCGAGCGCGCTCACGCGGCCCTGCGCTGCGCGCGCTCGCCGCACACGCGCGCAACGATCTCTCGCGCGCGGTCGGCTTCGGAGACGACGCGCTCCCACGCGGGAATCTGCTCGTCCCACTCGATCAGCGTCGAGACGGGGCCGAGCTTCGCGAGGGCGCGTTCGTAGAGCGCCCACACCTCGTCGCGCACGGGGTGGTCGTGGGTGTCGATCAGCAGCGCGCCGTTCTCGCTCGGGCCCGCGAGGTGGATCTGGAAGACGCGCGCGGGATCGAGCGCGGCGACCGCGCGGTCCGCGTCGTCGCCGTGGTTGTGCGCGTTCACGTAGAAGTTGTTGAGGTCGAGCAGGATTCCGCAGTCGGCCTCGCGCGAGATCGCGGCGATGAACTCGCCTTCGCTCAGCGTGTCGCCGGTGAAGCGCACGTAGCTCGACACGTTCTCGATCGCGATGCGGCGGCCGAGGCGGTCTTGCACGGTGCGAATGCGCGCCGCGACGTGCCGCACCGCTTCCTCGGTGTGCGGAAGCGGGAGCAAGTCGTGCAGGTGCGCGTTGCCGTGCGCGGTCCAGCACGAGTGATCCGAGAGCCACGCGGGCTGGAAGCGCTCGGCGAGCGCGGCGAGCGCATCGAGATAGTCGCGGCGCAAGGGATCGCTCGCGCCGAGGTCGAGCGAGACGCCGTGCAGCACGAGCGGCCGGCGCTCGCGCATCTCGCCGAGGATTCGCAGCGGGCGTCCGCCAGGAATCATGAAGTTCTCGGAGATCGCCTCGAAGAAGTCCGCGCCCGAGGCGTCGCACGCCGCGATCTCCGGGTAGTGCTTCGGGCGCAGGCCGATGCCGACGCCCAGGTACGGCGCTTCGGGCGGGCGAGGCGGAAACGCGCCTCGCCCGCCGTCGGCGGGATTCGCAGCCGAGCGGGCTTGCTCAGGCACGCACGCCTCGATTGTTAGGTCGCGCGCGCAGAGCGCTGCCCGCTCGCGGCATCACTTCTTCTCGGCGGCCTTCGCCTTCGCGGCGTCGCACTCGGCCTGGGTCAGCTCGAGGAAGCCCTGGCCCGCGCAGGCGTTCTTGCCTCCGCAGTCGTGGCCAACGCCCGAGCATGCGCCCTGGCCCTTGCACGCGTTCACGCCTTCGCACTTCACCTTCGCCTCGCCCTCGTGGTGCGAGGCGAGCGCCGGCGCGCCGGAGAGGAAGAGCGCGGCCGCAGCCGCCGCGATCGCAGTGGTCTTGTTCACGACGAGATCTCCTTTGTGGCGCATCGCGCGCCTGCACCACGATACGAAACGACCGTGGCCGTCGGTTTCATGTCATCGCTCGTGATGCGCTTCCGCGATGGGCGTCACGCTTTGCTCAGTGCCCGTGATCCCAGCCCGGTGGCCGCGCCGCCAGCGCTCGCGTGCGCTCCTCGATCGCGTCGTGCGCGAGGAGGCCCTTCGCCTCGGCCAGCTCCTCGAACGCCTCCAGCCAACGCTCCCAGTAGCGGTAGCCCTCGCCGCTCGTGCCGTGGCTTCGCTCCCAGGCCGCGATCGACGCGATCAGTGCGGCCTGGAACTCGCTCCACGCAAACGCGCCCGCCTCGTGCAGCGACATCGTGAGCCCGAAGACGCGGCTCTCCCACGCCTCGTCGAACTGCAGCTCGCCGTTCTTGCGCGGCGGCGCGAGCGCACCCTCGCGCGGGAGAGCGCCGTCGCGCGCGCTCACTTCGGTGCGCCCGCGAGCGCGACGCCGATCAGGGCATCGCGCGAGATCAGCGGCACGAGCTCCTCTTCGCTCGCGCGCTCGGCGCCGGGCGGCGGCTCGGGCAGCACCATGTACCGGAGCTCGGCGCTCGAGTCCCACACGCGCACCTCTGTGCTCGCAGGCAGCTCGAGCCCGAGCTCGCGCAGCACCGCGCGCGGCTCGCGCACCACGCGCGCGCGATAGGGCGGGCTCTTGTACCAGCCTGGCGGCAGGCCCAACAACGACGACGGGTAACACGAGCAGAGCGTGCACACGACGACGTTGTGCACGCCCGGGGTGTTCTCCACGACCACGATCGGCGTGCTCTCGCCGCCCGTCGGCAGCTCGAGCTCGCAGATAGCGCTCCAGCCGTCGGCGAGAAGCCGCTGCTTGAACGCCGGATCGCGCCACGCGCGCGCGACGACCCGGGCGCCGTTCAGCGGCCCGATCTCCTGCTCGTAACGCGCCACGATCGCGTCGATGCCTTCGCGCGTGACGAGACCGCGCTCGACGAGCAGCGCCTCCGCGCGCAGCGCGAGCTGCGTGGGGCCGTGATCGTGGCCGTGATCGTCGTGGTCATGCGACATGGCGCGCGCTCTCCGTAACAACTTCCAGGTACGGCTCGAACAAGTCGACGTACACGCTCGCGCCGGGCTCGGCGCTCTCGCCCCACAGCTCGCGCGCGTCGAAGCGCACGGTGTAGAGGTGCTGCGGCTGCTCCCCTTCGCCGTGGGCATTTGTGTCGGGGAAGACGAAGCCGCCGCAAAGCTTCGCGACCACACCGCGTCGCGCGGCCACGTAGCCGGGGATGCGGCAGTGGCGATGCGGCGTGCGCTCGTTCACGCGCACGGGAGCGCCCACCGTGAAGCGCGGCGGCTGCGGGAGACTGCGCTGAAACGGGTGCGCCGCGCCGCTCGCGGGCGGTGGCGCGTAGCCGCGCGCGAGTACGCCGGCTTCGGGCAGCACCGTCTCGAGCGAGGTGAGCCAGCGCTCGTAATAACTCGCGAGGAGGTAGCGCCGCGGATCCATGCGCTCGACGCCGTGGCGAAAGGCATCGACGTTGATCCAGCGCAAACCAACTGCGCTGTAGACCAGGCCGAGCACGCGGCCCTCCCAGCGCGCGTGAAACACGGGCTCGCGGACTTCGTGCGGGATGCGCCCGAAACCTCGCCGGCCGCCGAGGTCGTGGATGTCGGTCACGCGCTCCTCCTTCGCTTCGGCTGCGAGACGATCACGACGAGTGCGATCGCAACCCCTGCGCCGAGCCCGTACGGGATCCAGCGAACGTAGGCACGCATCATCCGCAACCACCGCGGCGCCGTGTAGGTCTTGTAGGCGTCCGACTCCTCGCCCTGCGCGCGCAGCACGAGCGCGACCAACGGCGGTGACTCCGCGCGAGGCAGGCGCGCGCGCAGCCGGGTCGGACTGAGCTGGCGCGTCTCGAGCGTGCGCTCGAAGTTGAGGCCCATGACGACCAGCTCGGCGTGGCTGTCTGTGTTGAGCGGTGCCTCCAGCTCGAGCTCGAGGTACTCACCGGGCTCGAGCTGCGCGGGCTCGATCGCCAGGATGGAGGGCACACGCAGCGGGGCAACCGCGGACACCTCGAAATGTTGCTCGCCCACGCGGTACTCGATCTCGATGAGCCAGGAGCCCGGCGTGAGAGTGGTCGGAAGCGGGCACGTCGCTCGCTTCCCATCCTGAGCAAGCTCGCATGCGAGGGGGATCCGGCCCGTTTCGGCGTGTATCCAGTCGATCGCCGACTCGAAAGCGAGGGTGATCTCTCCGCCCGCCACGGTCCGCGGGAGCCGCCGGCTGTCCAGGCGCATCCCGGGCGGCGCGACCTGAGCGGCGGCGGGAAGGCTCAGCGAAACGGCCAGCAGCGTGGAGAGAAGGAGTTGCTTCACAGCTCGAGCCCTCTCGCGCGCAGCGTGTAGGCGGCATCTGCGCTCACCCATCTCACCACATCCGCGAACGGGACGAGCTCGGAAAGCTCGCGCACACCGGCGGGCAGCGAGTCGCCACGCGCGAGGCGCGCCGCGATCCAGGCAGGCGGCGCCGCCGGAATGTCGAGCCCACGAGCGCTCGCCGAGAGCTCGATGCGCGCGATCTCTTCTCCCAGCGCGCTCTCGGCCACGACCGCGAGCACGCCGTGCGGCGTCCCGAAGACGCCGAGCGCGCGCGCGAAGGGAAGCAGTGCGCGCGCGAAGTGAAGGAGCGCCTCCCGTGGCGCGAGCGCGAGCAGGGGTGATGCGAGGTGCAGCAGCGCGACGAGCGCCGCCCGATCGAAGCCGAAGAAGAAGCGCGCGGGGACCGGCTCCGCCCCGACAGCAACGCGCCCATGCGCGAACGCCGCCGGATACGAGCCGAACCGGAGCGTGCGGCCGCTGCTCGTGCGCAGCGCGCGCAGCTCGTCGAACCACGGCGCACCCTCTGCGGCCTGGCGCCCGAGCGGCGCGAGCATGCTCGCGAGGAGTCCCGCGCTCACCGGATTCGCCGAGCCCACGCTCAGGTAGACGGCGACACTCGCGATCTCGCTCGCACGCGGCGCGCGCGCGAGCTCCCGCGCGAAAAGCCCGGCAAGGCCCGGCACCGTCGAGGCGCTCGTGCACACGCACACACCCGCGAGGAGCGCCCCCGCCTCCCGCGCCGCCGTGCGCACGCGCTCCGCGAAGTCCGCGTCGTCCGCGAGATCGCAGTAGTGCGCCCCCGCCGCGACACACGCTCGCACCAGCGACCCCGGGTCATAGTGAAACGGCCCAACGCAGTTCACGACGAGATCCCCAGCCCCTAACAACCGCGCGATCGACGCAGCATCTCCAACGTCGCCGCGCTCCATCGCAACGCCTACGGGCCCGCGCGCGCTGCGCGACACCCCGAGCACCGAAGCGCCGCCCACGCCAGCAAGCGCGCGACAAACCCGCGCGCCCATCTCCCCACCCGCGCCAATCACGACGACGCGCAAGCCATTCACCTCAACAGCCCCAAAGCGAGGCCGCGCGCGACCGGGAGCAAGCGCCCGGCACGTTCACCACCACCGCCAGAACACGCTCGAAGTCGAACGCTCCACCCAAGCATGTCGGCCGAGGCCGCAAGCGAAGCGCGCAGCATCGGCCGAGTCTTCGAGGCCGATGCGAAGTAAACAAGGAAAAACGCGCACCTCGACGCAACGTGCGCGCGCCGCCCTTGCGCCTCTACCAAACTCCCTTGCTGCGTAGCTCGGGCGCAGCGACGTCGAGACGCGACGCGAGCCGATGCAAGTGACAAGTCGGCACCGCCGGAAAGAGGTGGTGCTCGACGTGATAGAACATGTCGTACGAGACGAACGACTTGGCCGAATTGCGCAGCGTGCGCGCGATGAAGTGCGTGCGGTCGCAGTCGTGATGCACGGTCCACACCGCGAAGAACGCGGAGAAGCATTGGCCCACCGTCATCGCGATCACGTGGTATTGGAGCCAGCCGTAGTCGAGCACGCCGAACGCGAGCACGACCATCGCCGCCATGGCCGCGAGCTCGAGATAGATCCAGTTCTTGATGCGCGGCTTCGCCAGCGTGAGCGCTGCGTGATGGAGGCGCACGGGAAACTGCGGCCCGGTGATTAGGGCCTTCCAGCCCGGCATGCGCGCGCTCATCGCCTCGACGTCGTCGTCGTCCATGCAGTGGCGGTGGTGGCGCAGGTGATTCCACTGCACCGCGTGCATCGCGCTCATCATCAGCGGCGAGAGGATGAACATGAGCAGCTCGTGGGCGCGCGGCGCGACGCCCACCGCGTAGTGGAAGGCGTTGTGCACCTGGCGCAGGCCGCACAGGAAGAACATGAACGAGCTGGCGAGCGCAGGGACGAACCAGAGCCAGCTGCCATGCGTGCCGAGCCACGCGAACGCGCAGGAAGCGACGAGCCACGGCACGTAGATCACGACCTCGTACGCGACTTCGAGGCGCGAGAGGTCGCAGAGATCGCGCCACTCCACCTGATCGAGGCGCGGGTCGCGAAGAATCTCGAGGGCCATCGGGCGTGCTCCACTCTGCTTTTCGAGAACGGGAGGACTGGAAGAAAGCAAGGCGGCCGCGCGGGTGCCAGCTCGAGTTGCGCACCGCGGAGGTCGCCGCGCCGAGGCTGCGTGTCCGCTGCCGGTCTTTCCCCAAATGCGAATGCGACCTTTTCCAGATCGCGGCCACTTCCTTTCGACGGCCCATCCGTGGCCGACCAGAGGAAACCCGATGCTCGCTCGCGCTGTTCTCGCTGCCGCTCTGCTCTGCCTCTCAGCCGCCGCCTCCGCAGTCACGATCGACTCGGTCGGCGACGCCTTCACCGTCGACTTCGCGGGTAGCGTGGGGGACGACACGCTGCCGGGTCTGACCGCGCGTGCCAGCTTCGTCGTCACCGAGTTCGACGCGGCGACCGGGCATGTCGTGCTCGAGATCACCCTCACCAACACCACTGACGCTTCGATCTGGGAGAGCTCCCGCGTTTCGGCGATCGGATTCAACGCCGATCACCCGATCGTGAGCGCCTCCTCGAGCGGGCTCTTCTCGGAGGCCGTGACGGACGGCCGCTTCCCAGGAATCCGCGGTCTGATCGATGTTTGCGCGATCGACAACCCGAACAACTGCTCAGGCGGTGGAAACGGCGGCGTCACGCTCGGCCAGAGCGGCGTCGTCACCATGACGCTGGAGTTCGGCGGCCCGATCACGTCGCTCGACCTGTCGCGCTTCGTCGTGCGGTACCAGTCGCTCAACTCCGAGCAGCTCGACATCTGCGACGACTCCGGCGTCGGCGAAGGCGTGGTCGTTCCCGAGCCGCGCGTACTCGCGCTCCTCGGCATCGCCGGCCTCGCGCTCGTGGGCTCGCGCAGGCGCGCGGCCTGACCGGCGGCGCTCAGCTGCCGGGCGGCGGCGCCTCCGGCTTCGTCGCCCACCACGTCCACGCGAACGCGACGAACTGCAGCGGGAGCCGGAAGTAGAACGCCGCGGGCGTGCCGATGTCCGCGTAGTCCTGCGGGTACAGCGCCATGTGGATGTTCGCGGGATAGACCGCGACGAGCAGCGCGAGCAGCCCGATGCCGGCAGCCCAACGCAGCTGCGGGATCAGGATGCCGATGCCCCCCGCGATCTCGGCGACGCCGCTGATCTGCACCATGAGCAGCGGCGCCGGTAGCCACGGCGGCACGATGCGGAGGAAGAACGCCTCGTTCGTGAAGTGCGAGATGCCGGCGTTCACGAAGAACGCGGCGAGCACGAACAGCGAGATGCGCTTCGGCCAGGACGCGGGCAGCCAGGGCATGCGGTTCCTCCCCGCGCATCTTGTCACGCGCAACCAGCCCGCGGCGGCCTAATCAGCGCGAGTGAGCACGCTCGCGAGGCTCGAGTAATCGACCGTCAGCCAGCGCTCGGGCTTGATGCGCACGAGCACGTTCGGGTCTTCTTCGTAGCTGCGCCAAGTCGCCGCCACATAGGCGTCGCCGCCCTTCTCGCCGAGGTAGCGCCGCGCGAGCGCGCGCACGACCTCGCGGTCGCGCACGGGCTCGACTGCCGTCACTGGACCCTCGACGCTCACGTACTGGTACGGCGACGTCTCGGTCTGCGCGACGAACGAGACGCGCACGCCGACGCGCAGCAGCTTGCCCTTGCGCGAGTCGGCGCCCGTAACAACTTCGATCTCGCCGCCGGGCCGGTAGCCGTACCAGATCGGCGCCGTGAGCGGCCCGCGCGCGCCGTCGGGAATCGCGAGCACGCCGACGTGCAGGCCCGCGAGAAACTGCTCGCGCTGGGCGGGGGACATGGAGAGCGAGGACATGTGCGCGGACTCCTTCTGGCGCGAGTCGATCGGCGGGCGTCTGACGCTGGACCATCGATTCTGCACGAGTTTCGCGCCGCGAGCGGCCGCTTCCGTCCGCTCGTGGCCTAAAACGCCAGCTTCCACTGGCGCGTTTCGGGCAGCTGGACGACGGGCTCGTAGCTCTCGGGCGCGGGCTTGCTCACGTCGCCGCGCCAGTAGACGGCGCGCTCTTCGCAGCACTGCACGACGTACGCCTTGCGCACGTCCGGTGTGTCGTTGGGGCCGGTGCGGTGCGGGAGCAGCGAGGACATCGCGACGATCGTGCCCGCGGACACGGGCAGCGCGACGGGCGAGGGCAGCCCCGGCGGCAGCGGCTCGGGCAGCGGGAGGAAGATCCCGCTCGCGCCGGTGTCGTGCGCGAAGGTGCCGTGCCTGTGCATCCCGGGCAGCACTTCGAGGCAGCCGTTCTCGAGCGTCGCGTCGGTGAGGGCGACCCAGAACGTGAGGTAGCCCTGCGGCTCGATGAAGCCGTAGCCGTTGTCCTGGTGCCAGCCGAACGTGCGCGGCTTCTCGCTCTTCTTGTACACGGCTTGGTCCCAGTAGAGGCGCACCTCGGTCCCCAACAAGTCGTGCGCGAGCTCGGCGAATGGGCGCGACGAGATCAGCTCGCGGAGGCGCGCGTCGCGGCCCGCGGGATTCACGGTGAACGTGATCGCGCCCGCATCGGCGATGAAGAAGCGCTGCTCCGGCTGCGCGCGCAGGAACGCGTCGGTCTTCGCCTCGAGCGGATCGAGGTGCGCGACGAGCTCCGCCACGACCTCGGGCGCAAGCGCGCCCTCGAGCGCGACGTAACCGAGCGCGTCGTACTGCTCCGCCTGCGCGCGGGTGATGCGCACGAACGGCCCCGTGCGCGGGGTCCAAGCGAAACCGCGCGACCACGGATGCGGCGTGAGGCTCATGCGCTCGCCGCGCTCACCTCCACGGGAATGCCCGTCATGTGCGCCATGTTGCTGAGCGGCTCGAAGCTTCCCACGCCGATCGGCAGCAGCTCGTTCGCGTTCACGCCGGGATTCTTCCGCGCGACGCGCATGCCCGTCTTCGCGTGGCCCCAGCCGTGCGTCATCGAGACGACGCCGGGCATCAGGTCCGCGTCGTAGGCGAGCGTCGCTTCGAGCGCGCCGTGCGCGCTGCGGCAGGTGACGCGCGCGCCCTCGGCGAGGCCCAATCGCTGCGCGTCCTCGGGGTTCATGTGCAGCGGATTCTCGAGTCGGCCCGGGCGCTTCATGCGCTCGACGTTGTGATACCAGCTGTTGTGCATCCAGGAATCGCGGCGCGTGATCAGCTTCAGCTGATCCGCGCGCTCCGCTTCGAGCTCGCGGCAGATGGCTTCGCAGCGCTCGAGCGCTTCGGCGAACAGCGGCGGGCAGCAGTCCACTTTTTGATCGGGGGTCTGCAGCCACTCCTCGTAGAAGCGCCCCGTCTCGAGCTCGCCGAACGCGATGCCGTGCGGGCTCGCGCGCAGCTCGTCCAGCGAGTGCCCGCGGCTCTTCAGCATGTGGCCGATGCGCCCGAACAAGTCCGGGCTCTCGCCGGCATCGAGCACGCTCTTGAATCCCAATTCCTGCTCGATGCGCCCGAGGATCCACCACTCGGGCTTGCGCTCGTCGCGCGGCGCAACCACGGCGTCCGTGTACTGCACGTACGGCCGGTACTGCATGCCGAGCCCCGTGATGTTGATGTCGGGGCGCTCGAACATGTCGGTCGCTGGCAGCACGTAGTGCGCGAGCTCGCCCGTGGCGCTCCTGTAGAGATCGATCACGACGAGCAGGTCGAGCTGCTCGAACGCCTTGCGCAGGTGCTCGCCGCCGCCCACCGAGAGCAGCGGGTTGCCCGCGACGCACACGAGCGCGCGCACGCGCGGCTGGCCGCTGAGAATCTCGTCGGCGAGCAAGTTGCCCGGCAACGAGCCGCGGATGCGGCGCATCTTTCCGTAGGGCGAGTCGAAGAAGACCTCGCGCTTCGGGTCGACGCGGCCCGCCTTCGCCGCGGGGTAGAAGCCGAACGAGTAGAGGTTCCCGCCGCGGCGATCGAGATTTCCCGTAACAAACGAGAGCATCTGCACGAGCCAGTACGCGAGCGTGCCCTGGCGTCCCATGTTGAGGCCGGTGCTCGCGTGCACCGCGGCCGCCGGCGCCGTCGCGAAGTCGCGTGCGATCGCGCGCAGCTCGTCCGCGGAGATCCCCGTGACGCGCGCCGCGCGCTCGGCGGAGTACTTCGCGACGAACGCGCGCAGGCCTTCGACGTGCTTGCCGTGCGCGGCAAGCACGTCCTGCTTCGCGAGGCCCGCGACGAAGATCTCGTGGATCAGCGCGGCGAGGAAGTACGTGTCGGTGTCGGGCTTGATCCAGGTGACTTCGCCCGTGCCCGCCTCGGGCTTCTCGATGCGGCGCGGATTCACGTAGCGCACCGCCGCGCCGCGCTTCACCGCGGCCTTCAGCTCGGCGATCGGGTCCGCGATGCCGAGGAAGCTCATGTGCGAGACGCGCGGGTTCTCGCCGATCACGAGTAGGTAGTGCGTGTTCCCGATGTCGGGCACGGGATGCAGCGTCGCAGTGCCGAACACCTGCTCGCTCGCGGCGAACTTGTTGGTGCAGTCCTGCGTGCCCGAGCTGAACGAGCGCCGCGTGCCGAGCTGACCGAAGAACGAGCCGATCGCGGGGCCGGCGAGCGTGTTGAACGCGCTCGGGTTGCCGATGTACGCCGCCACCGCATCGGGGCCGCTCTCATCGACGATCGCCCGCAGCCGCTGCGCGATCTCGCGCGGCGCATCGTCCCACGAGATCTCAGCGAACGAGCCGTCCGGTTGCTTCTTCAGCGGCCGCGCGAGGCGATCGGGGTCGCGGTGGATGTCGAGGCCCGCGATGCCCTTGTTGCACGCGAACCCCTGCGTGATCGGGTGCGCCTTGTCCGGCGCCAGCGCGACGAGCTCGCCGTTCTCGACGCTCGCCACGAGGCCGCACGCCGGCTCACACACGCGGCAGAAGGTGGTCTTCTTCGTGATCGCCATGGTGTCCCCTAGCTTCGACGGAGAGGAGGCATGTTGCATGTCTTCGACTAAACCTGCGAGCGAGCTTCGCGGAGCGGACGCCAAGAATCTCGCGGAGCTCTACAACCGGATCGGCTCCGACCTGCTCGACTACGAAGCGCGGACTGGATGGGACGTTCGAGCGCTGAAGGAGAAGCTCAGCTTTCTCAACGACTGCATGTGCCACAACCAGGACACCGGCGACTACGAGACCGGGATGCGCAACGAACAGCACTTCAACGAGGTGTATCGAGTGCTCCAGGGGGTCGAGGCGGAGCGCGTCCACGCCGATGCCCTTCTGGCGGACGCCGCGCGCTTCTTCCGGATGTCCGCAGAGCTCGGGGATCCAGAAGGCATGTGGAACTGGGGCTGGCGGCTCTGGCTCGGACAAGGCGTGCCTCGCGAACGAGCGACCGGCGAGTCTTGGTGGGCACGAGCGGCGATGCTGGGACACAGCGCGGCTCGCGAGCGAGTTCGCGAGCTCCGGGCGGGCACGGCGCGCTGAGGCGCGCTTCAGCGAACCGTCGCGAAGAACTTCCGCAGATCCCCCGCCAGCTCGCGCGGGCGCTCCATCGCCGCGAAGTGGCCGCCGCTCTCGAACGTGGACCAGTGCGTGATGTGGTAGGCGCGCTCGGCCCACGCGCGCGGCGCGTTGTAGAGCTCCTTCGGGAAGACGGCGCAGCCGGTCGGCGTCGCGATCTTGCCGTCCATGATCGCGAGGCGGCCGCTCTTGCGTTGTTCGTAGTAGAGCCGCGTCGAGGAATTGATCGTGCCGGTAAACCAGTACACGGAGATGTTCGTGAGCAGCTCGTCCTTCGTGAACGCGCGCTCGATGTCGCCGCCGGGGCAGTCGCCCCAGGCGCGAAACTTCTCGCTGATCCAGCCCGCGAGCCCCGCCGGTGAATCTGTTAGGCCGTAGGCGAGGGTCTGCGGCTTCGTGCCTTGGATCGCCTGATAACCCGTGCCGGTCGCGTTGAAGTCGTTCGAGTAGGCGAGGCGCTTCTGCTCGGCTTCGCTCAGCGCATCCGGCTTCGCATCGGGCGGCTGCAGCACGAGCAGCATGTTCAGGTGAATGCCCGCGCAGTGCGCAGGATCGAGCTTCGCGATCCACGGCGTCACGATCGCGCCCCAGTCGCCGCCCTGTGCGCCGTACTTCACGTAGCCGAGGCGGTGCATGATCTCGATCTCGGCGCGCGCGATGCGCTCGGGATCCCAGCCGCGCGAGTGCGTCGGCCCCGAGAAGCCGTAGCCCGGCATCGACGGACAGATCACGTGGAACGCATCTTCGGCGCGGCCGCCGTGCGCAGTCGGGTCGGTGAGTAGCGGCAGGATCTTCTGGAACTCGACCACCGAGCCCGGCCAGCCGTGCGTGATGAGCAGCGGAAACGCGTCCGCGTGCTTCGATTTCGCGTGGATGAAGTGAAGGCGCTCGCCGTCGACGTCGGTGGTGAACTGCGGCCAGCGATTCAGCGCCGCTTCCTGCGCGCGCCAGTCGTACTCGCTGCGCCAGTAATCACAGAGGCTCCGCAGGTAGGCGAGCTCGGTGCCGTAGTCCCAGCCCGTGCCGGCGATCTGATCGGGCCAGCGCGTGCGCGCGAGGCGATCGCGCAGATCCGCGAGCGCGGCATCGGGCACTTCGATCTTGAACGGACGAATCGCGGCGGGGTCGGACATGGCGCGCCTCCAGCGGCGCGACAGAGTGTGGCGGCGCGAAAGCGCGCGCCATCGCCGCCGCGCTGCCGTCTAGAAACCGCCGTGGCGGCGGCTTCGAGCCCGCGAGTCGACCTGTGCGCTTCGACTCGCTCCCCGGGCGCCGGTCTACGCGCTCGCGAGCTTCGCGAATGCCGAGACGACCTCGGGCGGCGCCTGCACGAGCTCGATCAGCACGCCCTCGCCGCCGATCGGCGTCGCCTCGTTGCCCTTCGGGTGGATGAAGCACACGTCGAATCCCGCGGCGCCCTTACGGATCCCGCCCGGTGTGAAGCGCACGCCTGCCTTCTCGAGCCACGCGACCGCGGCGTGCAGATCGTCGATCCAGAGCCCCACGTGATTCAGGGCGGGATCGTGCACCTTCGGGCTCTTCGCAGGGTCCAGCGGCTGCATCAGGTCGACCTCGACCTTCAGCGGACCCGACCCGGCCACCGCTATGTCCTCGTCCACGTTCTCGCGCTCGCTGCGGAACTCACCGGTGCGCGTGAGGCCGAGCGTGTCGACCCACAGCTTGCGCAGACGACCCTTGTCGAGGCCGCCGACCGCGATCTGCTGGATCCCAAGCACTCGGAACGGACGCGAAGCGGACACCGGAGCCTCCTTTGGCGCGACCGACGGGCCGCCTCGGGGACAACGTGTAACCGCGATCTCGGTGCAGCGCAGCGCCAGCGCCCAGGCCAATCGCGCTGGGCGACCGAGCCGCCTGAATCGCCCCATAACACCCGCCCTCCGCGGCATAATAACTCCTTGGCCCGAGTCGAAGACGCGATGCATGCGGCGCCTCGCGCGTCCCGAATGCGCGGGCGCGTGACCGGGTCGGGGTCGGGGTCGGGGTCGGGGTCGGGGTCGGGAGCAGCCTGCGTCGGCCGCCGCGCTTCGCAAGAGCGTGGATGATCCCGAACCCGGGCCATCGGCACGCCCTGAGGGCTCTCCGCAGTGACCGGAAGCCTGGCCACAGGCAAGTCCATAGGCATCCCCCGCCAAAAAAGAGAAAAGTTCTGATGCGCAGCGCACCTTCCCGGGCAGCCTTGCGCCTACGCAACGCGTCTTGCGGGGGAGCGATCGGGCAAGCACTTGAACAAAGCGCGTCGAGACGGCGCAGGTGTGCGAAAGATCACGAGAAATGCGAGCAACCATTCCTGTGGGACCCGTCACTCATTCATGTACTGTGCGGCCCGTTGGGTGCCAACCAACTCGCTGGATAACCCGGAGATCAAATGCGGAAACTGCTCGTTCTTCTCGCGGCAACCCTGTTCTCGTTCGCCGCCAACGCTGCGACGGTCGCCACCGTCGACTCGGTCGGTGACACCTTCACCATCAGCTTCAACGGAATCGTCGACAACCCGGGTCCGACCGTGATGCCGGGCCTCACCGCGGACGCGCAGTTCACGGTGACCGGTTGGAGCACGAGCTCCGGCGTCACGACGGTGAAGTTCGACATCTTCATCACGAACACATCGGATGCGTCGATCTGGCAGAGCGCCGTCGTGACCGCGATCGGGTTCGACACCGATCCGAACGCGACGAGCGGCTCCTCGACGGGCGTGTTCGGCAAGTTCGTGACCGGCGGGAGCTTCCCGACCGGTGCCGGCTTCAGTGTCGAGTACTGCGTCAGCGGCAACAAGAACAACTGCAACGGCAAGGGCAACACGCCGCTGAACGTCGGCCAGAGCGGCACCGCGTCGGTGACGATGACGTTCGCCGGCAGCGTCGGAAAACTCGACTTCTCGAACTTCGGCATCCGCTGGCAGGCGCTCGACTCGAAGCAGCTCGGCATCGATGATGGCTCGGGCATCGGCAAGGAGACATCGACGCCGCCGATTCCGGAGCCGGCCTCGATGGCGGTGTTCGGCCTCGGCGCGCTGCTCGTCGGTGCGACCCTCCGCCGCCGCGCGGCCTAACAAGCTATCGTAACCTTCTGACGGACGGCAGCCTTCGGGTTGCCGTCCGTTAGTGTTTTTGGCTCCCGATGTCTGACGCGCCGAAAGCCTCGGTCCACTTCCGCAGCCTGGGCTGCGCGAAGAACCTGCTCGACACCGAGGTGATGCTCGGCTCGCTCGCGACGCGCGGATACGCGATCGCCGAGAGTCTCGAAGACGCGGACGTCGCGGTCGTGAACACGTGCTCGTTCATCGACAGCGCGCGCGAGGAGTCGGTGCAGGCGATCCTCGAGGTCGCGGACCTGCGCGAGAGCGGGCGGCTGCGCGGTCTCGTCGTCGCGGGCTGCATGCCGCAGCGCTACGGCGCGGCGCTCGCGAAGGAGCTGCCCGAAGTCGACGCGTTCGTCGGCACCGGCGCGTTCCAGGACATCGCGGACATCCTCGACGATGCGCTCGCGGGCCGGGGCCGCGGTGTCTACGTCGAGGCCGGCCGCACCCACCTCTACGACGATCGCGCGCCGCGCATCCTCACCGGCGCGGGCCACAGCGCGTACGTGAAGATCGCCGAGGGCTGCGACCGAGTGTGCGCGTTCTGCGCGATTCCCGGCATCCGCGGCAAGTTCCAGAGCCGGCGCCTCGAGAGCGTCGTGAGCGAGGTGCAGCAGCTTGCGAGCCTCGGCGTGCGCGAGATCAACCTCGTGGCGCAGGACTCGACGAGCTACGGGAAGGATCTCGCGCCGCGTGAAGGCGCGGGGCGCCCCAAGCTCGCGGATCTCGTGCGCGCTCTCGATGCGAGCGGCGCAGAGGCGTGGATCCGCCTGCTCTACCTCTACCCGAGCGCGGTGACCGCGGACCTGATCGGCGCGATCTCCGGCGCGAAGCGCGTGCTCCCTTACGTCGACGTGCCGCTGCAGCACGCGAGCGACTCGGTGCTCGCCGCGATGAAACGCGGCACCACGGGTGACCGCCAGCGGCGCCTCGTCGAGAAGCTGCGCGCACAGATTCCGCAGCTCACGCTGCGTACGACCTTCGTCGTGGGCTTCCCCGGCGAGACCGACGACGACTTCACCGAGCTGCTCGAGTTCGTGCGCTGGGCGCGCTTCGACCGCGTCGGTGTGTTCCGCTACTCGGACGAAGAAGGCACCGCGGGCGCCGATCTCCCGAACAAGGTGCCGCGCAAGCTCGCGCGCGAGCGCTACCGCGCGCTGACGAAGCTGCAGGCGAGCATCCTCGCCGAGAAGCTCACGGCGCGCGTGGGCGAAACGGATCTCGCGCTGGTCGACGCAGCGATCGGGCGCGACAAGGCGCAGGCGCGGCTCGCGAGCCAGGCGCCCGAGATCGACGGCGTCACGTTCGTGCGCGGCAAGAACCTGCGCGCGGGCGACCTCGTGCGCGTGCGCATCACGGGCGCGAAGCAAGGCGTCGACCTCGAGGCGGACGCGATCGAGATCGTGCGCGCCGCAGAGAGCCACGCGGGCCCCGCGGTGGGCGGCGTCGCGGCGCGTTAGCCGCGGAACCCGCGCGCGAGCAGGTAGCGCTCGGTCGTGCCCTTCCGGCTCGCCTTGGGCTTCACGACCTTGGTCGCCTCGAAGCGCTTCCGCACGGCGAGCTCGAACGCGTGCGCTTCGGGGCACTCGAGCAGCTTCACGAGCAGCGTGCCGCCCGCGCCGAGAAGGTGCGGGTAGGCGTGAGCGATCGCGTCGAGCAGCGCCTCTTCCCGGGCACGATCCGTGGCGCGGATGCCGGTGAGCTTCGGCGCAGCATCGGAGAGCACCGCGTCGAAGCGGGCACCGGCCTCGGATCGCAGCGCCGCGATCACGCTCGGTTCGGCGAGATCCCCCGAAAGTGCGAACACGTTCGCGAGTGAGAGTGGCGGTTCGATCGCAGCGATGTCGACGCCCACGACGCGGCCCTCGAGTCCCACGCGCTCCGCGGCCACCTGTAGCCAGCCGCCCGGCCAGCAGCCGAGATCCGCGACGCGCATGCCGCGCCGCAGAATGCGCTGCGCGTCGTCGATCTCGATCAGCTTGTACGCCGCGCGCGAGCGATAGCCCTCGGCCTTCGCGCGCTGGTGGTAGTGGTCTTTGCGGTCGTAGGTCGCCATCGCGCGAACTCGTTAGCGCGCGGCGAACCCTCGCCTAGACCGCGCTGCGCACCTTCACCACGGCGTTGTTGTGGCCGGGAACCGCGCCGCGAACCAGCAGCAGATTCTTGTCCGAGTCCACACGCACGAGCAGCACGTTTCGCGTCGTGACGCGCTCGTTGCCCATGCGGCCGTACATGCGCTTGCCCTTGTGCACGGTACCGGGGTAGGAGCGCTGGCCGATCGAGCCCGGCCGGCGGTTGCCCTCGTGCGAGCCGTGCGTCCACTTCTTGATGTGGAAGTGGTGGCGCTTCACGACGCCCTGCGTGCCGCGGCCCTTCGAGGTGCCGATCACGTCGACGCGCTGGCCGGGCTTGAAGAGATCGCTCGCGCTGATCTTCGCGCCGACCTCGTGCTTGCCGGCCTCGTCCGCGTCGACGCGGCTCTCGGCGAGCACGCGCTGCGTCTCGACGCCGGCCTTCTTGAAGTGCCCGACCTCGGCCTTCGACAGCGTCTTGTCGCGGCGGCTGCCCGCGCCCAGCTGCAGCGCGCTGTAGCCGTCGCGCTCCGCGGTGCGCTTCAGCACGACGGTGTTGGGGGCGGCGTCGAGCACGGTCACGGGGACGCACTCGCCAGACTCAGTGAAGATGCGGCTCATGCCGATCTTGCGGCACAAGAGTTCGATGGCCACGATCGCTCTCCAAAACAGACGTGAGAAGTAAAGGCGCGGCGGAGAAGGTGAATTGGGTCCGGCCGCGTCCGAGGGGAGCCCGGCTGGGCTGAAAGGCCGCGCATCATAAGAGGGGGCCCAAACGGTGTCGAGAACCCATCTCAGAATTCCGGACCGAGCCCGGCGCGCGGATTTGGCCGGCCGGCGAGGCGCGCGAGCGAAGGCGTATCCGTCGATACGTCGAGCGAAGCGCAACGATGCCGGCCGGGCAAAGACGCGTGCTGGGCGACGGGAGGAAGTTTGAGATGGGTTCTAGGGATGGGACCGCAGGAAAGCGGCACGCGGCGGTGTTGATCCCGGGCGACGGGATCGGGCCGGAGGTGACCGAGGCCGCCTGCGCCGTGATCGCGGCGGCAGGCGTGCGGATCGACTGGGAGATGGCCGAGGCCGGGGCGGAGGTCGTCGCGAAGTACGGCACCCCGGTGCCGGAAGCCGTGCTGCACGCGATCCGCAAGACCGGGCTCGCGCTGAAGGGCCCGATCGGGACGCCGGTCGGCGGCGGCTTCAAGAGCGCGAACGTGACGATGCGGCAGTCGCTCGACCTGTTCGCCTCCGTGCGCCCCGTGAAGACGCTGCCCGGCGTGCCTTCGCGTTACACCGGGATCGACCTCGTGATGGTCCGCGAGAACACCGAGGACCTCTACGCCGGCCTCGAGCACCGCGTGGCGCCCGGCATCGTGGAGAGCCTCAAGGTCGTGACCGAGGCCGCCTCGCTGCGCATCGCGGAGTACGCGTTCGCACTGGCCGAGCGCGAGGGACGCCGCGAAGTCGCCGCGGTGCACAAGGCGAACATCATGAAGCTGAGCGACGGGCTCTTTATCGAGTGCGCCCGCCGCGTCGCGAAGCGGCACCCGAGCGTCGGCTTCCGCGAGATCATCGTCGACAACTGCGCGATGCAGCTCGTGAAGGACCCGACGCAGTTCGACGTGTTGCTGCTCGGGAACCTCTACGGCGACATCCTCTCGGACCTCGGCGCGGGCCTCGTCGGCGGCCTCGGCGTCGTGCCGGGCGCGAACGTGGGCGAGTCGTGCGCGATCTTCGAGGCGGTTCATGGCAGCGCGCCCGACATCGCGGGCAAGCGCTTCGCGAACCCGACCGCCGTGATTCTCTCGAGCGTGATGTTGTTACGGCACTTGGGCGAGACGGAAGCTGCCGCGCGCGTCGAGCGCGCGGTCGCGGCGACGCTCGCGGACGCCGCGAACCACACGCGCGACCTCGGCGGCAGCGCCGGCACCGACGCCTTCACGCGCGCCGTCACCTCGCGCCTGCAGTAGTCCCTTGTTGCGCCCCGCGCTCGTGCTCGGCCTCGACGGCGCCACCTTCGCCGTGCTGCGCCCGCTCGCCGAGGCGGGCCGGCTGCCGAACCTCGCGCGCCTCCTGGCCGAAGGCGCGTTCGCGCCGCTCGCGAGCACGACCCCCGCGATGACGTTCCCGGCCTGGACGAGCTTTTGGACGGGGCTCGCCCCAGGTCGCCATGGGCTCTTCGACTTCACGCAGAAGGTCCCCGGCGCCTACGCGCTGCGCTTCGCGAACGCCGCGGATCGCGACGGCACCTCGCTCGCACGGCGCGTGTGCGACGCCGGCGGCAGCGCGCTCGTGCTCGGTCTGCCCGCGACGTTCCCTCCGGAACCCGTGCGCGGCCTGCTCGTCTCGGGCTGGGACGCGCCCGTCTCTGCCGGGAGCGACGCCTCGCGCGCGTCGGACCCCGCGCTCTACCGGGCGATCGAAGCGCGCGTCGGCCCGTGGATGACGCCCGACCTCGACGAGGGCGCGCATGGCGAAGGCTGGCACGATGCGGCGATCGACTCGTTACTGACGCGCATCGCGCGCAAGACGAAGTTCGCGCTCGAAGCGCTCGCGCAGCTGCGCGCGCGCGGCGACGCGCCCGACCTCGCGTGCGTCGTCTTCTCGGAGAGCGACACCGTCTGCCACCACTATTGGCGCGATCACGACGCGCACTCGCCGCGCCACGAACCGGCCGCGAGCGCGAAGCGGCGCGGCGCAGTCGCGGCGGTGTACGAGGCGCTCGATGCCGCCTGCGGCGAGCTGCGCCGCGCGTTCGGCGAGAGCGCGGCGTGCTTCGTGCTCTCGGATCACGGCGCGGGCGGCGCGGCGCGCGAGGTCGTGCACCTCGGGCGGCGCCTCGCGGAGTGCGGGCTGCTCGCGCGCAAGCGGGGCAGCGCGCTCGACTCCGCGGCCCGCTTCGCACGCGACGTCGCGGTGCGCGCACTGCCGCCGCGCGCGAGAGAGCGCGTGTTCCGCCAGCTGCGCGGCGCCGCGGCGCGCGTCGAGAGCGCGGCGCGCTTCGCCGGCGTCGATTGGGCGCGCAGCGTCGCCTTCAGCGAGGACGTGAACACACAGCCCGGCGTCTGGATCAACCTCGCGGGGCGCGAGGCGGAGGGCTGCGTCGCGCCCGGCGACTACGAGCGCGTGCGCGACGACGTGATGGCCGCACTGCGCGACTGGAAGCTGCCGGACTCGAGTGCGCGCGTCGTCGCGCGCGCCGCGAGGCGCGAGGAGATTTATCAGGGACCGCACACGGACCGCGCACCCGATGTCGTGGTCGAGCTCGCGCAGCACGAAGGCTACGGCCTCGCGCTGGTGCCGACGCCGTGGGCAGAGGGCGCGGGCCCGAGCGTGCGGCGGCTCGAGTCCCACGAGCTCGCGGGCGGCAAGGGCCGCGGCATGAACGGCGTGCACACGACGCACGGCATCTGGATCCAAGCCGGCGCGAGCGAGGCGCGCGGCGCGCTCGCGCCCGCATCGATCGTCGACACCGCGCCCACGATTCTGCGCGCGATGGAACTCTCGTTCGACGCACTCGACGGTCACGCGCTCGGCAGAGCGCGCGCGTACTCCGCGGCGGAGGAAGCGCTCGTCGCGGAGCAGCTGCGCAAGCTCGGGTATCTCGAGTGAGCGCGCAGCGCGAACGCACGGCGCGCCACGCCGTACGCGACATCGGCGCCGGCTTGTTGTGGAAGCAACGGCATCGCTTCTCCGAGCGTGCTCGGCTGGCGCCTCGCGCGGAGCCCGCGACGAACGTCGCGCTGCGCAAGCTCGCGCCGCGGCTCGCGGAGTAGGCGCGATGCGACTCGCGCTGCTCGCTGCGTTTCGCTTCCCCGCGCCGCAAGGCTCGCAGCGCTATGCGGACGAGCAGGCGCGCGCGCTCGCCGCGGCCGGCGCCGACGTCACGCTGTTTTGTTATGGGCGCGGCGACGGGCGCGACACCGGCGCGCTCCAGCTCGTGCGCAGCGCGCCGTGGCTCGCGCCGGCAAAACCGTCCGCACGGCTCGACTTGCGCAAACTGCCGAGCGACGCGTCGCTGATGCGCGCGCTCGTTCGTGCGCACCGCGAGCGCGCGTTCGATGCCGTGCTCGCGCACAACGCCGAGGCCGCGCTGCTCGCCCTCGCGCTGCGCCCGCTGCTGCGGGCGCCGGTCGTCTACGTCGCGCACACGCTGTGGGAGATCGAGCTCTCGGCGTACCTCCCGAGCGCGCGCGCGGTCGCTCGCCTCACGCGCGCGCCTGGCGCTGCGCTCGATCGGGCGCTCGCGAGTCGCGCCGACGCAACGCTCGTGCTCTCGCGCGCAGCGGAGGCTGCGCTGCGCCCCCACGTGCGCGCGCCCCTGCTGCGGGTTCCGCCGGGCTGGACGCGCGAGCGCGCTCCGGACGCGGATGAAGTCGAGGACGTGTGCCGGCGCCACGAGCTCACGCCGGGGGACTACGCGATCTACACGGGCAACCTCGACGCTTATCAGGATCTGCCCGAGCTCGACGCCGCTGTCGGCGAGCTCGCGCCGCGCAAGATCGTCGTCGCCACGCACGACTCGCGGCGCGCGAGCTTCCGGCATCTCACCGTGCTGCGCGTCGCCTCGCCCGAGGAATCGCGGCTGCTCGTGTACGGCGCACGCTGCGCGGTCGTGCCGCGCCGCCACGTGGGCGGCTTCCCGATCAAGCTGCTGCAATACCTCGAGGCGAGCCGAGCCGTCGTCGCGCGCGCGCCGCTCGCCGACACGCTCGCGCACGGCGAATCGGCGTGGTTGTTGGGCCGGGATGCCGCCGCAGGCGAGCTCGCGACCGCGATCGCGCGCGTCTACGACGACTCCGCGCTCGCGGCGCAGCTCGGAGCGGGTGGTCAGCGCGCGTTGCTGAAGGCGCACGACTGGCCCGCGCTCGCGACCGACACGCTCGATCTCGCGCGCGAGGCGATCGCGCGCGGGCGCTAGCCGCGCGGCTTCAGCGCGATCGTCGCGATCATCCCGAAGATCGAGGTCGCGTAGGCGACGCCGATCAGCGCGGTGAGCAGCCCGCCTGGAATGTTGGTGTGAAAGTCGCCGCCAGGTTCGAGCAGCTTTCCGAAGAAGCTCCCGTAGAGGCCACCCATCGTCGCCGCCCACGCCGCCGCGAAGGCGGCGCGGCGGCGCAGATCGTCCGCACGGAACCAGAGCGCGCCCGCGATCAGGCCGCCGCCGATCAAGTAGTCGTCGAGCACGAACGGCAGCGGCCGCCCTTGGCCCCAGCTGCGGAGCGTCTCGCCGAGAATCAGCGAAGCGCCGAGCGTGATCGCGAGGCCCTTCAGCAGCTTCTCCACGCGCGCGCCTCCGGTTACTTCTCGCGCTTGCCCGCCTCGCGGATCACCTCGTTCGGTGCGTCGTGGAACACGGTGCGCCCGATCGCGCTGGTCTGGCCCGCGTCGACCACGAGGGTGTGCGCAGTGACGTAACGCGCTTCCTCACTCGCGAGGTAGAGCAGCGCGTTCGCGATGTCGCTCGGCATGCCCGCGATCCCGAGCGCCGAGCCCGCCTTGATCTGCTGCTCGGTCTTCGCCGTCGCGTTCGGATCACCCGTAATGACTGAGCTCGTCATCGCCGTGACGGTGTTGCCCGGCGCGACCGCGTTCACGCGAATGCCGAGCGGCGCGAGCTCCGACGCAACGGACTTGGTGAGGCCGACGACCGCATGCTTCGCCGCGGTGTAGGCGTGCGGGCCGAGACCACCGACGACGCCCGCGGTGCTCGCGATCGAGAGAATCGCGCCCGTCTTGCGCGGGCTCATCACGCGCGAAGCGTGCTTCATGCCGAGGAACACGCCGCGCAGCAGCACCGCGATCGTCTTGTCCCACTGCTCGGCGCTGGTGTTCGCGATCGGCCCCACCGCGCCCACGATGCCGGCGTTGTTCACCATCACGTCGAGCTGACCGAACGCGCTCACCGCGAGGTCCACCGCCGCGGCGACGTCCGCCTCCTTCGTCACGTCGCAGCGGATGAATCGCGCGCGCTCGCCGAGCTGCGCGGCGACCTTCGCGCCCGCTTCCTCCTGGAAGTCCGCGACGACGACGCGCGCACCGTTCGCCACGAACACGCGCGCGGTCTCGGCGCCGATGCCCGACGCCGCGCCCGTAACAACCACCACCTTGCCTTCGAGTCGCCCTGCCATCTCGTCCTCCTTTGCGCGCCGCGCGCGCGTCAGTCGTTCCAACGCTCCAGCAGCTGCTCGAGCCGCTTCGCGTTCTCTTCTTCCGTCTTGGCCAGCTCGGCGAGCGCATCCTGCGCCGCCTTCGCGAGCGCGAGGGCCGCAGCGAGTGCGCGCCACACGTCGGCGCCCTGGCGCTCCGCGGCCGCTTGCAGCGCGATCTGCTCGCGCAGCGCGAGGCCGACGAACAGCGAGTCGTAGATCCGGCGCGCTTCTTCTTGCAGCGCATCGAGCTTCGCGTGCCGTGCCGGCGTCAGCGGGAACAGCGCATCCGCGCGCCGTGCGATCTCTTCTTCGCCGCGAGCGCACGCGAGCAGAGCGCCCGCATGTTGGGGCGCTTGCTTCGCCCACGCTTCGTAGCGCTGTCCCGCGAGCCGCTCGAGGCGCGCCATGAACACAGGCCGCTCGTCGCCGTCGAGCCTGCGCGTGAGCGGCGCGAGCAGCAGCCTGAGGCTCGGCGCTGCCTTGCGCGCAGCCTCGAGGCTCGCGCTCACAGCAGGCCGCCCTCCGGCGCGGCGATCGCGCGCTGGTTGTAGAGCATCTTGCGCAGCGCCTCTTGCTCTGGCTTCGAGAGCGAGCCGGGGTCCATGCGCAGGTCGCTGCCGACGGCCATGCCGCGCTGCACGCCCGGTCGCCCTGATAACTCGGCGTGCCAGCGCTTGAAGTACTTGAAGTCGTCGAGGTTCTGCCCGTGAAGCTGCGGGTTCGCCGCCCACGGGAAGCAGATCATGTCGGCGACCGTGTACTCGTCGCCCGCGAGGTAGCGGCGGTCGTAGAGGCGGTTGTTGAGCACGCCGTAAAGCCGGTTCGCTTCGTCCGAGAAGCGGCGCTTCGCGTAGCTCTGATCGCCGGCGGCGTCACCGAGGCGGTGGAAGTGTCCGTACTCGCCGAGCTTCGGGCCCTGATTCGCCATTTGCCAAATCAGCCACTGCTGCACTTCCGTTCGGCCGCGCAGATCGCGCGGGTAGAAGCGGCCCGTCTTCTCCGCGAGGTAGAGCAGGATCGCGCCCGACTCGAACACCGAGAGCGGGGCGCCAGCGTCGGCCGGCGCGTGATCGACGATCACGGGCATGCGGTGGTTCGGGTTCCACTTCAGGAACTCCGCCTTGAACTGATCGCCGCGCCCGATGTTGCACGGGACGACGCGGTAGGGAACGCCCGCCTCCTCGAGGAAGATCGTGACCTTCTTGCCGTTCGGCGTCGGCCAGTAGTGCACGTCGATCATGGGGTCCTCCGCGGGCGCGACGCCCACTCTATCGCGATCGCCGCGTCTCCTTCCGATAAGCTGCGCGCCACTTCAGAACGACCACCCCACCCTGCGCATGCGGGGCGGGGCCGTCGTGCATTTCGGAAACGCATCGTGAACGCCACGCCCACGCGCCTAACAGATCTCGCCGCACGCCTGGCCGCGCGCACGGCGCCGGCTCGGCTCGTGGGCCTGCGCGGGGCCGCGCGCGCCATCGCGATCGCGCGGCTCGCCGATGCGCACGCGTATGCGCCGGTGCTCGTCGTCGCGACCGGCGCGAAGGCCGCGGATGCGCTGATCGAAGATCTGCGCCTCGTGCTCGGCGAGCTGCCGCCCGAGCAGGGCGGTCGCGTGCGCATGTTCCCCGCGCCCGACACGACGCCGTACGACCGCTTCTCGCCGCAGCCGTTCGTGGTGGCGCAGCGCATGGACGTGCTGCACCGCCTCGCGGTGTTCGGCCAGGGCGGTGCGAACGGCAGCGCGCCGCCGATCTTCGTCGCGCCGTGGACCGCGCTCGCGCCGCGAGTTCCCTCGCGCGAGGCGGTGCTGCGCGCGTCGCTCGGCGTCGTGAAGGGGAAGCCGCTCGATCGCGACGCGTTCGTCGCCGCGCTGCTCGCCGCGGGCTATGCGCGGCAATCGGTCGTGGAGGAGCGCGGCGAAGTCGCCGTACGCGGCGGCGTGGTCGACTTTTTCCCGCCGCACCTCGCGAAGCCCGTGCGCATCGAGCTGTTCGGCGACGAGGTCGAGTCGCTGCGCGAGTTCGACCCCGCGAGCCAGCGCTCGCAGGCCGAGCTCGAGCGCGTGGTCGCGCCGCCGCCGCGCGAGCTGCTCGTGACGCGCGACCTCGCCATCGAGCGCGGCGACGCGATCCGCGCCGCGGCGCTCGCGCAGGGCGTCGCCGCGCGCGACATCGACTTGCTCCTCGACTCGCTGCTGCGCGGCAGCATTCCCGCCGGCGCCGAGTCGATCGCGCCCCTGCTCCAGCCCGCGCTCGAGACGATCTTCGAGTTCCTTCCCGAGAGCGCGCTCATCGTCATCGACGAGCCCGAGCTCGGGCACGATCGCCTGCTGCGCTTCTCGGGCGAGGTGATCGAGAACCACGACGGCGCGCGCCAAGCGGGCCGCCTCGTGTGCGAGCCCGACGCGCTCTACGTCGGCGCAGACGCGCTGCTCGCCGAGGTCTCGCGGCGGCGCGCGATCTCGCTGGAGCGCCTCGAGGTCGTGTCGCCGGGCGCCGAAGCGGTGAAGGCGTTCGGGCACGACGAGCTCGCGGCTTCGCTGCGCGCGGCGCGGGGCGAGCCGGAGCCGCTCGCTCCGCTGGTCCGCGCGCTCGCCGGCTTTGCGCGCGAGGAGATGCGCATCGTGATCGCCGCACACGCGCTCTCGGGCGCCGAGCGCACGCGCGTGCTGCTCGGCGAGTACGGAGTGGAGGCGTCGCTCGCGCGCGAGCTCGCGCCGCACACGGCGTGGTCCGCGCCGGGCGCGATCGAGGTGCGCATCGCCGATCTCAGCGAGGGCTTCGTGCTCGCGGACGAGCGCCTCGTCGTGCTCACCGAGGAAGAGTGCTTCGGGCCGCGCGAGAAGCGTCGCGCCGCTGGCAGCGCGGCCGAGGGCTTCGCGATCGAGTCATTGGGGCAGCTCAGCCCGGGCGACTACCTCGTGCACGCCGAGCACGGCATCGGCATCTACCGCGGCCTCGTCCTGCTCGACGTTGGGCGCACGCGCGACGAGTTCCTGCGCATCGAGTACGCGGGCGGCGACAAGCTCTTCGTGCCCGTGCACCGCCTCAGCCTCGTCACGCGCTTCGTCGGCAACGAAGGCGCACTGCCGCCCGTCGACAAGCTCGGCGGCGCGACGTGGGAGAAGACCAAGAGCGGCGTGCGCCGCAAAGTGCGCGACATGGCGAAGCAGCTGCTGGCCGTGCACGCCGCCCGCGAGCTCGCGGCGGGCTTCGCGTTTCCGCCGCGCGACCGCTCGCTCGAAGAGTTCGAGGCGCGCTTCCCATACGAGGAGACGCCGGACCAGCTCGCGGCCATCGACGACGTGCTCGCCGATCTCGCGCAGGCGCGGCCGACGGATCGCCTCGTGTGCGGCGACGTGGGTTACGGCAAGACCGAGGTCGCGATCCGCGCCGCGCATCAAGTCATCATGGCCGGCAAGCAAGTCGCCGTGCTCGTGCCCACGACCGTGCTCTGCCAGCAGCACATCGAGACGTTCCAGAAGCGCTTCGAGGGCCTCCCCGCCACGATCGAGTCGCTCTCGCGCTTCGACCCGCCGAAGGACGCGGCGAAGACACTCGAGGGCCTTGCGAGCGGGCGCGTCGACATCGTCGTCGGCACGCATCGCCTGCTCCAGAAGAACATCGCGTTCCACGATCTCGGCTTGCTCGTGATCGACGAGGAGCACCGCTTCGGTGTGGCGCACAAGGAGCGCATCAAGGAGCTGAAGCAGACGGTGGACGTGCTCACGCTCACCGCGACGCCTATCCCGCGCACGCTGCAGATGGCGTTCAGCGGCCTGCGCGACATGTCCGTGATCCAGACGCCGCCGCCGAATCGCATCGCGATCCGCACGCAGGTGTGCCGCTTCGACGAGTCGCTGATTCGCGAGGCGATCCTGCGCGAGACGCGGCGCGGCGGGCAGGTGTTCTTCGTGCACAACCGCGTGCAGACGATCGGCAACGTGGCCGAGCTGCTCGCGCGCATCGTGCCCGAGGCGCGCGTGATCGTCGCGCACGGCCAGATGCCCGAGCGCGAGCTCGAGCAGAAGACCTACGACTTCTTCCACGGCAAAGCCGACGTGCTGCTCTCCACCACGATCATCGAGAGCGGCGTCGACGTGCCGCGCGCGAACACGATCCTGATCGACCGCGCCGACGCGCTCGGCCTCGCGCAGCTCTATCAGCTGCGCGGCCGCGTGGGCCGCGGCAGCCAGCGCGCCTACGCCTACCTGCTGATTCCCGGCGAGGCGGCCCTGACGAGCGACGCGCGGCGCCGCCTCGAAGCGATTCAGGACCTCTCCGCGCTCGGCTCCGGCTTCCGCCTCGCGAACATGGACCTCGAGATTCGCGGCGCGGGCAATCTGTTAGGGGCCGAGCAGTCGGGCAACCTCGGCGCGGTCGGCTACGAGACCTACATGGAGCTGCTCGGCGAGGCGGTGGACGAGCTGCGCGGCAAGCAGCGGGAAGTGCAGGTCGACCCGGAGATCCGCCTCGGCGTCGCGGCGCGCCTGCCCGAGGCCTACGTCGCCGACGTGCAGCAGCGCCTCGTGCTCTACAAGCGCCTCGCGAGCGCGCCCGACGACGCCGAAGCGGATCGCCTGCGCGACGAGCTGCTCGACCGCTTCGGCCCGCTGCCGAAAGAGGCCGAGAACCTGCTCGCCGTGATCCGCCTCAAGATCGCCGCACGCACGCTCGGCATCGCCCAGGTGATGCTCGACGGCCCCGAGCTCGTCTTCACCGCCGCGTCGTCCACGCGCGTCGACCCCGCGAAGCTGCACAAGCTCGTCACGCGCCGAAGCAAAGATCTGCGCGTGATGCCGGATCAGCGCATCCGCGCGCAGCTCGCCGCGCGCGATCCCGAGGCGGTGTTCGCGCGGGCGCGCGAGGTGCTCAGCGAGCTGGGGGCGGTGTGAGAAATCGCCAATTCCCGCCAGATTGCGCCAGAGCCTACTGGTCGAACTTTCCTTGCCTCACGTACTTGTGTACCTCCCGCTCATGGTGATCAGAAGGGATCCATCGAGCCGGTTCGACACGAGGGGCGTTAAATGCCGCCTCGTTCGCGATCCAGTCGGGTCACTCGCAGACTACCTTGCACTCCTCTCGCCTTTCCTCCGACTGCCGGGCTCCTACTGGTTCCGCGGTCACGCATCGAAGGACTGGCGACTTGTCCCTTCCGCTTTGCGCTTCTCAACGCTTCGTGAGCGCGAGCGGGCGCTGGCGCTTCTCGTAGAGTTCAAGCGAGTCGCAGAGATCAAGCTCCCAGCAAGTCGCGTTCCGGCGGTCGACGAGGAATTGCGGTGGCTTCAGGTGGCACAGCACTTCGGTGTGCCTACGCGCTTGCTAGATTGGACGGCTAATCCTCTCGTGGGCCTCTACTTCGCCTGCTGCGAGCTTCCGGACGAGGATGCTCTCGTCTTCATGGTCGAAAGCAACGGTCTTGACCTGCTGGCATTTCTCGGACCAACGGTCTCTAGAGAACGGCCCCTGGTTGCTCTGTTGATCGACCTCGCGCGGCAAACTCTGCCGGCGTGAGATTGCCGAGGCTCGAGTGCGGACGGACGGTGT